>JACCDX011638637.1_pt1 | contig 18675 bp, 13 predicted proteins | sample 7449681 | NCBI WGS metagenome assembly JACCDX01 (sample SAMN15323450, study PRJNA562643) | freshwater metagenome | isolation source: river surface water | place: USA:Blue River Watershed | collected 2017-08-18
TAGCAGCCTATGGGCAACAAGATATTTACATTAGTGGAAACCCACAAATTACGTTCTTTAAAATAATTTATCGTAGACACACTAATTTCTCAATTGAAGCAATTGAACAAGTCTTTAGTACTGAACCTGATTTCAACAAAATGGTCGCGGCTACTATTGCGCGTGGTAATGGTGATTTAATTCACAAGATTTATCTCCAAGTAACTCTTCCAGCTTTAAAACAAGACCAAAATGGTTCTACTTGGGTTGGCTACGTAAATTCTCTCGGACACAATTTAATCAATCGTATAGATTTAGAAATCGGAGGTCAATTAATTGAGAGACACTACAGTGAATGGTTTGAAATTTGGTCCGAATTATCTCTTACTGATGAAGCTAAATTTGAATATAATCAGATGATCGGTAAATATAATACATCTGTATCATTAGAAACAAACGCTCTTGAAGAACGTACTTATTATATTCCTCTTCAATTCTGGTTCTGTCGCAATCCTGGATTATGTTTACCTCTTATCGCATTAACTCAACACGAAATTAAAATCAAGGTTGAATTTAAACAATCTACCGATTTAATTAAATCAGATGTAAATATAACTAGTCCAGTTGATGTTGATGGCAATCGTTTAGCTATTAAACAATGTTCGCTTTATGTGGATTATGTATATTTAGATGACGATGAAAGAAAAATATTCGCTCAAGCACCTCACGAATATTTAATTGAACTAGTTCAATACCAAGGTGAAAAAGAAATTAATGCTGGTATTTCTAATGATAAGATTAAATTTTCATTTGACCAACCTGTTAAAGAATTATTATGGGTTATCCAACCTAATTCATATTTAGCAACTAACTCTCTAACTGGAAATGAACATCTTAAATTTTCTTCAGCTTCAGGAACGGATACATTTAAAAATTTACGTATCCAATTTAATGGTGGTGATCGTTTTTCAGTTAGAAATGCTGAATATTTCCGCACAGTTCAACCTTATCAACATCATTCAGGAGCACCCAAGAAACATATTTACACATATTCATTTGCGATTAAACCAGAAGAACACCAACCATCCGGTTCAGTTAATATGTCTAGATTAAATAACAGTGACTTCTTTTTATCATTTAACAATACCGATGTTGTTGATAGTAAATTCAAATTATTCGCTGTAAGCTATAATATCCTCAGAATTGTATCTGGAACAGCTGGTTTAGCCTACTAGACCCCCTTTTTTTTTAAAAAAAAAGGGCGGTCGCCCCAAAAAAAACTTTTTTGATATTACTTTTTAAAACCTTTGGTTCAAAAAAGTATTTTTATTTAGATTTCTAGTATCATAACTAAACAGAACAATATTTCCTTTGGATGTTTTGTTAGATATAGTTAGAATTCTAGGATATAAATAAATTAAATAAATTAAAAAAAATATCGCGAAGATTACATATATTGTCTGGAAATATAATCAGAAATAGTATGTAGTATTCGCGATGTCTTTTTTAATTATTTTTTATTTTTATTCTTTTAATTTTTTGTTTTTTTTGCCAATGCTTTTTTTTACAAAAAAAAGCATTAGAATGGTGCGATTGTGAATAAGGCATTAATTTTATCAATTCGCAATTTTATTTTACCGATTATTAAATCTAACATTGAAGTCATTGAGACATCATCCGTATATGTTACACGAAGATTTTCTAAACCTACCAAAGAATTTTCCATTTCTAGGACTAATTTACGAAATAGGATTGTATTATCATCTTCTGTTTCAAATGGTGATTTTTTATGATGTTGTGTTGGTGACGTATTTTTGGAATCAGTTTTTGTTTTTGTATCAAATTCATCTTGTAAAATATCATCCGTTATTTTATATGCTAGTTCAACCAAATTTTTAATAACTATAATAGTAGAATCACGATTATCACCGTAAAACCCTCTTAAATATTTATAAACTACCCGATTATCTATATCTAATACATCTAACCCATTAAACTTACGTATTCTAAACTTTTGACCTTCTTTTATTTGTGAAATAATCTTGAAATTCAAAAAGAGATAGTCCAATGATTCTTGTCGGTTCTCCAGATTAATAAAATCCATCCTGAAAACTTCTTTTATCTTATTCTTTATATTTTTTATTTATCATTTCTTTTTATTTCTTTTTTATGATTTTAAATTTTGCTTTGATTTTCTCTTACTATTATAAAAAATAACAAATGTTAGTTATATATTTGACATTAATATTAATTTTTAGTTTTTTTATGATAAAATTATTTACTTATTTAAGAAAGAATATATCAACAATGGGGTCAGGTCAACATACCGTAATGATGATTATATTTTTTGTTATCATAGCTAACTTATTAATTATGACTGGATTATTAGTATATAATACATATTATTACAATTATCAAACAATTGGTGAAATCGGAATGCAAGGTGAAGATGGTCCAGGGGGTGATACTGGACCACCTAGATGTCCATCAAAAAATGATAAATCAGAACAATGCTAACTTATTTTATTTCAGTATAATAAATAATAAAAATTATGTTAGTTTTAGAAAAAATTATTAAATCTGACTTTAATAATATCCTAGAAATAACATCTAATCCCGAAGTTATGAAATACATCGGGAATTCTAGAATATGGGATAAAGATAAAGTAGCCAAATTTATACAATATTGTATTAAAGATGAAAAAGAAAGCAATCGGATTCGTTCCCAATATTATTATAAAATACTCAACGATAATCGGGAATTTGTCGGTATTATTGGGTTTCACAAATTTTTACGTAAGGAATTGTCTGATTTAAAAACAGAGTTTTTCCTCACAATTTATTTTAACCCAAAACAACAAGGAAAAGGTTATTATTCAGAAACAATGAACCTATTATTAGATGAGATGAGAAAACAACAACCTAGAAAGAGAAATTTATATTCACTCGTACGTCAATCAAATATTAAAATGAATGAAATATCAAAAGCAAAATATAAATTTGTCAAATCTGTTAAACTAGGTGATGAAAAACTCAATTTATATGCTATCCCAATTATTAAAAAACTTCAAACCGGAGGAAATAGTAAAAAAACAAAAAAGAAACTAAACCAAAAATTAAACCAAAAATCAGATAAACATTTTTATTTAACAGCTTCTAAAAATATTCCAGCTGACCGTATAGATAAATTATTTACCAAAAGAGGTAACTGGGTTAAATATGTTCCTAGAAATCAAAAAAAAAGTCGTATCAAAACCAAAGAACCTAGAATTGATTTTATTTACATTGATCACCAAGACAATATTTATAACAAACCACTTCAGCAAATTCCATCTTTTATAAAAAATTTCATTGATGATGATAAACACAAAGTAGGACGCAAGAATGAACTTTACACCAATCTAGGACAAAAGCTAAAGGAAAATCCCAATCTCTCTCTCAAAAATTATTTACTTGAACAACACAGTTTTGATTGGGGAAAATCATTTAAAGAAGGTAAACAAAGGATTGAAGAAGAAATAGAAAGAATCCGTAAGTTATTCAATAAATATCCCAACAAGGTTTGGATTTACAAACCTGTTGCCGGTTTTCGTGGAATGAATATTAGAATATTTAATTCCGATAATTTTGATGAATTTAATTCATACATCCGTGATTTTATTAAAACATATTCTCCTGTTTGGATGGATCCTAAAAATAAATCTAGAATGGCTGCTCAAAGTCAATGGGTTCTACAAGAATATATCACCAAACCACTTTTATATAAAAATAAAAAAATGCATATCAGACCAATCTTTTTATATCATAAAAAAGGAAACCAAAAAATCGGATATATTCTAGATAGAATTCTAGTGGCACACTCAATTGAAGATTATAAATTCGGTGATTTTGAAAATGATAAAATACACGATACTCATTTTTCTAAAACAACAAGTGGAAGAATATATTTCCAGGATGATTTTGTAAAGGAAAAAATATTAACCAAAGAACAAGTTAAAAACATTGAAGAACAAGTCAGGGATTTAGGCAAGTATGTTTTTGATTTAATTAATTCCCGATGCTATCCGGAAAATAAAGTATGTTATGAAACATTCGGAATGGATATAATGATTGACAGCGAAACGATGAAAATTAAGTTGCTAGAAGTCCAGATTACTAATATTAGTTATGGTTTCTTTGATGATGACCGTATTCCTGGTTTTTCTAATATGTTTGAATATGTCCTGGAAAACTCAATGGAAACTGTTGTAGATCAATATTTCCCACCTAAAAATAAAATAGAAAAACACAATGGATTTATACCTTTTTACACAGGTACAATTCATCAATAAAAATTGAATTAAATGATAAATTCTAATAAATAAAACAATAAATAAAACAATAAATAAAATCATAATCAACAATGGATCCAACTAGTTTAATTCAGATTGGTGATACCATTTCTAAATTTGGCAATCCGTATGAGCTATGGGGAACAGTTGTTTCTGATGAAGGTTCCATTTTTCGTTTAAGCTCTGGACGTTCTATTAAAAAATCAACATACAATATCATTTGGACTGTTTCTAAATCAGCATTCAAACAGGAACAATACCGTATTTTTAAAGATAATAAAAAAAAAGAACAAGAGAAGAAAACATTAAGTGTTTTTTCAAAAGTTGCAAATACGAATACAATGGTATCAGTTATCATAACACCACTTACTGAATATTATTTGTATCGTGTATATTGGATTAATGATGGAACTTTTGATCCTGACCCATATAATATGGATGCGGTTTGGGAAAAAATCGTCAATGCTCGTAATTCACAGGAAGCAACTCAAATCGCAGCAACTGGTAAATTAGGTATGAATACTAAACACTTTTGGGAAAATCCTCGCTATCTAGTTTGTCAATTACTCGGACAATCTTTTATTAATGAAACAAAAATTATCACAGAATCAAGCCAAACCACTGGTGATTAATACTTCATCTTAATTTTTCTATTTTTCTATTTTTTATTTACAGAAAATATTAAATTTATTACAACATTTGTTGACGGCATCTTTTAATTTTGGTTGTATCATAACTAATTTGATACAAGATTCAATTAATCTGTTGAAGTTTTCTTTTTGAGTTTCATCAGGTGTTAGTTTATATTCTCTAATAATAAAATCAAATAATTTTCTAACTAGATCGGTTAAATTTTCAGCGGTTAGTGTAATTGATGGTGTATTATTAATTAGAGAAGTTACAATAAAAATAATTTCCGGAATATCATATTGATCAATTTTACCATCTCTCATAATATTTTCTAGCGATTTTTGAAGAGTTTTGCTAAACTCATTATCAGTCATCAATTTATCCAATAAATAATTAATTTTAAGATCTGACATTTTATTTTGTTTTTATTTTTTTATATTCATATCCATATTTTATTTTTAAATTTACAACTTTGATAAAATAGGTATTCTAGGTGTTTTATTATCGGGAATAAAAATTTTATATTTTAGTAATGTAATAAATCAATTAAAAAATGATATCTAAAACTCAAAAGAAATCTAAGCTAAATAGTTTTAAAAGTAAAAACAAAAAACAAACAAAAAATAAAACCCAAAAAAAAGTTTCCGTTAAACAAGTAGCTAGAAAAGTAGATTTTCCGTATTTTAGTAATTATGTTAATCGTGATTATATTTTAAAAGAATTACAAAAGTTAAAAAATTATAATCCAATCTTTCTCAAAAATAATCCAACTAACCGAAAAATAAACAAATTCAATGGACGGTTAGTCATTTTCCGAGAAGATTATAACAAAAATAAATCATTATACGGGATTACCGATTATTTCTCTCAATTTTGTCGTGTTAGATGTGTTAATAATTTAAAATCCAAAGATTCACCTTATGATTATTTTCAAAAAAACAAAGACAAAATATATCAAGAAATTTTGTCCGAAAAGAAATCATCTGGAATGATTAATATTAGTTACGAAGATTTTTCCGAATATTTATACAAAAATACTAAACAATGTACCAATTTTAACACAACCGTTGTCATATCAATTCTAAAACTATTAAAACCCAAAAGATATTTGGATCCTTCAGCTGGTTGGGGTGATAGATTAATTGGGGCAATCGCATATGGATGTGAATATACTGGTGTTGATCCAAGTAATTGTATGAATCCAATTTATCATAAAATTATCAATGAACTAGTTCCTAGAAATAGACAAAATAGTTATAACATAATTAAGAGTGGATTTGAAACTGCTGTCATAGAACCTAATTATTACGATTTGGTTTTTACTAGTCCACCTTTTTTTGATTTTGAATTATACGAAAATAATGCCACCCAATCAGTTGAAAAATTTAATACACTTGAAAAATGGTTGAGGGGATTCTTATTTCCTCTGACTGAAAAAGCATATCACTCACTAACTATTAACGGACACTTTGGATTGTATATCAGTGATTATACAGGCGTTTCTTTTACTAAAGAAATGTTCAAATACATAAGCGAAAATTTAAAAGGATTCAAATATCAAGGCGATATTCATTATTGGACCCCAGAAAATAAAAAAGTAGTTAGAACAATATTTTTCTGGAAAAAAATTTCATAGATTTGATTGATTTATTGTGTTTGATTTAATCGGTTTTCTAGCTCTTGAAGTTCGGGAGGTATTTCTTCACCAGCTGCTTTTTTGGAACCGACTAATTCACGAACAACATCTTCAACACATCCATAACACATCTTTAAATCATTAAAATTAACCATATCAGTTGTATCAGGTAATTTACAAACAGGACAATCATCTGGTTCGGCAGTTTTTAAACCTCTCGCAACAACAAAATTTTGTAATGTATCCTTGAATTGTCCGAATTCTTTGGGATTATCTAAACTAATTTCTAATCCACGAGTTCTCATCATCTTATCGGCAACTTTTTCGTGCATTTTTCGCTGTTTTTCCAATTTAGATTTCATTTTATAACGATTAAGACCTCTATTAATCATTTTATATAATTCCTCGTCATTCATCATTGCGTTGAGATTTGCCATCAATTCATCAATATATTTCTTCTTTTGTGATAAAATCTTCTGCATTTTTTCTTCCTCCTTTCGGATAATCTTATTTTGCTCTTTTTTCTCAATTGTTTGATTTTCCAGACCCTTATATGATTTACATAATTGAACCGATTTCTTTTGTCCTTCTTCTAAATTATTTATAAAATCACTTTCTTTAATGCAAGCAACAATATCAAAACATTCCCAGTTAAGTGATTTGCTATCATTTCTATATTTAAGTTTATCCGGAAATTGACCTAAAAATTCTCCATTATTCTTTTTCTCATCAATCACAACAACAGTTCCAACATAAGGATTTCTATAAAACGCAAGTTGTTGAGATTCATCAATATATTTAAACACCAAATCATCCGGAGTCCATTGACGACGTTTAAAACTCTTAGCACACGTTTCTGGAACACACATTATTAAATCATTTGTCGGTTTAATCGTGGAGTCAGAATTCAAAAATACGAATCCCATTGCTACATATCCAGGTGGTGGTATAGGTTGCCAAATACTTAAAGCTTTATAATTATAATCATTTAATATATTTGATGTTTCAACAAAGTTTCCTATCTCTTCAACTAATTTATTATAGTTCTTAATTACACTTTGGTCAGATATTATATTATTATTAAAGTTATCAACAAGATAACGATTGATGGTGTAATCCAATGTAAATATATCTAGAACTTGGGGATGATTGACTGTCATTGCTTCCGTCGTATGAAAAGATAGAATTCTTTTATCCGCATTATCATCATTTATATTTCTAATGTTTTTCCATCTAGATGTATCAATATTATTACTTATGTAAATAATATCTGTAATTCGTTTTTTCGTGTTTTTATCAAAATATAATGAATAGTCAATAGTTGCTTCAACTTTATCACCAATAGGTAATTCACTATGTAAATAAATATACTCGTTTATTTTATTTATAAAGCCTGATTCTTTTTTTCCTGTGCGATATTTTCTATATGTGTGACCTGATCTAACTTCTTTACCAGTATTTACACCAATGATATGGAATTTATCCGCAATATATCTGCCAGTAATATCAGATAAATTTTTAGACGGATTCGTTTTCATCGTTGGAATAATATTAATATTTTTAAATTTAAATACATAATAACTAAACTCTATTTTCTTTTGTTGGTTAAGATTCTTTAAATTAATATAATCAGTAATATTTTTAGCAAGATTCGCCGATAAAGCTTTTAATAATTCATCAATTTGATATGGAACATTTAATGATACATTTCTTTTTTCAATTTCATATGTAATTGTATTTTTTGTATCTGTTGTTGTAGGAACTTGTAATTTTGTTTTTTCTAGATTGATAAAGGCAACCACCTTGGGTTTATCCTCCTGAACTATATTGATACCGCCAGCATAATTATTAAACGCTTCTCTTAATAAATTTAATGTATCATTATTGGCTGCTTGAATTTTATATGATTTTGAAATTTTATACACTTGTTCGGCAAAAATATCTAATGTATTAACTTTAGCTTGATTTATTTCACTTTTTAATTTTGTAATTATTGTATCAATATTTTTAACCATTTGTATATAGTTGGTTTTAATAATTTGTTTTAGACGATTATATTTATCATTCGTTTCTAAATTATTAACCATTTCACCATTACCAAATCCACCAATATACACAAAATCTTCCGGTTCTTTCAACGCACTTCCAATAACTGCTAAAGTATCCAATCCTTTATCCGTTATAGCACCGGGTGTCTTGGCAACTCTAATGTCAGTTACCATCTCATTTGATGGTGAAATAAATGATCTAGTAATCACATCACCAACAGAATGATATCCTTGTTCAATTGACGGTCTCCAAATACTTACAGGACATTTAGTCGTTAAATCAGCTGTATTTTGATTTGTCGCCAGACATTCCTTGTAATTATTTGGTAATTTAACATTTTGTTGTGTAAATAAACCAAATAAATAAGTTTGATTATCCCAAACTTTTAAATTAAAATTCTTTGATTTGCTAGTTTCAATTAATAGTTTTGCTGCTGTACCACTGTCAAAACCTTCATTTATATTATTATTTTTATTCCAATTTTTATAAATCAAATAACCCCAATATACTATAATCAATACTGTTATTATAATTGACCAAATAATATAATTTTTCATTTTAGTCGTTGTTTTATTAATTTAATTATATAACAGATAAAAGATAAAAAGAAATAACATTTATAAAGTAAAGAAATGTATGATTTAATAGTAGCAGGTGGTGGAATAGCCGGTTTATATTCAATTTATAAATATATTAAAAACCACAAAGATAATCACCGAGATTCTGGCGTAAAAGAGAAAATATTATTAATTGAATCTTCATCTAGATTAGGAGGACGTGTTAAAACAACACATAACAAAGGACAAACATATGAATCAGGTGCTGGGCGTTTTTCTGATAATCACCACCTCTTAATGGAACTTATCAACGAATTTAATCTTCGTGATAAAATTATCCCTCTTAAACCGAAAAAGATTTTTATAAGTAGCGACCATCCTGGAGAACAAATTCCATTAACCAATCAAATAGATAAAGTCTTACGAGAATTATCCGATTATATTAAAACTAAAAAATTATCTCAGTCGCAATTATTATCTCGGACCCTCTTTGATATTGCCCACGAATATTCATCCGAATTAGCCAATCAGTTAATTAATATGTATCCATATTACAGTGAGATTCGTGTTATGAATGCGTTTGAAGGTTTAAAATTAATGAATCGTGATTTCAGCAGCAAAGTTAAATATTTTGTTTTGGCTGGTGGTTTAGAACAATTAATTACTCATATGGAACAATTTATTAATCATAATAATAAACTAATCGGTCGCAGTGTAGAAGTTGAAATCCGCTTAAATACATCGCTAGAAAACATAAATGACATCAATGGAACATCCGGATACGAAATTGAAACAAAACACAATCAAATATTTAAAACCAAAAACCTATTTCTAGCGATTCCCACAAAGGCACTTTTACAAATTCCATATTTAATTAAAAATAAAATGGAACGACATCTTAAAACAGTCTCACCACAACCTCTTTATCGTATTTACGTCAAATATAAAACACCCTTTCTAGATAAACAAATAATCACCGATTCAGAATTACGTTTCGTTATTCCTTACAATGATAAAGGATTAATTATGATAAGTTATACTGATGGTGCTGATACCAACTTTTGGTTAAAACAATATATTAAATCAGAAGACAAATTATTGGAGGTTATACATAAAAAATTAAAAGAACTAATTCCAGATATTAAAATTCCGGAGGTTGAATGGATAGATGCGAGTTCTAGTTATTGGGACGCTGGGGCACATTATTGGAAACCTAGAAAACAATTTACAAATCAATCTCAACTTTTACAAGACATTCTTCATCCTTCTCATAATATGTGGATAATTGGCGAAGCTTATAGCGATTATCAAGCCTGGATTGAAGGTTCTCTCAGAACCAGTTTAGAAGCAATTGAGGAATTGAATCAACGTAGTAATAGCGGTGGTGGGAATACTAATACTAAATATACTTTAGCTGAAGTTGCTAAGCATAATACTAAAAAAGATGCGTGGATAATTATTAATGGTGGTGTATATGATATTACCAAATGGATACCCCAACATCCAGGAGGGATGATTATAATGAAAGGAGTTGGTAAAGATGCTACGGAATTATTCAAAAGTATCGGACACGATAATTATGCTAGAGAAAAATTAAAAACATTCAAAATTGGTCAGCTCGCTTGATTACATTTTAGTAATGAATTTAGCGTTGGTATCACATCCACTTGTACATTTCATTGCTTTGTTTTCATAAAAGTCCATTGGAGATACTCTTTCGTATTGATATCCTATATTTTTTTTATTTTGATTGAATAATCTTAAATCTGGTGAGTATGTTTGACTAGATTCAATGATTTGAGTTTGAATGGTACTATCATCATATGGACGATAATAGAAACCCATATTTTGTGATGTTTCATATGGTTGTTGTTGATAGTTGGCGAAACCTTCCGTGATTGGTGTTAGTGCCGCATCACTACCATCCGCGGTTGTTGGTAAGGTTGAGTTTAATCGGAGATTAATGTTTAATTGTTTCATATTTTTCTTGCGATCTTCAACAAGCTGGCTTAATTGTGCTTCTATGTTGTTTTGTTTTAGTTCTTGGTCAACCATTTTGTGGTCATTATTTTTTTCTCTAATTGCGCGAATATGTTTCATCTTTTCAACTATTTTTTCTAATTCAACGATTTTTTTGTCTTGTTCTTCTAGTTGTGATAGATATTGTTTATTCTTTTGAATACGTTGATTGTTATCTTTGATTTGGTCTTGTAATTCTAGGGCGTCACATAATTGCTGGATTTCGGTTTGTTGGGTTAATAATTCAGAAACTGACCCAGCTTCACCATCTTCTTTGGCACTACAATATTGTTTTTTAGTTTTTTCTGAGATGGCAGTGATTTGTTTTTTATTAACTGAAAAACCTTTGATATCATCAATATACATAACTCCTTTGTTACCTTCTGTAGAAAATTTGGTTGGCTTAATGATTAATTCTGAGGCAACAATTGGTGTATTAAAATAATAACTATATTTTGATTTTAAATATCTTGATGAATTTCCTTTGATATTATTAATTGTCTTACTTATATCTGAATCATTTAATTTGTAAATAACAGAAAATTCAGCAACAAATTTTTGATTCTTTTGATTACTAAATACTAAACTATTGATTTGTTTAGGTTCGGTAAATGTAATTCTTATTCTCGGATCTGCTTTGTTTGTTGTATCAACCCATCTCTTAGCTTCTAATGGGTTACCTGTTTCATCAAACATTTGGTATGATAATGATTCACCTGTTGTATCGGGCTTAGCATCATTTGGAAAACCAAATATCTCTAATTTCATACCGTTACCTATGATTTGTTTACCTTTAGTATTCATTGAATCAAAAGGTGTTCCTGCTCTGTTTTCTGACGTTAATTCAGAAGTTAAATCAGTGAAATTAATCGGAACAATTTTAATATATGACGCAAAAATGGGTTTCCCGTCAGCTGTAGTTAAATTACCAAAAATTGTGTTTTTATTAAAATCTCCGTTACTTACTTCAAAAAATAATGTTGGATTATCACGTGGTATATTATTTTTTGTTTGATATAATACTTCTTCATACGAAAAAGCATCATTCTCTTTTGTACTAAAGAAAACTCTGAATGCTCTGATTCCTGTGACGACAATATATTTAACTCTCTTTAAACTTAATAAATTCACAACTAAACTACTATTTTTGATTGAGGTTGGTTTCCATCCTGCTACATCATCAGATGAACCAATTAAAAAATTTCCTGAACTGGAAGGACTGGCAATAATATTTGAACCATCCACTCTATCAATTAACGGATTCGCATCTAATCCGCTAAAATTATTATCAGTATTAGCATCATCAAAAAAACCTTCTACTGTTTTTGTTTTATCAAAATATTTATATATTAGATATATTATTACAATAATTAAAAGTGAAACAATTATTAAATAATATATATTATGTATATCATATATGTTTTTAGATACCATTTTCTTTAATTAATGAAAAGAAATTTTATTTTCACAAAAATACAAAATAAAAGAGAAATTAACAGAAATCTGGGTTTAATCAAATTCGGCACTCACACTAATACTATACGGTACATAAAACAGGCTTTTCGGATGCTTGCCATCTTTGTTTTTTAGTATTTGAACAAATACCACTTGTTAAATATCCATCTTTGGTACCAATACAATTACCGGAATTAGATTTTAAAATATGAAATGGATACTTAACATTTGATGTATGATGTATTTGTCCGAATGTTTTTGCTTTATATTCTGAACTGTCGTTGATTAAATCCAAATCAAAATATTGATTGGGGTTTTGCGAATTACACGGTTGAATTGTGTTTCTATTAAAACTATCTGTTTCAAGACATTTGCCATTTAACGAAATTAAATATTTATTATTGGATAAAGGATATAAATTGATAGGTTGCGAATTTTCTTCCGATTTAACAGAACGATATATAACATCTTTATTTTTTTTTACTGTTTCTTTAATTACATTACCATTTAACTCATATAATTGTCTTTCTATATCTGAGATACTATCTGTTTGTAATTGCTTAACCACATTATATTCCCCTTCATTTATTTTTAATTCACTTTCCAATTTAGAAACAATACTATCAACATTTGGTTTTCTAAAAATAGAAACACCATCCAAGTTAGTAATATTATTTTGTAATTTTGTATTTATCTCATTGTCAGTATAATCAGCATTAAACCCCTCAATAGTATTTGTATTATTTTCCAAATAAATACAGACAAACAAAAACACCAACACTATAATAGATAATAAAACAATTTTCATAGTCATTTGTATTTTAATATTTTTTAATATATTTTATTATATTTTTAATATATATTATTATATTTTAATATATTTTAATATATTTTTATTATTATTGAAGAAAATAATGAATAATTATCCAAAAATAAAAAAATAAAAAATATAAAATAAACTAATCTTAACCTAAAGAGTTTTACAATTTTTGACACCTGAATTCATACCTTTCCATTTTTGACCAGCAAGGCTAGTACATTTATTCAAAGATAATTCTCCATTATTTTCTTCTAAACATAATCCTGTTAATTTGGATTTAACTAGATTATAAGGATATGAAATTATTTCGGTAGGGGGTGCTCTAGTATCAAACTGAGTTAAATAAGATGCGTTGTCATTGATTGCTTCAAGCGTAAATCTTTGAGACATTCTATTATTATTACATTCTTCTAATGAATAGTTTTGACGACTATTTACACTAACACATTTGTTATTAACGTGTATTTTATAATCTCTCGTATTAGGAACATTACTAATCGCTAATTGTTGTCCTTTTAAAGATTGGATTGTTGTATAATTACTATTATTACTCACCAAATTACTTTGTTGCGTCCTTAAATCAGTTATTAAACTATTAATGTTTTGCATTTTTTTGATATTTTCTAATTTAGCATTCTGATAATAAACCGCATCTTGAGCTTCTTTATTTGCGATTTCTCTTTCTAACATATTTTTTAATGTTAAATCATCCATTCTATGATTATAAAATTCATTTTGTATAGATACTAATTTATTATCATATTTAGATCCTAGAGCAATTTTGTTAGTATCAATTGATTTTACTAATTTAATAATATCTTCTTGTTCGTTTTCTTGTTCTGTTTTGGGTAGTTTGGTATTTGGTGGTATATATATATTTATCACTGACATAGTTATTATTATTTTATTAGAAAGAAAATATTAAATTCTACAATCATTAAAATAAAATTGGTTGTTAAGTGTATTTAATTGTTTTTTAACGTCGTTAGATATTAAACCAGCGTTTACATTGTACAATTTAGGAGGAGATTTAGATTTAATAACCGATGGTTTTGTATTGGTATTGAGTGGTTGTACAGTATCGGATGAATCACCTAAACTAACTGTTATGTTTGAAAAAATTAAAACTACAATAACGATTAATAAAAACGTAATGATTAAAGACTCGTTGAGTTCCATTTAATATATTTGATTTTAATAAAATTAGAGAAAAAAATAATAATTATTTCCTTTTTATTTCTTTTTTTTATTTCTTTTTTATTCCTTTTTATTTTCCATTTCGTTTTTCTCTTTTTTTTTTTGTTCATCTATCCATTTTTTTTCTTTTTCGCGATATTTTTTTTCTTGTTCTTCTTTGATTCTTTTTTTATGTTCTTCCAATGATTCTTTTGGTTTGCTATAATATTCTCCTTTAACAAATTGTTTAAGTGATGTTTTTCTGTAGTTTTTATCTAACGCATTACCAAATATTTGTCTTTGTGTTTCACTCATTTTTCTTTCAGGTTCTACAACATCCCAACCAAAAACCTTTCTCTCAATTAATTGGTATGCAAAAACAATCGGATTTTCCATTGTAATAATAGAACTTATAGCTCCTTTACCAACATTTACTAATGGAGTACCTATAGCATTTCGTCTCATTTTTGCTTTTTCCCAGCCTCCACCAACATTGTATTTGTTTCTTTTCGTATATTTCTTTGTTTGTTTTTTTGTATGTTTCTTTAATTTACGCGCGCGCGTGTTCATTATATTTATAATTCTTTTATTTTATAATTAAGAAAAATTGAATTTAAAATTTAGTTATATTATTAATAATACAGCATACATTAATCATTAATCAACATTCATTAAACATCAATCAATTAAAATGACTACTCATACTCAAGAAGAAGTTTATGATAAAACCGATCTCCATAACCATATTTTAACTCGTCCCGACAGTTATATTGGTTCTATTAATTCGGTTAAAGAATATCTTTATGTTCCAGAAGAAAATGAAGAAGGATTAATGACTATGGCTTACAAACCCATTGAATATGTCCAAGGTCTTTATAAAATCGTTGATGAAGTTATTGTTAATGCGCGCGATCAATATGTTCGTCTTAACACTAGTATTGATGAAAAAGCCACACCCCATAATAAGAAATCAAAGGATATCCCATTAGCTAATATTTGGATTACGGTTGACCAACAAAACGGTTTTATTAGTGTTAAAAATGACGGTAATGGTATTCCAGTGCGTAAGCATCAAACCGAAGATATCTATATCCCTGATATGATTTTCGGTCATCTGCTCACTTCCTCTAATTACAAAGAAGGCGTAAGACGCTTTGTTGGTGGTAAAAACGGTTATGGTGCTAAATTGGCCAATATTTACAGCACCGAATTTATGGTTGAAACAGTTGACCATATTCATCGTAAAAAATACACCCAATACTACCGTGATAATATGAAAGTCTCCGAACAACCTATTATCATTGATAACTATTCCGAAGACCCGTATACCATTATTAAATTCCACCCGGATTTTAAGCGTTTTAAGATTGAAGGGATAACAGATGATTTTCTTCAAATGATTAAAGCTCGTGCGTATGATATCGCGGGTTGTACTGACAAACGTGTTAGTGTCTTCTTTAATGGTTGTATCATTCGTGTCGCTGATTTTGAGGATTATGTTATGATGCATTTCCCCCCGGATAACCGCAAAGAAATCGTCTATAAGAAAATCAACAATAACTGGGAAGTCGCCATTTCACCTAATTTCTCAACCGAATTAACAGGAAAACAGATTTCCTTCGTCAATGGTGCCCGTACTATTAAAGGTGGTCGCCATATTCAACACGTCTTTAACCAACTTTTAGTCGGTATTAATGAACGTCTCAAGAAAAAGAAGATTGAAGCCCTCAAGGAAAGTGTCCTCCGATACAATATGATGATTTTCGTCAATTGCACGATTGATAGTCCGGAATTCAGTGGTCAAATCAAAGAAGAATTGACGACACAAATTCGTGACCTTTATCCCAAATGTGAAATTCCCGAGAAATTCATTGACGATGTCTTTAAAACTAGCATCATTGATAACGCAATTAAATTCGGTAAAGCAACGGAAGATATTTCCGTCCCCAAGGCTAAAACCGATCGTCGTAGCATCCTTTCGTCTATTCCTAAACTGGAAGACGCGAATGATGCCGATTCCAAAGAATGGCAAGAATGTGTCCTGATTATTACGGAGGGAGACTCTGCTGCGTCAATGGTTCTGAAAGGTCTTCCAAATCGCGACAAATATGGTGTTTTTCCAATTCGTGGTAAACTCCTAAATGTCAGCGAGGCCACCGCGCTTCAGTTGAAGACTAACGAAGAAATCGCCAATATTCGCCAGATTCTCGGCATTACCGGCAAGAAATACGTAGAAGGTCAAAAACTCCGCTATGGTCGCATTATGATTATGACCGACCAAGATTTGGACGGAGCCCATATTAAAGGCCTCGTCCTCAATTATCTCAAATCACTCGGTCTAGATAAATTTGAAGGCTTCTCAGCCAGTTTTATCACTCCAATTGTCAAAGCCAGCAAAGGAACCAAGAATAAAGCATTTTACTCTTCCCAGGAGTTTGACAAATGGCTAGAGGAGAATGAACAAGGTAAAGGCTGGAAAGTCAAGTACTACAAAGGGTTGGGTACCTCAGTTGATAAGGAAGCTCGTGAATATTTTTCAAATATCACAAAACACCTGACCTGCTATGAATGGGATGATAAATCCGAGAACAGTCTTGAATTAGCTTTTTCTAAGAGCCGTATTCCTGACCGCAAAGATTGGTTAAAGGCATATGACCCTAAGGCTGAACCCGATTTCAGTCCAAAGGTTCCAATTACCGATTTTATTAATAAGGAATTCATTCATTTCTCCAATTATGACAATGTTCGTTCAATCTCATCGCTATGTGATGGTCTTAAACCATCGCAACGCAAGGTGCTATTTTGCGCTTTTGAGAAACGTAATCTTAAGAATGAAATGAAGGTCGCCCAATTCGGTGCCGCTGTTGCCGAAACGACTGGCTACCATCACGGTGAAGTCAGTCTCTTCGGAACAATTATTAATATGGCACAAGATTATATTGGTAGTAATAATATCAACCTCTTTAAACCGGTTGGTCAGTTTGGTTCTCGTATGATGAACGGAGCGGACCACGCTTCCCCTCGTTATATCTTTACTAAATTGTCGGATATTACTAGTATTATTTACAATCCGATTGATACCAAACTCCTGACTAAATTAAAGGATGATGATGGCGCTACGATTGAACCCGAATGGTATGTTCCGATTTTACCTATTTGTCTGGTCAATGGAACATTGGGTATTGGAACCGGTTTTTCAACTGGTTTACCATCTTTTAATCCTTCTGATATTATCAAGAATCTTCGTCTTTTGATGAAGAACGAGGATACCGAAGAAATGACCCCTTGGTTCCGCGGGTTTACTCGTAATGCGGCGATTAAAAAGATTGGTGATTGTCGTTATGTTGTTAAAGGTCGTTATTCGGCTGATACTAACAATGATATCCTTTATGTAACGGAATTACCGGTTGGTATTTCAACCAATGCGTATAAGGAGTTTCTGACAAGCCTTTTGATTGTTAAAACACCAGCTAAGAAAGATAAGAGCCCTAAACGGGTCAATAATCCTTATAAGATTAAGGATTTCCGGAATAATTCGGCTGGTAATAAAGTTGATTTCACAATCTTCTTTGAGAAAGACACGTTATGCCAATGCTTGGTTGATTCGGCGGTTGCTGATAAAGATGGTTTGACGACGTTTGAGAAGAACTTCAAATTGGGGACGACACTTTCGTTTCCTGGTAAGATGACATTGCGTGACCGCGATGGTGCTCTCGTGGTTTATTCGTCAATTGATGAAATTCTCCGGGCATTTTATTCACTGCGTATTGAATTCTATGAGAAACGTCATAAGATGTTGATTAAAGATTACAAAGAAGAATATGAATTGGTGAATATTAAGGCTAAATTCGTAAAGGATGTGATTGAAGGTAATATTATTATCTTTGACCCTTCTAAGAAAAAGAGCTACACTGAAGAAGAAGTTTCGGCTCAATTGATTAAATTGGAATATCCTAAGATGTTGGATAAGTCCCTGGTTTATCTGGATAAATTCCAGGAACTGGATGAGACTGATAAAGAAAA
>JACCDX011403559.1_pt1 | contig 18668 bp, 17 predicted proteins | sample 7449681 | NCBI WGS metagenome assembly JACCDX01 (sample SAMN15323450, study PRJNA562643) | freshwater metagenome | isolation source: river surface water | place: USA:Blue River Watershed | collected 2017-08-18
AGTGCATTTGTTGTCCCTGTAGATTGAGACCGTATCCAGTGCGAGCACGCCGCTCACCCTGATCGTAGGAGTGCTTAAAATGTTTGGCGACGTTGTAGGGACAAGAAGCATGAGTTGCTCAGGCACAAGAAGAATTCCTGCGGCATTAAGGAGTGCATACTTTTCGACATTGATATAGTTGAAGTCTTTCACCTTGCAACTTACGAAAGTTAGAATGAAGGCAATGAAAAAAATTTTGAGAGAGGATAAAAATATTCTCATCCCTCCTATTCTAGATGAACTCTTTGGTTTAATTTGAGGATTTATTTAAGTGTTGATTAACACTTAAATTTTATCAAAACCAAAGAGTTCTGAATTCTAAAATAGTGCCAATAATTTATGGCAAATTAGAGCTGATACACTAATTTTTTAAAGTAGTTTCCGCGCTCTTCATAGTCTCGAAAAAAATCTGTGGATGAATTTCCTGGAGAAAGGAGAATGACATCACCAGTGCGGGATTTTTGGTAGGCAAAAAGAACGGACTCTTCAAAAGAGCCGACGATGTAGGCCTGAACGCCCTCACCAATAGAGCGATTCAATCGCTCCTTACATTCACCAACGAGAACGATAATACGGGCGTATTGCTTCATATCGTTTGCGTAAGGGTCAAAATCCAACTCTTCATTATCTTTCCCACCAGCAATGAGAATGACTGGCTCTTTAAAGGACTTGATGGACTTCACCATGTCTTCCATGGTTTCAGCTTTAGAATCGTTGTAAAAACTCACGCCATTTTTTTCCATGACGTATTCAATGCGGTGAGGAATGCCTGGGAATTTTTCAATACACGTTTGAATGGCCTTATCAGAAACATCCAAAGCTTTGCACGCCGTAATTGAGGCCAACAAATTCTCACGATTAAGTTGCCCAATAATTCTCATTTTAGAAACGACAAACTCCGAGTGAAAATTGATGTTAGAGTGAATTCTTCGGTCGTGGAAATGAGTTCCTTGAATTTCTCCCAAAACTCCCATGGTGACAAAAGAGCGACGAGAATACCAATAGGTTTGGCAGTTGGCGTTTCTAAAAAAATTATTATTGGCCATTGAGTCGTAATTCACGACGAGGATATCATCCGGTGAAAGTTTTTTCACGATGGATAATTTCGTTTCCATGTACTCACTCAAGGAATTGAAGTGAGACTTCGAATAGTTTTCTCCAATATTTGGAAAGACGACGACCTTTGGGTGAAAATCATTTAAAGATTTCATTTGCACGGCAGACACTTCGACAACGCAGTAATCAATTTCATCGACATTTTGCAGCATGCAGTATTCGATAAAGGGAACTTCATTTGTTCCACCCACAAAAACATTTTTCCCATCGATCTTGAGTGTAAATCCGATCATCGATGCAATGGTGGATCGGCCAAAAGATCCGCAGACAGCAATAATTGGTTTTTTGCATAGTTTGTAGGCCAGTGCAAAGTCTGAATAGACTTCTTTCTTTTGATTTCTCGCCAAGACCAATTGAGGAAGATCTGGGTTTACAGCCGCAGAATAAACAATGACATCAGCCTCTAAGAAATCTTCATCTTTGTGTTCACCAAAAGTCATTTCTGGATTGGGTTCAATCTTCTTTAATTTTTTAACTGCTTTATTCAAATCAAAAATTGGCTTGATATCGGTCACTCGCACTTCACATTCGAGTCGATTGAAAAAATTGATCAAGGAAAAACCAGTTTTGCCTATTCCAACAATTAATACTTTTTTTCCTCTCAATCGTTCCATTTCCATTTTTTACCTCGTCTTGAGTGTGGCCAACGCCAAGATGGCCAAACCAATGCTAATAATCCAAAAGCGAATGGTGACTTTCGTCTCCGGCCATCCAACTTTTTCAAAGTGATGATGAATAGGGGCCATTTTAAAAACCCTTACTCCTCGCGTCTTAAATGAAGCTACTTGTATAATAACTGACAAGGCTTCTACAACAAAAATACCGCCAATGATGACAAACAAAAATTCCGATCGCGCGAGTACAGCAATCGTCCCTAAAGTTCCACCCAGTGATAGGGATCCCACATCACCCATGAATATCTGTGCTGGGAACGAATTGTACCACAAAAACCCAATTCCTGCACCAACTACTGCAGATGTTAAGACAGTTAACTCTCCTAAATTTTCAATGTAAGGAATGTAGAGGTAATTGGAAAATTCCTTGTGGCCTGCGACGTAAGTAATGAACCCCAAGGTCGCCGCACTAATCATGATGGGACCAATGGCAAGCCCATCCAACCCGTCGGTGAGATTCACGGCATTGGAAGTTCCCACAATGACCAGTGCACCAAAAAGTACGTAGCCATAACCCAATTCCACAATGGGGTTTTTTAAAAAGGGCAAATACAAATACGTATCAATCACCCGAAATTCCACCATGACCCACACGGCAATACCCGCGGTTAAAAACTGCCATAACAATTTCCCTTTGGCCGAAACTCCCTTGGTGTCTTTTTTGAGAACTTTCAAATAATCATCGCGAAAGCCCAGAAGAAAGTAAGAAAAGGTCACCAGAAGGGTAATGACTAAAGGCCATGAAAAAAAATTTCCACATAGAAACATCGTCACAAGCAAGCTGCCCACTAAAAAGACACCACCCATGGTGGGCGTGCCTCGTTTTTTAAAGTGAGATTCGGGTCCATCTTCTCGGATAATTTGGCCAAACTGCCTCATCTTCATAAAATTGATAAAATATTTTCCCCAAACAATTGAAATCAACGCTGCCAATAAAAACGCCACAAAAGATCGAAAGGTAATGTACTTGAAGACGTTGAAAAATGACATGGATTCACTGAGAGGATAAAGAAGGTGATAAAGCATGGGGCAATTCCTTTTTTACAGTAGGCTTTCGAGTTTTACTGAGCGGCTACCTTTGATGAATATTTTTTGATATTGATTTTTTTCTTTGGCAAAAAAAGTTTTTAATTCTTCAGAAACAACGTCTGCATGAAAAATTGCCTGGGGGAATTCTTCTAAATAATATTTTTTATACTTACCAACAAAGACCACTTGGGTTACCCCCAAAAGTTTTAATTCACGAGCAATTTCTCGATGAAACTTTTCAGTAAAATCTCCCAATTCATTCATATCGCCCAAAATAAACAATGCATCATTGATGTGAATTCCTTCACGAATGAGGAGTTGTAAAAATGAGTTGAGGGATGCTCGCATCGATGAAGGATTCGCGTTGTAGGCATCGAGAAATATATTGCCTCTCCATTCTGAACGATTCATTGAAGGCTGTTGATACTCATTGGCAAATTTGACGATCTCCACGAGTTTTTCAGGAAAAATTTTTGCCAACAGCAGCACAACACACACTAAATTTTTTAAATTATACTCTTCTTTGAGATTTGGATTATCGATGACAAGTGCATTCCCATGATAATTAAACTTAACTTTTTTTTGATCGAAATGAATTTTTATATCACCCCGCCTTTCTCCAAAAGTTATCAGCCCAGTGCTCTCGGGAAGTTTCTGCAAATAATCGTCGTCACCATTGACCACAAATTGACCAAAGCCCTTATGTTTCTTTAAAATATATCGATACAGTTCAGATTTTTCCAAATAAATGTTGTCCATCGATCCTAAAAAACCAATGTGAGCTTGACCAATATTGGTGATCAAACCATGCCCAGGATTGGCCATTTCGCACAAAGGCAAAATTTCATGACGGTGGTTCATCCCCATCTCAACAATGGAAATAGTTTCTTCTGACTTTAGACTAAGCAGTGTTAATGGAACACCAATGTGATTATTCAAATTCCCAACGGTGGCATTTACTTTCCCCGGAAAAATCTTTTCGAGAATTCCTTTGAGCATTTCTTTGTGAGTAGTCTTACCATTGGAGCCTGTGACACCAATGGTCACTTTTTTAAGTGTTGGGTCACAATCCCAAAATGATTTATAAAATTTAGATAACTTTTGCAAAAACAAAAGTGGCTCATCAACTTCTATAAAAAATGCATTGGGAAATTTTCTGGTCAAATCATCAAGTGAACGTCCCATTCTTCGACGGAAAACAATTAATCGAATTCCTTTCGACAAGACATCTTCGACAAACTGGAAGCCATCAAAGTTTTCACCAGCTAGGGCAATGTACATTCCCCAGCAATTTTCATTGAGTCTTTCTTTTAAAACTTGCCTTGAGTCTGTGGTTACAAAAAATGAAGCTGATGATAATTGATCCCTGGCAAAGTCTTTGAGTGAATGACTGCTTTTGAGCGATCGAAATCCTTCAGATAAAAAATTATCAAGTACACTCAATTGAATCATAAATTACTGTCCTTCTACGATTTTTTTCACCAAAGAAAAATCTGAAAATGGATAACGAATCCCTTCGATCTCTTGGTACTCTTCATGGCCTTTCCCTGCAATCAGAATAATTTCAAATTCTCGGGCTTCATTGATTGCAAGTCGAATCGCTTTTTCACGATCAATTTCAACGTGATATTTTTTAGTCATTCCAGGTATGATGTCCTGAATGATTTTTTCTGGTTTTTCAAATCGCGGATTATCAGTTGTCACAATAATCTTATCGGAAAACTCACAGGCTGATGCCCCCATCAAAGGGCGCTTCGTACGATCGCGGTTCCCTCCACATCCAAAGAGAGTGGTCACACTGTATTCAGGATAGGCCTCACGAATTGCCTTTCCAATATTTTGGAGAGCATCAGCAGTGTGAGCATAATCGATGATGGCAAAGGAGTGAGAAGGCTTTACAAACTCTACAATGGAGAAACGTCCTTTGGGGGTGGAAAGACTATTGAGATTGAATTTCTCCATGGGGAATTGACCCCACAACTCCTCCACCAAGGCCATGGCCAACTCTAAATTTGATTGATTGTAGGTCGGGCGAAAAAACAATGGAGCCTGTAAAGGATTGATTCCTCTTTTTGAAAGTGTCGGTGTCGTGACGACATTTAAATGTTCATTGGAATCCATACGAATGGATTGCAATTTTCCAATGAGTTCTGTTTCATTTTCCGGAACTAAAACTTTATTTCTTTGGGATGAATATTTTGTTGCGATGAGGACTTTGGCCTTCAAATATTCGTCCATGGTTTGATGATAATCGAGATGGTCTTGACTGAAACTTGTAAAACCACAGGCATGGAGTTTTAAATCATACAAGCGGTCTTGTACAAGGGCATGAGAAGAAATCTCCATAAAGCAAGCATCGTAGTCGTCTTGATAATGATGAATAATTTTTCGAATTTCCACATAGGAAGGAGTGGTGGCATCGAGTTCAAAGGCCAATGGACCAAGCTGATCAAAAATCCCAATAGTCCCCACGGAAATTGCTTTTTTTCCATAGGCCATTGCCAAACTCATGGCAAGATTTGATGTGGTGGTTTTACCATTTGTCCCCGTGATCCCCACAATTTTTAGGGAATTTTTGTTGGGGTAAATGTGATCTAAAATAATTTTTTGGACTTTCAAAAAATCTTGGTGAGGAATGTAAATGATGTTATCGATCTGAAAGTCTTCTGAACCACTCGATAAAACGATAAGCCCCTTGACCATACTTCGAGAATTAGTGAGCCGTTGGTAAAATGCCTCGCGGTCACGGTCTGTTGGACCAAGTCGATAAAAGACCACTTCACGCTCGTCAGCCAATTGCAGATTAGTTGTAACATCCGTGATGTCTGCATTCAGGTCTTTAATTTCAGTTTGTGATGTCTGAAAAGGCTTCAGCAATTCTAAAATTTCAAATTTTTTCATATCTATTCTAGCCCCGGTGCAAGGTACTCTAACTTCACGACGAGTCCTTCACCTTCGATTATGGTTCCGGCCATTGGCCATTGTTTGACGACGACTCCCATCCCTCGATGATTAAGTCCTAGATTAACTTTATTACCAAGGTGAGTGGCGGATAATTTATCCAATCCAATAAAATTTGGAATGAGACCTTCTCCCAAAATTCTTGGATCAGTTTTTGCGGAATCTTCAGTTTTTAATTTGTCATTATTTAAAGCGGTACTCGCTGCTTTGATTTTTACGTTATCCGCTTCGAGTTTTACATCTTTTGAATCATGCTCACTGAGCTTGGTCACATCTTTATTTTTATACAATAAATATTCTGCAATCTCTTTAAAGACGGGAGCAGCGACAGCGTTCCCATAGTAAATTCCTGATTTAGGATTATCGATGTAAACGAAAATCGCAAAACGTTTTTCCACATTGACGGGGTAACCAATAAAGCCAGATACGTACCCCTTGTAACCACCGGCGGGATCCACTCTTTGGGCCGTAGCAGTTTTTCCGGCAATTTTAAAATAGGGAATTTTAGCATTAGTTCCCGTTCCATTGTCTACGGCATTCACCAACATTTCCGTCAGATCTTTTGCCGTCTGCTCAGAAAAAATTCTCATCTTTTCTTTTTTATTGATGAGATCATTTTGATCCAGATACTTCACTAACGTAGGTTTTACGTAATGACCTCCATTGGCAATGGAAGATATTGCTGCAAGCATTTGCACACCTGTGACAGCTATTCCTTGGCCGAAACTCATATTTGACAGTGAGATTGAAGAAACATTTTTGGCATCTGTTAAAATTCCTCGGGACTCACTGGGAACTTCAATCCCCGTCTTTTCCCCAAAGTTTAAAGTTTTCAGCGTCTCTTTAAATTTTGGAAATTTTAAATCAAAGGCAATTTTTGTAGTCCCCACGTTTGAAGAGTGCTTTAAGATATCAGTGACAGTGAGCCATTCAAATTTTTCATGGGCCTCAGCTTCTGACACCCAATGGCCATTGATTTTAATTTTTCCCTGCTCACAATAATAGGTTGAGTTTTTGGTCGCCACTTTATTTTCAAGTGCACTGGCGATGGTAAATATTTTAAAACTGGATCCTGGCTCAAAAGGCTCTACTGCATAGGAAAGTTTTCGATGTTCAGGGTTGGAAAGTTTGGTGAAGTTTGGATCAAAGGTTGGGTAATTTGCCATGGCGAGAATTTCCCCTGTCTCCACATCCATGACACCAACTCCGCCTTTATCTGCATTATGCATAAGGACTGCTTCTTTGAGATGCTTCTCAGAGATCGATTGAATTTCTGTGTCGATCGTCAAATAAACATCCTTAGCTTTGGCATTCACCTCAAAGTGGCTTTCATATTTGATTGGCCGGCCCTTATTATCGATGACGTATTTCAAAGTTGTGGGCTCCCCTTTGAGCATGTCATCATACATGTATTCAATTCCAGAAAGTCCCTTATTGTCTAGACCTACAAAACCCACAATCTGTGATGCGATTTCGTGATTGGGATAAACGCGCTCTGGTGCTCCCTCGATAAACACTCCACGCAATTTTTTGATCTCTTCCACCTGTTCTTTTTTGAGTCGCAGTTTGCGCCCTATCCACGTAAATTTTTTTCTTTTCTTCACTAAACTTAATGTTTTTTCATAGGAAAGCTCGGGAACAATCTCTGTGAGTTTCCGCAAAGTCTTTTTACTATTTTCAATATATCGAGGGATGGTGAATATGGAATAGGTTTGAATATTGAGAGCTAAAGGATTTCCATCTCGATCGTAAATATTGCCGCGCTTAGGATACACTGTACTGGTGCGCAAAAATTGGGAGTTAGACCGAGCGATGAGTTCCCCCGCATCAATAACCTGAACTTTAAATGCTTTCCCGATGACCACTAAAAAGAAAAATGTGAATACTGTAAAAACAAAAATAACTTTCTTTTTTAAATTTTGATGGTGATTTATATTGATACCTTTATCCATACGTCATTGTTTCCCAAAATTTTTTATTGAATCACAATGATTTGATTCTGTTTGGGTTGAGATAAATTGTGCTTTTCCGCTAGTGATCTCAACTTATCTGCCGAAAGAATGCGGGCTTTTTTTGCTTTGAGCTCTTTGTTATCCAACAAAACTTTTTCAATCTCTTTATTGTGAAATGAAATTTTATAATCCATTTCAACGTTCTTCATTCGAAATATGACAAAGAGAACTGCCAGAGTGGTGAACGCTAGAAATAATGGGAATCCTTGGGTGGAGAAGATGGCATTTTTCAATTTTTCTAAAATCGTAAGACCTAAGTTTTTAAAAAAATTATTTTTATGTTTTCCGGCCACTCTTCTGTTTTGAGCACCGTGAGATGATGATACTTGCGCCATCGGACCTCCAGTCCTTTTGTCATACTCAAAATTCACCCACAAATTAAAGTGAGTTATGGTTGAGATTTCTTGAGTGAAAACTGAACATACTTGTTCTTTTCTTTTTTTTCGTTCACTCTCTCGATTATTCTTAGTTTAGCACTTCTTGAGCGAGAATTCTCTAAAATTTCTTCATGCCCTGGTACGATGGGTTTTTTCGTGAGAATTTCTGCCAACATTCCACTTTCTAAACCACGATCCACCAGAAGCTTCATTTCATTTTTCACGATGCGATCTTCTAGAGAATGAAAACTTATAATCAACAGACGTCCACCAACTTTTAAGAGAGGGAATAACTGAGTAATGACCTCGGCTATCACATCGAGCTCCCGATTCACTTCGATACGAAGTGCTTGGAAAACTCGCGCCGAAGGATTAGTTTTTTGATGACGACTTTCTTTGGGGTAACAATGAAAGACTAAATTCTCTAACTCTTTCGTCGTAGAGATTGGGGCTTTTTCTCGAACTTCACAAATTTTTTTAGCAATGCGTTTTGAGTAATTCTCTTCGCCATATTCACGAAAAATTTTTTCAAGCCTTTCTTCTGAATAGGAATTAACAATGATTTCTGCCGTATCGATTTCATCATTGTCCCGATCCATCCGCATATCGAGGGGGCCATCAAAGCGAAATGAAAACCCTCGTTCCGGTGAATCAAAATGATGTGAAGACACTCCAAGATCCAAAAGAATGCCATCAAAAATTTCTTTTTTTCCCGCAAACTCTTTTTCAATAATTTTGGGAAAATGCACAAAATTCGTATCAAAAAGCCTGATGCGGCCATCCATTTTTTGTTCTTGAATTTTTTTATACCCATTGGCCAATGCATCGGGGTCCTGATCGCACGAATACACCTGAATATTGGGGTGATGATTGAGAAGGAGGAACGAATGCCCTCCAGCTCCAAAAGTCAAATCCGCAAAGAGTATGGGCTGATCAAAATTTTTTCCGCGAGTTAAATGATCAATGCACTCTTTTTTTAAAACAGAATAATGATTGGTATATTGATTTTTTTCCACTTTCAACACTTCATCACTTCATCACTTCATTACTTCATCAAAACTTCTAAAATTGCCCTTTGCTCACCACTTAAAATTTCTTTTTTGGTCAATAGAGCAAAGGCATTTTCTTTTTTTACATCAAACTTTTGTTCATTCAAAACACTCACTGCAATTTTTAAAACCTTGAGAGCATTTTCATTATTTGTTTTCATGACTTTCATAATTTCTTCTAGAGTGCAATGGTCCTCCATAATACAGTCGTAATCCGTGACCATGGCCATGGTTGCATAGGCCATGCCTGCCTCTTTTGCGAGATAAGCTTCAGGCACATTGGTCATCCCAATGACTGAAGCCTGAAAACTTTGATAGATTTTTGATTCTGCCTTTGAAGAAAACAGTGGTCCTTCAATACAAATATAACTCCCACCGATGGCATGGGTGACCGATGCCTGGCGGCAGGCATCCCCTAATATTTTTTGCAAGTCTATGGAAACGGGCTCAGCACAAGAAACGTGGCCCACCATACCTTCTTTGAAAAATGTACGTTCGCGAAGTCCTTTTGTCCAATCGATGAATTGATCCACCAAAACGAACGTCGTTGGAGGCAATTCAACTTGCAATGATCCAACCGCCGAAACAGAAATGACATACTCCACGCCTAATTTTTTTAAAGCAAAAATATTGGCACGGTAATTCACCTCACTGGGTGAAATCGCATGGTCAGTTCCGTGACGAGGAAGAAAAAAACAAGTGACACCACTTAGCCGTCCTTCAACAATTTTTGCAGAGGGATTTCCAAAGGGCGTGAGCACTTCATGCTCTCTTACAATTTCAACACCTAATTGATAAATTCCACTTCCTCCGATAATCCCAATATTTTTCATTTTTCCCCCCACACTATTCTTTCCGCGCACTCTCTTCGCGTATTGACTTAACTTTTCTAAAAGTGACATAATTTTACAATGTATTTGAAAAATTCACAAAATCATTTTTATAATTATTCTTCTCGAATCAAATATCACCAAAAACATTTTAAATCGTCTTACCGTGAGTCCCTACGAGACCTGTCTCAATTCTTTAAAATCAAAGGGACACACAAAAAGTCTGCAGTGCTCATTGCAAGGGCATTGACCAGTGCCAGCGTTTGGATGAGTCGAAGTAGTTTTCAACTCTTATCCTCCTATTTTGATTTTCGAAAAACGCACAATGAAAATCTCAAGAACAAAAAATATCACACGATCCTCAACTGCCTCAAAAATTTAGACCCCATTCCAGAATCGATTCAAGCGAATGATGAAGATATCTTTAAAATACTCTACCAAGAGCTTGTGTACCACGACGTCTATCGGCAACACAGTGGCCCCTGCTTTGAGCTTCTCGAACTCTCTCTCCCTCAAATCCTTTTAGATAAAAAAGTCAGCCTCATTTTAATATCGGGAGTGTTTAATGAAATTTTTTCTACTCCCGCATTTCAACGAAGTGCAGACTACCTCACCACCAAATACCACATGAAAAATTTTTCCATTGAAGTGAGTGGAGTGAGTGACTCTTATAGCAATGCAAAAACAATTAAAACTTCTTTGGCAAATATTGTCGATCAATACCCCGATGATCAATTTTGGTTTTTGTCTTTTTCCAAGGGCGGAGTTGACCTCCTGCATTTTTTAAAATCATCACCAGAATTTCATCAAAAAATTTTGGGATCGAGTTTTATCGCCTCACCCCTCATGGGGACTGGGCACACCAAACATCCGATTTTTCGTTTCATAGACATCCACTCTCAAATCCTAAAAAAAGTTCCTTGGAGTCGCGACTTTATCACCTCCGCTCAGCAATTAAAAAAATCACTGGACAGTGATTTTCGGAACAATTGGTTTCGAGTGCACCATAACCGATTGCCAAAAAATGCCCTCTACACATCCCTTGCCTTTTCTTCTCGTTGGTATGACAGTCACTTTTGGATGATCCTCACAAAGGCCATTTTTAAGTCCCAGTCGCCCAATGATGGAGTTGTGGATGTGGAGAAAACTCAATTTCCAAATTATTTTTCTGCGATGAATTTAGGCGTTCTTCCCGGCCATCATTTGGTTGGCACTCGCTCGAGTTTTTACAATCAAGAAGCACTCCTCGAAGCGCATCTCCTCTTTCTCGTGTATAAAAATTTAAAATTTTCTATGAAAAATTTTCAAAACGCCTAAAATTTTTTCAAAATTTCAGAATTAATTTTAAATTATGCTAAAAGCCCTTATGGTTAAATTTTTTAATTACTTTGGAGGCGTTATGAAACTTTTCGCAATGATTTTTACTGCAATGATTTTTTCAGCAAATGTTTCGGCAAACACGGCTGTAACTTGGACTTGTGTTGACTTTACAAATTTTGACCGTTTAGATATTACGTTTGACACTTGGTCAAATGAGCAAGGTGGTTTTTATGCACGCAAAGAATTAAAGTACACAACTGATAACGAGAATGGACGAAAAGTTGCTACAAATTTTAATATGACAAAAGTTTTAGGTAATAAAAATCAAATCGAAGGAACTTACCTCGTTACTCGTTGGGGTCAATCTGCTTGGCTTACAATTGATTACAGCGAATTGAAAGAAATGACTTATTACAGACTCAATGGATCGGTGAATTCTGCAGGAACTTGTTCAATCGATTAATTTCATTTCCATTACGGCGATACTATAGGCGAGGATTGAATCAATCCTCGCCTTAAAAAAATTATTTTGAAACTTCGTTTGATTATATTCATTCCATTCTCGATAAACTTTCTTCTCAAATTTTTTGCATTCAAAAGCTTTTTTTATCGAGATTGAAATTGAAATTTCAGATTATAACTGCTCACACTTTACAGAATTCACGCTCAACACACCAAACTCACCAGTGGAGTGATCAAAACTTTTAGAAAGTTCTAACTCAACTGAAATTTGATATTGATCAAACATATTTTGATCGAGTCTTTTTTCTCCACTCAATCCAACGTGAGTGATTGTTGAATACTGGCCCTGATCAATCCTCACTTCTGTTTTTTCAACTTGAGTAACAGTGAGATTTCGAAAATAGCCACAAGAATTTTCAATTGCAGTCAAAACCAACTTTGACTCTTTTGCAGTAAGTTGTGAGTCTAGCAAGTTTGCATGAGTTGTGAGAGTCCCTAAAAACAAAAGTCCAACGATCATTGATTTCATAAATCCCCCTATTCGTGTGGCTCAGGAATTTGAGCCCTTTCACATTAGCGAGACTTATAATCATCATTAGCTAAGCTGTAAATGCAAAATTGCGAATTTGACATAAGACTAACAATGTTCTGACAAAATTAACGCCGAACTAACTCAGTCCTCCCCGTAAATTCATCAATACAAGTTTGGAAATCATCTTGAGTGTGTCAAAAACTCCCTTTCCAAGAACAGCTTCACATTCGTATTCAGGAGCATTCCATTTATTGAGAGAGCGGCTCAAATCTTTTAAAGAAACGACGTTTGGCAGGTCGCGTTTATTCCACTGCATAACGATGGGCATTTTATCCAATTCATAACCAAGCTCTGTGAGATTTTTTTCTAAAGACTTTAAGCTTTCAAGGTTCGATTCCATTTTTTCGACTTGAGAATCCGCCACAAAAATAATTCCATCCACTCCACGCAAAATTAATTTTCGTGAAGCTTCATAAAAGACTTGGCCTGGGACAGTGTAGAGGTGAAAACGAGTTTTAAACCCTCGAATTTCTCCCAACTCCAGTGGCAAAAAATCAAAAAATAAAGTCCGTTCATTTTCTGTGTTGAGCTGAATCATATTTCCACGGTTGTCACCGCTGGTTTTTTGATAAATATATTGAATGTTTGTTGTCTTACCACCAAGGCCTGGGCCGTAGTAGACAATTTTACAATTCACTTCTTTGGTTACGTAGTTCACAAAGGACATAATGATTCCTATTTTTGAAAAGAAAACATCCGATCAATTTCTTGATCAGTAATGTCTTCAAATAAAAATTTTTCAACGTTGTGTTTATTTTTCGACTTCAATTTTTTTTGCTTTTCATCCGTGGTGATAAGATCCATGGGATGCATTGCCAAAAAACGAGAAAGCCCTAGAGCAATATCCCTAATTTTTGACTTGATTAAGCCTGGATTGATTTCACCAAAGTAAATAAGCCCCAAGTACATTTTTTCATACTCAAATTGAATGGGGACAATATAAATTCCGTCAGAAGTCGTATCAAAACTCAAACGGTAATTCATTTCACTTTCTTTATGTGGAATAAATTCACTCAACGCTTCGGAAGCTTGCCAAACACCACCAAGAAGAGCGCCAATGCTGTGGCTATTCAATTTATTGTGTTGGCGATTTTGATAGAGCACAACTCCATCTTGGCGAATGAGAAAAAAAGCATAGCGATTGAGTTTCTCATCAACATTTATTGATTGAAAGTATGACTCGACTAGCTGGGGAATTTCTCTGAGGTTTGACATTAAAAGTGCCTTCTGTTTTCCAAGGCTTTGGAAATAGTCAATGAGTCCACAAACTCCAAACTTCCCCCCATGGGAATTCCAAAACCAATGCGGTTGATGTTGACATCGCGCGGGAGTAATTCTTTTAAGTAAGCACAGGTGGCATCACCTTCAACAGAAGGATTGACTGCCAAAATGACCTCGGTGATTTTCTCGTCTTTAATTCGTTGAATGAGAGCATCGAGTTTCAATTCATCTGGACCTATGCCCAAGAGTGGATTTAAAACTCCAAAAAGAATGTGGAATTTCCCCAAGAATGTTTGGCTTCTTTCAATGGCCAAACAGTCCGAAATATTTTCCACCACACAGAGGAGCGTCGAAGAATTTCGCCTGGGGTTTTGGCATATTGGGCAAAGGTCATCATCGGAATACATTCCACACTTCACACAATTTTTGATGTCACACAACTTTCTGAGAGCATCGCTAAACATCAAAAGATCTTCTTTTCGCCATCCAGTCATCGTCAATGTTTGGCGCAAAGCCGTTTTTTCTCCAATGCCTGGAAGTTTGGAAAAAAGCTGTACGGTCTTTTGAATTTTTTCGGGCAATTCCATTAAAACAATCCAGGGATATTGAGTCCACCGGTGACTTTAGACATCGCTCCTGAAACCATATCCTGACTTTCTTTAATGGATTGGTTGACAGCTGTTTTAATGAGTTCTTCCAGCGTGGCAACGTCGTTTGGATCCACACACTCTTTGTTGATTTGAATGTTTAAGATTTGCTGTTTTCCATTAATTTTAATTTTGATCATTCCACCACCAGCAGAAGTTTCCAACTCTCTCGATTCAAGTTCTTTTTGGAGGGTGGTTATTTTTTGCTGCATTTGCTGAGCTTGTTTCATTAAATTTTGCATACCTTTCATTAGGGTCTCCTATTTTTTATCTATGATTACTTTATCGACTTTTGTATTGAATAATTTTTCAACATTTTTAATGAGGGGGTTGTTTTTTAAAGTCTCTTCCCGATTTTTTTTCGTCATCAAAATATTCTCATCAAATATCTCGGCCTGAGTTTTTAATTCCGACATTTTGTCGTTCTCGTTACCCAGAAGAATCATTTGAAAGTGTATTTGAGAAAGTTCAACTTGAAAATAGCTCGCGAGGTGTCCTTTGATTTTCTCCAAGACAGTAGTCTCGTTTAAATAATCAAAAAAAACTTTCCCATCACTCTTGAAACCCAATTCCAAAAACACACTTTTGTCATCGTAAGTTAACGGTTTAACCAAGACGCCTTGCTCTAAATTTGTTGCCGTCGCTGGCGCTTTTTTCCTGAGACCGATCAAAAAACTTTCAAAGTTTTTTTCTTCTTTGGGTGTTTCTGGTTCTGGAGCTACGACGGGTACAACAACGGGTACAACAACGGGTTCAACAACGGGTGCAACAACGGGTGCAACAGCTTGAGAAATTGCAGGTGCAACGACTGGTGCCTTATCTGTTACGGTCTCTGAATGGTTGAGCCGACCTTCTGGAGAAAAATATTCTCGGCGGTATAAAACTTTTAAAAATAAAACTTCCAACGTTTTCTCTGGCAAAACTGACATCAGGACCCAAGGAAGTTCTTTGGCGATGTTTTCAAAAATCCAAATCAACTCGGATTTTTCGATGTCGGGTAAAATATTTTTTGCCATGGAAATTTTTTCCAAATGCAAAAAAACTTCGTTGAGGACAGCTTCAGCAATATTTTTTAATGGAATATTTTTCTCATGCAATTCTCGCAGGGTATTTCTTAAAAGTTCCCGATCCCCACGATAAATTCCTTGAATTAATTTTTTTACTTCTCCGTCAGTCAAAACGCCAAGGGCATAGGAGATTGTCCCTTCGTCTAATTGAGAGTTTTCAGAATAGGCTAAGCACTGATCGAGGAGTGATAATGCATCCCTCACTGAACCACGCCCTAACTGAGCAATTTTTTGTTGCCCCTCTTGGGAAATTGAGATTTTCTCTGCATGACAAATAGCTTGCAAGTGTAAGGCCAAGAGATCGTCATTTAAACTTTTCAAATCAAATCGATGGCACCGTGAAAGCACTGTCCCCAAAAGCTTTTGAGGCTCTGTGGTCGCCAATATGAAAACAACATGGGGAGGTGGCTCTTCCAAGGTTTTTAAGAGTGCATTGAATGCACTCGTCGTAAGCATGTGCACTTCATCGATAATATAGATTTTTTTTCCACCATTACTGGGGAGAAAATGCACATTGTTGACGAGGTCTCGAACATTATCCACACTGTTATTTGAAGCCCCATCAATTTCGATGACGTTGAGAGAACTCTCGCCGTGACTGTCTACACAGCCGCTGCATTCTCCACATGCATCTTCAGTCGACGTTCGCCGTTCGCATCGAATCGCTTTTGCAAACAAACGGGCCAAGGTCGTTTTACCAACACCACGCGTCCCAACTAATAAATAGGCGTGGCCTACAGTGTGATGTTTTAATGCATTTTGCATGGCCTTCGTGACGTGATTTTGGCCAATGACTTGTGAAAAATGTGTTGGACGCCATTTTCTGGCGAGAACTTGATAGACCATGGAGCGCCTTTTCTCTAAACTGCATTTTGTATATTTTAGATGGAAAATAGAAGGATAGTAAATGGATTTTCCGAAAGAGAGTATGGCCAGAAGCGGCACAGAATAAAGCCAGACACCGTTGCTTCCTTCCGGACCTAGCGGGGTTCACTTTTTTTACCCTTGCCGAACTGACCACAAGGCATCTTAAAAACAACTGCTTCTTTTGTCAAATTAACCATATCATTCTTCAGAATTTCCTTTTATATTTTTGGCAATGAAAGTTCTTAAGTTTTTTCTATTCATTATTTTCATCAGTCTCTTTGTCCTATTCGCTTCATTGAGCCATGTTCTTTTCTTTGCAAACAAACAATTGCTCAATCAGATTTTATTAAAGCTAGTCCAAGGAACCAATACGATGGGCGTTTGGATTTTTTCTTTAAGACCAACAAAAAAAATTATTTTTCCCACTCTCCCCCATGGCCCTAAACTTTTTGTTGGGAATCACTTGAGTTATCTCGATGTCATCATTTTATCTCACCATATTCCAATGAACTTCGTTACATCTATGGATATGAAAGAAACTTTAGGGCTAGGCCATCTCTGCCGTCTGGCAAATTGTATTTTTGCCCACCGCCACAATAAATTTAAAGTTTTGAAAGACATTAAAGCCATGGAATTTTACCTGCAACAGGGATTTTCCCTAGGCCTTTTTCCCGAAGCAAAATCCGGTGATGGCAGTCAAGTATTCCCCTTGCACACGGCACTTCTCAAGTGCGCCATCAGCACCAACACTCCAATTGTCCCCTTTGTGTTGAACTACCAATCCATTGATGGACACCCCGTAAATCTAAACAATAAGGATCTTCTCTTTTGGTATGGCAATCGGTCATTTCTCGACCATCTCTGGAACTTTCTAGGTACAAAGAGAACTGTTTATGACTTAAAATTTTTTGATCCAATTATTCCCGAGGGAAAAAGTCGCGAGGAAATTCACCAAACTCTCGAAAAAATTTTCCAACACAATTACCATAAGATTTCTTGAAGAAATTCCGATGAAAATTCATGAAAATTTCATCGCCACAAACATTTTTAAAATCAATAAAGTCCTTAGGAATTCTTTTTGCCATGACTTTATTAAAAGTCACCTATGCCAACTCCAACTGCCAAGAATCAATGTTTCAAACTTTGACCGAACATCCTCAAAATAAACTCACACAAACTGCTCCAAGTTATGCACATTTTAAAAAATTTCAAAGCACTTACAAAGACAACGCCGACTACAAAAATTTTTATGAGTTATCTGATGGTCTTTACCAAACGTTAAAAAGTAAAAAATTTCAAGCGGGGTCTATTTCATGGGATCAACTCAAAGTTGAAGAGAGAGAAATTCACCCAGGGCATCGAGTGATTGTATTTTTATCTCCGGGAAATATTCCTCAATTGATCTATGACCCCTCAACCAACAAAAACCCTTCGTGGTATCAGGTCTCCAACTGCCAACTCACCCCTCACCAAACTTTAAACCGAGAAAAATTCAAAAACCAAAGTTGCACATTCGATGACCTTTCCCATTTTCAGGCTCTAGGGCAAGCGCGCTTAGGGAATAATTCGATCCCACTCTTGGCCAGTCTCATGGCTTTTGATATGAATTTTTTTCGTGAAAAAATTCAAGACTTAAAGGCTCACGTGCAAATGAGTTCACTGCCTGTAAACCGAGCAGAGCTTGTAAATCGCCTTTCTTCCATTGAGGCCCTTTCCCTAAAACTTGAAAAAGTTGAAAGCACAATGGGGGATTTTGTCGATCGTTATAATCAAGCGGTGAACAAAGTGCAGTCTGAAAACCAAACAGTAAAAAACTTGCAAATCATATTGAATGAACTGCAGGGAGAATTGACTGACCCACAAAAAAAATCTGAATTAGCACCAGAACGAAAACTTGTCCTTGAAGAAAGAATTCGCAAAGTGAAGTTTGAAATGTCCAATATCATTTTGCAAGAAGCATTAGCCTCCGTTGACCCCAATAGAACATTCATCGACGCGGAAGCTCGAAGCGACTTAAGTGAATCATCAAGACTGTTCACCCCTCAAGGTAAAAACATAAAACTTCTCCGGGCTCTTTACTTGAAAACGCTCAGCCAAGGTTTGGGCATTTCTCCAAAAGAAAAAGCTTACGACACTCTCAAGCAGTTGGCAGAACAAAGCATGTTTTTTGAAGCTAATGGACAAAGTGAAAATTCCATGGAGTATCGCAATGGAAAACAAGTGATCCCCATCACCACAAATTTTTCATTGGATCTTATGCCCGAGCATTTTTACCACCGAGGGCTTGTTGCATCCCTCGTGCAAAATGAATTTCAACAATTAAGTTATCGTGGTGCCAAACTTGCTCACTTAAGTAAAACCATGACCGATCAAACCTCATTTGCAAATCTTCTAAACTCTAAACC
>JACCDX011048468.1_pt1 | contig 18664 bp, 12 predicted proteins | sample 7449681 | NCBI WGS metagenome assembly JACCDX01 (sample SAMN15323450, study PRJNA562643) | freshwater metagenome | isolation source: river surface water | place: USA:Blue River Watershed | collected 2017-08-18
AATTGCAGTTTTTAAAGCATCTGACATATGTTTTTGAATTTCAGGACTTACCATTGTACTTCTCATAGAATTTAACATTTTTTCGTCTTCAACTGTTTGAAAAGGACCATAATCATTTCCGTGAGGGTCAAATCCAATTACTTTATCACTTTGATATCCACCTTTTAATTTTTTAGATTTAACCTTTAATATTTTTTTAGAAGAAGATTTTTTGGCTTTTATTGATTTTTCTTTTTTTTTAGTTGAAGATGAAGATGCTTTTACTAATTTCATTGATTTTTCTTTTCCATCTTTTTTCTTCTTTTTCATTTCTTTTAATTTTTTAGTCATACTTGATATTTCTTTCTCCATTAAATTAATCTTTACATTATTATTACTATTATTAACTTCTTTAACACTTTTTATTTTAATTTCTTTAGCACCAAAATTAGTTAAATTTTTATTTGCAACACCCTCAGCTGAAGAAAATAATTCTTGAATATCTTTTTCTTTCATGTGATATAATTTTTGAAAAGGTGACATTTTAGCACCGTTTTTCACAACTCCTTGTTGAACAATTAAAAAATCTTTAGGACTTTCTTTCATTGATACTGCTCTAGTTCTTACTTCTTTTGTTTGGTTTTTATCAATAATGTTCATGACAGTACGTTTTTGACCATTTGAATTTATAGTTTGAAAAACTTTTTTCTGAACAACTTTATACATATTTTTTTCTTTAATATATAATTAGAAAAAAAGATTAAATTCAAAAAAAAAAATATAAACTCAATTTAGAGCATTTATTTATTAATATGACTGATTTTGTTTTTTCTAGATTTTATAATGATTTAGGTATTGTTCAAAAAAATATCATTAATTATTTTGATAAATTCGAAATTTATAACTCCAATGTTTATCAAATACTTGACCAAATACCTAATTATAATATTATTTATTATTTTATTATTGTTGGTGTTATATTCTTTATTCTTAATTTTTATGATATAACTATTAAACATGTCTTTATTCTTTTAATCTCAGTTCTTATTATTGGTTTTCTTATTCAAAAAGATTATGGTGATTTTAATACTTATGTATCTCATAAAAAAGATCAACTCAATTTTATTAACAAACTTTGTTTTGATGGACAAAATTATAAAAATTTTGGTCCTAATGATGATATGAATGTTTTTCCAACTGTCCAAAAATCCTATATTTATCGCAATCCTTTAATTGTTGAATTTTATTATAATATTCGTGAATTTACCCAATATAATTTATCCAGTTATGTTTCTTCTGTTTTACATACAAATAATGTTATGCGTCTACATAATCAAGTAAAATTAGGACTCGAAAATCCCTATCAAAATTTAGATATTATGAAATCTGAAATGACAAAAAGTTTAAATGCTTTAGAATCAACTATTTATAAAGCACCTCAGGCACCGATTGCTTTAAATAAATTAAAAAATTCGGTGGATGCATTACAAAGTTTATTATTAAATTATATTGTCGAAGTTGAACAATTATGTCAAAAAAAAAATAAAGATGATGGAGTTAATTATTATATTAAACCCGATGATCAATTAAATAGTCAATTTGAAGTTGCTGCAAATGATATAAATACTCGTGACTATAATCCTGCTTATAATTTATTTGTTGAATAAATATTTTATTATTTTTTATTTATTTTTTATATGGATTTTCATGTCTTTTAAAACATTGTTTACTATTTTTATATATAATTTATTTTTACTTTTTTTACAGTCTACTAAATCTATTAAATTATTTTTTTCGACATTATTATTATTATCGTTATCATTATCATAATATAATATATTTTCTTTATATAAACATTCTATTATTAAATAATAGGGATAAATAATATTTTCATAATCTTCATTATTTTTATATCCATATTTTACCATAGTCACTATTGAACCATTATATACAATACTTAAATAAATCTTATCAAATAAAACTTTATTTAAAAATATTTTATTATTATCATTTGATGATTGATATATATAAATTATATATTCATACAATTTTTCACATGAAAGATATACAAAAATAATAAAAAATATATTTATATTATCATTATCTTTTAATTCATTATAACAATTAAATTCAATTATATAGTCAACTATACTATCAAAAAATCCATATATAATACTCATTCTTAAATCAAGTGTAAACATACATGATATTATACTTGTTAAAAAATCTCTATAATTTAAAATTATATTTTTAATATCATTACATTCATATAAATTATTATCAATTCTAGAGAATAAAATACTATTAGAAGAAATTATGTTCTTAGAAAGAAATTTTTCAAGAATATATTTATGAATTGAATTACGATTTTGATTGTTGTATATCATAATATATATATATATTTTTAAATATTTTATTTTTAATCATAATTCTTATTTTTATCTTAATATTTCAATTAAAGGTTTCATAATATATTGTTGAATATGATAATTTAATTTATTATCATAAATATTTATTTTTGAATAATATACATTAATATTTTGATATTCTTTATTTAACAATTTCAAAAATGTTTCTTTTTTTATAATTGCAATTTTAGGTAAATTAGAATTGCATAAAATCCAATCTCCTATAATATTATTATCCTTTAATTCTTTATTTAATATAATATCAAAATTTTGAGAAGTATTATATTTATTTTCTATAATATATTTTCGTAAATTATCATTTTCTTCAAATATATAATCATAATTACAATTAATCCATATTATTAATTCTGAAGTATTACTTTTCCATATTTTTTCGTATAACCATTCTATATTTTGATATACATTTAAATATTCTGTATCAAAATTATCTTCATTATATCTTTCCTTTATTTTTAAGTATTTTTCATAACCTTCTATGATCATATCTTCTTTTGTTTTTTCTTCTAAATTTTCATTTTGTTCATCTGGTACATAATAAAAATATATTTTATACTTTATCGGATAAATATATTCATATTCCATTTTATAACTCTATTCTTTAAGTTCAAAATAGTACTTAAAGAAATATAAAAAAATAAATAATTTAAAATTTTTTAAAAAATTAATTAATTTGATACAGTTGCCCATGATTGACCTAAATTATCATATCCAGTAATAATATTATTAGGATTAGGGTTACTTAATGTAGAAATGGGTGCTGCAGCATAAGGAAGTCTTGAATTGGGAATATATTCACCTGTTTTAGTAAAAGTATGGAAAAGTTGTTTACCATTAAACCAACCATTATCAGGATAGTTTGCGGGACCACGTGAGTTAAGAGTTAAAGCAAAATCACTTCCATCACCACCTCTCATACTTTTTCTTTTAGTAGTTTTCTTTTTGCTAGATTTAGTAGATTTTCTTTTAGTAGTTTTTTTGGAAGAAGATTTTTTTGTTTTTTTCTTTTTTGCACCACCTTCAGACATATTACTATTACCACTATTTTGATGATATTCCTCACACATTTTTCTAAATTCATCTAATTTATTATCTAAATAACCAATTTCTATTTCATCAACTTCATCATTTAATCCTGGATTTTTTAAAGTAATTAATACTTTAGGAGATATTAATGTTGATGATGAGGATGGAGAAATTATCATATCAACATCATGACATCTAATATTAATATCACCATTATCTAATAAACGAACATCTTCAAAACCAAGATTTTCTATATAAGATACATGTTTAGATGTAAATCTACCTCCTTTCATACGTCTTTTTTTGGAAGTTGATTTTTTGGTTTTCTTTTTTTTAGCACCACCTGCATGAATAAGACGTTGTTCACCAATTTTAATACTTTCTGCAGCTTTAATTGATTGATTAAATTTACCTTCAAGTTGAGACATAAACTTATTTAAAGTATTTACAGATGTACCAACAATTTTTTGAACACCATTAACTGCACTATCACTCATTTTAGATATTCTTGTTTTAAATCCTTCTTGAAGTTCACTATCCATGGAACCTCCTCTCATTTTTCTTTTTTTTGTAGTAGTTTTCTTTTTAGTTGTTTTTTTAGTAGTTTTCTTTGTTGATTTTTTTGTAATTTTTTTCTTTTTCATTCCACCATTCATAGTTGAATAACTTGTGTCGAAGTTTTTATCAAAAAAATGTTCATTAAATATTTGTTCGTCTGTTAAAGTCATTTTATTCTATTTTTAGATTCGATTTTATTTATACTTTATAAATAAAAATTTATTAAAAATTATTATTAATTTATTTTTTTATTTAATGTTTTCTTGATTTAGATTTAGACTTTGATTTAGATTTAGACTTTGATTTAGATTTAGACTTTGATTTAGATTTAGATTTGTAAGCTTTAGCGCTAGATTTGGATTTAGATTTTGTTCTCTTTTTTTTACCTCCTCCTGTTTTTTGCATAGATGTAGTATATCCATCAGGATTAGTATTATAAGGAGCTAACATACCTACACCAACATCTCTAGGATTTGATAAACCATAAGCAGTAGTTACACCTTTACCTGAATCAGCTGCAAAATCAGGAATGGGTGCATTAGCATTATAGAATTGAGGAGGATTGTAAGTTTGTCCCCAAGATTCTTCACCACCTCTCATAACACGACGTTTAACTGTTTTTTTAGTTTTTCTTGATTTTGAAGATGAACGAGAACGACTACGAGATTTGGATTTTGAACGTTTCTTTTTGGCACCACCTGTTTTTTGCATAGATGTAGTATATCCATCAGGATTAGTATTATAAGGAGCTAACATTCCAACACCGATATCATTAGGTGATACAGGTCCATAAGCACTCATTGCTCCTTTACCAGAATCAGCTGAAAAATCAGGAATGGGTGCATTTGCATTGTAGAATTGAGGGGGATTATAAGTTTGTCCCCAAGATTCTTCGCCACCTCTCATAACACGACGTTTAACTGTTTTTTTACTTTTTCTTGATTTTGAAGATGAGCGAGAACGACTGCGAGATTTAGATTTAGTACTTTTTTTCTTTTTACCACCAAAATATTCATTTCCACTTAAATACATACTTGGTTCTTCTTCAATAAATTCTACTGATTCAGGAACAATAATTAAAGATGTATAAACAGAATTGTTAAGTGTTTGATCAGGTGAAAAAGGTATTAAGAATTCGTTATCTAATATTATACCATTTTCTATGATATCTGTTATAATACCTTCTTTTTCTTTAGTAAAATTACTTGTTGGACTATTATAATATTCAAATCTAATTTTTTGTCCAATAAAATTTCTTTCATTTTCACCTAATTCACCACCACGGTGTTTTCTTCTTTTAACAGTTTTTTTGACTTTTCTTGATTTTGAGCTAGAACGAGAACGGCTACGAGATTTAGATTTTGTTTTCTTTGAAGTCTTTTTAGTCTTCTTTTTCTTAGCTCCTCCAAAAGAAGTAGCAAAGGTTTTACCTAAATTTTCATCAATGAATTTTTGGTTAAATTCCTTTTCATATTCAGGTGCTTTGAAAAAATCTTGACCAGTTGATATAGGAATTAATCCTGAATTTGAATAATTTGAAGGAGTATAGTTTTTACCAGTTCCAAAATCAATATCAGCACCTCCTCTCATAGTACGACTTCTACCTCTTTTGGGTGATTTAGAACGAGATTTTGATGAACTTCTCTTTTTAGTACTTCTTCCTCTTTTAGCTCCACCTGTTGAAGGTTGAGTAACAACTGTACTACCAGCAGCTACAACTGCATTTCTATAATCGGTACTTGGATAACAAATACCACCACTACTTTGGAATGGACTAAAGTTTGGTAACAAATAAGAACCTGTATTTGCTTGTGACATTATTTCTTCTATATAATTTATAAATATTTTTTTTATGGTAACAAAAAAAAATAAATCTTCTTAAAAAAAATATATTAAGTTTGAAAATAAATAAAATCATTATTTAAAATTGAAAAAAATAGCATTTTTAATTCTTTCTCAATATTAACGAAGTTTATATTTAACTTATTATAGATTTTCTTTTTAATTTCAAATCTTTTTTTCTTACTTTTCATTATTTTTTCTTTATCCACATTTTCTATCTCAAATAATTTTATATTAAATTCATTATCTTCATAACTTTCAATTCTTATCATATATTCTTTCATAATAATTCTTATATCAACCAATTCCATTGTGAACATCTGTATCATTATTGGTTCTTCATAATCAAAATAATCAAATATACTTTTATGAATATCTTTACAATATTCTTTTATATATTTTTGAACATTATACATAATTAAATTTTCAATTTCTAATAATGTATTTTTGTAAAGTTTATGAATTCGTAGAATCCATTTACTTCTATTTAACCAATCTTCTAATAAATAGGATAACCATAAATAAAATCTATTGACACCTATTTTATTTTTGAATCTTTCCATAAAACTATCGTTTTCAATATTATATTGATATTCTCTTCTTTCCAAATATCGATATACATTATATTTCATTTTAGAATTTAAATTAAATATTAATATTTTTAAAATTTCCTCATTATATTTACATTTAAAAAATATCTTATATTCATCTTTCTCAATATATTCTTCTATTTTTATACTTTCCTTCATATACATTCTCTCTTCTATATTTAATTTTAGTAAATATTCGTCTATTATATTACTTACTATTTTGGTAAAAAATGTATGTAAATTGTATTTGATATATGAATCAAAGAAATTTGATATTGTATATATTGAATTTTCAACTCTTTGAATTTCTAATACCTTTTCTCTTTCATACCATTCTTGTTTATCTAATACTTCCATATTTTTCCTTTTTTTTATTTTATTTATATTTCTGTCATTTTGACTTTTTCTTTTTCATTTTTTATTATTTTTTTTTATTAAATATATATCACAAAATATATATTTACGCACTTGATCTTTAAAAAAAATATTATAAACGTAAATTTTTTATTCAAAATTTACCTCAATTGATATATTATGTTTGTTTACTGTCTTTGTTGCTGATATTGATAATTCTGTTCTTTTACGTCTTTGTGTATCACCTTCCTTCTTTTTATATAAATTTCTTAATGATATATTCATATCTTGTTCAATATCGTCAAAATTTTCTGTTATAAACTCTATTATTTTATTGTCTATCGCCCATCTAAAAAAATTTAATTGTCCTACTGTTGTTATAAGTTCATTATTATCATGATCAATAAAACTTATTCGTTCTCTTCTGCAAAATGGATCAAATAATTTTTTAGAATAAGCTTTTAATTGTGCCTTATAATCCAAATAAACAATAAAATTTTTAGTACCCTTTTTCTTATTATCATAATTTACTGTATAATTAATATTATTTTTTTTACTAAAATTAGTCACAAACCAATCTAATATTCTTAATGAAATATTAGATTTACCTGTTATAATTGGTATCACTTTATCTAAATTTTTTCTTTCTTTAAAAAAAATAATTAATGATTGCATTAATAAATCTTTTTGTGAAAAAATTTGAGTTAATGATTCTGCCGTTTTTACTTGTCTTTGGGATGTAGATTTTAATGATGATCCTAAATCATTCATCTTTTGATTTAAATCTACTAATGATTGGTTTTGTATAGTACTCTCTTTCACATACTCCATTCTCAATTTTATATTAATCTTTTTTTTCAATTTCTTTAAATCCCTTTTATTTAATTAATTAAAATATCTTTTTATATTTTAATTTTTGAATTAAAAAACAATTTATAATATTTTTAATTTATTTAAATAATTTAAATAATTTAAATAATTTAATAATTAATCTTTTATTTAAGCCATTTCCATCTCAACCTCACCAATATTTTCCATATTCACATTTTCCTGTTCTCCTTCTTTGTAGTTTTCAAATTTAGTAATTAAATGTAATAGTAATTTAGCATCATAATTTGAAATCCAATTCATAATCTTTACCATATCAGTAATTTGTCTGTTTTTCAAGAAATCACCATGGATATCATAAATAACTCGTTTCAAATATTGAGGAATTTCAATCTGTTTTCTTTGAACATGTCGTGCTTGATAAACTTCAAATACCTTCTTTCCAAAATTTGTGACACGAACCTCATAATCCAAGAAATCTTTTGTATCCTGGGGGAATAGTTTAATATACTCCTCCGTCAGTTTAGGTCCAGATTTACGAATTTCACAATATCTGAAAAATCGATTATTTGTGTTTCCCCATACCTCTCTCGCCCTTTTATAATATGGGGATACAATTTTCTGACGTTGATAATTAGAATCAACTAAAATATATCCCTCATAATTCAAGTTTGGAGTAGTCGTTAATTGTTCCAATAGACTTAAATCACGATTTATAATCATTTGTTTTGGTGATTGTTCAATACCAATATCACATTCATATTCCTTTAAAGTTTCCATATTACGAGTTGCAATATGGTAAAGTCTAGGAGCTTCATATTTTACTACCATATTATTATCAGGATGACATAAAATAAATGAATAGCATGAATTAGTATTTAAGTTGGCAATTTTTTCTGTAGGGAAAACCTCCTCAAACATATCATGGAAACTCTTTTGAGTCAACCATCTTGCTTTCTTTGCATCAATACATTTTTTAGTAGATACCATCCATACACCATTATAATTGTATACACGAATTAATACTCCATCAATTGCAATATCAAAACGTGCTTCATCTAAATTAATTTTAGGATTGACTGATTCCATATCTTCACATTTTTCAAATGAATAACAAACAAGTTTATTTGTTTCTTTTTCTAAAATAATTCCATTGCATTCACGAACAAAAGAAATTGTATTATTTGATTCTTCTGTTTGACAAACTAAATATAATGAAGGATAAAGATCAGATTCTTTAATTCTTAGTTTAAATTGTTCTCCTTCCAGAATGTTTTTAATCTCTTCAAAAGAAGTAAGATTATTGTTCTTTAAAAATTGTAAAAACTCCATTTTCTCTTTTTTTCTATTCTATTTATATATGTTTGAATTTCTTTAAGTATTTTTATTTTTAGTTAATTTTTCATAAATTTTACTCATATTTTTTATTTTTTTTATTTATTTTTTAAATAATATATTTATTTATTTATTTAATTTTTATAATTATTAAAATATTTATAAAATATTTTAAGTTTTCCATCAGAAAAATGTGTTTATTATTTTTTTAAGTTAAAATTAATAATAAATTAAAAATAAAAACATGAAAAAAATAAAGGTAAAAACCTACAAAAAAATTATAATTATAAGTTAGATATAATATCAAATAAAAAATGAATAATAATCAAAATCAAAATAATAAAAATGAAAATAATAATGAATATTCGATAGTATCTATACCGGGAAATGAAAACTCAAATTATAAGGAAGAAATGGAAGAAAATCAAGAAGAAGTCGAAAAATTAAAAGATCAAGAAAATAATAAACTTGTTTTCGAAATTGATGATTCTGATATAACTGAAAATGAAGAAGAAGAAGACGAAGAAGCTGAAGAACTTCGTGAAATTGAAAATGAAAAAAGAGAAGTTGTTTTTACTGGAAATAAAATTAAAAATGGCAATCAATACAAAAATGAAATTGTTGTTGAAAAAATTAATAATACTTTAGAAAATACTAATAATAATTCTGAACAAATTGTTGGAATTAATGGAGAAGAATTTTCATTAGATAATATTGAAGGAAATGAAAATATTAACATCGAAAATGTTTTAAAAAAAGAAAGTGTACAAATTGATACTGAAGTTTATCTTGATGAAGAAGCTAAGATATATGAAGATGATTTTACTTATATAAAAGAATTAGAAACTGCTTTATTATCAGCTTTACCCGTCACTAAACAAGGTTTGCTCTATGTTCAAAAAAGAATTGAAAGAGAAGTTCAAAAAATAGTTGAAGTCAAAAATCTTGGTTTAATAAATAATGAAAGAAATAAAAAGAATATTGAATATGATTATAAAAAACCTTGGATTATTCCCATCGTTTTAGATAAACATAAAATTTATTCTAAGTTAAAAGAACAATCCGAAGATGAAGAAGTTGAAAATAATAATACTAGTGAACAAGTAAATACAAATGTATTCTTTACTAATTCACAAGAAGATGAGAGAGGTATTGAAAAAATTTATCAAGTATCTCAATTACAAAAATTAAAACAAATAGAACATGAGTCAATTAAAATTAAAAATTATATTCCTTTTATTGAATATTTAAATGAATTTAATGATATCACTAAACCATATTTATGGAAAAAAGATATGAGTGGAGGAATGCAAGTTGAAAAAAATGAAGTTGGTTTTTTAATTCATTTTCAAGAAAATACTTTTGTTCTTCGTTATTATGATTTAGATAATATTTATTGGAATACTTATTTAACTTTAACAAACGAATTTACTTATGAAAATATGTATGATCCTAATGGAAGATTAACAACCGTTAAAAAAGAAGTTCTTTTACCTGCTGAAAGAATGAATATTGTTGGTTTTATGGTTTTACCTCATGCTGGACAACATATGTTAAATAATGCTTTTACCCCATCAAATTATAGTCAAACTTTACTTCCAAAATATTTTAAAAAAGTTGGAGATATTCAATCAATCACTATGTCGAAAGATGGAAATTATATTTATATTCAAATTGACAATCATGGCTTAAAAGGAGGAAATAATAAAATTTTTATCGAGGGTACAAATTGTTTCCCTAGTATTGATAATACTTATCATAAATCAGTAGAAATATATGATAATAATATAATTGCAATTAATGTAAGTAAAAAGAAAAAGATTAAGGATCCATCAAAAGAATCAAAACTTCAAATTTTAAGAGATGGTGATACTGGTGTTGTTTATTCATTAAATGATTTAGAATATGATTTATATAAGATTGAAAAAGATGATGAAAGTATGTTTTCAAATTATAAAAAACAATTCGTGACTACTAATTATAAAGATGGTGTTGAATCTTTAGATCATGCTAAACTTTATCTTTTTGATGAATTAAATATACCTTCTGAAAAAAAAGATTCTTTTGAAAAAATTGTTCAATTAGTTGCTCCTTCCCTAAATGATATTGTTAATATGGAATATAAAAATTTACAATTATGTGAAACTTATGAAGAAATGAAAAATGTATTAAAACCTTATGGAATTGAATTATCAACTTTAAAAGATGAACAAATGAAAATAATTGTAAAAATGTTAGAAGAACAATTAAGATTAAAAGAAAAATTATTAGAAGAAGAAGGAAATAATAAATTCAATTTTATTTTCCATGATAAAAATAAACAATTTTTTGCTAATCCTAACATATTTTTAGCAGATATCTATATAAATTCTCCTTTTATTCAAAAATATTATGGTAAATATCCAAGTTACAATAAACCTCAAGATAGTATTTTAGGTAGATTAAATTGGGTTAATAAACATTTAGATCAAGGTAATCTTTATTATTTATATGTTTTATATGAAAATTTAGACAAGTATAATTTTATTTATGACTTAAAAGATATTGCTGGAAAACAAAAAATTGTACATGATAATTATGATGAATTAGAAAAAACCTTAAAGAAGGAACTTCAATTAAATAAAAATAAAAAGAATAAATGTAAACTTTATACTTATGATGCTTTTAAAATTGAAAAAGGACAAAAATTAAAAGATATTGATAATGATTGTATAGGTTTAGAAGAAGATGGAAAAATTATACATTATTTATATAATAATTCTGTTTTTTATTTTGAAGACAAATTTTATAAAGTAATTAATGGTAAAAAAGTTGAAATTAATAATGAAGAAGTTCAACCAGGTACTATGGCTTTAGTGGGTGATAAAATTTATTTATTCAATAAAGATAAAGGATGGGAGGAAACTGATATGATACCTAAATATCATGAAATTCGTTATTTATGTGAATTTGGTGATATTGATTTGAAAGAAATCGATTTGGATTCATTAGATTGTATTTATAGAGAACAAAAGGGATGTGATACTCGTTTAGTAGCAAGACTTAAAGATAGAATTGAATATTTGGATAAAGTTAGAGTTGAATATGAAGAATTGGAAAATTATGTAAAAGAACAAAAATACAAATCTTATATTGAATATAATATTGAAAAAGTTTTATATAAATATTTTAGTAAAGATATCGAAAATCTTGAAGCTGAAATTGAACAAACTGAAAAAAATTATAAACAAGCAAAGGGCCAAAATAAAAATAATAATGTCGAAAATATGATTGAAGAATCTTCTATTGAAGAAAATAAAAATAAAAAGAAAAATAAAAAAGAAAATAATTATACCAATTCTGTTAATACTAATATTAATGTAAAAGAAGAAGAAAATAAAAAAGAAGAATTAATTGAACTTAAAGAAAATAAACCAAACACACAAATTTTAAATGATTTTATTCAAACAATTAATAACTTATCTAATAATGATTTACAAAAAAATATTATTTATGAATTAATTGATAAAGATGGTATATTAATTGGTAAAAATGTTTTTTCTAAAAAATTTAAATGTAAAATGGTTTGTGGTCATTATCATTATGAAAATAGAATCTTAAAATCTACAAATGTTGACAAACGTGATGTACTTTATAATGATATGGTATCTATTTTTGGTGATTCAGGAGAAGCTGATAAAAAAGCATATACTTGTAAAAATTGTGGTCTTGAATTATTATTATTAGATTTTGATGAAGTAGAAGGATATAGTGCAGCAGGTGCATATATTTTAAGTCGTAGTGTTTTAGAAAAAGATGAAATGGAAGAAGTTAAAACAGATGATGAAAAAATATATTATGTAGATTGTGATGATATTGATTTTGAACAAACTTTATTAAAAGAAGGATTTACATTAGATCAAAGTGGTAAAATGACAAGATATTGTGATTTTATAATTAATAATTTATGTAAAAAAACTGGTGTCAAAATAACTTTACATGATTTAGTTCAAATTCTCAGAGATAGTGTAAATTCTATTCATAAAATTAGTTCTAAAGATTATTTTAAAGAAAAACAAATCCAAAAATATATGGAAGACAAAATGCCTCGTCAATTTATTGAATCTTTACAAGTTAAAGACGAATCAGGTCGTGATGAACTTGATAAAATGTACGAAAAATACAGAGAATTAAATGTTCGTTGTATTTTAACTTCTCGTTTCCTCATCTGTTTACAAACTACTATACCAACATATGAAAGAAGTTCAGCTGGAGCAATTGGAGGATTTATATCTTTTGAAGGTGAAGATGGATTTAATTATTTAATTAATATTTTAGAAAATTTAAGAGTTGAAAATGGTCCTTCTGGTGTATCTTTTAATGGTAGAGAACATACTAAAGAAAGAGAAAATATTGATAGATTTTTAAGAAAAAGTTATCATGACTTTAGAACAAATTATTTATCTATCAGTGATCTTTATCGCAAAAAAGCTGATTATCTTCGCGAATTAAAGAAAAAGAAAACTGTTTTATATGATGGTGATGAACCTTATATTCTTAAAAAAATAGAATATCCTGAATTCCCACCTTTATCATCTGAATTTAGAAAAGAATTATTAAATTCTAAAAATACTAATAATTTTGATTCTAAAGCTAGACAATTAATTGGAAGAATGTATTATGTTGGTCAACAAATTATGAATATTGTTCAACAAACTATTGAAAATAAAGATGAACAAGATACTTCTTTTGTTCTTCCTGAAGGTTCATGTTGTGAAGAGGCTTTAGATGGTTATCAAGATTATTATACTTTTATTCAAATTAATTATCCCGATAGAGAAAAATCAGAATCTGTTTATAATTATATTAATGAAGCCAAAGAATTATTTAATTTATATAATCAATTAATTCTTTTGGCTGGTTCTTTTTCTGTTTTTAGACTTAAAAATGCAGAATATTTTAATAGAGATATTAATCCTATTGTTGTACCTAATCCTGATGAAACAACACAATCTATTATTAATGAAATGTTTGAAAATTATGTTGATGAAGGACCTTATAAAGGTACTTTAAGAGAATATGTCGGAATCGGTTTAGATGCTAAAGATGTGAAGAGTGGTAAAACTAAAAAAGAAATTAAAGATAAAGTTTATTCTATAAATGATTATAAAAAATTATTAAAAGAAATTGAAGAAATAACTAAAAAAATACCTGTTAAAATTGATGAAGAAATAATTCAAAAAGAAAAATCCATTTTAATTGATATGAAAAAAGATGCTCAAGAAAACTTTGTTCGAAATATCAATGAGTTAGTTGATGTTATTGCTCTAGTTCTTAATAAAAAAGGTGATGAACAATTTAAATCAAAATATAAAGATTTATTCAGAAGCATGGGATATTTTTCAAATATTAAACTATTTGAAAATGAAGGAAATAACCCTCAAGAACCTATTTCTGATGTTCAAGCACGTCGTAACAAAATTAAAAACAAACTTTACCGTGAAGAATTTAGATTAAACTATGTTAAAAAAGTTTATAATCTTTATTTCCGTTATTATTTATCTTTTATTAAAAACAGAATGAGTATTCAATATATGATTGATAAAGTTAATGAAAAAATTGTTGGAAGTAAAGTTCAAATGGAAGATATTCAAAAAGATATTAATGAAGATTTTATGTTTATTCAAAAATATTTAGAATCCTCTAATAATGATTTTTTCCAAGATCTTTTCTTCCAATATGATGCTGACCAAATTAATTCTATTCAAGGTGTTAATGACCAGTATATTAATAATTTTAGTAATGTTATACCATCCGATTTTAATATGGAAAATGCTTCTGAAGTTATTATTAATTTATTAGTTGGTGAATTAAATCGTTTAATTGTTTGTAGAACTGATCCAACTCAAATGACTGAATTAACTTCTCGTAAATGTCAAATTGTTTGTGAATTTATTCTTGATATATTAAATATTGTTGAAACTGATACTAAGATGTATAATGATTGTTCTCAAGCTATTGAAAGATTTAATGAAGCTATGTTAATTCATTATATGAGAGAAAAAACTAAGAAAATGCAAGAAGTTGAAGAAGGAGAAGATAATCAACTTCAAAGAATTCTCAATATCAATTCTACTAAATCTGGGGCTGGTCCAATTGTCCGTAGTGTTAATGAAGTTTCTGAACAAATTGATATTGAACAAGGTGAAGTTGATGAATCTATGAAATTGCAAGAAAAAGATGATAATGAAACTGATTTTGCTATTAATCATCTTAAAGAAAAATTAGGAAGAGACCCTACTCAATCTGAAATTGATCAATATAAAGATGAATTAGACCTTGGTGGTGAAAAACTTGATAGTGAAGAAACAATTGGAGTTGTTGTTGATGAAGAATATGAAGGATATCAAGAACATTTAGGAGATATTGGTGTAGGTGATATTGAACCTGAATAAAAAATGAATTTTATTTTTTTTAATTATATTATTTTAAAGATTTACATAAAATAAAATTTTACGTTTAGAAAATGTTACCTCTTATCCAAAAAAAAAAATATGAACGTGAAAAAGAAGAAAAAATAATTAATATTGATAAACAATTTTCAGATATATTAATTCCAATTATATGTTTTTATGATATTTTTAAGCCAGAACCTTTTTTTTTAATTAATAAAAAAGAATATTTAGATTTTTGTGTTTTATCAAATATCTATTATTTAGGTGATTTATTAATACAAGATTTAGAAAAAAATAATTTAACTATTGAAGGACATATGAATCACATTTTAAGATTTACCCCTCAAAATTCTACTAAAGAAAATATTATGTTTTATCTAACTGCTAAATTATTTATTTATTTAAAATATAATCAACATACAAATTTTTTACTTATTCAAAATATTTTACAATTAAAAAAATATATAGATAATGGACCTCAAATTAATATTTTAGAGATTTCTGAATTTATTCAAATAAACAATTTATTAACTTCAGTGTCAATTGAATAAAATATAAATAATTATTTATAATTTTTTATTTAGTTATTTATAAAAAAAATGATTTAAAGAAAAATGAATATATTAATATATCTATTTATCTTAAAAAATTAAACGTAAAATGGAAAATATCGAAAATATTGAAAATCAAGAAGAAAATAATAATAAACCTCAACTTAGGTTTTATTATGATCATGAATTACCTAAACAACCTTTGAGTAAATTAAATTATTTAAAAGAACAAGTAAATTATTTAAGATCTTTACCTCAACCTGAACAACGTTCTGAAGCATGGTATAAAATGAGAGAAGGACGAATCACTGCATCCGATGTTGGTACTATTTTGGGTTATTGTGATTATTCTGATCGCGAATCTGTTTTAACTAAAAAAGTTGATACAAATGCTAAATTTATGAAAAGTGCTGCAATGGAACATGGTATTAAACATGAAAGAAATGCTATTATGATTTATGAAAGAAGAAATAATAAACCTTTAATTGATTTTGGTCTTCTTCCTCATGAAACTATTTCTATTTTAGCATGTAGTCCTGATTCAATTTCTGAAGATGGTGTAATGGTTGAAATTAAGTGTCCTAGTTCACGACAAATAACTGGTATTCCTCCTAAGTATTATTGGGCTCAATGTCAGATTCAATTAGAATGTTGTGGATTAGATCGATGTGATTTTTTGGAATGTTCAATTAAAGAAATTGATGAAGATGAATATATGAATTCTCATTTTAATGGTGATTATACACTATATAAAAATGGAAATGAAAAAGGTATTGTTGCTGAATTTTTTGATTTAACTGATAAAGTTTATATGTATGAACATTCACCACTGTGTTTATATGGTGAAGAACTTGAAAATTGGAAAACTATGATTCAACAAAAACATGCTAATAACCCGCGTTATTATTTTGCCAGTTTTTCTTGTTGGTATTTAAATTGTGTTTCTTGTATTCCTATTTATAGAAATTCGGAATGGTTTTTCTCAATTTTACCTCAATTAGAGGAGTTTTGGAATGATGTATTAAAATATCGTCAAGCTGGTTTAGAAAAACTGAAAGAAGATATTAAAGCTATCAAAGATAAACGCAAACAAGATAGAGAAAATGAAAAATTAAAAGCTAAGGAAGCTAAAGATGCTTTTGCAGCTACTCAATCAACTTCAAAAAAACCAACATCTTCAAAAAAAGTGGTTGACCGGGATATTCAACAATATTTATATGCTATTGAAAAAAAACCAAAGAAAGAATACAAACCCAAAAATAGTATGTATGATGACAAAATAGAAGATCTTCCTTCAGGATATCTTTTTAGTGATACTTCTAAAGAAGAAGTAAAAGAGGAAGTTAAATTTGAAAATAATATTGTGTCTGAAGAAAAAAAACCTCGTAAACTTAAAAAAAAAGAATCTTTATCATTGTTTGATCTTAATTCTTAATTATTTTTAATTTAAATTTTTTATTTTTTTATAAATATTTTTTTATATATTATTTAATTATATAAAAATAGTTTTAGGAAGTCCTGATAGAAGTGATAGTGATCACGATAGACATAGAGATAATGATGAAAATGGTTATAATGATTATCATCGTGAAGAAGAGAGAAGAAGAAGAAGAAACAGAAGAAGAGTAAATCAATTAATTCGTAGAAGAAGAGAACAAGAAAGAAAAGAAAGAAGAGAAAGAAGAAGGAGACATCATGATTAAATATTTTATTTAAATTTTAATTATTAATTTTTTTATAATATATCATTAAAAATAGAATAATGATTATTATACAACTCCAAAGAAGTTCTTTGTCGCCAGAGGGTCTCTTAGACCTCAAAGCCTTTTTAAGGCGGCGCAAAAGCTCTCAGTGCATACCCTTTTATTTTATATTTTCCGAATGGATATTTATTTTATCTTTTTTATTTTATTTTGATATTATACCTTTTAATCCTATTTATTTAATTTTTTTAGCATTAACAACAAATGTATTTATGTTATTTTATATGATATATTTACAATATATCAACAAATTAAAAAATAAAGTTGTGATTAAAAAACAAATATTAAATATCTTTATCGAAAAATTAATACCTCTATATCTCGTATATAATAAACCAGTTTCTACTAATGATTTATATTTTACTTTTATCACTATGATTGTTTATGTTTTATTTATGGAGTTAATGAATAAAAATTTTATAGATTTATATTCATATTTATCAAAATCTATTATAGATAATAAAAATGTTTTACCAGTTTATTATTTATATGATAAAATTTTTAAATAAATTTATCTTTTAAGTTTTTTTAAGTACTTTTTTTAACTTAAAGAAATCAATTATTTAGTTAAATAAAACTTAGTTTAAAAAAGAATAAACAAGTTACATTAAATAATTATAATTAATTAAAAAAATGGATTCAATACGAGAATTAAGTTTAAATCAACAATTTTACAAAAATTATGAGTTTTTAGCAATGAATTATCATCAAAAAGAATATATACAAAAAACATGGCATTGGGATTTTGTCCCTGAAAGTATTTTATTTAATGCAGGATTTATAACTGATTTTAACAAAACCAGAATGAATCGAAAAGTATTATTTGAAGAAGGAAAGAATCAATGTAGAGAGTATGGATTAGATGGAATATCAGAAGAGATTATTGATGAAAATAAATCAATTTATCATGCTATTCAATGCAAATTATGGGATAGAAGTTTGACAGCAAATGATTTAGGAACATTTTTTAGTGTTTAT
>JACCDX010084121.1_pt1 | contig 18663 bp, 17 predicted proteins | sample 7449681 | NCBI WGS metagenome assembly JACCDX01 (sample SAMN15323450, study PRJNA562643) | freshwater metagenome | isolation source: river surface water | place: USA:Blue River Watershed | collected 2017-08-18
CGCCTCACCTACCTTTGGCTCGAGCACGCGCGCATGCAGCCCCGAACGGGAAGACGGTTGATTTTTGCCTCTGCCCCGCTGCAGCAGGAGTTCCTGCGCCAATACCCTCATGTGGCTGCGTTGTGCGACATCATCCCTCCGGCGGTCACCCTGCCCGCGCAGCCGCCTGACCGTGCGGCCAGTCGGGCGCAACTCGGTTGGGCGCCCGACACCCCATGGCTACTCTTTGTGGCCAATGATTACGCCCGCAAAGGCCTCGACAGCTTGCTCCAAGCCTTGGCCCAATTGCCCGCCGAGGTGCAGTTGGCCGTCGTCGGCCAGAACCATCAGCAGGCGCGCTATCAGGCCCAAGCCCAGACCCTGGGCCTGGCAGGGCGCGTGCATTTTTTCGGTCCTCAGGCGGACCTCTCGCCCTTTTATGCCGCCGCCGATGGCCTCGCGCACCCCACCCTGGAGGACAGCTTTGGCATGGTTGTGCTCGAAGCCATGGCCTACGCGCTGCCCGTGGTGGTGAGCGGTCCGACGCACTGTGGGTTATCCACCCAACTCACCTCGGGGGTGCAGGCTCTCTTGCTGGACGACCCGCAAAACCCCACCGCGCTGGCCAACGCGCTCGCGCAGATGCTCAATGACACCGCCTTGCGCGCTCGCTTGCGCGAGGCCGGCCTCGCTCTCGCCCGCGAGATGAGCTGGACGCAGGCCGCCCTAAAATATGAACGCAACTTTGAGGCGTCTTTGCGCCAGCGCCATTCATGACTACCCCCCGCCGTCCTCGCTGGCTCATTCTGGCCCATGCCTTCAATATGGATGGGCGCGCGGCGAGCCACACCATCACCGACAAAATTCCCTACTTGTTGGCCGAAGGCATCGAGTTGGTTGTGCTCAGTGGCGTCACCGGCGAGCACGACACGCGCTTTGAACACCACCAACTCTGGTCCAGCGGCCCCTCTGGACTGCGTTTTGAGCTGCGCCATGTGTTGCGCCAACGCCTGCAGTCGCGCTTGGCCTATCGGCTGGTGATGCTTCTGGCCAGCCTGCTGCTCATGCCAGCGATGTTCGTGGAGCGGCTTTTCAAACCCGTGGAGAGTTCTTGGAGCTGGTGCTTTAGCGCGCACCGCCGCGCCAAGGCCTTGGCTGCCCAGCGCCCGTTTGATCTGATTTATTCGACTGGCGGGGCTTTTGCAGCCCACCTTGCAGGGCAATCTCTTCAACGTGCGCTTGGCGTGCCATGGATGGCCGAAATTCATGATCCCATGGTGTTACCCGGCACCACCCCTCGCACGCGCCGACAAAAAGCCTATGCTGATGTTGAAGCCCGCATTTGCCGTCATGCCGATCTCGCCATCTGGTTCACCGATGCGGCAATGGCCAGCGGATTGCGCCGTCATCCCGAATTGACCGACCGGGGTCGTGTCATGCTCCCTGGCGTGGATCGGCCCTTCAGCGGCCCTCTGCCGCCTTACACCCCCAGCGCCACCTTCGTGCTGGGCCACTTCGGCTCACTTTCGCCTACCCGCACCTTTCTGCCCTTCATTGAAGCCATTGCCTTGCTGCGTGAGCAGGCGCCAGAGGTGTATGCCAGCTTGGAAGTCCACATTTACGGCGGCCAGCTGGATGAACCGTCAGCCCAGCGCGCCCAGGCGCTTGGTGTGGCGGATCGCATCCGTCGTTTTGGACGCTTGGAAACCGATCCGGTCACGGGCGTGAGCGGACGCGATCAAGTGCTGGCCCGCATGCGTCAGTGCGACGTTTTGGCCTTGGTCCATGGGGACGATCCCATGTGCGAGGAATACATTCCCTCCAAGCTCTACGAATACCTCTGGATGCAGCGCCCCATTGTGGCCACCGTGCATGACAATCCACAAATGGCCGATCTCATTCGCGCTGAAGGTCACCTTGTCGCCACCTCTTCTCTACGCAACGGGGGCCACAGCACCCAAACCGCAGATGAACTCAGCCGCTTGCTGCATCAGCTCTGGCAGCGCTGGCGCTCGGAAGGGTTGGCCGACAGTGGGCGCGATAGCCCCTACACCACCCAAGCGTCGACGCAACAACTCATCGCTTGGGCGAAATCGCTCACCCCGCAGCGCCCATGATGGCTCCCATGATCAGCGTTGTCGTGCTGGGGTACAGCCAGTTTGATCGCACCACCGGCCCATGTCTGGAGAGCCTCAAACCCTGGCTCGAACAACCTGATTTTGAATTCATCGTCTTCGACAACGCATCACCAGATGGCAGTGGCGACAAAACCCGTGCTTGGTGTCTCCAACACCCGACGGTGCGCTTCTTCCAAAGTTCGGAAAACCTCGGTTATGCCGGAGGCATGAATGCCGCCGCCGCACACGCCCAAGGCCGCTGGCTTCTGCTGGTCAATAACGACACGGAATTCCCAAGTCACACTCTGGATGCGCTGCTCGGCGTACTGCGTCAGGCTCCGGCCAACATGGCCATGGTGGGCCCCGTCACCAACGCCGCTGGAAACGGCCAGCGCCTTTATGACCCGGACAAATCCCGCGTGCAATGGTTAGAGATGGGGGCGTGGCTGAACGCGCACCCCACGGGGCAATTGCTGCCCACCTACCGCTGTGACTTTTTTTGCATCGCCATACGCCAAGATGCTTGGCAGGCCTTGGGCGGCCTCGACCCCGTCTTTGGCCGGGGCTACTACGAAGACTTTGACTTCAGCTTGCGTTTGCGACAAGCAGGATATGAACAAGCCATCACGGAAGATGTGTTCATCTACCACCAAGGAAGCGCCACCTTTGGCAACGACCCCAGCCTCAAAGCGCTCATCAAAACCAATAAGCGCATCATGCAAAAGCGCCACCCGGGCCTGCGCTTCCTTCACGTCAGGGAGTGCAATTTAGACGCACTGCTGGCCGCACAAAAACAAACCCCAGGGCCCATTCAAAGCCTCCCCCAAGCCCTGCAACAACGCCAGCAATTGCGCTGGCAAGGCATCCGCCTCGACCAACCCCGCAGCCCCCTCAAGCGCAGCTTGTGGCGGTTCCGACTTTGGAGGACACTAGGGCATGTATGAACAAAAGGATGCGCATTATTTTGCGCATGCGCGCACCGAGATCGCCTCGCTCATTGACTTTTCACCCAAGGCACGTGTTTTAGAGCTTGGCTGCGGCAGTGGACATACGCTTCACTGGCTTAAACAAACCCAGCGTTGTGGCTGGGCTGCCGGAATTGAGGCCTACGCGCCGCGAATGGATTCGAATTTGATTGATGAATTTTTTCAATCCGATGCCGAAGAACCTTTACCCGCGCTCCAGCACGCACAGTACGATGCGATCTTATGCCTGGATGTGCTGGAGCACTTGCGCGACCCCTGGGCAGTGTTGACCAAACTCCTTGCTCGCCTAGCGCCTGGCGGACAAGTGATTGTGAGTCTTCCCAATATTCGCAACTACAAACTGGTACTCAACCTCCTCTTGAAGGGCCAATTTAAATATCAAAATGACGGCATTCTGGACCGAACCCATTTGCGCTTTTTTACGCGCAAAAGCGCCGAGGAGATGCTTCAAGAAGCTGGCCTTGAAGTCTTGGCGGTTCATTACCCCGAAATGAACCGTCCCGCAAAGCGGTTCTTGATGGCACTCGGATGGGGTGATTTGCTCGCCAAGCAAATGATCTTTTCATGTAAGGCCCTTAGGTGAAGGTTTTTTAGCCTTTAACCCCGTCGGCTTTATTCGCGGGTTTCTGATAAACAGTTCGTCGCTTTTTCCACCCCCTTCGAATCTCATTCTTCAAGTAAGATTAACGCCACACATCAGCAGTTCACTCTGAGGCCACCCCCTTCAAGCTTTGGACAGCCATGAAATTCATCGTCATTTTTTGCTGGACTTACCGCCAAAATTTTCAGTGCCCCCGAATTCTCTAAGGGCGTTGATTTAATCGAATTTGCGCTTCTTTTTTTTGCAATTGACACAAATCAGTCATTCGCTTTACCGCCCAGACATTGACGGCCTTCGTGCTTTTGCAGTGTTGTCGGTGGTTCTGTTTCACGCCTTCCCTGAGTTTCTTCCGGGCGGCTATTCCGGCGTGGATGTTTTCTTTGTCATCTCTGGCTTCCTGATCTCAGGCAATATCTGGCGCGATCTGCGTGGAAACCGCTTTTCATTCCTTGACTTCTACGCGAGACGCATTCGCCGCATCTTTCCCACGCTGATTCTGGTTCTTTTGGCGTGTCTGCTCGGGGGATGGTTCTTGCTGTTTGCCGATGAGTTCAAACAACTCGGAAATCACGCCATGCGTGCGGCGGCCTTCCTGTCTAACTTTGCGCTCTGGAGGGAGTCCGGTTACTTTGACGTGAGGGCCGAACTCAAACCTCTTCTGCATCTGTGGTCTTTGGCCATCGAGGAGCAGTTCTACATTGTTTGGCCGCTGGTGCTTTTGTTCGTCTGGCGTTTCACGACCCGTCCTTTGACCGTCTTGGTCACTCTTTTTGGGGTTTCATTTGGCTGGAATCTTCACATCAGTCAGGTGGATCCCATTCATGACTTCTACTCGCCACTCACACGATTTTGGGAGTTGATCCTCGGCAGCATGCTGGCGGTTGCTGCGCTGCAATCACCCGTCGCCCCATCACTGCTCTGGCGACGCGTTCTGGCTTGGCTTGGCCTCGCCTTCTTGCTGACGGGCATTGTGCGCTTGGATAACCACCTGAGCTACCCCGCGGGCTGGGCTTTGTTGCCGACGCTGGGGGCGGCCATGGTTTTGTGGGCCAAAGGCGCCGATCCATTCATTGAAAATTTTTTGACCCATCGTCTTTCACTCTGGGTAGGTCGCATCAGTTATGCACTCTATTTGTGGCACTGGCCATTTTTTTCATTTGCGCGCATTCTCGAAGGCCAGACGCCTAGCCTATCCATACGCTGTTTATGCATTCTGCTTGCCTTTGTGATGGCCTACCTCTCCACTCGGTATGTGGAGTCCTATTTCCGAAACCCCATCCACTCTCGGATCAAGGTCGTGATCTTGACTTCCCTCATGGCACTGTTGGGCACCCTTGGGTACTTCATCAACCAAACCAAGGGATTTCCGCAGCGTTCGATTCATCATGAAAGTATCGTCATGCACCCGGGTGAAATTGGGCATGATGCTTTCCACCAAGCATTCATCAACACTTACTTCCAATGCCAAGATAGTCGCCTGCTGAAGGATGCTGGGGATTGGAAGGGCATCAAGCGTTGTTTTCAATCCCATATTGATCGCCCCATTCAGATGGTGTTGCTTGGCGATAGCCATGCAGAGCATCTCTATCTTGGCCTGGCCAAGCAGTTGCCAAACACCAATTTGGCGTATTACGGCAAGGGCGCATTGCCCAGCATTCATCACCCGCAATACCAAGTCATTTTTGACGCCTTGCTGAGCGATCGCAATGTCAACACGGTGCTGCTGAATGCGCTATGGCACGGAAGAATGAAGGAACCCACGCCAGGCTTTGAATTTGAGTCAGAAATGATTGACACCATTCAAGCCTTGATGCGCGCGGGCAAGAAAGTGGTCCTGATCGACGACATCTTTTATTTCGACTTTGATCCGCAGCGCTGCAAATTTGTTCGCCCGCTTGGCGCTGCCACTTTATGCGAATACCCTCGCCATTTGGCCGATCAACAAGCCGGCGTCTACATGGATGCGCTCAAACGCATCGTGTCCCAAAGCGGTGCATCTGGCCTGATTGAGATTCGGGATGTGCTCTGCAACGCGCAGTCTTGCGCCATGGTTTCGGGCGACACCATGGCGTACCGTGACAACAACCACTTGTCCGTACATGGTTCCTGGGTTGTCGGTCAGTCTGTGGCCAAGCAACTCCGGGACTTGAAATTGGGGTTTGAGCCTCCGCCTTGAGTCGCATGCAGGCTACCCACGGCGTTGAGAAATCGCCTGATTTCGTGTTTCTGTCACTTCAGTTACATTACTTCAGTTTCCTCGCCGTTCCCGGAATAGGCAATTTTGATCGTTTTCGAACGCCAACCTACCCCCACTGATTTGGCTACGATGTTCTTTCATGCAAGCTGATACCCTCCCCCTTCGCGCCCGACTTTTGCGTTGTTGGCGGTACTTCCGCACCCCCTATTCGGGCTGGATTGCGGCGGTGGTTGGGGTCGTGGTGGTCTCGATCACAGAACCCTTGGTGCCGGCCTTACTCAAACCCCTGCTGGATAAAGGCTTTGTGGGGGGACAATTGGAGCCCTGGATGGTTCCGGTTGCACTCATTGGGCTTTTCCTGGCCCGTGGGCTGGGTTCTTTTACCGCCCAGATCGCATTGGCCAAAGTGGCCAATACGGGGGTGCTGCGTTTGCGCATGCAACTCTTTGCCAAACTGCAATCCGCCCAACCCTCGCTTTACCGCGATCAAAATGCCAGCGCGATTAACAACACCTTGATTCATGAGGTTCAAGGCGGGGCTGGGGTGATGGTCAATACCTTGCTCACGCTGGGGCGAGACTCTTTGACCTTGATTACCTTGATGTCTTATTTGTTGTACTTGAATTGGCAACTCATTATTGTTGTGACGTTGCTTTTTCCCATTCTGTTTTGGACCATCCGTAAAGCCACACAAAGGCTCGGACGCCTGAATCAAGAGAGCCTTCGCGCCGCCGATACGCTTTCATACACGCTGGAAGAAAATGTCTTGGCCTATCGGGAGGTTCGCCTTCAAGGCGCGCAACAGCAGCAACTCTCTCGCTTTGAACAGCAGGCACATGATTTGATGCGCTTGGTCATGAAAGCCATGACCTCCTCTGCATTGATCACCCCCATGACGCAGTTTTTATCTGCCGTGGCGCTTTCAACCGTGATCAGTTTCGCCCTGCTGCAAAGCAGTCTCCAGGGCACCTCTGTGGGGAGTTTTGCCGCATTTGTCACGGGGATGCTGATGTTGATTGCCCCGATCAAACACCTCTCCGAAGTGGCTGGCCCGCTGACCCGTGCGCTGGCCTCGTTGGAGCGGGCGTTTGACTTCTTGGACATGCATCCCGATGAAGTCGGTGGAACCCATGCCCCAGAGCGCGTTCGAGGCGCCGTTTCATTCCAAGGTGTGAGTGTTCGATATCCTGGCGCAGACACACCCGTGATTGAACATTTGGACTTGCAGATTGCTGCCGGTGAAACGGTGGCGCTGGTGGGGGCGTCTGGCGCTGGCAAAACCACCTTGGTGAATTTGCTGCCCCGCTGGGTCGATGCCACATCGGGTGTGGTGACGCTCGACGGCGTGGCTTTACCCGACTATCAGCTTACCGCGCTGCGCCAGCAAATTGCCATGGTAAGCCAGCATGTGGTGGTACTCAACGACACTTTATTCCACAATGTTTGCCTGGGCCAAACCCCTGATCGCGCCCGCGCGCAAGCGTGTTTGGAAGCGGCGAATTTAGGCAGTTGGCTGGCCGAACAACCGTTGGGAATGGATACCGTCGTTGGACACAACGCCTCGCAACTCTCGGGGGGACAGCGCCAACGATTGGCCATTGCGCGGGCCATGTACAAAGACGCTCCTGTGCTGATTTTGGATGAGGCCACGTCTGCGCTGGACAACGAGTCCGAGCGTTTGGTTCAAGAGGCACTGGCTCGCTTGAGCCAAGGGCGCACAACCTTGGTGATCGCCCATCGGCTATCGACCATTGAGCACGCAGACCGCATCGTGGTCATGGATCGGGGGCGTGTTGTGGAAATAGGTTCACATGGCGAGCTGATGAAGCGTCAAGGCGCCTATTGGAACTATGTTCGGATGGGCGAGCGTTCCGACAACTGAGTTTGTAGCTCTTGCAAGGCCAAGAGAAACGTCGACTCGTTTGGATTGACCAGACAACGCACCCAAGCGTGGCGGTGAAATGACGTGAGTTCGGGATAAGTGAGCCAACACAATGTCGGTTTACGCAGGGCGACTGCCATGTGATAGGGCCCGGAGTCTGTCGAGACGAACACATCACAGGCATCAATCAGCGCGGGCAGGGTTTGGATATTGGTGCGGCCGGCAAGATTGACGCAGGCCTGCGGCACGGCGTTGAGGTTCTTGAGGGCGGCGATGAAGTCTTCGTTGATCGCGGACTCGTCCGCAGCCCCAGTCAACACCAGATCGATGGGGGTTTGCTGTTGCAAAGCCTTGATGTGTGACGCCAAAAGCGCCAGCGCCATGCGTTTGTGTGCGGCCCCTTGTGTGGCGCAGCCAATATTCAACCCCAACCGAAGCACGCCTTGAGCGCTTCGCGCGGGCAACATGGGTTCCACAAGAGCGACGGCCTCTGGCGACACTTTCAGCTCGATGGACGTCTCACCCCGCTGGATCCCGAGTGCATCGAGCACGACAAAATCACGCCAGGTGTAATCGAAGGGCTCGTCTAGGCCGTATTTGCGCACGAAGCTTCGGGTTGGTGCCGCAGATTGGCTGTAGTACCAGTTGCGGGTGGGAAACTGCGCGATGCCCAGGCTTTGTGCACCCGCAGCCCATGACGCGATACGGGTAATGAGCGAGGTGCGGGTGCCGGCCCATTCAAAGTCGATGACCAGGTCTGGTTTGAGGCGCCTCGAGAGTTCCCACACCTGCTTCCAAATGGTGGTGTTCGAGACTTTGCGCACGACGGGGTCGTTGGGGGTACCCTCGCGAATGGTGAGGAAAGTTGCGCTACTGAGTAAGTGGTGTTGAGCGATCAAGCCTTCGCTCGGATATCCCGCGTGCTTGCTGAGAAAGAGCAGGTGAAGCTCGACGCCCGGCCAGTGATCTTGGAGCGCACGCCAAGCCGCGCTGCTGCGCAAGATATCGCCAATGCCCATGCTATGGGCCTTGATCATGAGAATTCGCTGAGGCTCCCGATATTGCTGGGAGTGGGACATCGGTGGGTACGGCGGTTTGTGATAGCGAAGATTTTAGCCTCGTCGATCCTCGTACCCGGTAAGTAACTTGAGCAACATATGCCAGGGGTTGGTCGCGCATGCCACCATCACGCGGGGGAGTTGCCAGCGGTCGTGCGAGGGCCAGGCTCGACCGCGTCGCATGGTGGTAGCAGTGAGGTAACCGGCCTGGCGTGCCATCTCGGCGTGGGGTGGGTTCATGCGACCGTAGGGGTAGCAGAAGTGACGCACTGGCACCCCGAGGAGATCCTCCAGCGCCAAACGAGAGTCGCGCATTTCGCGCTGGGCGGTGGTGTCTTCACAGGTCTGCAAATCGACGTGGCGGCAGGTGTGGGAACCGACATCCATGCCGCCTTCAAGCCAGCTTCGCCACTCCTCCCGATTCATGAGGGCTTGCGTCGCGACCACACCTTCGTCCCATGCATTTGTTTTGCCGATCAAATCGCTTACCGCATAACACGTGGCGGTGTGACCATAGCGTTGCAGAAGGGGGAGCGCGTGTTCCAGGTTGTTGCGGTAGCCATCGTCAAATGTGATGCCGACCACCCGACCGGTTTTTTCGCCGCTGAGGTAGGGTTCAAGATCTCGCATGGAGAGCCCTTGGAATCCGAGCATTCGCAAAAGGGCCATTTGCCAGGCGAAGCTTTTCGGGGCGACCACCAATCCCCGCAGGGGTGTGCCCCGCGGGGGCGGGACATCGATCTGGTGATACATCAGGATGGGGATGGGCGCTTGCATCTCCGTCCTCAGGCATTCTTACGACCGTAGTGATCCTCAAAGCGAACGATGTCATCCTCGCCGAGGTAGGGGCCAGACTGAACTTCAACAATCTCTAGCGGAATGAGCCCTGGATTGGCCAAGCGGTGTCGCTGCCCCAGCGGGATAAACGTTGACTCGTTCTCTTGCAAGGTGAAGGTACGATCACCATTGGTGATCTCCGCCGTGCCACGCACGACAATCCAATGCTCAGCGCGATGGTGGTGCATTTGCAAGCTCAAGCTGGCTTTGGGATTGACTTGAATGCGCTTGACTTTAAACCGCTCTCCCTCGTCCACGCCCAAGTACCAGCCCCAGGGTCGATGCACTTTGAGGTGTAACTCACTCTCGACGCGTTTTTGCGCGTCCAGGTGCTTCACGATGTCTTTCACATTTTGGCTGCTCTCACGCCGAGCGACCAAGACGGCATCCGCCGTCTCGACAATCACGAGGTCATCCACATCCAGGGCGCAAACCAAACGGCTGGTGGAATGGATCAAGTTACGTTGGGCATTCAAGGCCAGCACGTCGCCAGCGATGGCATTGCCTTGTTCATCTTGCCTTTGCGCGTTGGCCACGGCATCCCAGGAACCCAAATCGCTCCACCCGGCTTTGAGTGGCAGCATCACGATGGGAAATTCACTGCCTGGGCAACGCTCCATGACCGCGTAATCGACGGACTCGGCCGGAATCTGGGCAAATGCGTCCGACCCCGGTCGCACAAATGCCGCATCCTGCTGTCGTTGGGTCCAGGCGACTTCGGTGGCTTGCAAGATGTCCGGGCGGAATTGCCCCAGGGCGCGCAACCAGACGGAAGCGCGCAAAACAAAAATGCCTGCATTCCAGAAAAAATTCCCCTGCTGGACATAACGCTGGGCGGTGGCGGTGTCGGGCTTTTCCACAAATCGGCTGACGATGGCGTGGCCCTCGGGGTGGGGCGTACCCGCCTCAATGTAGCCATACCCTGTTTCGGGACGGTCTGGCGGAACGCCCAAAATGACGATTTGGCCTTCCATGGCCTGGCCTACCGCACGGCGCAACACTTGTGTGAAGACGTCCGCTTGCTGGATGGTTTGATCGGCGGGCGTGACCACCAAAACGGGATCTCCCCCCTGCGCCAAGGCCGACATAGCGGCCAGGGTCAGTGCGGGCGCGGTGTTTTTGCCCTGAGGTTCCAAAATGGCCTGAAACGGGTTGAGCCCCATTTCTCGCAACTGCTCGCTCACCAAGAAACGATGCTCCTCACTGGTGATCACGCAGGGCGCTTCTACCTCCAACTGCGCACCTTGGAGCGTCATCAGGCGTTGCACCGCCTGCTGAAACAAAGTTTGCGTGCCCGCAAGGCATAAGAACTGTTTGGGAAAGCCCTTGCGCGAAAGCGGCCACAGGCGCGTGCCCGCTCCGCCACAAAGTACAACAGGTACAACGCTAGTCATTCGAGTTCTCCCTTCACATAAGCCGCAAAACCGAGGGCCTGTGCATCCTTCGTCGAGAGGATGGGTGGGCCACCCAAGGCCTCGAGCGGCCAAGCGATGTTGAGGTCAGGATCGTCCCAGCGCAAGCTACGCTCATGCGCCGGCGCATAGTAATCGGTGGTTTTGTAGAGAAATTCAGCCCGCTCGCTGGTGACGAGAAATCCGTGCGCGAGCCCCGCAGGAATCCAAAGCTGCCGCTTATTCTCGGCTGAGAGTTCCAGGCCATACCACTGCCCAAAAGTGGGGGATCCGCGCCGGATGTCCACCGCCACGTCAAATACCGCCCCTTGGGTGACGCGCACGAGTTTGCCTTGGGGCTGCTCCACCTGGTAGTGCAAGCCACGCAGCACGCCTTGGGCTGAGAGGCTGTGGTTATCTTGCACAAAGTTCGGCTGCCATCCGGTTGCCTCGGCAAAGTCGCGCGCGTTAAAGCTCTCAAAGAAAAATCCCCGCGCGTCGCCAAAGACCTTGGGTTCGAGCACCAAGACGCCGGGGATGGGGGTAGGGGTGACCTGATAAGGCATGGCTTAATGGCGCAGGAGTTGCAGGAGGTATTGGCCGTAACCGTTTTTGGCCAGGGGCGAGGCCAACTTCTCGAGCGCGGCCGCATCAATCCAACGTTGGTGATAAGCAATCTCTTCGGGGCACGCCACCATCAGCCCCTGGCGCTTTTGCAAGGTGGCAATAAAGCTGGCCGCTTCGAGCAAGCTGTCGTGGGTACCGGTATCGAGCCAAGCGTAGCCACGCCCCATGATCTCCACAGAGAGTTCACCTTGGCTGAGGTACTGGCGATTGACATCCGTGATTTCAAGCTCACCGCGTGCGGAGGGGCGAATATGGGCCGCGATGTCACACACCTGTTTGTCATAAAAATACAGGCCCGTGACAGCATAGTTGCTCTTGGGCTGCTGGGGTTTTTCCTCGATGCTGATCGCCCGCTGCGCGTCATCAAATGCAACCACGCCATAGCGCTCGGGGTCGTGCACATGGTAAGCAAACACCGTCGCTCCTTGCTGCCGATCATGCGCTTGCTGCAACTGTTTGACCAAATCGTGGCCGTAAAAAATGTTGTCCCCGAGGACCAAGGCGCTGGGCTGGCCGTTGATGAATTCGCGCCCGATCAAAAAAGCCTGCGCCAAACCATCGGGGCTGGGCTGCACGGCGTACTGCAAGTTCATGCCCCATTGCGAGCCGTCGCCCAACAGTTCGGCAAATCGAGGGGTGTCTTGCGGCGTCGAAATGACCAAAACATCGCGGATTCCGGCGAGCATGAGGGTGGTGAGCGGGTAGTACACCATGGGTTTGTCGTACACGGGCATGAGTTGTTTGCTCACCGCCTGCGTGACGGGATAGAGGCGCGTGCCAGAGCCTCCCGCCAGAATGATGCCTTTGCGTGTGCTCATGCCGAAACTCCTAACAACTCGTCCAAAATGCCGTCGATGCCCTCGCGCCAAGTGCGTGGTGTGATTCCCCACTGCTTGCGCAGTTTCTGGCAATCCAAACGCGAGTTCAGGGGACGCTGGGCGGCCACAGGATAGTCCGCCGTGGAAATGGGGGTCACCGTGGCCGCAGTGGCCCGCAACGCAGCGCCACGCCGCAAGGCCCCTTCAATCACCGCGCAGGCATACGCTTGCCAGTGGGTTTCTCCCGCCGCCGCAGCGTGGTAGAGGCCCCACCGGGAATCCTCTTCCGGCGCCGCGTGAAGGGACTGCAAGGCCGTGAGGGTCCATTGCGCCAGCCATGACGCGGGGGTGGGGGCCCCCCATTGGTCGGCCACCACCCGTAAGCTCTCCCGTTCAGCCGCCAGGCGCAACATGGTTTTGAGGAAGTTTTGCCCATGCGCGCTCACCACCCAGCTCGTGCGCAGGATCAGGTGGCGCGGGAGGGCTTGTGCGATGGCGCGCTCACCGGCGAGCTTGCTCTGCCCATAGACACTCAAGGGTGCGGGGGTGTCGGTCTCGCGCCAGGGCTTCTCACCCGAGCCATCAAACACATAGTCCGTGCTGTAGTGCACCAAGCAAGTGCCCCGTGTGGCACACCAGCTGGCGAGTACACCGGGAGATTGCGCGTTCACCGCCATCGCCACTTCGGGTTCTGCCTCCGCACGATCCACAGCGGTGTAGGCCGCCGCATTCACCACCACGGTGGGCGTGCCCTCTGCGGCCAAAGCGTCGAGGTTTCCGGCCAAGGACTCCGGTTCGGCAAGATTGATCGCGGCCCGGTCGAAGGCGCGGCAGGATCCCCACTGCGGCAAGACCTGACGCAGGGCGTACCCCACTTGTCCGTTCGAGCCCAGCAGCCAGATGTGGGGCGTCGCCATGCTTTAACCGCCGTACTGCTGGCCCACCCAAGCGCGATACGCGCCGCTGGTGACTTGTGCCACCCAGTCGGGATGGTCGAGGTACCACTGCACCGTTTTGCGGATACCGGTTTCAAACGTCTCCGCGGGGCGCCAGCCCAACTCGCGCTCGATTTTGCGCGCATCCATCGCGTAGCGTCGGTCGTGGCCGGGGCGATCTTTGACAAAGGTGATTTGAGAGCGGTAGGAGGCCCCATCGGCACGCGGGCGCAAGGCATCGAGGGTGTCGCACAGGGTATGCACCACTTCGAGATTGGGCTTCTCGTTCCAGCCCCCAATGTTGTAGGTCTCGCCCACACGGCCCGCCGCCAGCACCCGCATGATGGCCTGACAGTGGTCCGTCACATACAACCAGTCGCGCACCTGTTGACCATCGCCATAGATGGGCAATGGCTTACCCGCCAAGGCGTTGTGGATGACCAAGGGGATGAGCTTTTCCGGGAAGTGGTAGGGGCCGTAATTGTTGGAGCAATTGGTGGTGAGCACTGGCAAGCCATAGGTGTGGTGCCATGCCCGCACCAAATGGTCGCTCGCGGCTTTGCTGGCCGAATAGGGGCTATTGGGCCAATAGGGATTCAGCTCGGTAAAAGGGGGATCCTGGGGCGCCAAGCTGCCAAAGACTTCGTCAGTGGAAACATGGAGAAACCGAAAGTCCGCCTGCGCCTGTGGGTCGAGGGTAGACCAATACCCTCGTACGCATTCCAGCAGGTTAAACGTGCCCACGATATTGGTCTGAATGAATTCGCCAGGTCCGTGAATCGAGCGATCCACATGACTCTCCGCGGCAAAATTGAGCACCGCTCGGGGCCGGTGCGTCTCCAACAGGCGTTGTACCAACTCTCGATCGCCAATGTCACCTTGGACGAACTCATGGCGCGGGTCGTTCTCAAACGCGGCCAGGTTATGACGGTTACCCGCGTAGGTCAGCTTGTCCAAATTGACCAGCCCCTCAGACTCGGTCGCAAGCCAGCTGTGGACAAAGTTACTGCCGATAAAGCCGGCGCAGCCGGTGACGAGGACGGTCATGCCGGTATTTTAGTGGAGCTTAAACCGCCCCAAAACGACGTTCTCGCCCCTGAAACCATTCGATTGCCGCGGCCAACTCGCGCGGTGAAAAGTCAGGCCAAAGGGTTTCGGTAAAGTACAGCTCTGCGTAAGCTGCTTGCCAAAGCAGAAAATTGCTGATGCGCGACTCGCCGCCCGTGCGAATGAGTAAATCCGGTTCGGGCATGGACCCCGTGCTGAGATAGGGTCCGAGATCGGCTTCGTCGAGGTCAGAAATGGAGCGCTCGGGGTGTTTCTCTTGCCAACTTTTGACTGCTTGCACGATGTCCCAGCGCCCACCGTAATTGGCCGCTAGGCTCAGCACGATAGCCGGATTCTGGGCTGTCACCTGCTCGGCTTGGGCAATGCGTTGCTGCAAGGCCTCGGGAAAACGAGAGCGGTCGCCCAACACCCGTAGCCGAACGCCTTGGCTCTGCATTTCTGACATTTCTGTTTCCAGATATTGCATGAACAATGTCATGAGGGAGGCGACTTCGTCGGCCGGACGCGCCCAATTCTCAGTGCTGAATGCAAATAAGGTCAGATGCTCAACACCCATGTCTACGCAAGTACGCACCAAGGTGCGAACCGTTGAAGCGCCTCGTGCGTGTCCCACGCTTCGGGGCAAATGACGCTTGAGCGCCCATCTGCCATTGCCATCCATGATGATGGCAATGTGTTTGGGGGGGCGCGCAGGATTTGCGGCGGCAACAATGGAAACAGCGGTTCGGCTCATAAGTTTGCTTTAGAACTAAATTTTAATCGCTAACCCGTTTGAGACTCACCTTTTTCTCGGAAAAAACGGTAAAGTGGGATGCAAATTGAATTCGAAGCTCTTGTCATGCCCAACAAACCCCCTTTCGACCCTTCTGCCATGACCGACGCCATGAAAGCCCAAGCCCAACAGATCTGGCTTGCGGGTTTAGGCGCTTTTTCGAAAGCACAGCAAGATGGTGCAAAAGCGTTTGAAAAGCTGGTACATGACGGCATCTCCATGCAACGCCAAGTTCAGTCCACGGCAGAGGAAAAAATTGCCGAAGCCACCCAGCGCGTGAGCCAAGCGGCCAATCAATTGAGCGAGCGCGCCAGCGGCCAGTTTGACCGTCTCGAAGGGATTTTTGAAGAACGTGTGGCCAAGGCCATGCAGCGCATGGGCTTGCCCACCGCGCAAGAATGGCAAGCCCTGCACGAGCGGGTCGCGGCGCTGGAGGCCGCCTTGGGCAAAAAGTCTGTGGCTCCCGCCGCTCGCGCGCGCAAGACCCCGGCCAAGACCGCCCCCAGCAAGAAGGCGTCCGCCAAAAGCGCCCCCTCGGCGCGCAAAACCACCGCCACTCGCAAGCGTTAACACGGCGCCCGCGCGCGCCACACACGCATGGCCAAAAAAGCCCCACGCCGAACTGCTGAGCGGATTTTGGAGACCACATTAGCGCTCTTTAACCGCTTTGGTGAGCCCAACGTTTCGACCACGCTCATTTCTGCTGAGCTCAACATCAGCCCGGGCAATCTTTACTACCACTTCCCGGCCAAGGACGAGTTGGTCAACGCTTTGTTCAACCGCTACGAGCAATCCCTGCACGAGTTGCTCGCGGCGGCCCCCGGCGCGCGGGATGTGGAGGACGCGTGGTTTTTCTTGCACTCGTTGTTTGAGCAAGTCTGGCAGTACCGTTTTCTCTACCGCGACCTCAACGACTTGCTCAGCCGAAACCGGCGTTTGGAAGCGCAGGTGAAAGACGTCTTGCTCCACAAAAACAGCGCGTTTCGCAGCTTGCTCGATGGCCTTTGCCACGATGGCGCCTTGCAAATGAACGCGGACGAGCGCGAGGTGAGCGCGACCCACATGGTGGTGGTGTTGACATGGTGGTTGAGCTACGAGTATGTGCGCGACCCACGCCATGCACTCGAGCCCGAGAGCGCGCAACAAGCGGTGTTGCGCGGCGCCAAGCACGTGCTGGGGCTATTGGTGCCTTATGCCCAAGGTGACCAACGCGGACACCTCCAAGGCCTATTAGCGGCGTATTGAGGCCATTGGCCTAAAGTTGGCGCGGCCGCGCGGCGCTCAAGCCTTCGAATCTGCGGTGAGCCAAGACTCCACCAAGCGCACCCACAGCGTGCCGCCCAAGGGAATCAAGTCGTCGTTGAAGTCGTAGTTGGGGTTATGCAAGGTGCACGGTCCCTCGCCATGGCCCACCAAGCGGTGGCCACCATCGCCATTGCCAATGAAGAAGTACGCGCCGGGCTTGACTTGCAGCATGTAAGAGAAGTCTTCCGCGCCCATGGTGGGCTCTTGCGGCCGCACATGATCGCGGCCAATGACTTGGGCGAGCACGTCGCGCAAAAACGCGGTGGGCGCCTCGTGGTTGATGGTGGGGGGATAGTTGCGGGCAAATTCAAACTGGCACTCGGCGCCGAAGGCTGCCGCGGTGTGCTGCGCCATCTCGCGCATGCGCGCCTCGATCAAATCGAGCAATTCGTTGGTAAAGGTGCGCACGGTTCCTTGCAACACACAATGGTCGGGCACGACATTGGTGGCCTCACCCGCTTGAATCATGGTGACCGAGATCACTCCCGCCTCGACCGGTTTTTTGTTGCGGCTGATGATGGTCTGGAAACCCTGCACCATCTGGCACGCCACGGGCACGGGATCAATGCCATTGTGCGGGAGGGCGGCGTGGCAGCCCTTGCCGGTGATGGTGATTTTGAATTCGTTACTTGAGGCCATGACCGGGTCCGCGCTCAGCGCGACTTCACCCACCGGCAAACCGGGCCAGTTGTGCATGCCAAAAACGGCGTCCATGGGGAAGCGCTCAAAGAGGCCATCGCGAATCATTTCGCGCGCGCCACCGCCGCCCTCTTCCGCCGGCTGGAAAATCAAATACACCGTGCCATCAAAGTGGCGGTGCTGGCTGAGGTACTGCGCCGCGGCGAGGAGCATGGCCACATGCCCATCGTGTCCGCAGGCGTGCATCTTGCCCGGGTGCTGGCTGGCATGGGGGAATTGGTTGAACTCCTGCATGGGCAAGGCGTCCATGTCGGCGCGCAGGCCGATGGCGCGGGCGCTGCTGCCGTTGCGGATGACCCCCACCAAGCCCGTCCCGCCCAAACCCCGGTGGACTTCAATGCCCCAGGCCGTGAGTTGCTGGGCAATGAGTTCCGAGGTGCGCTGCTCTTCGAAACAGAGTTCCGGATGGGCATGGATGTCCCGGCGAATGGCCGCGATGGTGGCACTTTGGGTGAGGATGGGGTCGAGCAAATTCATGGGTTCAGTCTAGCGCAGTCACCCGAAAATTTCATCCTGCGGACAATACGGCCTTTTTGGCCCTTTTGTCCCGTTTGTCTCTGCGCTTTCAGGGCCAGCGGCGGCTGGCAATTTCCAGCAAACCGTCAAAAATCAGGGTCTCTACCAACTCAAACGGCACGGCCATGCTGGGGGCCATCTTCCAGCCCGCACCGCCGGTCATGTAGCACACAGGCTCGGCCTGGCAATGCTGGCGCACGTGCTGCACCATGCGTTCGACGGCGCCGGCAATGGCGTACGTGCCCCCACTCGTGAGCGCGTCACTGGTGTTGGTGGGAAAAGGCACCACGTCGCCGGTGGGCACGCGCAAGCCAGCTGTGCCCGACTCCAGCGCGCGCAACATGATGCCGTGGCCCGGCAAGATAAAGCCGCCGAGAAAGCGCCCATCGGCGTCCACGGCTTCCACGGTGACGGCCGTGCCAACCATCACCACCACCAAGGGGCGCGGTGCCTGGCCCGCGCGCTGGGCCAGCATGCGGGCGCGCGCGCCAATGATGGCCACCCAGCGGTCGGCCCCCAAGCGCGTCGGATGGTCGTAGCCATTGATGACACCCGCCTCCTGTTGGGACGGAACCGCCCAATGGGGGTCGAAATGCCAGTGTTCGAGTTGCTCCTCCACCCGTCGGCGAATGGCCTCGCCCGCCACGATGCAGCCGAGCATCAGGCTTGGCGCGGGCAAGTTGCGCCACTCTTCTTCCGCCAGGCGGTCAATGTTCTCCAAAAACACCGCGCCATGACCTTGCAGGGACGCACCGGGTCGATGGTGCTCGTACAAGGCCCATTTCAGGCGGGTGTTCCCCACATCCAAGGCAAGAAAACTCATGCGCGGGGCTCAGTTTTGCCGCCAAGGCAGGCCGTGCTTGCGCCAGCCGCCC
>JACCDX010453244.1_pt1 | contig 18660 bp, 8 predicted proteins | sample 7449681 | NCBI WGS metagenome assembly JACCDX01 (sample SAMN15323450, study PRJNA562643) | freshwater metagenome | isolation source: river surface water | place: USA:Blue River Watershed | collected 2017-08-18
ACTGAATATGTTGATAGAGCTGTAAGTAATTTAGTTGCATCTGCTCCAGCTACTTTAGATACTCTTAATGAATTAGCAACTGCATTAGGTAATGATGCTAATTTTTCTACAACAATAACAAATTCAATAGCTACTAAGGCACCTAAAGATAGTCCAACATTATCCGGCACAGTTACATTATCTGGATTATCTACTGGATTAATTCATAGTGATGCTTCAGGTGTATTATCATCAAGTGCAATTGTTAATGCAGATATATCAGCAACTGCAGCAATTGCTGATACTAAACTTGATACAATTTCTACTGCAGGTAAAGTATCTAATTCCGCTACAACTGCAACTACATCTGGAACTGCTAATACAATTATATTAAGAGATAGTAATGGAACAATTAATACTCCAACATTATCAGGAACAGTAACATTATCTGGATTATCTACTGGATTAGTTCATAGTAATGCTTCAGGTGTATTATCATCAAGTGCAATTGTTAATGCAGATATTTCTGCTACTGCTGCAATTGCTGATACTAAACTTGATACAATTTCTTCTTCAGGTAAAGTATCTAATTCTGCAACAACTGCAACAACATCTAATTCTGCTGACACAATTGTGTTAAGAGACAGTAATGGTAATGCAAATATAATTGCTACTACACAATCTGTTAGTGATAATTCTACCAAAGTTGCTACAACTGAATATGTAGATAGAGCTGTAAGTAATTTAGTTGCATCTGCTCCATCTACATTAGATACTCTTAATGAATTAGCAACTGCATTAGGTAATGATGCTAACTTTTCTACAACAATAACGAATTCAATAGCTACTAAGGCACCGAAAGATAGTCCCACAATTTCAGGAACTGTTACATTATCTGGATTATCAACTGGATTAGTTCACAGTGATGCTTCAGGTGTTTTATCATCCAGTGCAATTATTAATGCAGATATATCAGAAACTGCTGCAATTGCTGATACTAAACTTGATACAATTTCTACCGCTGGTAAAGTTGCTAATTCCGCCACAACTGCAACTACATCTGGAACCGCTAATACGATTGTATTAAGAGATAGTAATGGAACTGTTAATGCTCCCACATTATCAGGAACCGTTACATTATCCGGATTATCCACTGGCTTAGTTCATAGCGATGCTTCAGGTATTTTATCATCAAGTTCAATTGTTAATGCAGATATTTCAGCAAGTGCTGCAATTGCTGATACTAAACTTGCTACAATTTCTACATCAGGTAAAGTTGCTAATTCCGCTACAACTGCAACTACATCTAATAATGCGGACACAATTGTATTAAGAGATAGTAATGGTAAGACCAATATAATTGCTACTACACAATCTGTTAGTGATAATTCCACTAAAGTTGCTACAACTGAATATGTTGATAGAGCTGTAAGTAATTTAGTTGCATCTGCTCCAGCTACTTTAGATACTCTTAATGAATTAGCAACTGCATTAGGTAATGATGCTAATTTTTCAACAACAATAACAAATTCAATAGCTAGTAAGGCACCTAAAGATAGTCCAACATTATCTGGAACAGTTACATTATCTGGATTATCCACTGGATTGGTTCATAGTGATGGTTCAGGTGTTTTATCATCTAGTTTAATTGTTAATTCTGATATTTCAGCAAGTGCCGCAATTGCGGATACTAAACTTGATACAATTTCTACTGCAGGTAAAGTATCTAATTCCGCTACAACGGCAACTACATCTAATTCTGCTGATACAATTGTATTAAGAGACAGTAATGGAACTGTTAATGCTCCAACATTATCTGGCACAGTTACATTATCTGGATTATCTACTGGTTTGGTTCATAGTAATGCTTCTGGTGTATTGTCATCAAGTTCAATTGTTAATGCAGATATTTCAGCAACTGCAGCAATTGCGGATACTAAACTTGCTACAATTTCTACATCAGGTAAAATAGCAAATTCCGCTACAACTGCAACTACATCTGGAACCGCTAATACAATTGTATTAAGAGATAGTAATGGAACTGTTAATGCTCCAATATTATCTGGAACAGTTACATTATCCGGATTATCCACTGGATTGGTTCATAGTGATGCTTCAGGTGTATTATCATCTAGTTTAATAACTGATAGTGATATTTCTTCTAGTTCAAGTATTGTAAAGGTTCCAAGTACATTAACAACTGCAATAAATAATGTTGTTGCTGCAAATTCTGAAATAACAAATACCTATACTATAACAGATACACCAACGACTGTATATTCATATGGTGATATAACATATACAGCTGTATCAGGTAATGGTCAATATATATTAGTTAGTCCCAGTGGATATTACGCACCTAGATTATCAACTGATAGTGGTGCATCATTTAATGCAATTAGTGGTTTATCTGAACCGATATATGTAACATCAATGTCTATATCAGAAACAGGACAATATCAATTAATTTCAACCAATAATGGATATATTTATAGATCAACAAATTATGGTTCTTCATGGTCAATAACAAATAGTTCTTTAATTAAAAACTGGAGTAGTACAGCGATATCTTCAACAGGACAATATATGATGGCAATTGAACAAACATCAATATCATTTAATGCATATAATTCTTCAGATTATGGTGCAAACTGGACAACAATCTCAGACACAAATATTTTAACCAGTTTTGTAAGTTGTTGTATGTCAGGTGATGGACAAACTAGATTTGTTTTAGGAGCCACAGGTAATGGACGTATACTAAAATCAACAGATTATGGTGTAACATGGTCAATAGTAACTGGAACATTTGGAATAAATTGGAATAATATAGCTTGTTCAAATAATGGTAAATATGTGTTAGCAACTATTCAAGGAGGAGGTATAGGTTTAAATTATTTATATAGATCAGATGATTATGGTGCAACATTTACTGTAACTGAAACAGGAGATTGGTGGAGTGTCGCAGTTAGTGCTAGTGGAAGTGTTCAATTAGCAACTCAGCGTTCTCATTCTGGAAATTGTCTAAGTTTTTCTAATGATTATGGTGTAAATTGGACCGAAGTAACAAATAGTCCTACTGATCATATTTCAGTTGCTATAAGTGAAACTGCTGGATATGCATATGCAGTTAAGTGGTTAGATAAATTATATAAATTGCCAATTACATCATCTACAAGTGGTACACCTATAAGTACTACAAGTGTAGTACCTTCATCACCAGTAAATGGAACAGTGTATTTTGATTTAGCTACATCTAAATTTAAAATTTATTTTAATGGTAATTGGTATTAAAATATGAATAAATTTTATAATATATTATAAAATTTATACAAATAATAGTTAAAAAACAAAAGAACATTCTTTAAATAAATTTCTTTAAATATATTTAAAAATAAATAATATAAATTAAAAGGTATTTAAAGAGGCAAAGAATATTCTTAGAACATTCTTCAAATAAATTTCTTTAAATATGTTTAAAAATAAATAATATAATTAAAAATGTACTTAAAGAGCAAAAGAATATTCTTGGAACATTCTTCAAATAATTTTCTTTAAATATGTTTAAAAATAAATAATATATTTTAAAAGGTACTTAAAGACTTTTTCGGAATCCAGCGGCCAAAAATCCCTCGTTTTTGGATTTTGGACATTTTTAAAAATGTCCATTTTTGAAAACCGAAAGACTTTTATGAAAAAATATCTTCAAAAACCGGTTTCTTACCATAAAGCTCACAATTATTTTTTTTGTGAGAATTTTTTGTGACGTAATTTTTTTTTCGTTCGATGGATGGCTTTTTTTTCATTATCCACTTTAGGATAACAATGGATAACAAAAAAGCGCCAAAAAACGCCAAAATTTTTGAATGTGAAAAATGTGACTTTAAATGCTGCAAAATAAGTGATCTTAACAGACATTTTTTAACTGATAAACATAAAAAGATAACAATGGATAACAAAAAAGCGCCAAAAAACGCCGCACCAACAGCAATACATATTTGTCATTGTGGTAAAGAATATCGATGGTTATCAGGTCTCAGTAAGCACAAAAAAAACTGCATAAATAATATAAAAGAAAAAGTAGATGACGATTTATCGGATAAAGATTTAATAATAATGTTAATAAAAGATAATAAAGAAATAATGCAGGCATTAGTAGACATGAGTAAAACAATACAGCAACCGATAACAAATAATACAATAACTAATACAAATTCAAATAATACTTCATTTAATTTAAACGTATATTTAAATGAAACATGTAAAAATGCAATGAATATAACAGACTTTGTAAATTCAATAAAGCCAACATTATCAGATTTAGAATATACTGGAAAAAAAGGTTATATAGAAGGAATATCTAATATAATATTAAACAGTTTAAAAGCATTAGATACAATAAATAGACCAATACATTGTTCAGATTTAAAACGAGAAGTATTGTATATAAAAGATAATGACGTATGGGAAAAAGATGATGAAGAAAAATTAATATTAATAAAGGCAATAAAGACAATAGCAAATGAAAATATAAAAAACATAAATGAGTGGAAAATAAAAAATCCAGGTTGCACAGATCCGGATTCAAAAAAGAATGATTTATGGTTAAAAATTGTTAGTAATTCAATGTGTGGATTAACTAAAGAAGAAACGGATAAAAATATAAGCAAAATAATAACAAATATAGCAAAAGAGGTGGTTATTCGTAAAATGATAAATGGTTATTAATTTTCGGCATATACTCTATTTAAATATCCATTACGTTTAAGATGCATAAATATCTTATAAATTGCGACACCTATAGCGATATAAAATAAAATTGCAACAATAGTTTCTAATACCATGATTAATGGCGAATTTCTTTAAGTAGGTTTTAAATTAAATAATATATTTTGAAGAATGTTCTTGGAATTTTCTTTCAATTTTTTCTTTAAGTAGGTTTTAAATTAAATAATATATTTTTAAGAATATTCTTTCCTATTTTCTTTAAGTAGGTTTCAAATTAAATAATATATTTTAAACATGATTAAAATATAGTATAATTAAACTCCAATAACTTTCCATCTTGATATTCCAGCATCAACTGAAACACACATAAACATACCAGATCTTCCAGCACCTACATCTTGTACACTTGCTGCAGCTGTATTTTCGTCAAATCTACCAATACTATTTGTTCCATCATAAGGTGGATAAACCTTTACTTTTTTATTTGCAGCACCACCATAATCAGATACATTTGAAATAATAATAATTCTTCCTTGCACTGCATCAGAAACATTAATTCTTACACAAGTATTATCTACATTATTTGGTGAAGAAACACGATAAATATAAAAATTTCCAGGAAGAAGTGCAGCAGCGGATTGACTTGATGTTCCTGTTCCAATTGTTATTGTATCACTAACTGATACCGTAACTGATCCAGTAAATGTGGGATTACTTGTATTTACTGGTCCGGTTGCACCTTGAAGACCCTGAGGTCCAGTTGCACCTTGAATACCAGTTGCACCTTGAAGACCAGTTGCACCTTGAAGACCCTGGGGTCCAGTTGCACCCGGAATTGGTTCACCTAATAATAACGCAATAGATCTAGAACCCATTATAATATAATATAATATAATATAATATAATATAATAAATATTTTCTAAATATAAAATAATTTATTTTTTTCTTTTTGTTAGTTTTTTTTGTTTATTATTCCTTCTTTTTGTTTTTCTTTTTTTTCCTCCACTAATAGGATTAACCATTGATTGTAAAGTAATTCCAAAAGGAGGATTTGCTAATTGGGTAAGTTTCTTATTTAAATCATTATCTTTATAAACTTTTCCTGTATAAATAAATTTAACATTATAATTGTTAGTTTGTATTTGATTTTCTTGAACTAATTTATTTAATAATATATTTTTTAATTCATTTAATGTTGTTTCAAGTGTAACTGGAAATGTATATGTGACACCTTTGTATTGTACTTTAACAGTTTGTTCTTGTTGTTGTGCCACCGGTGCTACGGCAGCACCATTATTTATTGGAATATCTACCAAATTTCCCGGTGCAAGAGCATAAACATGTGTTGCTTTTCCAGTTTGACAATGATCCGCACTAACACCACCAGTTGTTCCTTGATGGTACGCAACAGACATAATAGCTGGCAAAATTCTAGTAGTACTATAACAAACATATAACTTATTAGGATTTGTTAGTACATTTGTCATTTCATCTTTTTTTACAAGTATTTGAACTGGAGCTATAGCAGATAAAGTAAAATATATGGGAGTAAAATTAATATTACTATCTAATTGAAAACGCATATAATCTCCAGCTTGTTTACAACCATATTTATTGTTAGTATTATTATTTAATTGAGTTCTTATATAATTTTTATTAGAGAAAAATATTTCATTATTAACAACAAATACAACATTATCATTATCACTTGCTAAGAAATTACGAATAGTTTCACGTTCCTGAGTTACACTATTAAATCCGGTTAAATTAATATTTATGTTAGTATCTGGAACTATAAGTTGCTGTTCAGGTTCAGGTTCAGGTTCTGGTGCAGCCGCCATATTTAAATTATTTAACGCATTCATTACATCATATAAATCACCTAAATCAGCATATATTAGAGCAGTATTACCATCATTATCAACCTGTTCCGGATTAGATTGTCCCGTATTTATTAAATACATTGCGGTTTCTTCATCTTCAAGAGCTGTAGCGCGAATTAATGCGGTTTCACCATCATCATTAACAGCACCAATTCTCGCATTTCCGTGTTCAACTATTGTTTGAATAATCCCATCTTCAAAATGAGTTTCTATAATGGCACATATTAATGGAGTATTACCGCTATTATCAGTGTCGTTTATATCTGGATATTGATTATTTCTAATTCTTGTAATAATATTTCGTATTCCTGGGCGCCGATCATATAAATTATCTAAATTGAATAAATCATTAAAAATAGATAAAGGATGATTTGTTTGTTGCGGCATAGGTGCTTCATTTAAAGCATTTAAAGCATTTACAACCGCATTTAAACCATAACTCTCAGCATACATTAGAGCAGTATTACCATCATTATCAACATGTCCTGGATTAGATTGTCCTGTATTTATTAAATATATTGCATTCTCTTCAGCTCCATATATTGTAGCAATAATTAATGCTGTTTCACCGTCATCATTAACAGCATCAATTCTTGCATTTCCATGTTCAACTATTGCTTGAACTATTCCATCTTCAAACTCAGTTTCTACGATGGCTACCATTAATGGTGTATATCCATCATCAGTGCCGTTTATATCTGGATATTGATTATTTCTAATCCTTTCGAGAATTAATTGTCTTTCTGAATTTGCTCGTTCAGTTCCTGCGGGAAAAAACCTTAAATCATCAAAAATAGATAAAGGCCGCCGCTGTTGTGCTACCGGTGTATTTTGATTTTGTCTTTGTCTAATAGATTGAATGACTCTATTTAGACCTAATTCTTGGGCATAATCTAATGCAGTATTACCTTCATAATCTGTTTCATTCGGATCAGAATTGGCAGTTCTTAATAAATATAAAGCAACATCTTCTTTTCTTTCTTTAATTGCAATTATCAATGCTGTTTCTCCGTCATCATTACCTTCATTAATTCTCGCATTTCCAGTTTCAATTATTGCTTGAATAATTCCATCATTTAAATTACTAACTTGGACTGCTATCATTAATGACGTTTCTTCTAAAATATTTGTTTCATTTATATCTGGATATCTATTATTTCTAATATTACTAATAATTTGGGTTCTTAAATTATTTGCAACATCTGGATTGTTTCTTTCATTATAAAATTGTGATAAATCTGTAAAAATAGATAATAGTTGTTGAGGTTGTGCTACTGGTGCACTTGTATTATGTCTTTGATTTTGATTCTGTCTTTGATTTTGATTCTGTCTTTGATTTTGTCTTTGATTCTGATTCTGTTGTGGTTGAGTATTTCTGTTACGTGGCCTTCTAGTTTGTGCTACCGGTGCATCTGTATTTTGTCTTGGAGGTTGTGGAAATCTAATATTTGTTACAGGACGATTTGGTACAGGCGTTACAATTGTTGTACCAGGTTCAGCTTCATTTGGTATTGCTTCTAATCGTTCAGTATTTCTATTTCCATTACGTCGTCTAGTTCTTCTTTGATTTTGGTTCATATAATATATTGTGATTTTTTCTAAATCATATTATATATTTCGAATTTTTATTTATTATGTTGGCGTTAAAGTGTTTTTTTCTTTTGATATATTTTTGTTTTACGTTTAATTGTTTTTTTATAATTGTTATATTTTCTTTTTGTTAGTTTGGTATATTTTTTAAATCTTTTTGAAGTTCTTTTACCTCCAAAAATTGGAGATAACATAGATTGTATAGTAATACCAAAAGATGGATTAGCTAATTCAATTAGTTTTTTATTTAAATCATTATCTTTATATATTTTTCCAGTATAAATAAATTTAACATTATAATTGTTGTTTTGTATTTGATTTTCTTGAATCAGTTTATTAAATAACATATCTTTTAATTCATTTAATGTAGTTTGTTCTGTAACAGGAAAACTATATGTTAGTCCTTTATATTGAACCTTTACAGTTTGTTCTTGTGATTCTTGTTGTGCTACCGGTTCATCTGCAGTTGGTTCATCAATACGATTTGCTCTAACTATAGTATAAACAGGAGTTGCTTTTCCAGTTTGACAATGATCTGCACTAACACCTCCAATAGTTCCATTATGATAAGCAACAGACATAATTCCTGGTAAAATTTTATTGGTACTATAACATACATATAAATTATGTGGATTCAATAATAAATTTTGAATTTCAGAACGTCTAACAACAACTTGTGATGCGGATATAGAAGATAATGAAAAATAAATAGGATTAAAATAAATATTAGAATCTAATTGAAATCTTGTTTGATCTCCTGCTTGTTTACAACCATATTTATTATTAATATCATTTTCTAATTGAGATTGAATTTGTTGTTTATTTGCAAAATAATTAGATCCATCAACATTTATTACAATATTATCATTATTGCTAGCCAAAAAGTTTCGTATAGTTTCCCTTTCTTGAGTTATAATATTAAAGCCAATTTCATTAATATTAATATTTAAATTTGTTGGTTGAAGTGTTTGTTGATTTAGATTTTGGTTTGGCATGTTCGATGATTGTGAATTTCTGTTACGTTGACGATTTCTGTTACGTCGTCTTCTAGTTTGTGCTACTGGTGCATCTGTATTTCGATTTTGACCTTGATTTCGATTTTGACCTTGATTTCGATTTTGACCTTGATTTCGATTTTGATTATGATGAACAAGATTATGAAAATTTTGATTAATATATTGAATAACTCTATCTAGTCCAAATTCTCTTGCCATATCTAAAGCATTATAATTAGTTAGACCACTTATACTTGGATCAGCATTTGCTGTTCTTAATAAATATAATGCAACATCTTCTTTTTTTTCTTTAATTGCATACATTAATGATGTTAGCAAGGTGAAATCTATTTCATTAATTCTCTCATTTTCAGTTTCAACTATTGCTTGAATAATTCCATCATTTAAATTACTAACTATGACTGCTATAGTTAATGGAGTTTGACGTAGACCTTCAGTTAATCCATTTATATTAGGATATCTATTATTTCTAATATTATTAATAATGTGGGTTCTTAAATTATTTGCAACATCTGGATTATTTCTTTCAATATAAAGATTATATAAATCAGCAAAAATAGAAAGTGGTTGTTGTGTTTGTGCTACTGGGGCAGTTGTATTTTGATTTATTCTTTGTCTTTGATTTAAAGCATCAATAATAGCAGGAATAGGATGTTCTCGTCTTGCAAATTCAAGAGCATCCATACCATTTACAATCATATTAATATCAGTTTCTGGATTATTAATTAAATATACTGCTGTCCTTGTACGCTCATTAGCAATAGCAATATATAATGCTGTCTCATCATCATCATTTATTGTATTAATTCTTGCTTGACCGCTTTCAACTAATGCTTGAATAATTCCATCATTTAAAGTTGTGTATATAATTGAAAGCATTAATGGAGTGTTTCCATTATCATAAAAATCATCAAGATATAAATCAGTATACCTATTATTTCTTATATTATTAACAATTTCTCTTGCATTTTCGTTTGTTGTATTTTCCATAAAATTATTAAAATCATTAAAAAAAGAAGGTTGTCTTTGATTTTGGTTCATATAATATAATATGATTTTTTCTAAATCATATTACAATTTTAAATTATATATATATTTGTTTTATTATTTATTATATTTACGTTTAAGTGTTTTTTTTTGTTTTATATATTTTTGTTGTTTTGTTAGTTTAGTATATTTTTTACATCGTTTAGAAACTCTTTTTTTACCTCCAGTAATTGGTGTTAACATAGATTGTATTGTAATTCCGAAGGGTGATTCAGAAGAACTAACAAGTTGTTGTAGTGTTGCGTTAAAATTATAAGGTGGATTATTATCTTGTTTATAGATTTTTCCAGTATAAATAAATTTAACATTATAATTATTATTTTGTATTTGATTTTCTTGAACTAATTTATTTAATAACATATCTTTCAAATTATTTAATGTTGTTTCAAGCGTAACTGGAAATGTATATGTAACACCTTTATATTGTACTTTAACAGTTTGTTCTTCTTCTTGTGCTACCGGTTCCACCTCTTCTTCTGGTTCATCTATTGGAATATCAACTAAATTTCCGGGAGTAAGAGTATAAACATGCGTTGCTTTTCCTGTTTGACAATGATCCGCACTGACACCACTGGTTGTCCCTTGATGATATGCAACGGACATAATGGCAGGTAAGATTCTGTTGGTACTATAACAAATATATAATTTATTAGAATTTCCTAGTAATGATTCCATTTCATCTTTTTTCACAAGTATTTGTACTGGAGCTATAGCTGACAAAGAAAAATAAACTGGAGTAAAATTAATATTATTATCTAATTGAAAACGCATTTGATCTCCAGCTTGTTTACAACCATATTTATTGTTAGTATTATTGTTTAATTGAGTTCGTATGTAATTTTTATTGGAAAATAATATTTCATTATTAACCACAAATACAACATTATTATTATCACTTGCTAAGAAATCCCGAATAGTTTCGCGTTCCTGAGTTATACTATTGAAACCAGTTAAGTTAATATTTATGTTAGTATCTGGAATATTGAGTTGTTGATTAGGAGCAGCAGCAGGAGCAGGTGGTTGTATAATATTAATAACCTGAGTAAAATCAACCGCAGCATTTTGTGCATAATATAATGCGTTATGACCTTGACTATCAATTTGATTTATATTTGCATTTCCTGTGTTTAATAATCTTAAAGCAATTTCGGGTAAATTATTTTCACAGGCCATAATTAAAGCAGTTTTGCCTGCTCGATTAACTGCATCAGGTTTACTATTGCCAGAATTAATTAATAAAATTGGTATTGCTGTACCTCTAATTGCATCTGTTAATATTGCTTGCATTAATATTGTGTTTTTATTTGTGGGTGTTAGTTCATTTATGTTAAAAGTATTATTAACAATACTAACTCTAATATTATCTTTATAATTATGGATAGTTGCTTGATAACTTATACGTTCTTGGTCATTTCTTGGACCAGCTGGAGTACGAAATATATTTTCAAAATTTTGAATTTTTCTCATTTTATTAATTGTGGATAATTCTGTAAAAGGTGTTGGAGGCGTATCCTTAATTAATTCTTTAAGTCTTTGTTTTAAATTATTATCGGTAATATTATTAATATAATAAACCGAATTATGCCCGTTTAGATCACTGGCGTTACCTGAATCTGCTCGTTTAGTTTCAGCAAGTTTTAATAAAAGTTGAGTGATGTGTAAACTATTATAATGGTTGGGGTGTGTATTGGCATATTCTTTTAACAAGAATATCATAGCATTCTCATTATCATTATTAATTTGGCCTACATTTGCGTTTTTATCAATTAAAATATCACAAATATCAAAAACGCGATTTTTAGCTGCTAATATTAATGCTGTATTTCCATAATCATCAACATTATCTAAATTAATTTCAGTTTGAATTAATTTTTCGGCAACATTATAAAAACCTAAATCAATAGCAATAATTAATGGTGTCATATTATGGAACATAGTAGAAACTTCACCGGGATTTAAAATTCCGGCTTGAATTTCTTGAATAATTCTGGCTTCATTTTCTGGATTAGTACGAAGCCTAAGTATTTCTCTTACTAAATTACGATTAGGATCATAATTAGGAATAATAGGTTGGTTATTGTCATCATTTTCAGATTCATTTGAGTAATTATCATCTGAATCACCCGTTCCTAATATTTCTTCTAATCGGTTTCTAAGTTCATATAGATCATTTTCTCTGGCATAAAATAATGCATCATTACCATGTTCATCACGATGTCCTAGATTTGCTTGTCTGGTTTCAACCAAATATAAGGCATTTTGCTCCATACCATTAATAGCCGCAAGAATTAATGCCGATTCTTGATCATTATTTGTATAATCAATTCTTGCATTTCCATGTTCAATAATAGCTGGAATAATTCCATCATCTACATCAGTAAGAATAGATGCAATCATTAATGGAGTATTTCCTTCTCGATCTACGTTATTTATATCGGGATATCTATTATTTTGAATATTATCTATAATTTGTCTAATTCTATTTTGGACTTCTTCATCGGGCGGTCCATTAAAAGTTGAGTAGTTCCATAAGTCCCAAAAAATAGAAAGTGGTCTTTGTTGCTGTGCTACCGGTGCATTATTATTTCGTTGTTGCTGTGCTACTGGTGCATTATTATTTTGTTGTTGATTTTGGTTACGTTGTCTATTTCTATTCCTTCGTCTATTTCTTCCTTGATTTTGATTTTGATTTTGATTTTGTTGTTGATTTTGTTGTTGTATTTGCTGTCGTAAAGATAGAGATAGAGGTGATTGTGTTTGCTGTTGTTGATTTTGATTTTGTTGTGGTTGACGATTTCTGTTACCTCGTCTTCTAGTTTGTGGTTGTGTAAACCTAATGTTGCTTATTGGAGCACTCGGTACGGGAGTTAAAAATGTTGTGCCCGGTTCAGCTGCATTTGGTATTTCTACTATAGTATGTCGTTGTCCTCTATTTCTATTTCTACGTCTATTTCTTGTTTGATTTCGATTTTGTTCCATTATTTATACTATAATATATTGTGATTATTTTCTAAATATATTATATTTTTTGTTTTTTGGTTAAAGGTTCTTGATCTTCATTATTATTAGAAATATATTTGGCAACTAAATTAATTGGATTATTTTGAATATAATTGGGATCATAACTAACACTTTTTGTAAAAGTTTGTATTCGTTTGTTAGTTCCATTAAAATCCCAATTTTCAAATCCTTGTTTAATATTTTTTTCGGATAAAATAATACCTCGAGGTAAAATATATTCATTTAATGTAACATTAATATCATTAAATGGCGGAATATTACAATAACTTTGTGTATTAGTAATAATATCTTCTACATCAATATAAGGTATACCTATTGGTAATTCATATGTATAAAGACAACAATCATTTTCATTTGTAAATATCATGGCAACATCAATATCGGGCGATGTAGATGTAAACCCAGGCATTAAACCAAAACGACAAGTATCACCTTCACAAAGTTTTTTTTCTCCACGATAAACAAAATTAAGTTGTTTTTTAATGGTTTCATCTGTAATTTTTGGTGCTTGAGTTAAAAAGTAATTATCAAAAACATCAATAATTTTATTAAAAAATCGTAATAATTTCTCGTTCTTAAATCCAACAAGTATTGGATTATTTCTTAAAAATTCGTTAACATAATAATCAAAAAACATAAGATATAAAAATACGGCATCACATATTGTTAGTTCAAAGTTTTTAGCCTCATATATTCTATATTGTTTGTCAATATAATCACGATATGCGGTAGAATGATTTGCAATAATATCATCTGTTATCATATCTTTATAATGTGGTTCAGAATTAGGTGGTTTAAATTTTTGTATCATGAAACTATCGGCAAAAATATTATCAGTAGTGACATTTTCATTTAAAGTCCAATTACTAATATCTTGATTAAATCCCGAATGCATAAACATTTCATTCATATCTTTAACATTTGATACATTCCAATTATTTAAAGGTTGATTAAAGCTAGAACATTCAATAAACATATGATCCATATATAAGACATTATTAACTTTCCATTTATCTAATGGCTGATTAAAATTAAAACAACCAGCAAATGCATAACCCATATCAGTAACATTTGAAACATCCCAATCATTAATATTTTCATTGAATTCATGCATATTTGAAAATAAGCCACTAAAATTAGTTATGTTAGTTACATCCCAAGTAGATATGTGTCCTTTATTAGAAAATTTTTTTGGCATTCCATATTTTTGTATAGCTTCTTTAAGTTCATCATATGTTTCCGGTTTAAATACTGCACCACCTCTTATATTTTTTCTTTTAGATAATTTATTTCTTCTTTTTGTCAGATTTGTTGATTTAATTTTTCTTAAAAACTTAAAACCATGTTTTTTTGTGTGTTTATTTATATTTCTGTATTTTTTTGTACGTTTACCTGCAACCATTGGTTTAAGCATTGCCTGTAATGTAATGCCAAAAGGTGGATTTACTAATTCGGTTAATAATTTGTTAGTTTGATCTTCTTTTTTATTATAAATAGTTCCAGCATAAATGAACTGAAAAGTATAATTATATGAATTAACCATTGGATCTTGAATTTGTATTAAGTGTTCAATTAACATGTGTTGTACATCTCCTAATGTAGTAGATAATGTAATAGGAAAAGTAAAAATATTACCTTTATATTGAACTTTAATAGTTTGTTCAATTATTGGTTGAGGAGGTTCTTCATCAATTTGCATTTCAGTAGTTTCTGTTTGATTACAAATAGGTGATGCTGGTTTAATAATATATAAAGGTGTTGCTTTTCCGCTTTGACAATGGTCAGCACTAGAACCATAAGTTCCATTATAATATGCATAAGACATTATTCCTGGAAATATTGTACCTGTTTGTTCAAGAATAAATAACTTGGTTGAAAAATTATCGGAAATAATTTTATGCATAATTCTTGCATTAACAACAATTTGAAGACCAATAATGGCTGACATAGAAAAATAAGGTATAGAATTATCAATATTAGAACTGGCAACATAATTATATCCAACAATATTATTATTTTCATCAACTTCATTTTCTCCCGCTTTAAAACAAGGAAGTTTAATATGAGCTGAATCAGTGATTTGTTTTAAAATTTCAAATTTGTTAGATAAATAATATTTATCATCAACCTTAAAACAAACATTGTCTTGATTAGCATTAAGATGATCAATAATATTTAAAGTTTCTTGTGTAGCAGCATAAAATCCGGTTTGATTAATATCAATGAAGTTAGTTTCAACAATATAAGGCTCAAGCATTTCAACAATATCATTATAATTATTGTATTTAGCTATGGTAAAAGCGGAATCACCCTTAGAATTTTTAAAAGTGGGATTGGAGTTGTTAGTTTGTAATAACACAGGAATAACATTAATCATATTATTTTTAATTGAATACATAAGTGCAGTAAATTCGCGTTTATCAACAACATCTGGATTAGCTTCTCCAGTATTTAAAATTGCTAATGCAACATCACTCATATTTTTAGAACAAGCATATATTAAAGCAGTTGAATGTTGATCACTATCAATATGTCCAGGAGATGCATTACCAGTGTTTAATATTTCAATAGCAACATTAGATAAATTAAAAACAATAGAAATAATTAATGCAGTTAAACCCACATTATTAACATGTGATGGATTAGATTGTCCAGTTTGAATAATTTTGCTGGCAACTTCGGTCATAGAATTGTTACAAGCATACATAAGTGCGGTATTAGAAAAATTATCGACGTGTTCTGGATTAGTATTTCCATAATTTAAAAGTGCTAATGCAATTTCTTGAAATTTTTTATCCTTACAAGCGTAAATTAGGCAAGTATTATTATCTCGATCAGGGGTAGAAACATTAACTTGTTTTGTTTCAAGTAACATGGAGATGATAACTTCCATATCAGGAGTTTGTTCAATATTTTGAAAGGCAAGAATAATTGCTGATTCTCCACGTGCATTAACATATTCGGGATAGGCCTTGTTAGTTTTGATAATATAAAAAGCAATTTCAGGTTCATTAAAAGCAATAGCATACATAAGAGGTGTCATAGCGTTCATTTTTTCATAATGAAGGAAATCATTATTTTTAATAAGCATTAAAATTTGATTACGAAAATTTTTAATAATGGTGTCAGATGTTTTAGATAATTTTAAGTTATTAAGTTCTTCTAAAGCTTTAATAACAGATTTAGTTTGTAAATGTAATAAATTTTGTGACATACTATAATATAATGGGAAATAATTTTTGTTAGTTTAACATTAATTTAAATGGATATTTTATGAAATACAAATGGGTTGCTTATTTTTTATACTATATTCTAACATAGGTTTTAAATTATAAATAGTTTCAGTATGATAATCATTAATATAATCATTGATTGTATTTAACATACATAATATATCATAAGAATCTCCACTGGAATAATAAGCTGCGCCATCTTCTTTATTAATTAATTTTAGTATACCATTAAAATTAAAACAAGAAAGTTCATTATTATATTTTAAAAATAATTCAACAACTCCATCAATATCTGTGGTTTCTTCATCATAAGTTTCTTTGTATTCATTTAATAATTTAATTAAATTTTGACAAAAAATATATCGAAAGTTTTTACCTTCAATAAAATTATTTTGATTTGCTTCAATAAAAAAAGATAAAAATTTAATAAATGAACTAACAATAGAAAGTCTGAACTTATTCCAATATGAATAATTACATGCTATATGTAAATTATTCGGGTATTGTAATTTATCGTCATCAAAATGTAAATATATTCCCATATACAAATATATGTAATATGTTTTTAAATGATAACAATAAAATATATAAATTGTGTTATATATTTTATATTAGTAATAGTATATGATATTATTTATTAATTGGATTAAGTTTACAATTTCTGATATGTGCTCCAAGACTAGCTTTATTTTTACCATTAAATACATTGCAATATTTACATTTAAAATCTTCTTCATTTTGTAACATATTATTTTTAGTTAATATTTTTTTGACAGAATTAATATGCATACTTTCCAATTTATCAATTATAAGTTTATTAGATGTTTTAATATTTTCAATGATTGCTAATTTTTGCGTATAAAATTCATTATGTGTTTCTAATAATTCATCAATATCTTCTTTGGAAATATTAATGGTTGTTGGTTCATTTTTAATTACAATTAATTTTGGTGCGAGAGTATCAATAATTTCAACGGCAATTTTAATTTTATCAATATTATAATTAACATTAGGAATATACATATGAATTAAATTGTTAATAATATCAATTTGAAATGGTTCTTTATATGTAATATTACTTTTATGTGATAAAAATATCCCATGTGAGTTTTGTATTTTTAAATCTCTTTCAAATTTTTTAATTTCTTCTGTAGTTACTGATCTAGAATAATCTTTATTTTCAAATAATATGGTGGGTTTATTTTGGTTCAAACGATTAATTCTATAGTCACATGAGGCAGTTTCAGTACTGCAATTAATAATTTCATCACTTACAAAAATATTTTGTAAAATTGGATATAATTCAGTTTCAGATATATTTCCTTTAATTGATGAATTATGTTTGTATTTATTTAAAAAATCATTAATTTCGGAATTTAATGTATCTTGTGATAATTGTTGTGCAATAAGTTTGTCTCTGATTTGTTGAATGTTATTAGAAGTTCTTTCTTCACTTGATTGCATATATGTAACTAATGGTTGTTGTAAATTTGATATCATTGTTGTGAACTTTGTATCAATATTACTAACAAACTCCGAAAGATTTTTGTCATCTTTGTTTATGTTTTCTATAAGTTTATTAGTATCTTGATTAATGTTATCATATAATTGTTTTATGCTATTATTAATATATTCTATAAAGTTATTATTATGTTTTGGCATAATTTCATTAATTATTGATGTTGTTTTAAGTATAACTGATTCCCCATTTTTATCAAGAATAGCTTGTATTTTTTCATTATTTGATAATGATGAATTTTCTAATATTAATTTAATATTATCTATATATTCTTTTTTTGTTTCTATAAGTTTGGATGAAATATCCATTTTAAATCCAGATATATCTTTACTTAAATCTGTTAGCATTGATAATATTTTTTGATTAATGCTGTTAGTTAAGGTTTCATTAAGATTGGTTGATATTTTTTTTAGAATGTCAATAAAGATATGATTCATCGTTACAAAATCAAGATTGGGATTTTCTTTATAAAATGCAATAATAGTTTGATCTTGAATTACAAGTTGTTCAACATTGTTTTGTTTGTTAGACATGTTTATAGTATTATTTGTTAATTTGTTTTTAAGTTAAAATTATTTTAAATATTATAAATTTTTGAAAATTTATTTTAAAATAAAAATAATTTTAATAAATAATTAAAGTA
>JACCDX010374674.1_pt1 | contig 18655 bp, 12 predicted proteins | sample 7449681 | NCBI WGS metagenome assembly JACCDX01 (sample SAMN15323450, study PRJNA562643) | freshwater metagenome | isolation source: river surface water | place: USA:Blue River Watershed | collected 2017-08-18
GCAAAAATATCTGCTGTTAATTGTTGTTGAGATTGTGGTTTACTCATACCTAATAATGAACGTAAACTAACATCATTTAATATTAAAAACATCATTATTATTAAAAATCCTATTCCTGTTGCAAGAAAATAGAATATTTTTGGTGTATTTATTTGTGGTAATATATTTTCTTTATTCGTATTGTCCATATTAATATAATGTAATATTATATTGTATTATTATGTACTAAATGTTTACACTGTACTAAATTTTTATAAAAGTTTATGATAATCTTCTTTTTCTTTTTCATCATTGTAACCTCGTAAATTAATTTCTAATCTATGTAATTCATTATATAACATAAATAAACATGTTGCGGGATTAGCATACAATACAAATCCCATACATCCTGTTGCAATAGCGTCAATTGTATAATACTTTGGTTTTGTTATATGTTTATAAATATCCGTATTTCTATAAATATCGGGATATTTTTCATAATCTTGTTCATATTTTTTTACCCTTTGTTTATATTTAAATCCATAATCCTTTATTCCTCTATATACTCCTAATGTTGAAAATAAACCCCAAGTTGTAAATAATATTTTTCCCATTTTAATTATTTATTATTACGATTATGTATTTATATCATTTTAATATATTATTTACATATTTTCACTAGCAGTCTTCTTACCGTGACAATTACGACAGAGTGCTATTAAATTATCTACATCATTACCGCCACCATATTCTAAACGCAATTTATGATCAATTTCAAATGTATGGTCTAATTGGCTTTGACAATGTCCACATTTCCAATCTTGATTTGCAGCAACATATTTCTTTTTTGTTTCAGAAACTGAACGCTTAGTTGCACCACGACCTGAAGTCATCATACGTCTATCTCCAGGATTATAAAATCCAGGACTTATATTGTTAAATGATTCCATAAAACTCGTTTCAGGTGTAGATGTGAAATCAATAATAGGACTTAACATATCCATTGAATTTTTATCAATTGGTAAATATTTTACATAGTTATTTGCATATAATAACATATCTCTGCCCTTATCAGGATTTCTTTTTAACATGTAATATATTCCAATGCCTAATAAAGCATAAAATATCATTTTATAGTATTTTTTAAAAGCCCAAAACATTTTTGTGTATTTGCCATCGGTATACGCATTATAAACAAAAAATGCTGTTAAACCTAATACAAATATTTCTAACCTCATATTATATTATTAATATATTTTATATATTAATTAATTCATAATTATCTGAAATTTCCATAAATTGCGATATTTTTTTATTATCACATTTATTATTTTTTTGACAACCTATAAAATCTTCTTCGGTGGATATTATAAAACATTTTTCTTTTGCGCGTGAAATAGCAGTATACATAGATTGTTTATCAATAATTTTATTTTCGGGTTCCATAAAAAATACAACATTTATATATTGACTTCCTTGTGATTTATGTATTGTTACACAATAATTCAAAGTAAAATTTTCATATAACTCATCAATCCCTATCTCTTCTGGTTTATCATCAGGTCCTGAATATTTAATTAATACATTTTTTCCGTCAAAATCAAGAATTTCAGCCTCTTCTCCGTTTGCACGCATTTTAACATTACTATAATCATTTTCAGTTCTAATTATTTTATCTTTTACCCTAAATGTAAATTTATTTTCATATTTAAAATTAGATGGTATTTTATCAAATTCTTCATTTAATGGATTAAATAGGTCTTGTAATATATTATTTAATAAAATAGTATTAAATAAATAGTTTGTATTTTTAAAATAACATATAAACTTTGTAGTATGTTTATTTAAATTATTTTCAATAATAAAATTTTTTATTTTATCTAAATAAATATTTTTTTTAAATTTATCATAAAATAAATTTATATCTATTAATTGCATTGTTTCATCAGTTAAATCTAATTTATTTATTAATTTTATATTCATATTAATAATATTTTTTACTAAATCACCTGACTGTTGTCTTTTAATTTTTTTCAATTCAATAACGTTAAATAAATTACAATTTATTAATTTTTTTAAAACTAAACCTGGACCAATTGATGGCAATTGATTAACGTCTCCAATTAATATTAATCTGGAATTGAAAAACTTACACATATTTAATATTTCTTCAAATAAAAACATATCTAACATTGACACTTCATCTATTATTGGTAAATTTATATCAAATCTATGTTCACACTCATCAGTTTCACATCCACAGAATTTATCATTTAAATTAAGATATTTATGTTTTTTAATAGTTTCAAATGTATGAAATAATGTTCTATGACATGTTCCTGATATTTGATTATTATAATTTTCGGCAATTTGTTGTCTTTGAATATTGATATACGCCAACCCGGTTGGAGCTAAAAGACTTATGCATTTGGGTTCAATATAAATATTTTTTGTTTCATCAATATTTTCCGGTAAATTATTAAATGTTTCAAAACAATATTCATCCGTTTCAGAAAAATATTCACTAGAATTTTCCGATATATCTTCTGATGATGAATCGTTTAGTTTGTTTTTTTTATATAGTTGTTTAAATACATATAAAATACATTTAACAACTGTTGTTTTTCCCGTTCCAGGGGGTCCAGTTATTATGGATAATTTATTTTTAATACTGCTTAATACAGCTTGTTTTTGTTCTAATTCTAATGGATATCCTCCTCTTTTTTCAAATTCAGATATATAATAATTTATTAAATCGTCATCTATTTCATAATTAATTTCATAAAATAAATCAAGCGTTATGTCAGTTATTTTTTTTTCTAATTCTAATAAATTTTTTGTTGTAATATAAAAATCTTCAATTCCTTGATTATTTTTTATTTTTTGTTCAATCATTGTGTCCTTTATATAATTGTATATTTCATGGTAATTATGATTTCTTTCGTTGCAATATTTTTTTAAATTACTATCAAACATCCATTTTTTTATATAAAATGTATTTTCTTTATTTAAAAATAAATCTATTATCCATGCAACGGCTTTAATCTTCGGTTCAATTTTTAAATTGAACTCTTTTTCTATTACTTCTGCTTTATCAAATGTAATTAATTGAAATTTATCTGTTATGAAATAATAGGGATTAATACATATATTTTTAATTTGGATATTTTGACATTGAATTTTTTTTAAAGTAAGTTCAATTTTATTTAATTGTGACATTCTTAATTTACATCTTTTAAATAATAAAGCCATATCACTTTCAACATCTTCAACTTTTAATTGAATAAATACATTATTCTTATTTTTTTTATTTAAAAAGAAACATGAAGAATTATATCTATCCATCCATTTTAAATATCTTATTGTTGGTTCTTGTTTTTCCTTTTCAATATTAATTATTTTTTTATCATTACAATTAATTAAATCATTTTCTATTTTTTTATTATTATTTACATATGATAATTTATAAATTGGAATAGAGTTGCCTTCATCATAATTTATTTGACTTATTAAATAGTAATTTTCTAAATATTTAATAAGTTCACCTTTATCGTGAGGTATTGTTTTTAATAATTTTTTTTCAACATCTAAAATATCTCCTTTATTATTTTTTATTTTTACGTTCATCCCATTTGAAATAGAATGTATTTTTCCTATTTGATTTTTATAAAGGACATAGGTCCCATATTTTAATTCTCTATTTTGCATAAAGTTATTACTAATAATATTATATTAATAACTTTATATCGTTTAAATTTATTTTTTAATTAAACGCTTATTTTTTTGCCATTTTGGTCATAGCCTCTTGTCCATAAGCACCTTGTAATTTAATACTTCTTAAAAATTGTCTTTGGTCATATGTAACATGATAAATTTGAAACATTCCTAAAGCAATAATAATGTATGGTAATAAAACTAAGAACCAAGATATGGATCTGTATCCCTTATCACACAACCATCCTAAAACATAAGTCCAAATAAAAGCAAAAACAAGCTTCCAAAAAGCCATCATAAGTGAAGCACCACTAAATAACGCAATAACAGTCGCAATTACTGCAATAGCGAAGTATATTTTTGCTGGAGTACAAAGATTTCTAAAATCCTTCATTTATACAAATAGTTTAGATTATTTATTTTTTTAACGATAATAAAAAAGGATTTTTAAATCTTTTAACCAATGGTTTTCTCTTAAATACAGGAGATTTAAATGTTTGATTTTTCTTTGTTTTTATTCCCTTTGCTAATGCTGAATTATTTGACGAAGTTGTCTTTCTTTTTCCATGTATAACTATATGAATCAAATTACCAAGTATTTTTAAATCATTTAAAAGTTCATTCATATGTATAGGTTCATGTCTTGGTTCATACATATAAGTTGAATATATAAATTGTAATTGTTTAAATATTTTCATCTCATCTGTTTTTAAACGCGTATAATTATTAGAAAGCATTTCAAGTATTGGATAATATACATTTAAAAATCCCCATATATCTACTATTTTAGTATAAACATTATCTAAATATTCTCTCAAATTAAGTGAACCATCTCCCCTAAATTTTGTATAATGTTCTAAAACGTCACAAATGTAATTAACAATTGTTGGTATAGTAATTTCGGTTTCGATAATAGTTGGTTTATCTTTTTCTGATACACTTTCGAGTGAACTATTATATAATATTAACATTATTTGATTAATAAATTTATAATGTCCTGCACCACGTTCCTTCATCCAACTATTTAAAAAATCTAATACAAAAGGATACAATTTTTCTTTGTTTGTTTTACCTCCTTCTTCCAAATACTTTGAATATTTTTCATAAAATGAATCGCTGAAAATAATTACTGAAAATGGTACGTTAAATTGTAAAGGTCTATTTTTCCAATTTTTTGGAAATGTTTCTTTTGTTCCCCTATCATATTCAACCGTTAATCCCCAATCAATTAATCGTGCTTTAATGTCAGTTTTCAAATTATCATCTATTAAAACATTTGAATCCTTAATATCAGAATGATAAATATTTTTTCCATTCATAGGAACAATACCATTTTTTAGTAATTTAACCAATTTCATATGAACATTATACATTTTTTGATATGTTCCTTTATCGTAAAGATAATCATCTACTGGTAGACCACCATTCGGCAAATTTAAAGTCATAACTTCATCCAACTTTTTGTTGATATTTTTTTTAGTAATATCATCTTTAGGTAATGCAGTACATTTGCTATCAAATTCATGTAAATCATTAAATGTTAATTTTGCTGGTTTACATAATGTGGCATCATTAACTAAAAAATAATCTTCATAATTAGGTATTGAATCTAGTTTAGATTTTATGTCATTAATTTCCTCATATTCTTGAGTAGCGTGTTTATTAGTCATTAATTTTGATATTTTATTAGCTTCTCTTTTAAGTGTACCTTCACATTTTAAGGCAGGATTAAAAACACATCCATAACCACCTGATGCAATAACCTTACCTCCTTTTCTATTTTTTTTTGTTTTACTCATTATATCTGCTATATAATTACAATATATTATTTGTCATATAAATAATAAATAGAACCTAAAATAGTAATTAAAATGCCTCCATAAACGAATTTTTCTCTTAATTTATGATATTCTGTTAGTTTCTCATTTTGAGATTTATATGAGTTATAATATTGAACAAAGAAATCATTTAATGTTATTGGTGGTTTTTCAAGTTTTTCGTTTATTTTATTGTGAACAAAATGCATCCATCGAACAAATGAATCGCGATTATCTAAATATGGCGTTATTGGATATTGATCAATAAGTTTTTCAAATTCTTTCGATATTTCTTCAACTGGAATAAAAAGAGGTAAATTTTGAATAAACTCATAATATTTCTTTTTGGTAACTGCATTAGGATGATGAGGATAAGTCATTGCTAAAGTATGTAAAAAAAACCAATAATGTGGACCCCATATTTTTGGGTCTAGATATACTGTACCTGATGACATTAATATTTTGATGTAAAAAAATATTAATTATTAAACTATATTTTAAATGTGTAAATATACATTTAAATTGACTTAAATATTATGTGTATAATTATCATAATAAAGTATGAATAAAAATATAAATGTATGCAATAATTGTGGAAAACAAGGACACATGTTTCACCAATGTAAATTACCTATCACTAGTTATGGTATAATTACATTTAGAAGTAGTACTGAAGGATTACAATTTCTTATGATTAGACGAAAAGATAGTTTCGGTTATATTGATTTTGTGAGAGGCAAATATTCGCCATATAATTTAACACAATTAATTACCATGGTAGATGAAATGTCATTAGATGAGAAAAAAAGAATATTAACATTACCATTTGAACAGTTATGGACTGAAATGTGGGGAAATACAAATATTCAATTTAAAAGTGAAGAAATTGCATCTAAAAAAAAATTCGATACATTAAAGGAAAGTGTTATTATTGATGATGTTAAATATACATTAGAAGATATAGTAAATTTAAGTAAAACAAAATGGAGAGAAACCGAATGGGAATTTCCAAAAGGTAGACGAAATCAAAAAGAAAAAGATTTAGATTGTGCTCTAAGAGAATTTGAGGAAGAAACTGGTATACCAAAAGAATCTATAACAATTATTGAAAATGTCATTCCATTTGAAGAAACATTTATAGGTTCAAATCATAAATCATATAAGCATAAATATTTTTTAGCATATATGAATAATTCATCAGATGAATTAAATAAATTTCAAATAACTGAAGTGAGCAAATTAGAATGGAAAACAATAGATAATTGTTTAGAATCTATTAGACCATATAATTTAGAAAAAAAAGAATTAATTACAAATATTAATAAAGTATTACAAGAATATAGATTATATTAATATATATTAATATGACAGACAATAAAAAAAAGAAATTATTAATAGTTGAAGATTCAGACGAAGGTTCTACGATACCAAGTAATGCATCTTCATCACAACTAGCAAAATTAGCCAAAAAAATTGCAGATAATATTGATGGGTCATCTACATCAGATTCATCATCTACATCAGATTCATCATCTACATCAGATTCAAATATATCTTCTAGTTCAAAATCAAGTCAAGTAAAACCACAAAAAATGGTAATCGAATCTGATTCATCATCATCTGATAGTTTAATAACAGACCGTAAAGCAAAAATAAAAGAATTGTTCGGTTCGGTAACAACTACACCATCAGATAAAGAAAAATCTTTAACCCCCGTAAAAAAATCTAATTTAATAATTGAATCAGATTCATCAACTTCAGATACATCTAAATCTACATCTGATTCATCTACATCATCTACATCTAATTCATCTACATCTAATTCATCAACATCATCTACTTCATCTACTTCTGATTCATCTACTTCTGATTCATCTACTTCTGATTCATCTACTTCATCTACATCAGTACCATCAACCTCATCAAGAGAAACTGTTTCTGACGATACTTCGTCATCAATCGATAATAAAAATAATTTGGAAGATGAGTTTAAAAATATAAATTGCAATCAAGATAATTTTTTTAAACCAGAATGCAATAAATTTATACTTAAAAAAGAAGCCATTGAACGTGAATATTTATCTGAAAATGAAAATGATGACGAATATTTATATCCAAATATGAACGATAAAAATTTTAACATAAAAATAGCAACCAAAAAAGAATTCAACGACACGAAATATGATGGTACAATTTATGAAAATATTAAACAACAAGCAGATATATTAGCTAAGGCTGATTTTGAACTTCAACCTCACCAAGCATTTGTCAAAAACTTTTTATCATTTCAAACACCATATAGTAGTTTACTTTTATATCATGGTTTAGGTTCAGGTAAAACATGTAGTGCTATTGGGGTAACAGAAGAAATGAGAGATTATATGAAACAAATGGGAATAACTAAGAGAATTATTATCGTTGCGTCAGAAAATGTACAGGATAACTTTAAACTTCAATTATTTGATGAAAGAAAATTAAAATTAATTAATGGTGTTTGGAGTATGAGAGGTTGTGTAGGTAACAAACTTTTAAAAGAAATAAATCCAATGAATATGCCAATGCCAAAAGAAAAAGTTATTTCACAAATTAAAAATTTAATAAATACTTATTACATATTTTTAGGTTATGTTCAATTTGCAAATTATATAATTAAAACAATGAATTATGAAGAAGAAGCAAAAAAACAAAAACAAAAAGAGAAAATAGAGAGAAAACCTGGCGCTAAATCAAGAATTCAAATGTTAAAAGATGTTAAAATAGAATTAAATAGTAGAATTATAAGACGCCTTAGAAACGAATTCGATAATAGATTAATTGTAATTGATGAAGTTCATAACATTCGTAAAACTGACGATAATGAAAATAAAAAAGTGGCAATTAATTTGGAATTTTTAGTTAAATCAGCTTTAAATATGAGATTTCTTCTTCTCTCTGCTACTCCAATGTACAATAATTATAAAGAGATTGTTTGGCTTTTAAATCTTATGAATACAAACGATAGGAGAGGTAAAATAGAAGTTAAAGATGTATTTGATAAAAATGGAAATTTCAAAAAGAATGGAGAAGAACTAATAACAAGAAAAGCAACTGGATATGTTTCTTTTGTTAGAGGTGAAAACCCATATACATTTCCTTATCGTGTTTATCCAAATCAATTTGCACCGAATGAAACTTTTCCTTCCATTACTTATCCAGCCTATCAAATGAATCTTAAAAAAATAAAACATGAGGATAAGAAACGTATTTTAAGTTTATATTTAACTAAAATTGGTGAATGTAATACTTGCGGTAAATGTCAATATTGTTGCTATAAATATATTATTCATAATTTAAGAAATAAAAAATTTAAAATTACGACAAAACAAGGAGTTGTAAGAGAACTACCAACATTTGACCAAATGGAATCATTTGGTTACACATTATTACAAACACCACTTGAATCACTTATTATTTCATATCCAATTCAAGGATTAAAACAAATACTTGATACGCTTCCAGCAGATAAATTATCTGAAGAATTTAATCCAAGTCCATCTGAAACTAGTTCTTTAGAAGAAGAAGAGGAGGAAGAAAGTGTATCACCAATTGAATCAAAACCAAAAAAATTATTAATAGTTGAAAGTAGTTCATCAGAGAGAAAAAGTGCTGGTGAAGATGAAGAAGAAATTGAATCCGAATCCGAATCAAGTATTAAAAATAAACCTAAACTTGTTATTGAAAGTAGCAGCGATAGCAGTAGTAGCAGCAGTAGTAACAGTGATATATCAGATTCTTCATCAATGGAAGGAGGAAAAGATACATCATCTTCATCACTCGATATAAGAATTGACCCACATCAATTAACTGGTAAAATTGGTTTAGAGAGAATGATGACATTTTTAGATAGTAAATCACCACCAATTAAAGGTGAATTTGAATATAAACCTGCTACTTTAAAAAATTATGGTAAAATATTCTCTCAAAATGAAATAGGTAGTTACAGTTCAAAAATCAAATCTATTATGGATAAAATATTAAATCCTGAAACAAATAAAGTATCTGATGGTATTATTTTAATTTATTCGCAATATATTGATAGTGGTTTAATTCCAATGGCTCTTGCTCTCGAAGAAATGGGTTTTACTAGATTTGGACAAAGTGGTATTAAACCATTATTTAAAAATAGACCAACTGAAGTTGTTGATGTTAGAACAATGCGACCACCAGAAGATAAGAAAAATTTTATGCCAGCACGTTATTCAATGATTACAGGTGATGGAAGATTATCTCCTAATAATGATTTTGAAGTAAAAGGATTAACTGGTGAGGATAACAAAGATGGTAATAAAGTTAAAGTTGTTTTAATTTCAAAAGCAGGTTCAGAAGGTATTGATTTTAAATATATTCGTCAAATTCATATATTAGAACCCTGGTACAATATGAACCGTATTGAGCAAATTATTGGTCGTGGTGTTCGTAATTTTTCACATTCTTTATTACCATTTGAAAAGCGTAATGTTGAAATATTTATGTATGGTACTATTCTTGATAAGAATATTGAAGAAGCGGCAGATTTGTATGTTTATCGTGTTGCTGAATATAAAGCTGTTCAAATTGGAAAAGTTACTAGATTATTAAAAGAAACTGCAGTTGACTGCATAATTAATCATGACCAAACTAATTTTACACAAGATATTATGTCAGCAAGTTTAAAAGAACCTATAAAACAAGAATTATCAACTGGTCAAGTACTTAATGACTTTAAAATAGGTGATGCGCCTTTTTCTCCAGCTTGTGATTATATGGCTACTTGTAATTATGACTGTCGTCCAGATAAAGAAATTGATGAAAAAAATCTTAACGAAGATACGTATGACCAAAATTTTATTGTTATGAATTCTGAAAAAATATTGCAAAGAATTAGAATGCTTTTTAAGGAGTCATTTTTCTATAAAAAAGATATGCTTTTAAGACAAATACGTACTCCAAAAGAATATCCATATGTTCAAATATTTTCTGCATTAACACAATTAATAGATGATGAAAATGAATTTATTGTTGATAAATATGGTAGAAATGGGCGTTTGATAAATATTGGTGAATATTATTTATTTCAGCCAGTTGAATTAAAAGATAAAAATATATCAATATTCGATAGATCAGTTCCACTTGATTATAAACATGATATGATTAATTTTGAATTAAAACAAAACATAGTTAAACCTGTTATAGATAAGAGAAATTTAAATAAAATAATTGTAGAAGAAGATGAAATTTTATTTCCTGAAGGAAAACGAATTGTCGATGAATTGCTGGTTAATTTTAATATAACAAAAGATTTTTTAAAACAAAATAAAGTACCTAGAGGTGATGATAACTGGTTTAAACATTGTGGTATAGTTATAAAGAAAATGTCAAAGGAATATCCTGAATCGAAAAAATATTTAATTGGATTTTTAGTTTCTCATATGATTGAAATGCTTCAATTTGAAGATAAAGTTAATGTTATGAATTATATTTATTCTCTTGATAGTATTTCACAAGACACACTTGAAAGATATATAAAAGATTATTTTGAAAAAAACACGATACACACCAAAAATTTTTCAGCATTTATTACTTATAAGTTAAAGAAAAGAATGATAATGATATTAAATGAAAAAAATAAATGGGTTGATGCATCACCAGAAGAACAACGTGAAATAGCAGGTTCAAAGGAAACAAAAGATTTCTTAGCATTTGACGCCAGTAAATATAATAGAATAGTTGGTTTTATTGGACATGAAAAAACTAGCGTTGCTTTAGCATTTAAAACAAAAGATATGACATCAAAAAGAGATATTGGTGCAAGATGTGACCAGGCTACTAAAAACAAAAATCTCTCTAAATTAAATGATATAGTTGGTGAAGAAAAATATACAAATGAAAGTACGAAAGCAATAAAGGATTCAGATGGAAATATTATTTCAGAAGCGGTTGGTAATACTGAATTATGTGTATTAGAAGAATTTATTTTAAGATATTTTGATGAGACTGAACATGATAATAAAAAATGGTTTTTTACTCCAGAAATGGCGATATATCACAAACTTTATACTGTTTTTGTATAATTATTTAATTATATTAAATAAAATTGAAATAAATATAATTAAAAGATAATATGTATATACAATATAATGGACTCCGTTAAGCAATTTAAAAAACGCAGAGATAATAAATTACAATCCATCTATTCAAGATGTCTTTTGACTAGAAAAGTTGTTTTACCTATTACCAATATTGGTAAGAATATTGATGAAGTTATTGAAGAATATATTCATCATAATTATGAAGGTAAATGTGTTGTTGAAGGATATGTAAAGCCAAACTCATCTAAAATTATTCGTTATTCTTGTGGAACTATTGAACGTGGTAATAATGTTGTATTTGAAGTTGTTTTTGAATGTGATGTCTGTTTTCCAGTTGAAGGTATGTTAGTTTCTTGTACAGTTAAAAATTATGGTCAGGCTGGTGTGCGCGCTGAAAGCGCTACTGATGTGCCTTCACCAATTGTTGTATTTGTTGCAAGAGACCATCATTACGGTTCGGCTCAGTTTAATGATTTAAAAGTTGGCGATACAATTAATGTAAGAGTGATTGGTCAACGATTTGAATTAAATGATAAGTATGTGTCAATTATTGGTGAATTAGTTAAAGAAAAGGAATATGTTCCAAGACCAAAGCAACAACAACAAAAGCCTCGATTAGTAATTGAAGATGAAGGAGAAACTAATTATTATAAACAAAGTCAAAATCAAAATCAACCAGAGGAAGAAGAAGACAACTACTACAAATCAAATGTCTAAATATTAATTTTATAAATTTATATTTTTTTTTATATAGATTTAAAGGTAATATAATATACTATTTAAATGGAAGCAATTGTATCCACTAATGAAGTAAATAATTATTCTGTAAGCGAATTAAACTATTTAAGAGAATCTATTGAAAATATGAATAAATTTAATCAAGTTGAGGTATTAAGATTATTAAATAAAAATAAAGATGTAATATTAAATGAAAATAAATATGGCATTCATATTAATTTATCTGAATTAAAAAATGATATCCTTGATAAACTATCGGAATTTATAAAATATGTTAATACTCAAGAATTAGCACTTAATTCAGTTGAAAAACAAAAAGAAGAATATAGAAATACATATTTCTCAAAAGATATTAAAGATATCATAAAGAATTAATATAATGTCGGAAAGCATTGATATCTACGAACCTTATATTTTAAATGATAATAATATTAAAGGTTATTTAAAATATAAGTTAAATAATGAGGTTAGAGAGAATAATAAATTTAATAATGATAACAAAAATAATATAATTAAACAACAAGATATATTTATACCTAAGGAACAAGATACACTTTTTTGGTGTTATTATATAATATCAAATGGTTTTTTAAATTATGAAAGTCAAATAAATAGAAATTCATTACTTGCGAAACAATTGAAAATTAAATATGTTAACTCAATTAGAGAGAACAAACAAATAGTTAAAACATATAAATTTGATACTATAACTGGTATTGAAAATAATCTTGTTAATGAAGATAATATTAATATTAAAACTGTCACGACATTATGTGCAATTAATAATATTAATTTAATGTATGTTTCAAAAAATACATATTATGAATTAATGATGAACGATAGTAATAAAATATATGTTATTAAAGAAATATTATCAAATCAAAAATATAAAAATAGTAATAAAAGATATGGATTTGAAACTGCAACAAACGATAGTGTAAATGAAATTAGGAATACATTTTATAGAATTGATAATATTGACAAACCTATAAAGGGATTATCATCTTATAAGGTTCAAGAATTAATAGATATTGCAAATAAATTAGCAATTGAAGTAAAAAATAATGAAACCGGTAAAAATAAATCAAAGAATGAATTGTATGAATCAATTATCCAATATTTTTAAATAATTAAAAAATTGAACAACTATTTAAAAATATGTCTAACTATATATATAACAATGAGTTCTATTGATAAATCAAACAATTTAGAAGGAAATACCAAAGAACCTGATTTTGGTGATGAAACTCTAAATAATTTCTTTAAGGAACAAGATCAAAAAATACAGAATGAAATTTTATCTTATCCAAAAAAAGAGGTTCAAATTGGTATTTTAAAAAAAATGATTTCAAATAATTATAATGAAAAATACAAACGTATTACTGATCAAGAAAGAGAACAATTAGATAAATTTAAACTTCGTGATAGAATTTTATATATTGAACGATTAAAAATTCCTGAAATAAAAGTAAGACCAGATTCACCAGAAGGACCTCCTCCAGAAGAGAAATACTATTCACCTCATTCACCAGAAGAAGGACCTCAACAAAAATTATATTCACCTCACTCACCGGAAGAAGGACCAAATCAAAAAAAAATATCAAGCGAACGTACTTTAAGTACTTTTCCAAGTTCACCTGTTATGCCAGGACCTGAAGAAAAAAAAATACTTGATGATTTATATAATAAATTAACACCTAAAACACGTATTAGTCTTGATGGAAATAAAGAAGAATATAAATATGAAGTTTTAAGAAGATATAAAAAAAAATTAGATAAACATGGTACCGTAGATAACTTAATGGCGAATAAAACTGCCATCATTGTTCCTTTCCGTGATTTAGAAAAAGATCATTCTCGTACAAAACAATTAAATCAATTTGTTCAATATATGAATGATTATTTAAAGGATATCGACTTTAAAATATTTGTTGTTGAGCAGCAAAATGATGGTAAAAAATTTAATCGTGGTCAACTTTTAAATATTGGTTTTGTGGTTGCAGAAAATGAGGGATACACTAATTTCATATTTCATGACGTTGATTTATTACCATCCAAAGAATTAAAAGAATATTATGATGGTGTTGATGCAAGCAAAGCGATTCATATTGCTGCTGTTTGGGACAGATATGGTTCAAATCCAGATTATTTTGGTGGTATTGTTGCGTTTGATGAACTTATGTTTGATAAGATTAATGGCTATCCAAATAACTTTTGGGGATGGGGTGGTGAAGATGATGAATTATATAAGCGTATGAAAGATGCGAATTATTTAATTTATAAGCCAACAAAAGGCACCATTAAAGATTTGGAAAATATGCAATTACAGCAAAAACTTGATTACTTAAGAGAAAATGACTTAAAATTTATGCAAAAGTATGAGGCTTTAAATAAACATGAAAAGACATGGGAAGATAATGGTGTAAAGCAAATTATTATAACAGGTATCAATAAGTTTATTGATAGAAAAACATCGTGTGGTCCACATTGTGAAAAAATTATTGCTAAATTAATTTATGATGATAGCAAATTTCAAGGAAAAATATTTAGACCAGAAGAAATGAAATTACCTAAAAATAAGTCTCTACAAGAAGAAGTAGAAGAAGTAGTTGATGGTGATATGAAAGCTGCTCCTCAAGAAATGTTTGATCAAGATATTGAAGAAAAACAAGATAAATCGATATTACCACCTCAACAAGCATTTGATAGATTAGTAAATATTTATTATACTTTAAATCGTTCAAATCCTGCGATAAATTATGAATTAGAAGTAAAATTCGGTACAAAAGGAATTAAACAATTTACCAAAAATGATTACGATAATGTTGTAAGAACCTTAAAATCATTGGGTTTCGTTACTTCAAATCCACAAGGCGATTTTTCATTACGTGCAAATTGTCGCTTTCTTGATAGCGTAACTGGTAAATTTAAAACTTCAGATGTCAGAACTGAAATATATGGGTTATCAAATATTGAAGAATATTGTAAGAATAATGATATTAAATCAATTTATAAAAATTCGCCAGGTTCAGTACATTTTATGCATAAAAAACCATACTTTACTCCAGAAAAAATGAAGGTAAGACCAGTAGATTTTGATGATTTTAATTTTAGAGTATCATTGCAAACCGAAGAAAAAGCAAAAGTAGGTATTCAAAATTATATATTGGAAAATTGGCGTAAATCAAAGAAAGAATTCCGTTATTTAAATCGTGTTACATTTACTCATCCAGATTTTCCAGTTAACGTAGATATAAGTATTTCAAAGATGGGTAATAAGGGTAAAGATAGTCGTGGATTTTATGGAATAATTCCTGTTTATACACTTGAAGATTCAAATATATTTAATAATCCTGAATCATATGAAATTGAAATTGAAGTAAACAATAATATTGTTGGTCCAGGAACAAATTTTAAAACTCCAAGTGAAATACTTGCTTCATTAAGAAAAGCAATTAAATATGTATTAAGTGGTTTACAGGGAACAATGTATCCAATTTCATATCCAGAACAAGAGCAAATTTTAAGGGAATATATGAAAATGATATGGCAAGATGAGTATGAACCATCTAGAAAAATTAGAAGTATGAATTTTATTGGACCAAATTCAATCACATTACAATTAACTAATGTTGCTCCTATTGATGAAAATACGAATATTCCAAATATTAGAAAAGATTTTGTTGTTACTGATAAAGCAGATGGTGAAAGACATTTAATGTATATTGCGAATGACGGTAAAATATATTTTATCTCTACAAATATGGACGTTAAATTCACAGGAGCAAAAACTACATTTGAGGAATGTTTTAATACGATTATTGATGGTGAATTAATTTCACATAATAAAAAAGGTAAATTTATTAATCTTTATGCATCATTCGATATATATTATTTGAAAAAAAAAGACGTAAGAAGTTATCCATTTCTGCCAAAAGATACTGATGAAGATTTTTACAAATCAAGATATTATTTATTGGATCATATAAGTAAAAATATAAAACCAATTTCAATTATGGACAATTCGAAACCAAGTACTGGAAAAGAAACTTTGGCAGAAATAATGGCAAAAATTAAAAATAGTATTGCTTCACCAATTAAATATGAAATGAAAAAATTCTTTCCTATGTCAAAGAAACAAACCATATTTGAAGGTTGTAAAACTATTTTACAAAAAGAAAAACAAGGATTATATGAGTATGAAACAGATGGTTTAATATTTACTCATGCTCATTATGGTGTCGGATCAAATGTTGTTGATAAGGCGGGACCAAAAACTAAAATTACTTGGGAATATTCTTTCAAATGGAAACCACCGCAATATAATACAATTGATTTCTTAGTAACAACATTAAAAGAATCAAATGGAAATGAAGTTATTAAATCCATATATGAAGATGGTATTAGTGCATCAAGTAGTGTTCAATATAATGAGTATAAAGTAATTGAATTAAGATGTGGTTTTAATGAGAAAACTGATGGTTTTATTAATCCATGTCAAAATATTATAGATGATGAACTTCCTGAATATAAACCAAGATTTGAAGAAAAACAAGCTGAAGATTATGTTCCAAAACGATTTTATCCAACTGAACCATATAATCCAAATGCAGGAATTGCAAATATGATGTTGAAATTAGATGAATCTGGAGCAAAACAAATGTATACTGAAAGTGGAGAAGTATTTGGTGATAATACTATCGTTGAATTCTCTTATGACCCAGAGGTTGGTGATAATTGGGGTTGGAAACCTTTGCGTGTAAGATATGATAAGACGTCTAAATTAATGAGAGGTGAACGAGAATATGGTAACAGTTATAAAGTATGTAATGAAAATTGGAAGTCAATTCATCCATCAGGAAGAATCACTGAAGATATGCTTATGACTGGACTTGGTATACCATCTGTTTCAGTTAGTGAAGATGTTTATTATAATACGCCAGCAGGTAAAATGAAAACAGAAGCACTTAAAAATTTCCATAATTTATACGTTAAAAAAATGCTTATTAGTGGAGCTGCCAAACAAGGTGATACATTAATTGACTTTGCCTGCGGCAAAGCTGGCGACCTTTCTAAGTGGATTGCTGCTAAAGTATCCTTCGTATTTGGTGTGGATTATTCGAAAGATAACTTGGAAAATCGTCTAGATGGTGCTTGTGTTAGATATCTTAAATCCAGAAAAATTAATAAACATGTTCCTTATGCTTTATTTGCACATGGTAATAGTGCGTTTAATATTAAGGATGGCAGTGCTTTATTAAATGATAGAGCCAAACAAATTGCTGCTGCTGTTTTCGGTAATGGACCTAAAGATTCCGAAAAAATTGGCAGGGGAGTTGCTAGGCAATATGGTAAGGGAGATAATGGATTTAATGTTGCGTCTTGTCAGTTTGCTATGCACTATTTCTTTGAAACTCCTGACACCTTAAAAGGTTTCCTTAGAAATGTTGCTGAATGTACTAAATTAGGTGGATATTTTATTGGCACATCATATGATGGCAAACTTATGTTTAAGGAACTTGCGAAAATTAAAACTGGTGAAAGCGTTCAACTTATTGATGATGGAAAGAAAATTTGGGAAGTAATTAAGGGATATGGTGCTGATACATTTGAAGATAATTCTAGTTCAATTGGATACCGTATTGACGTGTTTCAAGAATCAATTAATCAATATATTTCAGAGTATCTTGTAAACTATGATTATTTTGATAGATTAATGGAATCGTATGGATTTAAAATTATTGATAGAGAAGAAGCACAAGAAATGGGATTACCTGAAGGAACTGGATTATTTGGTGAATTATTTATTAATATGTTGGATGAAATTAAGAAAAATAAATTTAAGGAAAAAATATTTGGTGAAGCACCTAACATGACGTCATATGAAAAGAAAATTTCATTCTTAAACAGATATTTTGTCTATAAAAAAATTAGAGAAGTTAATGTTGATAAATTAAATTTAGAATTGGGAGAATATGAAGAAGCAATTATTCAAAGAGAAAAAGAAGAAACTAAAAAGGCTGTAGTTGTTGCAAAAGAAGAAATAAAAAAAACCAAACCTAGAGTTAAAAAATTAAGCAAAAAATTACTACTTGTAGGAGCAACAGAGGCTGTTGATGAACCACAAACAAAAGCAATTGAGGAAAAATCTGAAAAAAAGAAAACTAAAGGTAAATCAAAAAAACTTTTAATTATTGAAAGTGATGAAGAAGATTAAATTTTAATGTGTAACAGACTTAAATAAAATTTATAATATATAATTAGACCAATGAGTTATTATATATTATCTAAAAATATTAA
>JACCDX011043711.1_pt1 | contig 18652 bp, 19 predicted proteins | sample 7449681 | NCBI WGS metagenome assembly JACCDX01 (sample SAMN15323450, study PRJNA562643) | freshwater metagenome | isolation source: river surface water | place: USA:Blue River Watershed | collected 2017-08-18
CTCAATTGAAATTTACCTCAAGGTAGTTTGCGAAGTAGCGTGTCAATTAGTCCTGCAAGGCAGGGATCATAGCCGGCCACACTAAACCCAAAAGGTGTTGTGCCTTACCACCTCCGCATGCAACCGCGCGACATTCGCTTCGAAGTCCAGACTGAGCCCTCTTGCTTAGTGTGCGTAGCGGTGATACGGTATCTATAACGACACCGTAGTCGCTACCGCTACTGTACTTAGCTTTAGCCCACCACACGTCTTCGATCTGCACCTGACCAGCTAGTTGCTCCAACGGGTCGCAGTTTCTCTAACGCAACAGGAAACCACCACACACAGTCTACATCTACTATATTAGTATGACTTACTTTGGTCATCTGATTAAGCCAGCGTGCAATTATTCCAGAATTTCCCAAAATGCCTTGCATCTTGCTTACACCATCTTGCAAGTTTACTCTTGTAACCAGCATGCTCTTCACGGTTGCGTTCATATCATTGGAAATACTCACAACTCCTGCGTCGTCCTTTGCGCTGTCAATCCTTTTTTCCCAGTCAAGTAGCTGTATCTGTGTTTCTGTGTTTTTAATGCGCTCACCTGACGCAACTTGCGTTCGATAAATTAAATCATTAGATATAAAAGCAGAGGTCATTTTTTGCCACTCCAGTGTGATTGCTGTGACCAAGCAATAAATGTTCCAATTATTATGGTAATCATGTAATTACCGACTGAATTCCTGCTCAGGGGAGGTGCGGACGATTTCTTGGACTACCTTCAGGAGTAGTTCATGTATTCGAATGAAGATAGGTCTCAAGCTGTTCAGCTCTACATAAAGCTAGGAAAGGGAGCTGGTCTTACCATGCGCCAGCTTGGTTATCCGACCAAGAACACGCTAAAGGACTGGTACCTGGCCTACGAGCAAAGCTGTGATTTCCCTCGGGCTTACACGCGGGCGCCGATGTACTCGCCGCAGCAGCGGCAACAGGCAGTGGACTATTTTCTTTCTCATGGGCGCTCGGTGCCATTGACGATTAAGGTCTTGGGCCATCCTTCAAGGCGCTACTGGGCAATTGGATTCAACAGGCTCATCCCGAACTGTGTCCACGGATCGGACAGGCTCACAAGCCACTCTCCCTTCAGGCGAAGCACTCAGCCGTTATGGCGCTTTGCCTGCGCAAGGGATCTGCCGAGTCAGTGGCCAAGGATTTGGGCGTGTCCCGACCTGCCTTGTACGTCTGGAAGAATCAACTGCTCAACAACAAGGCATTGGAATCCATGAAGCCCCAGCAGACCCCGTCTCTACACTCCCAGAAGGATGAACTCCTATCCGAGCTCGAACGCCTCCAACGAGATGTCAGACGCTTGAAGCTGGAGCAGGACATTTTGAAGAAGGCGAACGAATTGTTAAAAAAAGAACTGGGCATCAATCCGCCGCAACTCCTAACGAACCGGGAGAAGACTCAGCTGGTTGATGCCCTCCGCTCCACGCATCCGCTTTCTGATCTGCTGGCAGAGGTCAAACTGCCGCGAAGTTCCTATTTCTATCACCGGGGGCATCTTGGACAAAGCGACAAGTACGCCGCTGTTCGAGCAATCATGGCCGAGATCTTCGAGGAGAACTACCGCTGCTATGGCTCACAAAGGATGCACGCCACGCTCGCAAGGTTGTCGGTGAACATCTCCGAGAAGGTCGTCCGACGCCTGATGAAGCAAGAGAGTTTGATCCCTATCGCGTCCAAGCGCAGGCGCTACGGCTCCTACATAGGCGAGATCAGTCCCGCGCCGGAGAATCTACTGAACCGGGACTTTAGCGCCGGTGCGCCCAACAGGAAGTGGCTCACAGACATCACAGAGTTCCAGATTCCAGCCGGTAAGGTCTACCTCTCCCCAATGATCGATTGCTTCGATGGCATGGTGGTCAGCTGGTCAATTGGCACTAGGCCAGACGCCCAGCTTGTCAATACGATGTTGGACGCTGCGATCGAAACAGTCATCACCAACACGGACCGGCCAGTAGTGCACTCTGATCGTGGAGGTCACTACCGATGGCCAGGCTGGCTGACACGGATGGGCGAAGCTGGACTGACGCGCTCCATGTCACGTAAAGCCTGCTCGCCCGATAATGCTGCATTTGAAGGCTTCTTCGGCCGATTGAAGAACGAACTGTTCTACGCAAGAAACTGGATAAACACGACCATCAACGAGTTCATAGCAGCACTCGATGCCTATATCCGCTGGTATAACGAAGTACGGATCAAAATCTCTCTGGACTCTATGAGCCCCTTGGAGCCCCGCAAGTCTCTCGGAATCGCAATCTAATCAGTCCAATTTTTCTGCCGCATCCCCACCTGAGCAGAAACTGATGGGTCATTACACATTACACAATCTCCTTTTACATGGGATTGGACTCCAGAGTCAGCCGCTACTCAAATCCGGGGGGCGTCGATCGCTGAATAAATGATTATCTTGAATTACAAGTTAAGATATGTTTCCATTTTTTACATAAATTTTCAGACATAAAGTCAGGTATTACCGTCTGCTGCGCCTTAGAAACTTTATCGTTATTATGAATAATTGTTTTAAAAAAATTCGAGATCTTTACTTCTCTTATTAAATCAAAATAACTCTCAAATTCATTATATGCGGAAAGGCCTTCTGCTAAAGTGGGTAACCCCATTGCCAGCGCCGTGATTAATCGATTGGAACTGGCTCCAGCCTTTTTTATATCCGCAGCATCTGATGGAATGATACATGCATGACTGATGCCAGCAGCACTCTGCATAGCTGAGATAGACCAAAGGGCCATTTTTACTCCAATGGTCGACTTTGTTTTCAGCGGCTTAGATGAAAATAACGATAGTCCATTTTTATTCGATAGTACGATGAGATTAAATGAGGCATCACACAGTTCGTGATTTTCTAAATAGTTAATCAAATATGAAATGTTGCTTGCATGCCCAAACCAAAGCACAACTGGCTTCTCATTTTCTTTTAGCAATCGCGTCGGTTTGACTTCGACCTCAAGCGGATCCTGGATTACTTCTATGTTGTTAGGGAAAAAGCTCGATAAAAGGGACTTCATTTTCCTGGATGGAACGACGGCCTCGTCTATAAAAGGTAAAGACTTTTTATAAAAAATACCCATTGCTGTCTGGGGATTCGCCAAATGATGATCGGTGTAATCAAGAATAATCTTAACGCCTCTAGACTTAGCATGCTCCATTTGTACTAGCCAATTCTCACTTCGACCGAGGGCACAGTCACCCCCGATTTTACCAACCATCAGGATGTTTGCAAGTGGATGAATGGCATCACCAGCTGTCATGTTTAGCCCTATGCTTGCAGCGTGACGTTTTACAAGACCTGCTCGCATCCGGATACTAGCTAACTCTGATGCGAAAATATTTACTTCGTTTTTGTATTCTCCAGGGAGTAACCAATGCAAGTGATGCATATCTTAATTTCCTTGATCTAAAATTGTTTAGTTAGCATCCATTGAATTGAATGTCAGCAAGTTAAAGAAGTATAGCCTTTCGATGTGGGGCTGTACATCCCTTGAGGTTTGAGTTACTCTATGTAATATCAGGATTCAATCAGCTATTATGAAGTTCATCATTGCAACAAGAGTCTATAACAGCAAATCTAATGGTTGTATCGCCCTGCATCGTCTTGCAGACGCTCTCAATCGCCAAGGTCATACCGCCTACTTGCTTTTCTTTAATGGCCACGGCCCCAATCCTGAATGGTTCTACTCTGATAAACCAGAGTTCTACTGTCAAGAGTTTTCCTATTCTTACGTGAGTCCGAATGCATTTAGTGCAAGTGCTTTTTTGGAGGGAGCAACAGTTATTTATCCTGAAATCATTTCAGGCAACCCTTTGAATGCCCAGATGGTTGTACGGTATTTCCTTAATGGAGAAGGAATCATTAAGCAAGGTTTAAAAGTTAATGCAGGCCCTAAGGATTTCATATTGTCTTGGTCTGAACTTTATCACTCAAAACCCGATTTCGTGTTGAGTTATGATTTTATTGAAACTTTTGATGTCGAGGCGAATAGCCTCTCTGAGCGAGAAATTGACTGTACGTATATTGGTAAAGGTGAAAAGTACCTTAAGTGTCATGTCATACCTGGTACTTTTGAGATTACCAGATCACATCCAGCTGTAAAGCGTGAATATCTGGATCTGTTAAAAAAGACGCGTTACATATATATGTGGGACTCAGTAACGGCAGTTTATAGCGATGCTGTACTTTGCGGTGCTTTACCAGTCATGATGACATATGCGCCATTTGGCAAAGCGAAGTTCGATGAAGCCAGTCAAGTAAGTGTGGAATTACCAAAGCCGGATCAATATGAAAATCCGAAAGATTTAGATGAGGCCTTTAAGGCTTATAGAGTTGAATACATAAAACGCGGGGTTAGTTTATCTTTAAATTATGATTCAAATGTTCGTCAATTGACAAAAAAATTAATCTCTCACTTTGCGTGAATCGGCATGTATGGAGTGGGTCAATGCGCTAAGGGTTAGTTAATCATTGGCTTGTTTTGTTTGCTCTCTCTTGCGCTACAAAACTCCCACTCTTCCCCCCGTGCTTTTCCAATAACTTCACATCCGTGATGGTCATGCCACGGTCGACCGCCTTGAGCATGTCGTAGATGGTGAGCAGGGCGATTTGGACGGCGGTCAGGGCTTCCATTTCGACCCCGGTCGGCCCCACGGTTTCGACCGTGGCTTGCACATGCACCTTCGGAGGGTCGCTGACAGGAGTGAGTTCGATCGCCACCCGGGTCAGGGCCAAGGGGTGGCACAGTGGGATCAGGTCGCTGGTTTTTTTGGCCGCCTGAATGCCCGCGATGCGGGCGATGCCCAGCACATCGCCCTTCTTGGCGGTGCCTTGCAGCACGAGATCCAGCGTCGCGGGCAACAGGTGGATGTCACCGGCGGCAATGGCCACGCGATGGGTGGCGGCTTTGGCCGCCACATCGACCATGTGGGCCTGGCCATGGGCGTCAAAATGGGTCAAAGTCATGGTGTGTCGCTTGGGTTTAGGGCATCATAGACGACATGCTACCTCGGACGAAAAGGCTCGGTGGGCGAGCCTGGCTTTTGATTCCCCTGTTGTGTATGGGTCTGGCCACCCAGGCGCAGGCTCCCTTGCGCTTGCCTGCGCTTGGCGACGGCGCCGAATGGGGGCTGGGCGAGGAACGTGCGCTGGGTGACAGCATCATGGCGCAGGTCTGGCGCGACCCCGCCGTGATCGAAGACCCGATATTGATGCAGTATGTGCAAGAGATTTGGCAACCGATCCTGCAGGCGGCGCAACAACGGGGCGAGTTGTCCCCGGAGCTCAACGAGCGATTCGCGTGGGACATGGTGCTGGTCAAAGACCGCAGCGTGAATGCTTTTGCTTTGCCTGGGGGCTATCTGGGGATACACCTGGGCCTGATCTCGGTGGCCAGCAACCGCGATGAATTGGCTGCCGTGCTGGCGCATGAGTTGAGTCACGTGACCCAGCGGCACATCGCGCGCATGCTGGCGCAGCAAAGCAAATCAGCCCCTTTGGTGGTCGGGGGCTTGTTGCTGGGGGTTCTGGCGGCCAGTCGCAGCCCCGATGCCGCCAGCGCCCTGATGATCGGCGGACAAGCGGCAGCGGTGCAGAATCAGCTGAGCTTTTCTCGGGACATGGAACGCGAGGCCGATCGGGTGGGCTTCGGTTTGCTGGCCCCTGCGGGCTTCCAAAGTCAGGGGGCGATCACGCTGTTTGACAAATTGATCCAGGCCTCGCGATTGAACGATTCGGGCGCCTTTCCTTATTTGCGCAGCCACCCCATGAGCACCGAGCGCATGGCCGACATGGCGGGTCGGGCCCACCAGCTCGGACCGGTCGACAAGGGGGCACCCGCAGATGTCTTGCATGCGCTGATGTCGGCCCGCGCTCGGGCCTTGACCGATTTGTCGTCGGACACCCAACGCCAATGGATGTTGGAAGCGCAGGAACGCAAGGGACAAGCGGTGCCGACCAACAGCGTGGCCCTGGGCGCCCTGTACGCCGGCGTGGTCGCCCATGGCAAAGCAAGACAGTACGGTGCCGCAGAACAACTGCTGACGGTGTTGCGCGACGCGATGAAGGCAAACCCTTTGGCGATGGACCAACTGGCCTGGTTATCGGCCGAGCTGCAGCTGCAGCAGGGGCGGACCGAAAACGCACTCAAGGACTTGGCAGGGGTGTCGCCTGTGTCAAGAACCTTGCGTCCCCATCGGATGTTGACCGCGCAAGCCTGGCTCGCGACCGGCAGCGCCGATGGCATCCGCCAAGCTGCTTTTGATCTGGATGTGTGGCTGGGCAAGCACCCGCGCGATGCCTGGGCTTGGGAATTGAGCGGGCAGGCCCTGGAGAAAAACGGCCAAACCCTGCGCAGCCTGCGTGCACAGGCCGAGAGCCGCGCCGTGCGCTTTGATTACGTGGCGGCCATCGACCGCCTGCTGGCCGCGCAAGACGTCGCACGCGACATGGCGCGGCAGGGTCGCCTGAGCCGCACCCTGGAAATCGACGCGGCCATCATCGACACCCGTTTGCGGCAGTTAAGGGAGTTGCGGCGGGAACAGACGCTCCAGCGCTGAGTCGATCACCACGCCCATGACGGAATACAGCAAAGAGCCCAGCAAGGCGTGACCGAAGCTGGCCACCTGAAAGCCCTCCAACACCGCCGAGGCGGCCCAGAACAGCAGCGCATTGATGACGAAGTAGAACAGGCCCAGGCTGAGCAAAGTCACGGGTAAGGTCAGCACCACCAGGATCGGGCGCACGAACAGGTTGAGCAGCCCCATGACCAGGGCGGCCACCAGGGCGCTGCCAAAGCCCGCGACGACGATGCCCGCATCGACGTGTGACAAGACCATCAGGGCCATGGCACTGAGTGCCCACTTCAGCAAAAGTTTCATGCGGGAAGAATACCACCGCGCGCCCTGAGAACCTGTGACAGGGCTATGATTTGACTTGCATGGACGTCATACACATCAACGACATTGAGTCCGCCATCAACCATTGGCGGCAAAAGAACCCATCTCCCGATGGGGTCACGCTACCGGCCGAGCTGCGCGCCCTGGCCGAGGTCTATGCCCTGATGGTGTTTCACCACGAGGATGAGGTGGCGGTCAGGGGGTTTCCGCCCAAGGCGCTCGCCGCCTGGCAAGCCTGGTACGACACCACGCCCGACACGCCCTGCATCGCCATTTGTTCGACCAGCCAGGGCGATCCGATGTGCAAGGGGTGCGGGCGCACCTTTGACGAGGTGCAGCGGTGGACCGAAATGAGCGCGTACGCCAAGCGCGCCACCTGGCGTCGCATCACGCTCGCCGGAGAGGCCTGGCGCTTCAACCGTTACGCCGAACGGGCGGGCACGCCCACAGCGGCGGTTGACGGGGACGCGGCTTGACCCTCCGGGCTTAAACGCGTCGGGCGAGTTCCTGGGCTTTACCGGTGTAAGTGGCTGGGGTCAGGGCCAACAAATGCTGCTTGGCCTGCACGGGGATGTCCAAGGCCTGAATCAGGCCATGTAAATCCGCCGCACTCACGGTCTTGCCCCGGGTCACCGCCTTGAGTTGTTCGTACGCGCCCTGCACACCAAAGCGTCGCATGACCGTTTGGATGGGCTCGGCCAGAACCTCCCAAGCGCCGTCAAGGTCGGCATCCAGGGCTTCGGTGTTGAGCTCAAGTTTGTCCAAGCCCACCCCCATGGACTGATAGGCCAACAGGGCATGGCCCAGGGCAACGCCCATGTTGCGCAGCACGGTGCTGTCGGTCAGGTCGCGTTGCCAACGGCTGATGGGCAATTTCTCGCTCAAGTGGCGCAGCATGGCGTTGGCCAGCCCCAGGTTGCCTTCGGCGTTTTCAAAGTCGATCGGGTTGACTTTGTGGGGCATGGTGGACGAACCGATTTCCCCCTCTTTCAAACGTTGCTTGAAATAGCCCAACGAAATGTAACCCCAGATGTCGCGGGCCGCGTCGATCAAAATGGTGTTGGCGCGGGCCACGGCATCAAAGAGTTCAGCCATGTAGTCGTGCGGCTCGATCTGGATGCTGTAGGGTTGAAAAGTCAAACCCAGGCCGATGCGCGGCGACTGGGGGTCGGTCCCCGCCGGGGCTTCAATGACCGAGCGGCTGAACGCCTCCCAATCAAACTCGGGCCAGGCGCTGAGGTGGGCGTTGTAGTTGCCGACCGCCCCATTCATCTTGGCCAGCATGGGCACGGCGGCGATCCGCTCGCGGGCCTTTTGCAAGCGCACGGCGATGTTGGCAAGCTCTTTGCCCACCGTGGTCGGGCTGGCGGTCTGGCCATGGGTGCGGCTGAGCATGGGCACGCCCGCGTATCGATGCGCCAGCGCGCGATAGCGTTCGATGATGGCATCCAGCCCCGGGAGCACCACCTGGTCACGACTGGCCTGCAATTGCAAGGCGTGGCTGGTGTTGTTGATGTCTTCGCTGGTGCAGGCAAAGTGGACAAACTCGCTCACGCGGGCCAATTCGGCGCGGGTCTGGGCGTCGAGTTGGGGCGATTGGCATTGTTCTTTGATCCAGTATTCGACGGCCTTGACGTCGTGGTTGGTGGTTTTTTCGATCGCCTTGATCGCCAACGCGTCGGCGAGCGAGAAGCGAGCAACCAAACCCAACAGGTGGGCGCGGGCCGCCTGACTCAAAGGGGGAAACTCGGCAAAACCGGCTTGGCTGAGGGCCAGGAACCAGGTGACTTCGACCTGCACCCTGCGGTGCATGTAGCCGTGCTCGCTCATGATCGGGCGCAAGGCCGCCAGTTTGCTGGCGTAGCGGCCATCGAGGGGGGAGAGGGCCGAAACGGCGTGGTCATTCATGGTTTGTATTTTAGGGCCTGTTCCAGAACTGGGCCTGATTCATCGCCAGCGTCCCAAGGGGGATAAAATCGCATTTTTCTGGTTTAACCCTCATACCCGACATGCTCAAACTCATCGGTGCAGTGGCCAGCCCCTACGTGCGCAAGGTGCGCGTGGTGATGGCCGAAAAAAAACTCGACTACGAATTTTTGCCCGAAGATGTGTGGTCGGCGTCGACCCGCATCACCGACTCGAACCCATTGGGCAAGGTGCCCTGCCTGGTGCTCGAGGGTGGCGAGGCGGTGTTTGACTCGCGGGTCATCGTCGAATACCTCGATGCGCTCTCGCCCGTCGGGAAACTGATCCCCACCACGGGTCGTGATCGGGCGGCCGTGAAAACCTGGGAGGCTCTGGCCGATGGCTTGCTCGACGCCAGCATCTTGGCCCGCCTGGAGCGCCACTGGCCGCACCGCCAGGCGCACGAGCGTTCTCAGGCCTGGATCGACCGTCAAATGGGCAAGGTGCAAGACAGTTTGAACGCCATGAGCAAGGGTCTGGGTGAGAACACCTTGTGCAGCGGGATCCACCTCTCGCTGTCCGACATTGCCGTGGGTTGTGCCCTGGGCTACCTCGATTTCCGTTTCCCCGAAGTCGACTGGCGCACCCCCTACCCCAACCTGCATCGCCTCTACGACCGGCTGATGCAGCGTCAGAGCTTCATCGACACGCGCCCCTCATGACCTTGCCCTGGCCTTGAGCCAGCGCATCAGGCCGCCGACCAGGGGCAGCTTTTCGTAGAGCTCCTCAGCGGCGTCCCAGTAGTCGCGGTGCACGGTCACGCGCCCCAGCGCATCCAGCTCCAGGTGCGTGGCGCCGTGGATGATTTGCTCGCGGTGCGTGTCGTAGCGCCGAAATCGAAACACGAAGTCCCAAGTCAGAAACGCACGCTGGCCACTCAGCATGCGCTCGCGCACCACAAATCGGGGATCGTGCAATTGTTCAAACATGTGGCTGAAGATCGCCTGCACCGCCGGCAAACCCTGCACGTCGTTGAAAGGGTCTTTGAACCGCACCTGATCGGCGTAGTGACGCCCGATGTGCGACACGCTCTCTGGGCTCAGGGTTTGAAACCAGTGAACCAGGTCATCCAAGGCTTGGGTCAGGTCGGCAGGGGTCGGGGTGGGATCGGCACTCATGGTTTGGTGCTGCCCTGGGTCGCGCGCCAAACGAGGGCGAAATACCAGCGGTCAGGCAGCCAGCGCAAGCATTTGAGAAAGCGGCTGAAGCGGTGCGGGAAGTGAATTTCAAAATGGCCCTTGCGCCATCCATCGAGCATGGCCTGCGCCGCCTCTTCGGGTTGCATCAGGGCGGGCATGTGAAACTGGTTTTGCTGGGTCAACGGGGTCGCGACGAAGCCGGGGTTGACCACGCTGACGCCGATGCCTGCGGGCTTGAGCTCCATGTACAAAACCTCCGCCAGGTGCTGCATGGCCGCCTTGGTCGGCCCGTAGGCCAAGCTCATGGGCAGGCCCCGGTAGCCAGCGACGCTGGACACCATGCTGAAATGACCTCGGCCCTGCGTCTGCAGGGGGGGCAACACGGCGTCAAGCACGTACAAAGCCCCGTGGTAATTGACGTGCTGGTGGCGCATGAGCTCGGGCAAGTCGAGCTGTTTCAGGGGGCGTATGGGTTTGTAGTGTCCGGCGCAATAGACCACCCAGTCCAGGCCCTGGTGCTGACGCACCCGCTCAGCGGCCTGACGGACCGAGTCGGGATCGGTCACGTCGCAGGTCACGGCCAAGGCGTCGTGGCCAGCGCATATCTCGTCGAGCAAAGCACCTTGGCGTGCCGACACCGCGACGCGCGCCCCAGCGGCGATCAGGGCCTGGGCGCAGGCGCGACCGATCCCACTGGAAGCGCCCACCAGCCAGACGCTGCGGCCACGCCAATCGGTCATGGGGGGATTGAGCGTGAACAGGCCCATGTCAGGGCCCCCGACGGGTGAAAGACAAGGTGACTTCGCCCAGGTAGATGCCCCATTTGCTCATGCGCGCCTTGTTGAGCATGACGCGGTCGTCCATCAGGTACATCCAATCGTCAAATTGAACCTCCCAAACCCGACCATCGACGGGCAGCGCCAGGGTATAGCCCCAACGAAAGGCGTTGCCGCTGGTCTGACCCGACGCTTCGCCCACCACATCGTCGGCGCGCCCCGTGTAGCGCCCCTGACCCAGATGGCGCAAGCGCCAGACCCGACGCTGACGGGTGCCATCCGAGTAAAAGAACTGCTCGTCGAGCACGCCTTCATCGCCTGTCCATTGGCAGTCCATTTCGACCACAAAACGCTTGACCACCTGACCCGAGCGGTCGGTGAACACACCCCAGGCGTCGACCTTGCCCTGAAAGTAGCGCTTGAGATCGAGCTCGGGCTTTTGACCGGCGAAATCGCCAATTTGGGGGCTGGCGCATCCGCTCAGCCCGAGCGCTGCCGCCGCACTGGCCGTGATTAGAAGGTGTCTGCGGTTCATGGGGTTCTCTCGGATAAGGTTCGGCCAGCGGCCGAGGGGGATAAACCCAGCAAAGCCTGGCGCATGGCGGGCTCGCTGGTCTGGGGTGCCAGCCAGATGGCCATGAAGCGCCGGGACAAATCGGCATCGCCCACCTCGCCCAACCATTGCCACGATTCGCGCTGGCGCCAGAACTGCAGGCCCTGCTCGGGTCGGTAGGCCCCCACCAGGGTGTCGCCCGAGCGCACGTCGGGCAACAAGGCCGTCAACTGAGACATCCAACGCTGCCGCAGGGCCTCACCCAGGGGGGATTGGCGCTCGATTTCCTCGATCGAACGCCGCGCGATGTCAGCGCCCTTGAAGTCACGCGCATAGGTCAGGCTCAGGGCCAGCGGGTGCTTGGCCCAGGCCAGGGGTTCGAAGCCGGGGCCCACCCGCACCACGGCCTCATAAACGTCAAATGTCCAAAAGCGAAAGCGGTGGCGGCCCTGTTCTCGCTCCAACGATTCAAACCAACGGACCCGCTCGGTTTGGGCGTGCGCGCAAACCAGGGTGCCCGCGAGGCAGGCCATGAACGTGCGACGGGTCGGTGTGGTCATGCCTGATCGGGCCGTCTGAGGGTGTACTGAACGACATCGGTGCTGCCCTGCTCGAAAGCCGCCTCGCAATAAGCGAGGTAGAACTCCCAAGTCAGGATGAAGCGTTCGTCAAAGCCCAAGGCCAACACCCGCTCGCGTTGGGCCAGAAAGTCCTGCCGCCACAGCCGCAAGGTGCGGGCATAGTCGCGGCCAAAGGCAAACGATTGTTCAACAACCAAACCGGCTCGCTCGGCCGCCTGCTTCAGGCGGCTTGGACTGGGCAGACAGCCCCCCGGGAAGATGTATTGCTGAATGAAGTCGGTGCCGCGCACATAACGCTCAAACAGCGCGTCGTCGATGACGATGGTCTGAATGCAAGCCCGCGCACCCGGTTTGAGCAAGCGGTGCACCGCATTGAAATAAGTCGGCCAGTAGGCCTGGCCCACGGCTTCGAGCATCTCGATCGACACGATGGCGTCGTACGGGCCGTCCGAAATGTCACGGTAATCTTGCAAACGCAAATCGGCACGCAGCCCGGCATCGGCCAAGCGCTGGTGGGCCCAGGCGAGCTGCTCATGGCTGAGCGTGACGCCGGTCATCTGCGCGCCAAAATCTCGGGCCCCCAATTCGGCCACCGCCCCCCAGCCACAACCGATTTCCAGCACCCGTTGTCCCGCACCAGGGGTCAAACCCACTTGCTCGAGGGCGCGCCTCATCTTGGCCTGTTGCGCCTGCTGCAGCGGCATATGTTCATCGCCTTGGAACCAAGCCGACGAGTAATTCATGCTGGGGTCCAGCCACAAGCGATAAAAATCGTTGCCCAGGTCATAGTGCGCGTGAATGTTGCGCGCGCTGTTGTGACGGGTGTTGCGCCGCGACCAATGGCGCAAGAGATAAAAAAGGCGGCCCCACCAGTGGCCATAGATCACGTCCTCGAGGGCCCGTCGATTCACCAAAGCCCATTGCAGCAGCTGGCTCAGGTCGGGGGTGGTCCACAGCCGTTCGATGTAGGCCTCGGCAAAACCAATGTCGCCGGACTTCAGGGCCAGGTCAAAAACCGCCGTGTCATGGACGGTGATCATGCCGTGCGGGGCCTGACCGGTTCCATAGACGCGCGTGGCGCCGTCGGGTCCTTGCAGGGTCAGGGTGCCCTGGCGGGCGCGGGCCAACAGGGATTGGATCTTGCGCATCGACGCGGTCGAAGCGGAGACTTCAGGCAGCGTTCGGGCGGTGACGGAATTGGTTTGGGTTTTCATGGCATCAGCGTGTCACGAAATCGGCCGGTGGCGTCGGCTTGGTGAAGAACCGCACGCGCTTGCGCCACAACTGCAAGGCGTGCCAATGGATGCGGGCCATCACCGCCAACGTGAGCAAGGGATGGCGCCAAACCGCCCGCCGCAGGTTGGCGCGGGTGGCGGGAAGCAACTGACCACTGATGCTGGTTTGCAACAAGGGGCCGTGATCGTCGTGCAAGTCGATGCGCACCACGGTGCGGCTGGGCCGATCCGGCGCCGACCAGGTGCGCAAGAATCGAAACTCGTAGCTGCCGCTGACGTCGCAAAAGGGCGACACATGAAAGACCTTTTGCGCCCGCATGGGACGGCCCTCTTGGGGACGGTCCAACAGGTAGCAATGGCGCTCCCCAAAGGTGTTGTTGACCTCGGCCACCACGGCCCGCAGGGTGCCGTCGCGACGGTGCGCATACCAGAAGCTGACCGGTTTAAATACATAGCCCAGCACGCGCGGATAGCAATGCAACCAGACTTCACCATCGGCATCATCGATGCCCTGCTCGGCCAGGGTGTCGATCAACCAGGCCAGCGCGCCACCCTGCTGCGGTCCGCGCCCATCGCCGTGGTCGACGTCGTGGTACGACACCAGGCCCCGCCGGTTGACCGCCAGGCCCATGTCGCGACCTTGCTGCAACTCGCGCATGGGCAACAAGACAAACCAGGTGTCGTAAGCAAAGGCGTGCCGGGCCGGGCGCAACCGCGTGTGCCGAACTTGACCCTGGCCCAACCATGCGGTCATGCGCCCACCTGGATCGGTGCCAAGGCCCGGCGGGCGAGCCAATCGCGCACCACCGCCTGCCCCGCGCGCAGGCCATCTTCGTGAAAACCGTAGCCCATCCAGGCACCGGCATACCAGGTCCGCGATTGCCCTTGGATTCGGGGCAGCTGGGTCTGGGCTTCGATGGCGCCCAGATCAAAGACCGGGTGCTCGTAATCGAAGGTCTGCAAGACGCATTCGGGTCGGATCGGCCGGATCGGGTTGAGCGACACGAACACCTGTTGGGCAAACGGCAGGGGCTGCAAGCGGTTGAGCCAGTAATGCAGACACACGTGACGCTGCTCGGACTGGGGCTGCGCCGCACGCTCGTAATTCCAAGCCGCCCAAGCCTTGGGCGCTTCGGGCATGACCGACACATCGGTGTGCAACACCGCCCGATTCGGGTGGTAGCCGATGGCACCGAGCACGCGACGCTCCTCATCGCTGGGTTGCGCCAGCAGGCGCAAAGCTTGATCGGAGTGGGTCGCGAGCACCACCTCGTCAAAACGCTCGCTGCCATGTGGGGTGTGCAGCCAGACCCCCTGTGGATCGCGTTCGATGCGGATCACGGGCGAGTTCAAGCGCGCGTCGGTCAGGCCGGCGACGATTTTCTCGACATAGTGCCTGGCTCCACCACGGACGGTGAGCCACTGCGGGCGGTTGTTGACCTGAATCAGGCCGTGGTTGTGACAAAAGCGCACCATGGTCGCCACTGGAAACTGCAGCATCTGGTTGGTCGGGCAACTCCAAATGCAACCCAACATGGGCAACAGGTACCAATCGCGAAACGTCTCGCCAAAGCCCTGTTGTTGCAAAAAATCCTCCAATGGCATGAGCAAGCGGTCGTCTTGTTCGCTCTCGGCCAGCTCGGTGGCCAAGGCATTGAAGCGCAAAATGTCCCGAATCATGCGCCAGAACCGGGGGCGCAGCAGGTTGCGACGCTGCGCAAAAACGGTGTCGAGGGTGGCCCCATTCCACTCGAGCGAGCGCGGGCCAAAGGCCCTGGGCACCTGAACCGAAAACGACATGTCCGAAGGCGCGATCGCCACACCCAACTCGTCAAAAAGTCGGATCAGGCCCGGATAGGTTTTTCGGTTGAACACCAGAAAACCGGTGTCCACCCCATGCCGAACCACTTGGCCTTGGGCATCGGGCAAGGTGACGTCCACGGTGTGGGTGTGGCCCCCAAAGTAGTCGCCTGCCTCGAGCAGGGTGACGCGTGCATGGTCTTTCAAGCCGTGGGCCACGACCAGGCCCGAGATGCCCGAGCCCACGACCGCCACGCGCGGCCACTGCATGTCTGTGGTTTTCATGGTTGTTGGAGCATCCGTTCGACTTCACTGACAAACGAACGGTCGGTGGGCCCCGTCATGCTGCGAAAGGCTTTGACTTCACGACCATCGCGCGAAATGACGTATTTGTAAAAATTCCACTCCGGCGTGGTGTCGGTGCGCTGCGCCAGTTGCTGGAACAAGGGGGCGGCCTGTGGCCCTCGCACCGAGGTTTTGGCCATCATGGGAAACTTGACGCCAAAGGTGTTTTCGCAGAAATCAGCGATCTTGGTGTTGCTGTCGGGCTCCTGGCTGAAGTCGTTGGAGGGGAAGCCGATCACCACCAGGCCCTTGGACTTGTATCGGGAATACAACGATTCAAGGCCCTTGTACTGTGGCGTAAACCCGCAATAGCTGGCCGTGTTGACGACCACCACCACTTGACCCGTGTATTGGCAGAGGTCCTGTGGCTTTTCGTCCTGCAAGCGCAGATGGGTGTGTTGCAACAGGGCGGGGCAGGCGGGCGATTGGGGGTTGGCGGCCTGGGCAGCCCCCATCGACAGCAGAAAAAGCAAGCCGCCCAAACCCTGGGCCAATGACCCCATGTGCAAGGCAACGCCCCTAAAAGACCAGCGGAAATGGATTGATTTTGCGTTCATGTTGACCGATGATGTCGCAAGACGGGCGATTTGTCTAGGACAAAACAAGAAAACCCCCTTGGCATCCCCTTTTTTTAAAACCATGAATCAGAGACCCCCCCCAGAGCCCATGTCGGTCTCGATCGCCGCCGTGGAGCGGGACACCGGCATCGGCAAAGACACCTTGCGCATTTGGGAGCGCAGATACGGCTTTCCCACCCCGGGGCGTGACGCTTTTGGTGAGCGCAGCTACCCCCTGGAGCAGGTCGAGAAACTGCGCGTGATCAAACGTTTGCTGGACCAGGGCCATCGGCCCGGGCGGATCGTGAGCCTGCCGATCGAAACCCTGCAGCGCTTGAGCCAAGGGCAAACGGGGACCCCTCACAAACTCCACGTCGACCCCGGCGGTGGAAGCGACCTGCGCGACTTCCTGGCCTGCGTGCAGCAGCACGACGCCGAAGCCTTGCGGCGGCGCCTGAACCAGGCGGTGGTGAGTCTGGGTCACTACCGATTCATCACCGACCTGGTGGCCCCGCTCAACGCCATGGTGGGCGACACCTGGATGCGTGGCGAATTGGAAATTTTTGAAGAACACCTCTACACCGAGTGCGTGACTTCGGTCATGCGCCAAGCGATTGGCAATGTGCCCCAAGCCCAACTGCAAAGCCGGCCCAGCATCTTGCTGACCACCTTCCCTCAAGAGTCACATGGGTTGGGCCTGCTGATGGTGGAATGCCTGTTGGCCCTGGAAGGTTGCCGCTGCCTTTCGTTGGGCACGCAAACGCCCTTGCCCGACATCGCCAAGGCGGCGCGGGCCCATCAGGTCGACATTGTCGCGCTCAGTTTCAGCATGAGCCTGAACCCGAATCAGGTGCACGAAGGGTTGTGCGAATTGCGCCAGCAAATCGGACCCGAAACCGAAATCTGGGCAGGTGGCAAAAACCCGGTCTTGCGGCGCCGCCCCATTGACGGGGTGTTGGTGCTGGGTTCGCTGGAGCTGATCCCGGGCCAGGTGCGCGATTGGCGCCAACACCATTGAACCGCCCAGCGGTCGCCAACGGCTGCGGTTAACATCGAAGGACTGTTCGAACGTCCCCCCCCCGATGAGTGCTTTGACCTTGCTTGAAAAAATCGGCCCCACCGACTGGGCCGTGCAACGCGTGCAGCAATGGCGCGCCAGGGGCGAGCGCGTGATTTTCACCAACGGGGTGTTTGATGTGCTGCACCGTGGACACGTCAGCTACTTGGACCAAGCCCGTGCCCTGGGAGACCGGCTGGTGGTCGGGCTCAACACCGACGCCTCGGCGCGCCGCTTGAACAAAGGACCCGATCGCCCCCTGAACGCCGAAGCAGATCGGGCCATGGTGATGGCCGCGCTCGAGTCGGTCAGCCTGGTGACCTGGTTCGACCAAGACACCCCGATGGACCTGATCGCTGCGCTGCGCCCCGATGTGATCGTCAAAGGGGGCGATTACGACATGGCGCGCCTGCCCGAGGCCGCGCTGGTGCGCAGCTGGGGGGGGCAAGCCCTGGCCCTGCCTTTCGTCACCGGCTACTCGACCACCCAATTGGTGCAGCGGATCAGGTCAACGACACCTGCCAAAGGGACTTGATCGCGCGCGCCTGATCGACAAAGGCGTCGAGTGGGAACTGGGTGGGTTTTTCGTCCAGACGGGCACGGTGCTGGGCACGGCGCAAGTCACGGTATGCGTTGGCAGCGGCCACCCCCACACCGGGGGGCAGCAAGCCCGCCTGCTCACAACGCTGCAAGAGCGCGATGTTGCCCACATTGTCCAGCAACTCGGGGTGCTGGCCCGCATGCGCCAGGATCAGGTGCTGCACGACAAACTCGGCGTCGACCATGCCCCCGGGGCTGTGCTTGACGTCAAACAAACCCTCGGGCACTGGCCGCGCGGCACGCATGCGTTCGCGCATGGCGACGATCTCGTCGCGCAAAGGGTCGGGCTCGCGGTGGGCCGCCATGACCTGGCGGCGCACGTCTTCCAACCGCTGGGCCAAGTCATCGGGCGCCACGCAACAGCGGGCGCGGGTCATGGCCTGGTGCTCCCAGGTCCACGCGGTGTTGTTGCCGCGCTGGGTCTGGTAGTGCGCAAACGCCTCAAAGGACGTCACCAGCAAGCCCGAGTTGCCGTTCGGGCGCAAGGCGGTGTCGATTTCATACAGGTCGCCCTCACCGGTCTTCACGGTCAGCCAGTTGATCATTTTGCGCACCAGGGCGGCATAGATCTCTCCGGCCTGTTCGTGTGGATCGTCGTAGACGAACACGATGTCGAGGTCGCTGCCATACCCGAGCTCTTTGCCCCCCAGCTTGCCGTAGCCGATCACCGCCACCCGGGGGTCGGGTCGGTGCTTTTGTTTCAAGCGCTCCCAGACCCAGCGCAAGCACACCCGCAAAATCGAGTCGGCCAGGGCCGACAGGTCGTCGGCCACCTGTTCGACGCTCAATCGCCCCTCGACGTCGCGCGCCAAGGTGCGAAACAGCTCGGCGTGCTGGGCACGCCGCAACAGGTTGAGCAATCCTTCTTCGTCGTCTTGTCCGACTTCGGTCAAAGAGCGGTAGCGGTAGTCGAGTTCGTGCTCGAAGGCGACCGGGTCAAAGCGCTCGGCCAACAGGCCAGGGCTGGCCAGCTCGTCGATGACGCCCGGATGCAACAACAGGTAACGCGCCGGCCACCGGGCCGCACCCAGCAAGCGCAGCAGCTGTTCATGCACACGGGGTCGCTCGAGCAACAGGGCCAGGTAACTCTCGCGTC
>JACCDX011274998.1_pt1 | contig 18652 bp, 18 predicted proteins | sample 7449681 | NCBI WGS metagenome assembly JACCDX01 (sample SAMN15323450, study PRJNA562643) | freshwater metagenome | isolation source: river surface water | place: USA:Blue River Watershed | collected 2017-08-18
GAAGCGTCGTTCCAAGCGCCGCTCGATGAAGTTTGGTAACCTCGCAGAGATGGGTGTTCAGTTCGGCAAGAAGCGCCGCTCCAAGCGCCGCTCGATGAAGTTCGGTGGCACTGACGCGGCGGAGCTCGGTCTGAACTTTGGCAAGAAGCGCCGCTCCAAGCGCCGTTCGGCTTCGTTCGGTAAGAAGCGTCGCTCCAAGCGCCACTCGGCCGCGTTCGGTAAGAAGCGCCGCTCCAAGCGCCGTTCGGCTTCGTTCGGTAAGAAGCGCCGCTCCAAGCGCCGTTCGGCCTCGTTCGGCAAGAAGCGTCGTTCCAAGCGCCGCTCGATGAAGTTTGGTAACCTCGCAGAGATGGGTGTTCAGTTCGGCAAGAAGCGCCGCTCCAAGCGCCGCTCGATGAAGTTCGGTGGCACTGACGCTGCGGAGCTCGGTCTGAACTTTGGCAAGAAGCGCCGCTCCAAGCGCCGTTCGGCTTCGTTCGGTAAGAAGCGCCGCTCCAAGCGCCACTCGGCCGCGTTCGGTAAGAAGCGCCGTTCCAAGGGCGGCAAGCGCAATTCGTTCGGTAAGAAGCGCCGTTCCAAGCGCCGCTCGGCTTCGTTCGGCAAGAAGCGTCGCGGTTCGCGCAAGCATTAATCAATACTCAGCCGATCGACAGTACGGACACTCCGCACACCTGTTCACACAGTGAATGCACAAAGGCTGGGAACAGCACTTTGTTTCTAACGCATCCCACAGGGGATAACTACAAATCGCACAATCGGGAACTACACGTCCTCGAGGAATTTGACACAAGGCACGCATTAATGCATCATTCGAGATGCTGCTCGCCGTCGCAATATTTCGAATGCCTGTCCATTCGAAATATCTTACACACATGAACGCCAAACGGTACCTCGGTAGGCCTTCAAAGTCTGCAAGACTCAGCTTGTCCGGGTCCGACAACGACGTGGTTGGAGGAACGGGTGGTGTTTCCACCACAAGGGCCTCCGTTTGAGGCAGACTGACTTCACTCTCTGGCACAACGCGTGTATTCTCAACAGGAGGGTCTTCTTCTTCGTCTTCGTCTTCGCCCAAATCGGTCAGAAGCAAATGTTCCATCCGATCCAATTCGTACCTTAAAATCCGGCCGAGACTCATAAGGTTCTCGTTCTGGAGGTACGGCTGGTAGAAAGGATCGTTCTCAACCGTGTCATCGTCGTTGTCATCATCGTCGTCTTCGTCTTCCCACTCGTCACCTTCGTCAATCTCAGCTTGGACATCTTCTTCTTCCGGAGCACCTTCGGTAGGTAAGGCTCCGTGCGAACGCAAATTGTACACCATTTTTTTTGTCTTAGCTCGTTATGCTTGTTTATTAAATTAAATTGTCGGATTCGAAATGGCAACAGAAGGAGAAACGTACGAGTCCTTACGTGACGCTTACAATCAACGCACCATGAAACTGTGCTCGGACTTGCACAGACTCACGAACAACCCGAACTTTAAACGCATGGCGGATCTAATGCAACACGACATTGACGCCCGTCAACCCGGCCTGATTCTGTGGAAGCATATTGACCAGATGAAACAGGAACACATCTCCAACGTCCTCGAAGGAAACACTGCGTTCTTCGAGAGCAACGAGTTTAGCGACGAGCGCGCAGACGGGAGCCTCATCCGCGAATTTCAGTCGATTTGGAAAGACCTTTCCGCTGTGAACAAGAAGGTTGTCTTTACCAAACTGCAAAACATCTTCCGAATCGCCGAACGTGTCCGTCAGTCCTATTTTGAAGCCGTGCTTGCCGACGCGGTCATGTAGATTGTTGTTCCGGCTCAAAAAATGTAAAGTGCAATTCTTGCTTGGTGCGCGCAAGCGACCAAACGCGTAGCATATCAATCAATTCGTCAGTCACATCTCCCTTGCCTGGTTCGCGAACTGCGAATACGTGTGTGACATCACTTAGTTCGAACGGGAAGCGTCGATACATGCTATGAGTAAACATGCGCGAGCTCGCGTAATATACACGCGCGTCCCGCGATGGAGGATCGTAATTCGTGATATGGAGGGGCGTGTGAGGAATCGATTCTTCAATCATCCGGAAGTACGGGAAGGATGAGCACAATAACAAAATCTGGTTGCCGGGATCCTCTTCGAGCACACGCGTTATTTCCGATTGGACGTGTTGTGTTACCGTACGCATCCCAGCAGTTCGTGCTGCTTGGTATGCGTCGTTCTCAACTCGGATGCGGATTTCGCGTTCAGCTTGGCGTACCGTTTCTTCCACGAGTAAGGTGCGGGCGACACGGAACCGATCGATATGCGCGCGACACAAAGGGCACGTCGGCATACTTGCCAGCCCACGCATCAACAACTTTGCACAGCATCCGCGGCACATACCGTGGCCGCACGACACCAAACAAGACCTTTCGGTATTCAAACAGACCGGACACTCGTGCTCCTCTACCTCGTCGTCGAACAATACGTGGTCGGGCCCCAAAACTTTATGAACAATCTCCAACCAGCGCTCCGACCGTTCCAGCGTCTCGATCGAAGCAGCACTGAGGTGAACCCAAAAGGTCGCGTTCATCAACCGTTCTTCGGCTATGTAAGCGACGAATTCGGGGGTGCGGAACTCGTCTGTCAACGGCTCGAACATCTCCACGTATATGTGCTTCACGATGGCAGCTTGCTCTTGTACAACCAGATCGGGTGTACGAATCACCAAATACGGTAAAAGACCGTTCGTGCACAGCAACTCCAACCAGTTTTGCCGAGTGAACCGTCCGTTCTGCGTCATCATCCCAACCTGTCTCACATCATCCAAACGGGTATCCTCTGAGAGGGCTTCGATCAGCCACACAAAACGGGTTGTGAAAAAGTATCCGGACATACAATGGGCGATTTTCCAGATCGCGCTGTCGGTTAAACCGTCATTTAACACGATTCGCAACCACGAAATATGCCCTAAGAGCGGTTTGTAGCGTTCCACGAACGAAGCTCCCACGACAAGAATATCCACTCGAGATGTCTGCAAGATATCCACGATTCGCTCGGACGTCAGGCCGTCCGCATTCAGACTCGCCCGGTCCCGCACAGGCACAAGCCGTTTGATGTCCGTGATCGAACGGACACATACCGTACGGCAATTCCCCGCCCAACGCTCGAGGGCATCACGCCATCGATCCATTTCAAAGGATGTTTCGGAGGAAACCACAATCAGCGTGGTCGAAACAGTCGGATGACTGTGCAAATTGGACGTCTGCATACGCGGGTGTTGCACACACGCACCCGGTCCTCCGCCCGGTTTCTGCGATTGGAGTACCTCGCGCCAAGCCCGGTCTTCTACACGAATCGGTTCAACCCGTTCGTTTAGATACGATGCCATAGTTACCATTTTACCACCCATACCTCGGCAAGAGCCCAACCAACCGAATGTGGTCTGGAAGGAAGGATCATCGGGCAATGGTCCGGATTCGAATTCCCTCATGCGATTTAATTCTTCGATTTGAAAAGGTCGAAGCATTTCTTTACCTTTTCTTTTGCTTCTTGTTACTTATTATTTAACCAAACATTGCGGCAAAGGAAGACGTCACAGGGGCGGCGGGAGCCGCGCCATTGTTCACCACGTTCACCTTGATCGACGCATCCAGCGAACCGGCCGTGGCGTTCGAAGGAATCGCAACACCCGGTGTGCCCAGCGCGGGGTTGAACGAAGCCGTTGTGGTGCCGACCGAGGCGTCCACAATCGCACGCACACCCTGGGGAGTGTTCGTACCACGCAGGGGGCTCAGCACAGGCATCGGCTGGGCAAGAATGGCCTGCTGGTAGGTGACAGGGCCGCCACCGGGGAGATTGCGCTCCGCCTGACCGCTCCACGTCTCGCGACGCTTCTCCTCCCAGCTACCACCATGCCACTTCAACTTCTCCGCCTCCGCCGCCGCCTTGCGGAAAGCCTCCTCACGCTGACGCTTCACTTCGGGGTCCTCGGCAGTAAACTCCTGGACAGCTGCGAAAGTATTTTGTTGATATTTGTCCGAAGGCAACTGCGACGTGAAAGTTGACGGCCGAGCGGGTTTCGAGACGGACGCAAACTTCTTCTTACCGTTACCCTCGTTACCTCCGAAATTCGACACGGACGCAAACGAATCAATCACGGCGGCGAACCCGCTGCCCACCTTGTCCACAGCATTCGCCACAGTCTCACCAACCTCTTCCACAGCAGTGGTTACTTTGTCGAGCCAGTCACTCATTTTTTTTTCAAACTATCTTTTTTAATCATCCCCGATCGATATTTTTTTTTAGGGTGCGTGCGTTTTTTCAAACCACGAAACAAACCTTCGGCCTTCTTCAATAAAAACAAAACAACCCCGTGTGTGAAAGAAGAATGGGGATTCGCGGCCTCACACAGTTCGCAAACGGACTGAAAACGAAAAAAAGAATTCCACTCGGACATATTTCACACGAACGACATAAAATTTGGGCCATTGACGCTTCTCTCTTTCTTTACCGAGCAAGGTGCTTGTCCGCGAATCATTCGTCCGAAACTTCATTCGGACGCGCGCATCGCCGTCCGCACCGCTTCCGAAACGTCGTCGGTGATGTGCCGCTCGACAAAAGTCATCTCGTAGGGATCGTGGATGTTGTATCTCAACTGCTCGCCAACGGGATCACGCCCGTCATCGTTTTTGACGGGCCACCGCCCCAAGAGAAATCCAAAACCATCCAGAAACGAAAGACCCACAAAGAAAACACTCAACAAAACATCGCGTGGATCGAACAACAGTTCGAGTCCGACGCACCTCCATCGGCCGCGTCGACACCGAACAAAAGCTCGGTCGGGCCTTCGAATGCTTCGTCCGACGACTTCTTTGAACGCGCCATCGCGCAACTCAGTTCGCCCGTTCCTATCTCGTCCGAGGAAAAAAAGAAAATCAAACAAGAACTTGAACTCGAGAAACAAAAACTCGCAGCCGTCTTTCTCCAACCGCACCACTTCTACCAAACGCAATCGCTCTGCCAAATCCTCGGGATCCCGTTCATTCGCAGCCCGGGCGAGGCCGAGGTAACGTGTGTCGAATTGCTGCGGAACCAAAGGATCGACGCAGTTTACACAGCCGATTCGGACGTGCTCGTGTTCGGATGCACGCGCATGATTCGAAGGATCATCAACGATGAATATATCGACGCACTGGATCACAACTTCGTCATCCGTGAACTCGGCATCAGCCACGCACAGTTCGTATGCATGTGTATTTTGATCGGGTGCGATTTCTGCGAACCTCTGCTAACGCAGAATTCCTTCACACAAGCACTCGAGCTCGTCAAGAACTTCTACACCGACCCGTTCGACCCCGTACGCTTTTTAAAATCATTCCGCGACCAACATCCGGAGTGGACCGCAAAGGCACTCCGGGCCTACGAACTCTACACAAATCCTACAAACACACCAACCGATCCCGTGCCGACTCCATGCATCCCCGAAAATATACAATCATTGATTCATGAGCTTCAAACACACTTGGATATGCAAGGGGCGTATGTACAAAGAGTGGTGGAACAAATCGTGCAGAGCTTTCAAGCATATAAACAATTCAAACGGCCACATACGGCCATCACACTCGGTCTGCCCACCAAGCCCGGATTCGTGCCGTACATACCGTCACACAAAGACAGTGGCGCCAACGCCAAACAGCTTCAGCAACAGCAGCAGCCGAGAATCCCCAAGTTCCGTCCGAACGAAACGCTCATGGAGCTTATAGAAGCCTCTCGCGAATCGCCTCCATCGACTTGGTCTTGGACAGAGTGCTTAGCCAACGCACATATATGGTATCCACCTGCCGAGCGTCCATGGAAGACACCTCCTCCGGCGACGACACAACCACGCACGGCCACGCGGTGAAGAACCGCACGTAGTACCCCGTCAGAGTCGAACGCTCTCCGTTCGGGCGCGTGTACTCCGTGTAACGGTTCTCGAAGCGCGGGTCCGCCTCGAACGCCTTGCGCCAGCTCAGGTACGAATCCAGCGCGTCCGTCGACGTCTGCACCATGCTCCGACGGTTCACGTCAAGCGGCTCCCACTCCAGAGGGGCCGACTCGGCCATCATCGGATGCTGCTGCACGGAGGCACTCGACGACGACGAACTCGACGACGAAATCAGCTTCTTCGCCATGAACCGACTACGAAGGTCCGACGCACCCGCACCACCTGAAGTCATAGGTGCCGAAGGGGCAACCACCGGTTGCGGCATAAAGAAATCCGCCACCTCCTCCTCCTCCTTCTTAGCCGCCGCCAGCAAATCCACCTTCTTCAGCTCGACCACAGGCGCCTGCTGCGTCGCAGGCTGAACCTGCGTAGGAGCATCGTCGTCCTCGCTCTTCTCACCCTCGCCCTCGTCCTCGTCCCCATCCTCCTCGCTCTCACCCTCGTCCGCCTCACCCTCACCCTCACCCTCGTCCGCATCCTCACCCTCACCCTCACCCTCACCCTCATCCTTCTCCGCCGCACCCGCTCCCGCAGCACTCGTAGCCAACATTTCATAGTAATAGCCCTTGCCCTTACCGATAGGCATCGAAGACTTGCCAGCCTCCTCCTCACTTGCCTCGTCGTCGTCCCCCTCTGCCGCGCCACCCGCACCCTCACCCGCTCCGGCCTCGTCATCCGAGGATTCCTCGGCGTCGGACCCCTCCTCCACCGGCTTCTGCGTAAACAGCTTCTTCTTGCGCCCCGCACCACCCGCACCACCCGCACCTGCCGTACCGGCCGCACCCGCACCGGCCGCCGCCGCACGTGCCTTCTTCGGGGGGCACGCTTGCAGCTGCAAGGCCGCAGGCGAGGGCTCGTACGAGAGCGACTCGCCACGCGCCACACGACGCGCAAGTCCAATGACCTTATCGTACGTCGACCGCTTCTTCAAAGTGGCCAGGGCCTGGTCCTTGCCCTGTTTGCCACGCACCGCCGGCTGCAGGTTCATCAGAACCAGCAAGTTCTTCATCACGTACGCCTCCACGTTGCGAGGCTTCAGGAGCCCCGACGACACCGGCGACACGAACCGGTTCAGCCACGCCGTAAACGAATCAACATAGCCACAAATCACCAGCGACTGGATCAGCGCCTCAAAGTACCGGTCCAGATCCGCAGGGTCCGTCTGCACCAGGTTCAGCTGCTTACGAGCCCACTCGAAGTCCGTCGCCGGCTTCGAGTGGCGCAAAACACCCCTCAAAATCGTCTCGAAGCCGTCCTCACCCTCACCGGCACCCTCGCCCGCACCCTCACCGCCCTCAGACTCGTCCTCCACCAACTCCACGTCGTCCTCGTCCTCCTCGAGCACGTTCGCCTTGCGCTTACCTTGCTGCAGCGCTTCCACAGCGTTCATGCGCTTCTCAAGCTCGGAAATACGAAGTCCAAAAGCAAGTTCGTAGTTCATTTTCGTTTTGTTTTTGTTCTTTCGAAGTTGAGTGAGAACTTGGAGCCGGCCGATTCGGCCGGCCTTTCGGAACCCCGTACGGGCCTGTCCGGACTCACGAGCGCCCGTAATTTAATACTCCGCACCGTCGCCTTCTTCCTCATCATCATAGTGCGTCCACATTTGACCAGCTCCCATGGGCGTTGCAAAGTACCCCATAAACGATTGCGTCAGCTTCGGTGTAATAAACTTGTGCACCTCTAACACCAGTTCCGTCTCGTTCTTCAGTGCATCGGTCCAATGGCGCGCCTCTGAACCGAAACGGTTCTCGTACGCCTCCGCTTCATCCGGTTCGTAAAAGGTGACAAGCGGTGTGACGCCCGCGCCTCGGAAGAATGTGACCTCGTGGACTGAAGCTGTGCCGTGGTTGACTGCTTGTAACACGTAATCCGTATGGGCTTCCGATAGGTACAGAGGGTCGAAAATGTACGTGTACAAAACGCTCGACACTGCGAGAATCACAAAGACCTTCAGACACACTAACTTTAATAATTCCTCGAGCTCACCACGATTACCGACTTCGACATCAGATGAAATCTTCGGAGCACTCGGGTTTTCAGGCATGCCAAACCGCAACGAAATTTCAATTTTCACCGAACGCATAATCGTGTCGAGAATCTTCCAACTCGTGTAGCTTTCAAATTCTGCATACACACCGTACGAAGCCGCTTGGCCATCGGCTGTTTGTAACATCTTCGGGGTCTTTGAAATCTGATTCGAAATCATATGATCCAGCCGTTCAACTAAAGTCATCAGACCCTCAAACAGATCACGACGGTGTTCGCGCGAATGAATGTACGGCACCCACTGGTGCTTGTCGAAAAAGTGCATGTACTCGGGCAAAATTCCCGCACCGTACCCCAAAAGATCACGCACGAATGACGACACGTCGCGTGGAATGAAACTATTTACTGCCTCAATAACTGCACCACCGACTTCTTCTGCCGTAGCCACGCTGTCACCGTCATCATCACCGTCGCCACCCGGACCGCCACCGTCACCACCACCCAAAGTAGGAGCAGATCCTCTTAAGCTCGCAGCTGCGCCAGAACGGCCACCACCCGCACCAGCGCTGGTGCCACGCGCGCCTGAAGCTTCGGCGGCGGCGCGTCCCGGTGCTCCAACACGAATGCCAGTGCGTTCGGATACTTCTTTCGCAACCTGTTCGGCTTTTGTAATAGCTGTTTCGGCTGCTTCTAGTTCCGTGCGGCTTTCAGTCAGCGCCGTTTGGGCTTTCTGAAGTTTTAATCCGGCTATTTTCCTGTCTGCCTCCAATTGCACTTGCTGCTTCAGGGTCGACAAGTATTCTTTCATCGCATTGTACTGTTTTCCTGTAACTCCTCTCACTTTTTCCATGGCTATCCCAGCCTGACTCTTGAATGACGTGAGTTCTTCTACTGAGGTTGTAGACACTATCTTTTCCCCAAGGGCGTTGAGGGCTTTCTCTACTCCTGTCTGTTTCGGATCGGCCTCTGGTTTTTCTCCAGTGTATCCCTCGGCAAATGGGGCTTGCTTCTTTTTCATCAGTTCTGCATTAACCGTTTGTTTTTCAGTGGCTGTTTCCAGCGCCGCTGCTGCTTCTTGAACACGTTTATAAAGGGTATCAAACGTTTCCCGCTTTTGGACCACGTTTTCACCCGCTGTCGCGAGTGTTTTTGACGCCTGTTCGGCTTCGAGACGGCTTTGAGCGATCCGACTGTCCAGAGCAGTCATTACTTTCTTGATATACGCCTTGGCACTTTCCACATTAGCAAGAAACCCTGTTTTTGCCAATCCGGAAGGGTACTTGTCGGCCGCCTTTTTGACGTTTTCTGTAAACTGATCATTTGTCGATAATGCGAAATTTTTGAGTTCTTCGAGCACCGTGACATCCGTTTGATCACGCGTACGTCCTTCGAGATTCTGAAAACTCCGAATGAAATCCAAGAGCATTGCATCGTACGCACCAACATCGACCTCCCCACTCGCAGATGATGCAGCCGCAGATGCAGCCGCAGGTTTAGCCGCCCGAGTAAGAAGCGCCTGTAACTGTTCATTGTTATCAGCGGCCGCAGCGGCCTCAGCTGCCTCGGCTGCGGCGGTCGCACTGATCCGTACAAGGGTATTGTCGCGTGCACTTGGCGCTGCCGTCGCTGCCCGGGGCCGAAGGGCTTTTGCACCGGGTACATTACCACGTGCATACATTTTTATCACAGTAAATGTTTTTTTACAAAGTCAGAGAAAGGAAAAAAAATCCGTGGATTGTGCGTTTGTTTTTTTCCGAAAGAAGTAAGGGCACTCTTTCAAACAAAAAAGGTTTGCAGTCGAAAAAAATGTCTTCTATCCCTACGTTTGCGTCCGTCCGCGAAATGGCGCGTGTGAATCCGGACGGAGACGTGTGGAGCGACATGATCGCGCCGTTTATCGCTTCGAAGCTGTTTGAGTGCTCAAAAATTGAGGCGTACGAGGACGTGAGATTGATCCCGCCCGAGTTGCAGGAATATACGAACGAAATGTTGACATTGTTGGTGCGCAAGTCGGGTTCCGAGAAGGTTTCGCGCGTGTACCTTTGGGTGGGCACACGCGACGAGGCGAAGATGGCAAATTGCTTACTCGAGAGCAACGTCGGCCGGTTCGTGGTCGTGCAGACCGTGATTCCCCATGACGTGGAGTTCTACAACAAGTACGAGATCATCCAGGAATCGGACGAGGGTGGTATGTTTTCCGACCTGGAGGTCAACAAGGTGCTTGTTTCGACCCCGAGTGGTGTGAAGCGTCTCGAAGGAGATGCGTTGGTGGATCTCATTCAACACGCGACCGAAGCATTTGTGGCAAAGTTGATGGAACTCGAAGAGTCGGGCAATGATTTATTGGGTTTGTTTGTGACGGTAAGGGTGATGCGTCGCGGCGACTCCACCTTGTTTGATGAGACGGATATTCTCATCGGTGACCGTCACGCCATTCGCGATCTTCGCGAGGCCGAAGACTCGGACTCGTCCAACGCTGATTCGGACTATTCAACGACGTCCGAGCGTGCAGAAGCTGCCGCAACCCGTTCTACTTCGTCCGGCGAATTGAGCAAATCGAGCGAGTCGTGCGAGTCGTGCGAGTCGAGCGGGTCCAGTGAGAGCGGAACGAGTGAGTCGGATGAGTCAGACGGGAGTGAGTCAGACGACGACGAGTCCCGTACGGATTCGGACGATTCGTCTGCGATTGCGACGGAGGAGGATGAAGACGACGACGTGGACGAAGAAGACGACGAAGACGAAGACGATGTTGCGGACGAGGACCGCTTGATTGAAGAGGCGAAGATCATGTCGCTGCTTCCGTTGTTCAATGAGTTTGTGGAGAACTATTCCCCCGAGTCGGTATCGGATGCGTCCTTACGGGTGCTGTTGGACAAGATGAAGATGATTGGTACGATCCGTATGGATATGTTCGACGACGACGATTTTGATATGGAGGAAGACCCGATGACGGCGGAGCAGACACAGACGTCGAATGACGACCACCTGCTCGCGATCATGGCGGCCCTGAACCGTACGTCGATCCTAGCGGGTCGCACCGAGGCGCCCGTAGTTGTCGAGAAGGAGGACAATCATCAAGAGTTGAAAGAGAGTATTGGTGATGAGAAAGAGACAGCTTGAAAAGAAAAAAAAGGAAGAAGATGAAAAACTGTATGAAGATTTTTTTTGAGCTTGAAAAAAAAACACGTTGTGCATCTGAAAAAAATTTATCCTTCCCAAGTGAATAAAAAAAGTCTTTCAAAAAAGCACACTAAAAAATGGCTGGTGGTGGTATGATTCAACTTGTGGCCTTTGGCCCCCAGGATTCGGTGCTGACAACCCAGCCCGATACTACCTTCTTCAAGGCGGGTTACGACAAGTACTCGGCCTTCGCTATGGAGTCGATTGAGCAGTCGATGAACGGTACTGCGGATTTCGGCAAGAAGACGACCACGACCGTTGCTCGTGCGGGTGATCTGATGTACAAGACCTACCTGCAGGTGCAGCTGCCCCGTCTGGTGAATGAGGACGGCACCACCTGCTTCGGTACCCCCGCGCAGATGGCCGTGGCGTTCAACACCAACCAGAACATCAACATCTGCTGGACCAACGCTCTGGGCCACGCCATGATCCGCTACGTGGACATTGAGATCGGTAACCAGCTGATCGACCGCCACTACGGTCTGTGGATGGACCTGTGGGACGAGCTGACCAACCTGGAGGAGAAGAAGGACGGTTACGGCCAGATGGTCGGCAAGGTGGGTTCGGACCTGGGTCTGATCGGCAACGCCAACGACTCGAAGATCCTGTACATCCCCCTGCAGTTCTGGTTCTGCCGCAACTCGGGTCTGGCGATCCCCCTGCTGGCCCTGGGCTTCCACGAGGTGCGTCTGGTCGTCGAGCTGCGCTCGGCCCAGGAGCTGATCGTGGCTCTGGCGGACGACGGCTCGCGTCTGTCGCAGAACGTGACCCAGTTCGTGACCACCCCCTCGATCGTGAACTGCCAGTTCTTCGTGGACTACGTGTTCCTGGACCAGGCTGAGCGCGAGCTGTTCGTGCAGAAGCCCCACTCGTACCTGATTGAGCAGGTGCAGTTCAACGGCTCGGACTCGGTGGACACCTTCACGACCGCGCAGAAGGCCCGCATGCAGTTCAACCACCCCGTGAAGATGCTCGTGTGGGTGCTCCAGCGTCAGGATAACGCCGCCACCATCGGCTCGGCCTACAACGACTGGTTCAACTACTCGACCGCTCGCCCCGGTACCCCCAACCCCGACCAGGCCCTGGACCTGCTGCAGGACGCCAAGCTGACCATGAACGGCACTGACCGCTTCGCCGTGCGCCCCCAGACCTACTTCCGTCTGGTGCAGCCCTACCAGCACCTGTCGCGCATCCCCAACAAGCCCATCTACATCTACTCGTTCTCGCTGCGCCCCGAGGAGTGGCAGCCCAGCGGTACCTGCAACTTCTCGCGTCTGGACACCGTGCAGCTGCAGTACAACCTGGCCCAGTGGACCACCGCGCAGCGCTCGGCTCTGGGTCTGCCCCAGTACGCCCAGCTCCAGCTGTTCGCCGTGAACTACAACGTGGTGACCGTGGTGAATGGTATGTTGGGACTCAAGTATGCATCTTGAGGACCTTAATCGTATCCAGGCGGCTATCCAAATATCGGTCAAACATGACCCTAATGAAAACCAATCATTCTTTACGAAGTCCCGTAAAATTAAATTTAGAAAACAAAAGAATCCCTTATATTTCAGTTAGCCAATAAAATCGCTACTGAAATATAAAACAATATGCCACCTAAAAAGAAACGTTCGACACGTACAGCAGATTGCTGTGTACATGATTGCGAAGAACGTGCAAAGTACGTGTCACGTACGTTCACCGAACGTGTTCCGACACATTGTGCACAACACGCACAACCTCGAGACGACTTTTTCGAGTATTCGGAACGTCTCTGCGAGGTCCAGACATGTACCAAGCGTTCTTCATTTGCACCTCACCGTGACCACGATGCGGCACGTTGCGGTACACATAAACTTGCTGGTGACGTCAATGTCGCCAAGAAGTTGTGCGAATGTGGAAAGGCGAAACCGTTTTTTGGTCCTCCTGGAACACGTTCGGCGACAAGGTGCGGACAGTGTAAAAAGGATGGAGACGTGGATCTTTACAACAAGAAGTGCGGCCGTTGCAAAAAGAAGCAAGTCTCTGCTATCATCCAGGGGCGTGAAGACGAAGGCATGATATATTGTTTAGCATGTGCGACAGCGCTCGAGTTTACTTGTACCAACGGACGCGTTGCATATTGTGCATGCGGGACACAGTCCATTTTTGATATTCCAGGAACGGCTGTTAAATCCGCACGTTTCTGCGGACAGTGTCGAGATCCGTCCAAACATGTTGATGTGCGACACGAAAATCAAATGTGCGCCGCATGTTGCAATACGCGCGGAACTCGTGTACACGACGGACACTTATGGTGCCACGGATGTTTCGTCAAAACATTTCCGGATGTTCCAACTCCCCGTAACTACAAGACCAAGCAACGCGACGTTGAAGAGTTTTTAAAGGCCAGGTTCTCCGACAAGCTTACATTGAAGTTGGACCGTCAAACCGAACGTATCGTAGCCGAAGCAAGCGCCGGAGCTGGGGCTGGCGGTGGATTCGTACCCGAAGAGTTTGAGGACGAACGTCCTTGCGGGTCGTCGGGACGCAAACCGGACGTTCTCATTGACATGGGCGAATGGGTTGTCGTCGTCGAGGTCGATGAGGGACAGCACAAGCAAGACTCGTACAAGTCCTCCTGTGAGAACAAGCGAATCATGCAGATCTTTGATGACATGGGACGCCGTCCGATCGTGTTCGTTCGGTTTAATCCGGACAATTATGTGGATGCAGAAGGCAACAAGGTCCTTTCGCCTTGGACGGTTGATGGACGTACTGGCAGTGCTTTGCACGTGTCCGCGGAGAACCGTTCAGTGTGGAACGCTCGTTTAGCAGCGCTTGCGTTAACACTTGAACGCGTATCCTCCGTTCGGCCTACGAAGGATGTGACGTTTGAGTACTTGTACTTTGACGGATACTAATTTTACGGGTGCTCGTGATGCATGTTTTATTATAAAAATAAAAACGTCAGATCGAAATAAATGTTTGCAAATCATCTCGAACAACACTAAAAATGGACGAATACGAGTGTCACGACACAGCGGAAGACTTCCAGAGGCGTCACGAACGTCGTGCCGAAGCTCTGCGGCTCTACCATGACCAACTTGCCGCACGGATCCGTTCGCATCCTTCACGACGATCGAAAAAGGTAATGGATGCTCGCTGGGGCCTAGCCCTTTTAAACAAAAACCCGTTGTTCGATAATGAAGACGAAGAGTACAAATTTGTCTGCAAGTTTGGACGGGGCTTTTGGGCCCCCCTCTGTGTGTTCTTCGATGAAGACGAAGAGTCGATGAAGCTTCTTGTTAAGTTTGCCGAGGCATTTGGAGCTTTTGATTACTAGCTTCCGAATTCAACTCTTGACCAGAATGAATGATTGTGTAAAAAACACAAATAAATAATGAAAAAATGAACGGAATCGTGAGTGACTTTCAAACCCATACGGTGACACTTCGCACCATCAAGAAACTGTACGACCACATCAAAGCGTATCCATTCAGCTCTTCAGACGACCCCATGCTGGCCCGTGTGAAGAATTCTCTCGATCGATATGTGCTCTTCGTTGACACCGTCTTTCAGCAAAACGGGCAGTTCATTTGGTTCCGTCCGGGTATGCCGAGGGACCTCCCGAACGCCATCCGGACAGTCATGACCTACAGTCCGGTTGTGCAACTCTTTTATCAAATTACGGAGGGGCATCGTCTGTGAGCCCTTCGTGTTTGTTGTGGATCGTGTGAAAGTAGATTTCGAATAAAATTTTCAAAACAATCGACACTCCAAAAATCGCGTTTGCGTGTTCGCTGTGCGAAAAGAGTTGCTTATACAGAATGTATTCCTTGACAAAGTCGAAAAACACAATCACTGGCCATCTCTTCTTCGTCCATGCGTACAGAAACACCCCGATCGCTCTGTATACGACAAAAAAATGCAGAACGGGGTCGTTCGGGAATAAAGAAAACAACATCAGATACGTGAGCGCGTCTGAGATTTTGTCTGTCTGTTGGTACGCCTCCGTTTTAGTCACACGTTCCTTGTTCTCCCAGCCACCGTCCTTTCCAAATAAAGCATACAATGACCCGATCCCGTCCAATAGCATGATGGCAAGAACGAGCGCGTACGGGTTCGTCGGCCATTTCAGTACGACGAACAGTACGAACGTGACGACGACCCGAATGATATGTTCGACATAAACAGCCGGTATCATTTTTTTCTTTTGAAAAACGTCTACGCAATTTTTTCGCGACATGTAAATAAATCATGGCACGACGTCCGCGTCCGCTTGAAACCCCGAACGGACCCGAACGGACCGACCTGCCGTACGAGTTCGAAATCTGTGAGTACCTTGACAAGAACGTGGACCCGTCCGTCCCGTGCCCTGAGTTTTACTTTACGATTTGGACCGAGCATCCGGAAAACTTGCGCGAATTTCCATTAAAGACTTATCGCCTCGCGTCAAAACACGTCATCGACGCTCCCAGTATCAAGTACCGCTTGCATCCATTTGGACGGACTTGGTTCGACTATTTGATCGGGCTCCCGTACCGACAGCGTGTCGATATTACCGTCAGACTTATCGGTTCGAATACGAACGAACCCATACCTCAACAGTAAAGCAATCAAAAATGGGAGCCGTGAAATCCAGGAGCACCACTGTGTCCCAGCCACCGCCCTTGCCGAAACGGTTTTCGTGGGAGGAGTATGCGCGCCTGCGAGAATTACCGGGGCCTGTGTACGAAATTGCACATGGGTTGTTTGTGTACGAAACGACTGTGCACGTGCCCAAGCCGAAAGAACACGAGGACGATGCACTTGAGGAAGAAGAGGTTCCGGAGATTCGTTTCTTTTCGGACAGCCCATATTTGTCGGAGGGGGTGGTGTACTTGAGTTTGTGTGGGTTCAAGATTGTGTTCGAACATTTTCATAACCGGGGTGTGGAGGTGTATGAAAAAGTTCGTGTGGGTTTGTTTGTGCCGATAGGGAGTTCCAAACGGCGCCGTACGTTTTTTGTACGGCCTCGTGTGTACGAACGGCCTGCGACAGACCCTAGGGTCTTTAAAGATTGTGACGTCGATGCTGCTGAGTATCTTGAATTTATCTTCGCTTGAAAAAAAATCGCACTTCGTGATCAATAAAAAACACAAATCCAAAAAAAATGTCGACTCCTGCATCTACCTGGTCGTACACGGCCACTCCCGTGCCTACCCAACAGGCCAAGTTCACGACGTCCGTCGTTTCTGCGAAGCGCGTCGAAGGCGCGGGTGTGTATCAGCGCCACCCTCTCGGTGCGTCGGCGCTTCTCGTGCCTCCTGGTTCCGTCTCGGCCTATGCTGGCGTTTCGGTTCCCGGTGGTTGGCTGCATTGCGACGGCTCCGCCATTGACCGTACGATCTATGCGGACCTTTTCGCCGCGATCGGTACCACGTTCGGTGCCGGCGATGGTGAGACCACGTTCAACATTCCCAACCTGCGCGGCCGCAACATTATTGGTCTGAACTCGAGCGACGCTGACTTTGACGCGCTCGGTGAGACCGGTGGTGAGAAGCGCCACACGCTGACGATCGCCGAGATGCCCGAACACAACCACGGCGTCACCGATCCTGGTCATATTCACGGCATCACCGATCCGGGCCACACCCACTCGTACGTGAATCAGGTCGGTGACCAGGGTGTGAATACGCTTACAACCCAGAACACGGCCGCTGACGAGGGTGACTATGGTCAGACGACAAGTAGGGAAACAACCGGCGTCACTGTCAACCGTGCCACTACGGACATTTCGATCCAGAACACGGGTGGTGGTCAATCGCACAACGTGCTGGACCCGTACATGGCCTTGCGTTACATTATCAAGGTTTAAGGTGTCTGGCACATCAAGAACCCCTCGAACGTATAACGTATGCGCATCGACCACCGGAGGAAGTCAATATTTTTGCAGTCTTGACATTGAGCGATCTAGTTTTTTTTTCTGCCGTGTTAAATATAAAAACACGTGAAAAAAAAAATGTCGACTCCCAGCAACAACTTTGCTTCGACCTCCACTCCCGTGGCTCCTTACTCGGGCCGCAACGTCTTCGCGACCGTGAAGACCAACCAGATCCGCTCGAGCCTTCGCGCGGCTTATTACTTCAAGGCGTACGGTACCGCGAACGGTCCTACGTCTTTCACTGGCCCCACCGGTGGTGAGACCGCAATTGTCCTGGGCGCTGTCGACGAGATGGAGACCAACACCGTCACCTACAATCCCTCGACCGGTGTGTTCACCGCGCCTGTGAAGGGCCTGTACTCCTTCGAGGTGTGCACCGATGATTCGTCCCACATCTATCTGAAGGTGACTTCGGGTGGTTCGTCGTACTATCCTCTGACCGGTGGCCATGGTTTCACTGGCGAGATTTCCCTCGAGGCCGGTGATGAGGTTCGTCTTGTCGTGTACAATGAGGCGTCGGTTTCCGTCACCTCGTACCCCGCTCCGTTCCTGAAGTCGTACCTGACTCTGGCTAACGCTCCTAACACCACCTTCGGTGGCCGTCTGACTGTTGCTCTGTAAACAAAAAACCAAAAGTTTCGTCGCACAGACTTGATTATTTAAAAATCGTGCAAGTCATTCCAGATCCGAACGGATCTCGTTTCGATTTTCTCAACTTATTGTACTACTTACGTTCGGCACTGAGTGCCAAGCCTCATCCAAAGCGGCTATTACGAACTACTTTCTTCTTCGAAGACCGTTTCGTCTTTCGAAGAAAATAACTGCACATGTGCTTCTTGCCGATATGTTCGGACAGGTCACGTGCAATTTTTGCTTTTTGAATGGCTTCCGGACGTTTCTTGCGCGGGTCGCGTAGAATCAGATTCGCGCGTTGATGAGTCGCGATCAGCCCCACACAATCAATCAAGTCCGTGCCGTTCGCACAGATCGGGTAATTGCGTTTCGGGGTCGTGATCAAAAAACACTTTTTCGACATGGACCGGCGCTCTTTCGACGTGCGCGGTTTACGTTCGCTCCATCCGTTTGCGTTTGTGGCGTCTCGGTGGACAACTGTGTTTCCAAAGGAAGAATAAAGGCGCATCTTTTTTATTTCAACACGAACATTTTTTTACCGCCCGAACAAAAGTTTGAACAACATGTTTTGCCGTTTGTTTTTGAGGGATTGTGCAGCACGCGTTTTTGACTCGCGTTTACGAATTCGTTGAGAAACACGCTGGGGGCCTTGCACTTCGTTTCGCCCTTGTAAACGACGACGTTGCTGCTGATGTGGAGCGGGCTCAGGAGCGGGTGCGTGAGCGGGCTCAGGAGCGGGTGCATGAGCGGGCTCAGGAGCGGGTGCATGAGCGGGCTCAGGAGCAGGTGCAGGGACATCGTCACCGCCTTGTGCGAAATCGTCGTGGTTGTGATGATGATCGTCATCGTCTCCTCCACCTCCACCTCCATCTCCATCTCCACCTCCACCTCCACCTCCACCTCCACCTCCACCTCCACCTCCACCTTCACCTCCACCTCCACCTCCACCTCCACCTCCACCCCCCCCTCCACCTCCACCTCCACCTCAACCACCCCCTCACCACC
>JACCDX010452169.1_pt1 | contig 18648 bp, 20 predicted proteins | sample 7449681 | NCBI WGS metagenome assembly JACCDX01 (sample SAMN15323450, study PRJNA562643) | freshwater metagenome | isolation source: river surface water | place: USA:Blue River Watershed | collected 2017-08-18
ATGGCAACACCACGCGTTGGGCGATGGCGCTCGAACAGGCCGCCAGCGACGACGTGCATCTGGTCGCCGAAGCCTTTGCCGACGACCACGATCACCGCCCGTGGCTGCAGGCCGGCTTTTGGGCATCCGTGACGCCCAAGGTGTCGGTGAACGCGAGCTACGGCCGCCACACCGGCGTTGACCGGGCACGTGCGTTGACGCTGGGCTTGACTGTCGGCTTCTGAGACGCGGTCACGGTGCCGGACCGTGATGGCTTGGTGTTATACGTTTCGTATACGAATCGTATATAGTGGCGCCATGGGAATCGTCAAAATCTCCGATCCGCTGCACGAAAGCCTGCGCCTGGCGAGCCAGGCCTTGTCGCGCTCCATCAATGCCCAGGCCGAGCACTGGATGCGCGTCGGCATGTTGGCCGAACTGCACCCGCAACTGAGCCATGCCGAGATCTGCCAGCTGCTGATCCGCGCCGAGCAGGAAGGTGGCCTGGACCTGGCCCGCCTGGCCGGTTGGGCGCAGCCGGCCAAGGCCAAGGGAGCCCGCGCATGAAGAGCCTCAAGCTGCGCAGCCCCGAGGAAGTCGCCCGGGCCCGGGAGGCGGGCCACCTCATCGCCGAAGTGCTGGCCATGCTCAAGCCGCACGTCGTGCCTGGCGTCACGACCGAGGAGCTGGATGCGATCTGCCACGACTACATCGTCGGCACGCTGAAGTGCATCCCGTCCAACGTCGGTTATCACGGCTATCCGAAGACCGCCTGCATCTCGCCCAACCATGTGGTCTGCCACGGCATCCCGAGCAAGGATAAAAAGCTCAAGAAGGGCGACATCGTCAACGTGGACGTGACGTTGACCAAGGACGGCTGGTTCGGCGACAGCAGCCGCATGTTCATCGTCGGCGAGGCCAATGTGCTGGCGCGCCGCCTCGTCATGACGACCTACGAGGCGCTGCGCGCCGGCATCCGTGAGGTGCGCCCGGGCGCGACGTTAGGCGACGTTGGCCACGCCATCCAGAAGGTCGCCCACGCGGCCGGTTTCAGCGTCGTGCGGGAGTACGGCGGCCATGGCATCGGCGACGTCTATCACGATGAGCCGCACGTCAATCATTTCGGCCGCCCCGGCGAGGGCCTGCGCCTGCAGGAAGGCATGATCTTCACGATCGAGCCGATGATCAACGCGGGCGGCGCCGCCATCCGCGAACTCAACGATGGCTGGACCGTGGTCACCAAGGACCACTCGCTGTCGGCCCAATGGGAGCACATGGTCACGGTGACCAAGGACGGCTTCGAGATCCTGACGCCGTGGCCGGACGGCCTGGGCGACTATCCGGCGATCGACTGAACGCCGCGCGGGCGGCCCGGTGCGGTAGTTTTTCATCGGTCAAGCCCGCCCGCGCTGCGGCGCTGGGCGGTGCGTCCTTTAGCATCGGCAGCCAACATCCCGTGTCGCGTCGAGACGTTTTGCCGGCAGCCTTCAGCGGCTGGCGCGGCCGACGGGGTCAAGATCCACCCGCTGCGAGCGGCGCCCCACGCGCGGGTCGGCGCTTTCAGGAAATTCAAGATTGCCATCGATGTCGGCGTCGGACGAGGACCGCAGAAAGACCGAGCGAAAGTCACTTCGCACCCGTGCCACTGTCGTCCTCGGGCAGACGCAGGCCTTCGAGGTGCGGACGCTGGACGTCAGCGCCGGCGGCATGGCCATCGTGGCCCAGGCCAACCCGCCGCCGGGCGTGGTGTTGGGCATCCGGTTCATGTTCCCGCTCAAACCCAGCGGCTACGCGCCGTTCGAGGTGCGGGCCCGGGTCGTTCATAGCGTGTTTTCGAGCGCCGAGTCCGGCTTCAAGGTCGGCCTGAGCTTCATCGACCTGCCAAGCGACGCCGCCGCCACCATCGCCAAATACCTCGCCTGAGCTCCGCGCTGCCGGGCTCGCCGTTGCAGATCCACGCCGCAGGCGAGGGCGGCGCCGATTCCGTGAGGATGACGCACGACATGGGCACTCGCGGCGGACTAAGCTGAAGCTGACGCCGGCACGTGACTGGCGGCAGACAGCGAGGAGATGGCGATGAAGATCCGCACGCTGACGACGGTGCTGACCCTGGCGGGAGCGGCCTTGTTGACGGGCTGCGCCAGCACACCGCCGGCGCCGCCGCGCACCGATGTGTTCCTCGACGCGGCCTTCCAGCCGCCCAGCACGCCCATCGATGCACAGGCGGCCTTGCAGTTGAGCCCGGCGATGAAGCGCTTCGCCGAGACCGAGATGGCGGCCGAGATCCGCAGCAAGGGCGTGCGCGAAGGCCTCATCGATGCGCTCTACACCAAGGGCCGCTTGCAGCTCGACTACGACAGCGAGATCACGCGCACCGCCGCCGAGGCCTTCGACGCCCGCCGGGGCAACTGCCTGTCGCTGGTGCTGATGACGGCGGCGTTTGCCCGGCACCTGAACCTGCCTGTTCAGCTCAACAGCGTCTACCTGGAGGAAAGCTGGACGCGCAGCAATGGCATCTTCTTCGTGGCAGGGCATGTCAACGTCAGCCTCGGGCGGGCGCCGAACCGGTCGGCGGGCAGGGTGGCCGTGTTCGGTGACCCGGAGCTCATGACGATCGACTTTCTGCCGCCCGAGCAGATCCGGCGCAACCGCAGCCGGGTCATCGACGAATCGACCATCCTGGCGATGTTCCAGAACAACCGCGCCGCCGAGGCGCTGATGCAGGGGCGCGTGGACGACGCCTACTGGTGGGCGCGCGCGGCGGTCCTCACCGATTCACGCTGGCTGGCCGCGTACAACACGCTGGCCGTGCTCTACCGTCGCAAGGGTCTGTACGACCCGGCCGAGCACGCGCTGCGTGTGGTGCTGGAGCGCGAGCCGTTGAACGTGCAGGCCATGTCCAACCTCGTGCTGGTGCTGAGCGATCTCGGGCGGCGCGAGGAGGCGCAGGCCTTGGCCCAGCAGCTGGCGCAGGTCCAGCCCGTGCCACCCTACAAGTTCTTCGACGAGGGGGTGGCGGCGATGAAGGCCGGCGACTTCGCGGCGGCCCGCCAGCTCTTTCGCAAGGAGGTGGCGCGCGCCGCCTATGTGCCGGAATTCCATTTCTGGCTGGCGTTGGCGAACTACGGCCTGGGTGACCTGCCCGGGGCCCGGGGCGCCATCACCAAGGCGTTGCAGAACAGCGCGACGACCCATGATCGCCAGCTCTACGGTGCCAAGCTGGCGTGGCTCAACGAAGTGCGCGAGCAGCAGATCGATCGCGCCCAGCGCGCGCGATCACCGTTGCTGCCGCGCGCGGGCTCGTAGCCGCCAGCGAGGCGGTGGGTACGGCGGGCCGTCAGAGCGGCGCCAGCCCGTGCCGCGCCCGCGCGCGGGTGCAGGCGTCGTCGCCGATGCCCATCGGCGCCCGCTCGCCGAATTCGCGGCAGGGCGACGGCCGCCACTCGTGGATGCCGCAGCTGGCCTTCTGACCGACCCGACCGCTGAGCGCTGCGCAGCGCGGCTGGGCATGATCGGTGCCGCGCATGCGCACGAGGCGGCCCGTGAGCTCGACCGCCAGGCCGTCGGGCACGCGGCCACCTTCGCTGTCGAGTTCGCTGCGGTCGAAGTCCACGCGAAAACTCGCGCAGCAGGCGCCGCAGCTCAGGCAGGGGTTGTCGCTCATCGTCAGCCGGCCGCCGGTTCGCGCACGACGGTGACCGTGCAGTCTGACTCAGCCACCACGTAGCCGGACACGCTGCCCAGGTAGCGCCGCCGCGGCGACGCCCCGCGGGCGCCCATGACGATATGGTCCACGCCGTTGCGGCGCGCGAAATCGACCAGCGCGTCCGCCACGTCCGGGGCTTCCAGCACATGAAAGGTCAGCCGGCCGTCCGCGAGGTTCAGCGCCTTGCTGATCGGGCGGGCCCAGTGCTTGAGCGCGATGAGCTGTTTCACATGCAGGCTCTGGCCGTGCTTGTCGGTCAGCTCGTCGATGCCGATGCGGTTGATCTTCATGACGGCCACGCAGGCCAGGCGCGCACCGGTCTCGGTCTGCACGATGCGCCGCACGGTCTCGCACAGCTGCGCGCGCAGCTCGGGCGTGCCACGGTCCACCTCGACGGCGGCCATGACGATGGGGCTGCGCGCGAGCTGCTCGGTGACGGGCTGCACCGGCGCGGGGTCGCTGCCCAGCGCGAAGAACCAGCGCTTGAGCCGGATCATCGCGCCGCTCACCTGCAGCTTCTCGGCCCGGGCCGTCAGCGCGACGCCGCCGGGCTCACGCAGGTCCAGCGCCAGCTGCGCGGCACTCTGGTAGCGGCGGTCCGGCCGCACCTCCAGGCAGTGCAGGATGATTTCCTGCAGCCAGGGCGGCAGCTCCGGCCGGATGGCGCGCGGCGGCACCGGCTCCACATACAGCCGCCGGCGCAGGCCGCGTACCGAGTTCGGCTGGCCGAACGGCCGCTCGCCGGTGGACAGGTGATAGAGCATGACGCCCAAGGCGAAGATGTCGCTGCGCGGGTCGCTGCGCACGAACTGCACCTGCTCCGGGCTCATGTAGGGGCCCGTGCCCATGGGCAGCGTGAACTCCTCCTCCAGCAGGTCCGGCAGCTGCTCGTGCCGGCTCAGGCCGTAGTCCACGAGCACGGCCGTGCCGTCGGGGCGGAACATGATGTTGCTGGGCTTGATGTCCAGGTGCACGACGTGCTGGCGGTGCAGCGCCGCGAGCGCCGTGGCCACGCGGGCGCCGATGTCGGCCACTTCCTCGGGCGGCAGCGGCGCGTCGTCCAGGCGCGGGCGCAGCGTTTCGCCGGGGATGCGCTCCATGACGACGAAGGCCTGGCGCGTCCAGTCGCCGCGCGCGATGAAGCGCGGCACGTGGGGGCCGCTCAGCTGCGGCATCAGCATCTGTTCGACCTCGAAGCCGACGATGGTGGCCGGGTCTTCGCCGCCCTTGATGCGCGGCACCTTCATGAGCAGCTCCACGCCGTCGTCGCTGCCGTCCACACGGCTGACGCGCCAGAGATTGGCCATGCCGCCCTGGTGCAGGCGTTCCTCCAGGCGGAAGCCGTCCAGGATCTGGCCGGCTTCCAGCGGTGCGGGCAGGGCTGCGGGGGCGGCTGCGGTCGGCGGTGTCGTGCTCATCATTCGCCTTGCGTGAGACGGCGCGCGAGGCGCTCGACGATGGCGGAGGGCATGTCGGTCGCCCGCAAGGCCGTGCAGGCCGCTTCCACGTCGTAGGCGACGCGCTGGAAGGTGACGCGTGCGTCGTCCAGGTCGGACTTGCCCGGGTCCAGCAGCGCATAGCAGGCTGCGGGGTTGCCGTCGCGCGGCTGGCCGCAGGCGCCAGGGATGATGAGCCACTGCCGATGGCCGGGCAGCGGCATCGGCACGCCGGACAAGGGCCGGAAGTCGCCGGCCTTGCCGGTGCCCGACAGGTGGTAAAGCATGGGTTCGTGCATGTGGCCGCAGACCTGGATGCGCGCCGCACTGGCATGCAGGCTCTGCACGGCCTCGGCACGGCCCTGCACATACTCCCAGCTCTTGGGGTCGAAGGCGTTGGCGTGCACGAACAGGCAGTTGCCCGGCTCGCCGTGGGCCTGCAGCGGCAGCCGGCTCAGGAAGCGCAGCTGGTCTTCGTTGAGCTGCGCGCGCGTCCAGTCGATGACGACGCGGGCGTCGGGATGCATGGTGGGCGAACTGCCGTGTGCCACGGCCTCGTCGTGGTTGCCCTGCACGACGATGGCGCCGTCGGCGGCGAGTGCCATGACCTGGTCGGCCACCCAGGCGGGGTCGCCGCCATAGCCCACGAAGTCGCCCAGCAGTGCGAAATGCGTCGCGCCCTGGGCTCGGGCGTCGGCGAGAACGGCCTCGAAGGCCTGTCGGTTGGCATGAATATCGGTGATGAAAGCCCAGCGCATAACCCGACAGCTTGCCATGAAGCCCTGACACCGGGCCGACACCGCCTCACCGTGGCGCAAGATCGGGTCGCATCTGCACCAGCATGGCGCGCAATTCGGCCGTCAGGGCCGACCTCCGCCAGTGGCGCCGGCAACAGGCGTCCATCAAGAAAAAAGGCCGACTCCTGCGAGCCGGCCTTCCGGGTGACGCGCCCCTGGCTCAACCGATGCGGCCGAGCAGCAGGTACTCCATCAAGGCCTTCTGCACATGCATGCGGTTCTCGGCCTCGTCCCACACGACCGACTGCGGGCCGTCGATGACGTCGGCCGCCACCTCTTCGCCGCGGTGGGCCGGCAGGCAGTGCATGAACAGCGCATCGGGCTTGGCGCGGGCCATCATGTCGCGGTCGACGCACCAGTCGGCGAACGCGGCCTTGCGGGCCTCGTTCTCGGCCTCGTAGCCCATGCTGGTCCAGACGTCCGTCGTCACGAGATCGGCGCCGACGCAGGCTTCGCGCGGGTCCTTGAAGACCTTGTAGCAGCCGGCATCCTGGATGCCCGCGACGGCCGCGTCGATCTCGTAGCCGCTGGGCGTGCTGACGTGCACCGTGAAGCCGAGGATCTCCGCCGCCTGCAGCCAGGTGTTGGCCATGTTGTTGCCGTCACCCACCCAGGCCACGACGCGGCCTTTCAGGCAGTCCATGTCGATGGCGCCGCGCCGGTCCATGCCGCGGTTCTCGATGAACGTGAACAGGTCGGCCAGGATCTGGCAGGGGTGGTATTCGTTCGTCAGCCCGTTGATGACCGGCACGCGCGAGTGCGCGGCGAAGCGCTCGATCTTGCTCTGCTCGAACGTGCGGATCATGACGATGTCGACCATGCGGCTGATGACGCGCGCCGAGTCTTCCACCGGCTCGGCGCGGCCCAGCTGGCTGTCGCCGGTCGTCAGGTGCACGACCGAGCCGCCCATCTGGTACATGCCGGCCTCGAAGCTCACGCGCGTGCGGGTGCTGGCCTTCTCGAAGATCATCGCCAGCGTGCGGTCTTGCAGCGGCTGGTACTTCTCGTAGTTCTTGAAGCGGCGCTTGATGATGCTCGCCCGCTCGAACAGATGGGCGTATTCCTCGGCCCGCAAGTCCTTGAACTGGAGGTAGTGGCGCATCAGGGTGTCTCCAGGTTTCATGGCTGAGGCTCGGCCAGGAAGGCCTTGATCAGCGGCGCCAGCAGGGCCGTGACCTGCAGCGCTTCCTCGTGCGTCATGATGAGCGCCGGCAGCAAGCGCACGACGCGCTCGGCCGTCACGCTGAGGAGCAGGCCGGCATCGAGCGCGCGGCCCAGCAGCACGCCGCAGGGGCGGTCGAGCTCGATGCCCAGCATCAGGCCCTGGCCGCGGATCTCGACGAAGCCCGGCACGCCGGCAAGCGCTTCGGCCAGGCTGTTGCGCAGCGTCGCGCCCACGGCCTCGGCGTTCGCGAGCAGGCCGTCTTCCTGCATGATGGCCAGCGTCTCGACGCCGGCGCGCATCGCCAGCGGGTTGCCGCCGAAGGTCGTGCCGTGGTTGCCGGCCTTCAGCACGCCGGCGGCGCGCGGGCCGCAGACGACGGCGCCGATGGGGACGCCGGAGCCCAGGCCCTTGGCCAACGGCATGACGTCGGGCTGGATGCCCGCCCACTGGTGGGCGAACCACTTGCCCGTGCGGCCGACGCCGCATTGCACTTCGTCGAGCATCATCAGCAGGTCGTGCTTGTCGCACAGGCGCCGCAGGCCTTGCAGGAACTCGACGCGCGCCGGGTTGATGCCGCCTTCGCCCTGGATGGTTTCCAGGAAGATGGCCGTGATGGACGGGTGCGCGGCGATCGCCGCCTCGACGGCGGCGAGGTCGTTCAGCGGCACGCGCACGAAGCCCGGCACCAGCGGGCCGAAGCCGGCCTGGATCTTCGGGTTGGCGGTGGCGGAGAGCGTCGCGATCGAGCGGCCATGGAAGGCGCCTTCGAAGACGAGGATCTCGGGCGACTCCACGCCGCGGTCATGGCCGAACTTGCGGGCGATCTTCAACGCGGCTTCGTTGGCCTCGAGCCCGCTGTTGCAGAAGAAGACGTTGGCCAGGCCCGAGATCTCGCACAGCTTGTCGGCGAGTTGCTCCTGCAGCGGCACGCGGTAGTAGTTGCACGAGTGGATCAGCTTGGCGATCTGGTCCTGCAGCGCCGGGACCAGGCGAGGGTGGTTGTGGCCGAGCGTGTTCACGGCGATGCCCGCCAGCCCATCCAGCAATCGTCGGCCGTTCGTGTCCCAGACCCAGCAGCCTTGGCCGTGCGAGAGCGCAACGGGCAGGCGGCCGTAGGTCGGCATCACGTGGGCGTCGGACGGGAGGGAATCAGCGTTCATCGGGTCTCCGATAGGGTTGAAAAAAGGTGGACTTTTGATTCTAGAGTCGATGCCCCCGTGTTTGCTGCGGCGCAAAAGGCCGCCGCAGCCCAAGGCACAATACGGTTCTTTGGCAGCGGTGCCCCGCTGACCTGTGAAGCCGACTTTTCCATGACCGTTGCCCCACCGCCGCGCGAAGTTTTCATCCAAGGTGTGACGTTGGATGGACGCACCTTTCGCCCCAGTGACTGGGCCGAGCGGCTGGCCGGCGCGATGTCCAGTTTCCGGCCCGGTGGCATGCGTCCGGGCATCGGGGCGCACATTGGCTACTCGCCGCTGTGTGTACCCACCGTCATCAACGGCGTGAAGTGCGTCATCGTCAATGAAGAACTCAAGCGGCTCGAGCCCATGGCTTGGGACTTCGTCATGAACTTCGCGCGCGACAACAAGTTGCAGGTGGCCGATGCCTGCCTGCTGCCGGACGACAAGCCCGGCGCCTGAGCCCCTAGTTCCTGGTTAGCGTCATCCCGCAGGCGGCGTTGACGCGGGGCGGCGTTATCCTCGCGGGCTTGGTTTGGATACGCCGATCGATGAATCTCAGCGCCACTGCAGAGTCGATGCCAGCCGCGCCCACTGTCGCGCCAGAAGATGGCCAGATGTCTGGCGTGTGGGTGCTGCTGCGCGGCCTGTCGCGCGAAAGCGGGCATTGGGGCGTCTTCCCGGAGCATCTGCTGCGCGAACTGCGCGTGCAGCAGCCGGCGGCGCGGGTCATTTCACTGGATCTGCCCGGCACCGGCACGCTGCGCCGCCAGCCCAGCCCCACGCAGGTGTCGGCCATCGTCGAGGCTTGTCGGGCCGAACTGCAGCGCCAGGGCGTCGCGACGCGCGTGTCGGTGCTGGGCATGTCGCTGGGTGCTGCGGTGCTGAGCGACTGGGCCAATCGGCATCCGGATGAGGTCGAGGCGGGCGTGCTGATCAACCCGAGCCTGCGGCCTTTCAGCGGAGTGTTTCGGCGCGCACGGCCGTTGAACTATCTCGGGCTGGCCTTGTTGTCGCTGAGTCGCTTCAGCACCCGGCTGCGGGAGGAACGCGTGCTCAGCCTGACGACCCGGCTCACGCCGCCGCAGGCCGTCATCGAGCGATGGGTGGAGTTGCAGCGCCAGCACCCGCTGGGCTTGCGCAACACGGCGCGGCAGTTGCTGGCCAGCCTGCGTTACCGCGCCAGCCGGGTGCGGCCGTCGGCGCCGATGCTGCTGTTGTGCAGCAAGGGCGACAGCCTGGTGGACTGGCGGTGTTCTCAGGCCATCAGCCGTGCCTGGGGCGCGCCATTGCGGCTGCACACCAAGGCGGGGCACGATTTGCCGCTGGACGACCCGGCCTGGGTGGCCCGAGCGGTCGTCGAGTGGCTGCGTGACCGCAGCATCCAGGGCGTGAGCCCCGGGGAGTGGCACTAGCCCGCCGGCCTCCGGTCTCTGTGCGCTTGGGCGGGAGGCGGTGCATTTCCGCGAGCGTTCGAATCGATCGCGCGGATGCTGAATGGCCCGCCGAAATGCAAAAGGCCCGCAGAGCGGGCCTTTCGTTGCACCAGAGCTGGATTCGTTATCAGGCGGCGAGCGCCTTGATCTTGGCGGACAGGCGGCTCTTGTGACGAGCAGCCTTGTTCTTGTGGAAGATGCCCTTGTCAGCGACAGAGTCGATGACAGCTTGGGCAGTCTTGAACAGGTCGGCGGCCTTGGCCTTGTCGCCAGCCGTCACGGCCTTTTGCACGTTCTTGATGACCGTGCGGAATTTGGAGCGCAGCGCGGTATTCGCGGCGTTGAGCTTGACGTCCTGGCGGGCGCGCTTGCGACCCGATGCCAGGCGAACCGTCTTCTTCTTGGCTTTGGAGCTGGTTGCCATGCTGTGTCTATACCCAGTTGGTGCAAAGACAGCGAGTATAGCCTGGAAACATTCATTTGGCCAAGCCCTGCGGCGGAGTTTGGCGAGAGCCGCGATTCGCGCCACAGATAATCCGCCGCCATGAATCTGCTGCGCGCCGCGTCAACCATATCCCTCCTGACCCTGGCTTCGCGCATTACCGGGCTTGTCCGCGAAACCATGGTCGCCGGCCTGTTCGGTGCCACGGGCATGACCGACGCCTTCCTGGTGGCGTTTCGCATTCCCAACCTGCTGCGCCGCTTGTTCGCGGAAGGCGCGTTCTCGCAGGCCTTTGTGCCCTTGCTGGCGGCGACCAAGGCAACCGAGGGCGCCGAGGCCACGCAGCGGCTCATCGATGCCGTTGCGACCGTGCTGCTGTGGGCGCTGGTGGCGACGTCGGTGCTGGGCATCGTGGCGGCGCCGGGCCTGGTGTGGCTGCTGGGTGGCGGGCTGGCGCCGGAATCGTTCGATGCGTCGGTGGCCATGACGCGCTTCATGTTTCCCTACATCGGCTGCATGTCGCTGGTGGCGCTGGCGGCCGGCATTCTGAACACCTGGCGGCGCTTCGTGGTGCCGGCGGCAACGCCGGTGCTGCTGAATCTGAGCGTCATCGTCGTGGGCTGGGCGCTGGCGGGCCCGCTGCAGCGGGCTGGCTATCCCGGCATCTACGCCATGGCGTTCGGTGTGATGCTGGGCGGCGTGCTGCAACTGCTGGTGCAGTGGCCGGCGTTGCGGGCCATCGGCGCCATGCCGCACCTCCGGCTGACCTGGCGGGGGCTGCGCGAGGCCAAGTCCCATCCGGGCGTCGGCCGCGTGCTGGTGCAGATGGGGCCGGCGTTGCTCGGCGTGGGCGTGTCCCAGCTGTCGCTGATGATCAACACCAACATTTCCAGCCGCATCGCGGAAGGGGCCACGTCCTGGTTGAACTACGCCGACCGGTTGATGGAGTTCCCGATCGGGCTGCTGGGCGTGGCGCTGAGTGCGGTGCTCACACCGCAGCTGTCGTCGGCGCAGGCGTCCGGTCAGTCGGAGCGTTACAGCCGGCTGCTCGACTGGGGGCTGCGCATGGTGCTGCTGCTGGCCTTGCCGTGCGCGGTGGCGCTGCTCGTGTTTGCCACGCCGCTGACGGCTGTGCTCTACCACCGCGGTGCGTTCAGTGCGGTGGACGTGAGCCACACGGCCCAGTCCGTCATGGGCTGGGGTGTGGGGCTGCTGGGGCTGGTGGCCGTGAAGGTTCTGGCGCCGGGCTTCTATGCGCGGCAGGACACCGGCACGCCGGCCAAGATTGCCGTCGCCGTGCTGGTGCTGACGCAGGGCTTCAACCTCGTGTTCGTGCCTTGGGTCGGCGTGGCGGGGCTGGCGTTGTCCATTGGCGTCGGCGCGCTGGTCAACGCCAGCTGGTTGCTGTGGGGCCTGAAGCGGCTGGGCAGCTACCGGCCGGAGCCGGGCTGGCTGGCGTTCGGGTTGCGTGTGGCGGCCGGCTGCGCCGCCATGGGCTTGCTGCAGTGGTGGCTGGCGACGCGGGTGGACTGGATCGCGCTCGGGTCGCACGAGATCAAGCGCGCGCTGATCATGGCGGCCAGCCTCGCGGCCAGCGCCGTCGTGTATTTCGCGATGCTGCTGCTGGTGGGCATGCGGCCGCGTGCGCTGGGGCGGCCGGCCTGATGAAGTTCGCCGTGCCCACGCCGCTGGACTACTTCGCGACCTTGGTGGCGGAGGAGGGCAGCCTCAACCTGCTGGAGGCGGCCATCAGCCTGGCGCAGGACGAGCATCCGCAGCTGGACGTGCAGGCAACCCACGCCGAGGTCGACGCCCTGGCGCGCCGGCTGCGCGGCCGGTTGACGCCGGAGATGTCGCCGCCCGAGCGGCTGCGCGAGTTGACGCGGTTTTTCCATGGCGAGCTGGGTTTCGCCGGCAATCTGAACAACTACTACGAGGCCGACAACAGCTTCGTGCACCGCGTGCTGCAGACGCGTCGCGGCATCCCCATCACGTTGGCCGTGTTGCTGCTGGAGCTGGGTGAGCAGGCCGGCCTGCGCATGGCGGGCGTGGCGTTCCCGGGGCATTTCCTGGTGAAGTGCCGCGTGGGGCTGGGTGATGTCGTGCTGGACCCGTTCACGGGCGAGGCCTTGTCGCCGACGCGGCTGGACGAGCTGTTGGCCGTCTACCGCCAGGGCAGCGGGCTGCCGGCCGATCTGGAACTGCCGCTCGAGTTCTTCCTGCGGGCCGCAACCAAGCGGCAGATCCTTGCCCGCATGCTGCGCAATCTCAAGGAGGTGTACCGGGCTGCCGGCGATGCGAGGCGCCTGCTGGGCGTGCAGCAGCGGCTGGTGGCGCTGCTGCCCGACGAGCCGGCCGAGCGGCGTGACCGCGGGCTGGTGCTGGAGTCGCTGGGGCAGCTCGCCGCGGCGGCCGAGGATTTCGAGTTCTACCTGGCTGCGCGCAGCGACGCTGCGGACGCGGCCGCGCTGCGCGAGCGGCTGGCCCTCCTCGGCGGGCAGCGCTCGCCTCCGCTTCAGTGACAATCCGCGCCCCCCGTTTGAAAGCCGCATGCCTGCGCGCCTCGTTCCCCTTGCGCCCGTCCGCCTCCGTTTCTTGCCATGAAGCCGCAGAAGTCCGCTTTGAGAAGTCCGCTTCGTTCGCCGTCCTGCCGTGCAGCTCAGCCGGGCCGGCTGGGCGGTGCACGCTCGTTCTGACATGAGGCAGATCCCGCTCGCATTGCTGGCGCCGCCAGCACACAGTTTCGACAACTTCCTCACCGGCGCGAATGCCGAGGCGCTGGCCTATCTGCTCGGGCTGATGCCTGGCGACCCCCCGGTGCTGCTGTGGGGGCCCACCGGCTGCGGCAAGACCCATCTCCTGCAGGCGCTGGCCGAGCGCTGGCAGGCCTCGGGCCAGCGGGTGGCCTGGTACGACGCCGACACGCCCTTGCCCTGGGAACTGCCGTCGCACGAGAGCCTGCTGCTGCTCGACGACTGCCAGCGTTTCGACGCCGGCCAGCAGCATGCCGCGTTCGCGCTGTTCGCCGCCTCGGCCGGGCAGGGCTACACCGTCGTTGCCACGGCCGACGTGCCGGCGGTGGATCTCGATGTGCGCGAGGACCTGCGCACCCGCCTCGGGTGGGGGCCGAGCTTCCAGCTGGCGCCGCTGCACGAGGCCGAGATGCGCGCCGTGCTGCGCCGCGAGGCGGACCGCCGTGGGCTGCTGCTGGGCGACGATGTGCTGTCCTACTTGCTGACGCGCTTCGAGCGCAACCTCAAGGGCCTGATGTCTTTGCTGGAGCGGCTGGACGAGTTCGCGATGGCCAGCAAGCGGCCGCTGACGCTGCCGCTGCTCAAGGCCATGCTCGCGGATCAAAAGACAGACTCTGACCCCACTTTATGAATCTGACGCTGTTTGACTTGGACGGGACCCTGATCCCGGTGGACTCCGACCACTGCTTCGGCGCCTTCATGGTCGACATCGGCTGGGTGGACGGCAAGGTCTGGGGCGCGCGCAACGACGAGTTCTTTGCGCACTACAACGCCGGCACGCTGGACTTGCCGACCTACATCGAGTTCGCCACCTCCGCCTGGCGCTCCCGGCCGCTGGCCGAGGCCTTGGCCGCACGCGAGCGCTTCATGGCCGAGGTCATGGAGCCGGCGCTGCAGCCCCAGGCCCGCGCGCTCGTCGAGCGCCACCGCGCAGCGGGCGACCTGATCGCCATCGTCACGGCCACCAACGTCTTCGTCACCGAGCCCATCGCCCGCGCCTTCGGCGTCGAGCACCTGATCGGCGTCGAGCTCAAGCGCGATGCCGAGGGCCGCTACACCGGCGAAATCGACGGCGTGCCGAGCTTCCGCGAGGGCAAGATCGAACGCGTGCACGCCTGGCTGAAGGGCCTCGGGGCACAATGGCACGATTTCGAGCGCGTGACGTTCTACAGCGACTCCACCAACGATCTTCCGCTGCTCGAACGTGTGAGCCACCCGGTAGCGACCAATCCGAGCCCCTCCCTCGCCAAGATCGCCATGGAGCGTGGCTGGCCTCAGTTGCAACTCTTCGCATGATCAAGAAGTTCATCGACAAGCTGCTCGGCAAGCCCGCCGTGCCGTCCAAGAAAGCCAGCCCGCTGGGCAAGCGGGTCGAAATCGGCGCCGATGTCCACGGCATCGACCCGACGCTGCTCGACGAGCGTGCCGTCAAGGTCGTCAAGACACTGACCGACGCCGGCTTCGAGGCCTACATCGTTGGCGGCGCCGTGCGCGACCTGCTGCTGGGCGTGCGGCCCAAAGACTTCGACGTGGCCACCAACGCCACGCCGCAGCAGGTCAAGGGGCTGTTCCGCCGCGCCTTCATCATCGGCCGGCGCTTCGAGATCGTGCACGTCGTCTACGGCCGTGGCCGCGAGCATGAAGTCATCGAGGTGTCGACCTTCCGCGCGCTGCCCACCGCCGCCACCGAGACCGTTGCCGGCAACGAGAAGACGTCCAAGTCCGAGCTGCAGGGTAAGTCCCACGCCGTGGACGCCAGCGGCCGCGTGCTGCGCGACAACGTCTGGGGCCCGCAGGTCGAGGACGCCGCGCGCCGTGACTTCACGGTCAACGCGATGTACTACGACCCGCAGCGCCGCCTGGTTGTGGACTATCACGGCGGCCTGGCCGACGCCAAGGCCAAGCTGCTGCGCATGATCGGCGACCCCGAGACGCGCTACCGCGAAGACCCGGTCCGCATCATCCGGGCCGTGCGCTTCGCGGCCAAGCTGGGGTTCACGCTCGAGCCCAAGACGCTGGCGCCGGTCAAGTCGTCCATCGCGCTGCTGGCCAACGTGCCGGCGTCGCGGCTGTTCGACGAGATGATCAAGCTGCTGCAGACCGGGCACTCGCTGGCCAGCCTTGCCGAGCTGAAAAAGCTTGGCCTGGTGGGGCAGGGGCGGCCGGGCGTCTTCGCCGTGCTGGACGCCATGCTCACGCCCAGTGGCGACCTTCCCGATGGCGTGAGCGGCAAGTTCGTTCGCCAGGCCTTCGAGGACACCGACCGCCGTGTCGCCGACGGGCGCGGCGTCAGCCCCAGCTTCATGCTGGCCTGCATGCTGTGGCGTGAAGTGCTGGATCGCTGGACCAAGATCCGCCAGGGCGGCGAGCCGCCCGTGCCGGCCCTGGCCCAGGCCATCGACGCCGTCTTCGACGCCCGCATCGGCGACATCTCCGGCCGCGGCAAGCTGGCCGCCGACATGCGCGAGATCTGGATGATGCAGACGCGCTTCGAGCGCCGCAGCGGCTCCGGGGTCTTCAGCCTGATCGAGCAGCCGCGCTACCGTGCCGGTTTCGACTTCCTGCGCCTGCGTGCCGATGCCGGCGAGATCGACGCGGCGCTGGCCGATTGGTGGGAAGACTTCGCGCTGGGCAGCGACGACGACCGGCAGGCCCTGCTGGCGGACGCCCGTGCCGCGCAGCAAAAGCAGCCGCGCGCCGTGCGAGCCCCCAAGCCGGCCGCCGAGCGGGTGGAAGCCGCCGAGCCGACCGGTGACGAAGCGGCTGATGACGCCGACGCGCCACCGGCGCGCAAGCGCCGCCGCCGCCGCCGCAAGCCAGGTGGTGGCGGTGAAGGGGCGGCTGCGCCGGCCGCCGAGTGACTTCGCGGGTCTACGTCGGCCTGGGGGCCAACCTGGGGGGCGACCTGGCCGCCACGCTGGGCCAGGCCGCCCGAGCCCTTTGGGCCTTGCCCGGCACGCAACGCGTGGCGTTGTCGAGCGCCTGGCGCAGCGCTCCGGTGGACGCCGCCGGCCCGGATTTCCTGAATGCCGTCGCGGCACTGGACACATCGCTGCCGCCGCTCGCGCTGCTGGACGCGCTGCAGGCCATCGAGCAGTCGCACGGGCGCGAACGCCCCTACCGCAATGCGCCGCGCACGCTCGATCTGGACCTGCTGCTGCATGGCGACACCGTCATGGACACGCCGCGCCTGACCTTGCCGCACCCCCGTCTGGGCGAGCGTGCCTTCGTGCTGAGGCCGCTGCTGGAGATCGCGCCGCATCTCGGCCACCTCGCGGTCGGTGATGCCTGGCTGGGCCAGCGCATCGAGCCTGCCGGCCCCATCGCCGCGTGAGCGCCGCGCTGATCCGCGTGCTGCGCGGGCTGCGGCAGGACCGCTTTTTCCTGGCATTGCTGGCGGTGCTGGTGCTGTTGGGTCTGTGGCAGCCGGCGCAGGTCGGCCGCTATGGATCGCTGGTGGACTGGCCCACCATCGCGGCCCTCGGCGGCCTGCTGCTGCTGACCAAGGGGTTGGAGCTCAGCGGCGCGCTGCATCGCAGCGGCCGCATGCTCGTCGAGGCCATGGCGTCCGAGCGGGCCGCCGCGCTGACGCTCGTGTCCGTGGCAGCCGTGCTGTCGACGGTGCTGACCAACGACGTGGCGCTCTTCGTCGTCGTGCCCCTGACCTTGAACTTCTGCCGCCTGACCGGCATGTCCGCGGCCCGGCTGGTCATCTTCGAAGCGCTTGCCGTCAACGCCGGGTCGGCACTGACGCCCATCGGCAACCCGCAGAACATCTTCCTGTGGCAGCTGGCGCAGGTGCCGTTCGGTGAGTTCGTGCGGCACCAGGCCCCGCTTGTCGCGGTGCTGATGGCGGCCTTGCTGCTGCTCACGGCGGTGGTGTTTCGGCGCCAGCCGCTGCGGGTGCGCGAGCACGAAGCGGTGCCGGTGGATCGGGTGCTGCTGGGCGTGTCGCTGGCGCTGTACCTGCCGTTTCTGGTGGCGACGGACCTGCAGCAGGCCGGCTGGGCGGCCGCCGGCGTGCTGCTCATGTTCCTCGTGCTGCGGCCGCGCGTCGTGGCGGACCTGGATTGGGGCCTGCTGCTCGTCTTCATGCTGATGTTCATCGACCTGCGCCTGATCGCGGGGCAGGGAGCCGTGCAGTCGTTGATGCAGGGCCTGGGCCTCGATGGCGCGACCCACCTGTACTGGGCCGGCATCGGGTTCAGCCAGGTCATCAGCAACGTGCCGGCCACGATCGCGTTGGTGGAGTTCTCGCGCGACTGGCGCGTGCTGGCCTACGGCGTGAACGTGGGGGGCTTCGGCCTGCTGGTCGGGTCCCTGGCCAACCTCATCGCGCTGCGCATGCTCGGTGAGCGCCGCGCGTGGCTGCACTTTCATGTGTACGCCGTGCCTGCACTGGCTTTTGCGGCCCTGGCCGGCTACGCCCTGCTGTTCCTGCTGCCGCACTGAGCCGCAGCCGCCGGGCGCATGAGCCCACAAGTCGCTGCGCGCGGGTCCGGCGCGCTCGGCAGGCCCAGTCCTACGGCGAGACCCATGGCGGGGCATCGACGATGCAGTCACGCGGCAGCCGTCGCGAATCGATGCAGCAAAGCCCTCGCCGGGCGCGCTGCGGTCCGATGAACGAAACAGGAAGTAGTCCCCATGAAGAAGATCGCTCTGACCCTCTCCGCCCTGGCCCTGGCCGCTGGTGCCCAGGCGCAAGCCCTCATCGACAACCCGCATCCCTATGCGCTGCTGTCCATCGGTCAGGGCCATGTGAATGCCGGTTGCAACGGCGTGCAGACCTGCGACAACAACGCCACCGGCGGCAAGGCCATGTTCGGCTACTCGTTCGGCAACGGCTTCGCACTCGAAGGCGGCTACACCCACTTCGGCAAGTTCCGCGCGTCTGAAGGCCCGGTGGGCTTCAGCGCCAAGCCCGAGGCCGTGTCGCTGTCGGGTGCCTTCACGGCTGACCTGACACCCTCGTGGGGCCTGATCGGCCGCGTGGGCGTGGCCCATGTGCGCACCAAGCTCAACGCCGAAGTCGGCACGCTGACCGGCTCCGACAGCGAAAGCAAGACCCAGCCCATCGTGGGCGTGGCGCTGAACTACGCGCTGAGCCCCACCACCCGCCTGGAACTGGGCGTGGACGCGACGCGCGCGCAATACCAAGGTGAAAAGGCCAACGTGCGCCTGGTCACGCTGGGTGCCCGCATGGCGTTCTGACGCTGGCACGCCGGCATGACCAAAGGGGCCGCTGTGAGCGGCCCTTTTTTCATTACGTAGGCGGAGCGTTGCCGCCGGGCGGCGCTACGCCGCTTGCGCTTCCAGCCCGAATTGCATGGCAGCCAGCTTGGCATACAGCCCGCCGCGGGCGACGAGTTCGTCATGGCGGCCGATGTCCACGATGCGGCCGGCCTCCAGCACGACGATGCGGTCGGCCTTCTGGATGGTGGCCAGCCGGTGCGCGATGACCAGCGTCGTGCGGTGCTGCATGGCAGCCTCCAGCGCCGCCTGCACGACGCGCTCGCTCTCGGCGTCCAGTGCGCTGGTGGCTTCGTCCAGCAGCAGCAGCGGCGGGTTCTTCAACATGGCGCGCGCAATGCTGATGCGCTGGCGCTGGCCGCCGGACAGGCGCACGCCGCGCTCGCCGAGGAAGCTGGCATAGCCCTCGGGCAAGGCGCGGATGAAGTCGTCCGCGAACGCGGCGCGAGCGGCAGCGATGACTTCCTCGTCGGTCGCCGTGGGGCGGCCGTAGCGGATGTTCTCCA
>JACCDX010294873.1_pt1 | contig 18646 bp, 18 predicted proteins | sample 7449681 | NCBI WGS metagenome assembly JACCDX01 (sample SAMN15323450, study PRJNA562643) | freshwater metagenome | isolation source: river surface water | place: USA:Blue River Watershed | collected 2017-08-18
CTGCTCAAAATGTTTTGGGTTGTACATGCCAGGACTCCAAAAAGCGTATCGCTGACCTAAGAAATCGGTGTATATATCTTACAGCGTGTTCACTCACCACAATCTAAGACTGTTCCAACACAAGGTTTATTTATGTCACAGTTACCACTCGGCTTATTTGCAGCCACTCGCGCAATTGCTGCGGGCACTCTCACACCTCAAGATTACGTTAAGCAGTGCTACGCCCGCGCCGATGAAATAGAGCCCTGGCTGCATGCCTTTGTGTCGCGTCATACGCTTGAAGATTTGTTGTCACAAACCGGCGACGGAGAGTGGGCTGGTATTCCCGTAGGCGTAAAAGATTTGGTGGCGACCCAAGACTTACCAACTACGAATGGCTCGCCGATCTATGCGGATCAAATGTTAGGGCACGATGCCCCGATTGTTTCCAAGATTCGACAGCTTGGAGGCTTAGTGTTTGGCAAGACGGTGACGACTGAGTTTGCATTTCGGCAGCCGGGCCCAACGGTAAATTTCTGGAATCGTGCGCATACACCAGGCGGCTCCTCAAGCGGTTCTGCTGCGGCCGTTGCGGCAGGCATCGTACCGATTGCGCTTGGTACTCAGACTGTCGGTTCAGTTATTCGACCCGCCGCGTTTTGTGGCGTCGTTGGCTTAAAAGCTAGCTATGGTGCGATTCCGCGCGCAGGTGTTTTCCCACTGTCGGGCTCTCTTGATCATGTTGGCTTCTTAGCACGATCAGTCAATGATGTCGCCTACGCATTTAATATGTTGCGCAATCGCTCGGTCGAGGAACCAGATGCGATTGTTCTGCCCGCGGTCCCAATGGATGCACAGTCCGGTCTTACGCCTAGCAATCCGCCGCGCCTGGCATGGTTGAAGACGCCATTTGATGATCTAGTGACCACTGAACAAAAAGAAGCGATGTCCCAAGCTGTCGCCGCCATGCGTAAGAGCGGGGCAGTTGTCGAAGAATTCTCATTGCCTGATGCATACTGGCGTGGAATTGAGATGTTGCAATGCCTGCTCGAGTGCGAGGCGGGCGTGATCCACGCGGACCACTTCAAGCACCATGCTGCCCTACTCTGCGAGTCGATTACTGATCTCGTTAAAAAAGGCAAACACCGAACAGCATATGAGTACATTGAAGTGCGTGCGACACAACGCATCTTGCGTCACGATATGATGAATCAGCTCAAAGGTTTTGATGCTGTGTTGACAATCCCAGCGACCGGCGCCGCACCCGAGGGCTTAGGCTTCACGGGCGACCCTGTGTTTTGCGCCCTGTGGAGTTTCTTGGGTTTGCCTGCAATGACGCTACCTATCGCACGCTCCCCTAAAGGATTGCCTATCGGGCTGCAACTGGTTGCGCCCTACAAGCAAGACGCGCATTTGATGCGCGTCGCACGGTGGGCAGAACTTAGTTTGCCAGCGGTAGCGGTTTAACCACCGCTGATTGCATCTCCGTAGGGAGACATAATTTCGGTACAGCCCATGTTCAGTTCGCCGTCCCGCATGACACCTGCGGGGCAGGCGAATGCATAGGGGTAGACGTTGCGTCGCGTCGCAGTCACGGGGAATAGCTTTTCCAATGCGGCGAGTACCTCAGCAGAAAGATGTTGGTCTGCCGTGACCTTGCCGACACCACTAACGTCGATGCGTGGCGTGTGGAAAGCTTCTTCGAGACTTAAGCCATGGTCCATGATGAAGGAGCTTAATTGCATGACTGCGCCGAGAATTTTGCGGCCGCCGGATGCGCCGATTGCAAAGCGTCTACCCGTCGCATCCTCCCCTATTACAGGGTTGTAGTTTGCGAGACAGCGTTTGTTAGGCGCTAATGAGTTCGGCTTACCAGGCTCTGGATCAAACCACATGATGCCGTTATTCAACAGTAAGCCTGTCGAAGGAGATACGACGCGCGAACCAAAAATGGAAAGAAGCGTTTGTGTAACTGCGCACATGTTGCCGTGGCGGTCGACAACGCTGAAATGCGTTGTGGAACCGGGCGCTTTGGGAGATTCATGGTCGCCCATGTTTTCAAAGCGTAATTTAAACGCGGCGTCGAGTGCGCGCGCGAAGGCAGCATATGTTGGAGCGCCTGGGGTGCCTCTTGACGGAGTGAGCTCGCGTGCGAGCAATTCCAATGCTTTTCCAAAAGTGGGGCCACCGGTCAGGCCAGGCGTAGCAAACACCCGCCCGCCGCGGTAGTTGATCGTGAGAGGCTCCAGCAGCTCGGCTCGATACTCGGCGAGATCCTGCATACTCAGGCAGCCGCCTTTTGCGCGAATATCTTTGACAAGTTGCGCGGCGATGTCTCCTTGATAAAACGCTTTGGCTCCGACCTCTGCAATCTGTTTCAGTGTTTGTGCAAAAGCTTTTTGATTTAGATGACGTTCGTTTAATGAGGTCCACTCACCAGCGATGGGCCAATGACCTTGCTCTAAAAACATCGCAGCTGTGTCGGGGTCTTTACTTAAGACACGCGCATTGGCAGCCGTGACAAGTGTGGTGTACCAGTCGACTAGCAGGCCTTCATCGGCGAGTCCGGCAGCAGGCATCACCAAATCTTTCCAAGGTAAGCGGCCAAAGTGTTGGTGTGCAAGATCCATTCCTGCAACAACACCGGGCACGGCGACAGCGGTTGCACCTATGACGTTACGGTCATCGACAACCGATGGCCACGGGAAGAGATCCGAGGACTTTCCCGCACCGCTTAGCGGATAATCTGCAGGATTGAGTTCGCGAGGAGAGCGGCAACCAAAGTTGACGACGCGGGCTTTGCCCTCATCTGCACGCCACAACACCATCGCCCCGCCTGCAGCGGGCCCGCTCATCCACGGCTCCACGACACCGATTGCAAAGGAGGTCGCAATTGCTGCATCGACAGCATCGCCCCCCGCGTCTAGAACCGCAGCACCAACCTCGGCCGCGCGGCGATGCTGTGCAGCAACGACACCGCCTTTTGTCGCGATAACTGTCTTACGAATTGTTTGTGTGCTTGAAAAGTTTTCTGTCATGGCCAAGCCTTTTGAGCGCTTAAGTGTTTGCTGCAAACCACTCAAGCAGTGTTGACGTGAATAGTTCTGTTCGAGAGGCCGGGAAAAAATGTCCGCCGTAATCAAACAGTTTTAAATCTGATCCCGGTAGTAAAGAGTGGAGCTGCTCTTGTAAAAAAGCGGGCACGATGAGATCGTCGCGTGCCCCGAGCACAAGTCGAGGGACCTGGATGCTTGAAAGTGCTGCGCTCTGATCATAAGAGACCAAGGCGTCAATACGCTCCATCACAACTTGCTGCGCAGCGAGTGTGACAGGCGCATTGCGTATAGCCGACTCGAGGACCTCCCAGTTTCCGTTCAGCCATGCTGTGTCATAACCCATAAATACGGAAGAACTTGCGTAAGCAACAGGGCTTTGCGTTAATAGCTCGCGCCTTATTGTGAAGAGCTCTCGTCTGTGTCGACTCGGTGCGCCCCAGGCGCCGCTCATGACGCACGCGCGAAGCCGCTGCGGGTAACGAAGCGCGATCGACTGCGTGATGCAACCTCCAGTTGAATGACCCGCGATGAGAGCCGAGTCTATTTCATAGTGGTTCAGGACGGCCAAGCAATCATCTGCAAGCTGATCGATCGTACACGCGGCGGTGCCACGACTACTTTTGGCAATTCCTCGTTGATCTAACCGAAGGACTCGATAATGCGGCGTGAGGGCGCGTAAGCACGGTTGCCAGAAGCCTGCTGTGCCACCAAGTCCACTGATGAGTAGCAGTGGCATACCCGCGCCTTCGCTGTGCGCTTCAATGCGTGCCCCATCGGGTAATGCAATATGGTCGATGCGAGGCGAGGGTGAGTGGTTTGGCATGTTTGTTGATAAATAATCACTTATGCTGCGTAGTATCGTGTAACAACATACCATTTGCCAACCTAGGATTCAGCCTGTGCACACTCAATCCTGTAAAACTTTTAGCCAACCTAATGTCTGACGATAATCAGATCATTATTCCCCCATCGTTTATTGCGCTGTTTGTTGAGCCTGGGCGCATTAAGCCCAGCGCATCGCGAGAGCATATCTACGCACGCTATGACTTGTGTGAGGACATGGCCAATTTGTTGACGGAGCAGGCAAGCAACAAACTGTGGGAGTTGGGGATCACTGAGGGCGATGTACTTGAGCGCATTCATCGTGGTTTGCTGACTCAAGACGTTGGGCTGACGGAGCCGGAGGCTGGTTGGGTTGTACAGCGATTAGCGGAGATTCTTGGTTGGCAGGTCGATTAAGAAGTAGATGATTTATGATCGAGCGAATGAGTACATTAAAACGGAGACGACACCATGGCGTTGATTAACTACATCACTCAAATACAGTTTGATTTTGGAGCTATTAACCTGTTGCAGGCTGAATGTGATCGTGTCGGGATCAAGCGACCCATGTTGGTGACCGACGCGGGTGTACGAGCCGCTGGTCTGGTCGATCGGGTGTTGGCGCAGCTCAAGGAGCCCAAGAGCGTTCAGATTTATGACCAGACACCACCTAACCCCCACGAAGCGGCAGTGCGTGATGCGCTGGCGATGTATAAGCAAGGCAAGTTCGATGGAATGATTGCGGTGGGTGGCGGATCGGCCATGGATTTAGCCAAGGCTGTCGCTGTGTGCGCAGCGCATGAGGGACCTCTAAAAGACTTTATTGCAGTAAATGGCGGCACGGCACGGATCACTGCTGCGACGGCTCCGATTATTGCTGTACCGACTACGTCTGGTACGGGAAGTGAAGTCGGTCGGGGTGCGATGCTGATTTTGGATGACGGTCGTAAGGCGGGCTTGTTGTCGCCGCATATTGTGCCGAAGTCGGCTATTTGCGATCCAGAGCTAACCTTGGACTTACCGCCGTTATTGACCGCGGCTACGGGTATGGACGCGATTACCCATTGTTGTGAAACATTCATGTCTTCAGCGCTGAATTTTCCCGCCGAGGGAATCGCATTAGACGGTCTGTGGCGTGGTTGGCGCCATATTGAACGCGCGACGAAAACACCACATGATCGTGAAGCCCGATTTCATATGATGAGCGCGTCAACGCAGGGGGCGATGGCGTTTCAGAAAGGTCTCGGCGCGGTTCATAGTTTGAGTCATGCACTCGGGGGCATGAATCCAAAGCTGCATCACGGCACGCTAAATGCGATGTTTTTGCCGGCAGTGATTTTGTTTAATGCCAGTGAAGCGTCGATGCAGAAAGGTAAAAAGCTCGAGCGTATGGCCGAAACAATGGGCTTGAGCCATGCTGCGGAGGTTGCACCAGCAATTAAAGCGTTGAATCAACGCCTCGGGCTACCGTCTGGATTGTCTGCGATGGGTGTCATACCCGAGATGTTCCCGCAAATTATTGAGGGTGCGATGGCAGACCACTGCCATAAAACGAATCCTCGCACCCCTACTGCAGACGACTACGCGACCTTACTTAAACAATCGATGTAGTGTTTTTACAAAAGGGCATCAGCCCTTTTGCTCGGCGTTATAGCGGTCGATGCCCTCAAGAATTTCTTTATGTGCGTCTGCAACACCACCCCAGCCTTGGACCTTGACCCACTTGCCTTCTTCGAGATCTTTGTAGTGCTCAAAGAAATGCTGGATTGCATTTAAACGCATGGGATGGATGTCAGAGGCCTGTTTCCAGTGGCTATAAATAGGAAGGATTTTGTCTTCTGGAACGGCGAGCAACTTGGCATCTTCACCCGCTTCATCCGTCATTTTAAGCACGCCCAATGCACGGCAGCGCAGCACCACGCCTGGGATTACAGGGAAGGGAGTAATCACTAACACGTCTACCGGGTCGCCATCGCCGGCGATTGTCTTGGGGATGTAGCCATAGTTGCAGGGGTAGTGCATCGAGGTACCCATGAAGCGATCTACGAAAATCGCGCCAGACTCTTTATCGACTTCGTATTTGATGGGGTCGGCATTCATCGAGATCTCGATAATCACGTTGAAGGAGTCAGGGATCTTTTTGCCAGGCTTGACGTTGTCGAGACTCATTAGGGCTCCGAGGATAGGCTTAGTTAGTGAATACCCTAATCTTAACAAATAAACAAAGACTCCCCCTTAATCCCAATCTGTTGGATACTGCTCAAGACACTTTTTTTTTAAGTGCTCGGTAGGGAAATATCCCTAACGGAATAACAAGTATTAAAGAGACAACACTTAAGGAGCTTTCGAGCATGAGCAACGTGACGTTGGGCCTCTATTTTGCCTTGGGCTGTGGAGTACTCGCAGTCTTGTATGGCTTTGTAGTGCGGTCCTGGATTTTGAACCAAGGTACGGGCAATGCCAAGATGATGGAAATTGCCGCAGCGATTGAACAAGGTGCTGGGGCGTATCTGTCAAGACAGTACAAGACGATTGGTATCGTCGGCGTGGTGTTGGCGATCTTAATTGCGGTGTTTTTAGATCAGGCGACTGCGGTCGGCTTTGTGATCGGAGCCGTGCTTTCTGGTGCGTGCGGTTTTATCGGTATGAATGTCTCAGTTCGTGCAAACGTACGTACAGCCGAAGCAGCGACTAAAGGAATGAACGAGGCACTAAACGTTGCATTCAAAGGAGGCGCGATTACCGGCATGCTCGTCGTCGGCTTGGGATTGCTTGGCGTCGGACTGTTCTATATGTACTTGCAGGCGACGGGAAAGAGCCAGAGCATGTCTGCGATACTGCATCCGTTAATTGGTCTAGCCTTTGGCTCATCTCTGATCTCCATCTTCGCGCGTTTGGGTGGCGGCATTTTTACGAAGGGCGCAGACGTTGGTGCAGACTTGGTAGGTAAAGTCGAGGCAGGTATCCCAGAGGATGATCCACGCAACCCTGCAGTGATTGCAGATAACGTGGGTGATAACGTAGGCGACTGCGCCGGCATGGCTGCCGACTTGTTTGAAACCTACGCCGTGACCTTGATTGCGACGATGGTTTTAGGCGCGTTGATGATTAAAGGTGCGACGGCAGAGGCCGTTGTATACCCCTTATTGTTAGGCGGTATCTCGATCATTGCATCGATCATAGGTTGCTCGTTTGTGAAAGCAACGCCTGGTATGAAAAATGTCATGCCCGCGCTCTACAAGGGCTTGGTGATCGCAGGTGTGATTTCTCTGGTGGCATTTTATTTTGCAACCAATTGGATTATTCCCGACAACGCACTCGCTGACGTGGGTTATGCCACGGGGGGCAAGATGCGGTTGTTTGGCGCAACGGTTGTTGGCCTGCTTCTGACAGCAGTGCTTGTATGGATCACTGAGTTCTATACCGGCACCGATTACGCACCTGTTAAGCATATTGCTAAAGCGTCAAGTCAAGGTCATGGAACGAACATCATTGCAGGCCTGGGCGTATCCATGCGTTCCACGGCATGGCCTGTGCTCTTTGTTTGTGTGGCGATCTATTCTGCGTATTGGCTGGGTGGTATTTACGGGATCGCCGTGGCCGCAACATCGATGCTGTCGATGGCAGGTATTGTGGTAGCGCTCGATGCATACGGCCCTATCACTGATAACGCCGGCGGTATTGCTGAAATGGCTGGTCTGCCCCAATCTGTGCGCGATATTACAGATCCGCTGGACGCAGTGGGTAATACCACGAAGGCTGTGACAAAAGGTTATGCGATTGGCTCAGCTGGTTTGGCGGCGTTGGTTCTCTTCGCCGACTATACCCATACCCTAGAGGCTAACGGTGCGAAGGTCGTATTTGATCTTTCAGACCATCGCGTCATCATTGGCTTGTTTATCGGTGGCTTGATACCTTACCTCTTTGGTGCGATGGCAATGGAAGCGGTTGGTCGTTGCGCCGGTGCGGTTGTTGAGGAAGTACGTCGTCAGTTCCGCGACATCAAAGGCATCATGGATGGAACAGGCAAGCCAGAGTACGACAAGGCTGTCGACATGCTGACCACTGCTGCAATCAAAGAAATGATCATTCCTTCTTTGTTGCCAGTTGTTGTCCCAATCGCCGTTGGTTTGTTGCTTGGCGCAGAAGCGTTAGGTGGCTTGTTGATGGGTACGATTGTGACGGGTCTGTTTGTTGCGATTTCGATGTGTACGGGTGGCGGTGCGTGGGATAACGCCAAGAAGTACATCGAGGAAGGTCACTATGGCGGTAAGGGCTCGGAAGCTCACAAAGCCGCCGTGACGGGCGATACCGTTGGTGATCCGTACAAAGATACGGCAGGTCCCGCGGTGAACCCGTTGATCAAGATTATTAATATTGTTGCTCTCTTGATCGTGCCTTTGATTGTTTAGACTGAAACTTGGTAAGGAAAGCCGCTCCAGGTAACTGCGAGCGGCTTTTTTCGCTATGATGATCCCTATGAAAAACACACTCACTCTTTGGCCTCTTGCGCATATCCGCGCCCTCGCAATACGCTTTTTGGCGGCGGCGGTGATTGTTTGCGGTGTATGGTCGTCCCCCGCGCAGGCACTCAATGTCGGTGACACGCTGAAGCTCGGTCCGATCACGTTGCTGGACGGCAGCGTGCTAACACCAGCTCATTTGGCTGGCAAGCATGTCGTGATCCAAATTTGGGCGTCCTGGTGTCCGTACTGTCATCGACAAAATCAAAATTTGATGCAACTCGTGCGTGACACAAAAGGCAGTAATCTTGTGGTAGTTGGATTGTCGATAGACAAGGATCCTAAGGCTGCGGAACAGTATGCACAGAAGCACGGACTAAACTTCCCTGTCGCGATGATGACACCCGAGCTTGATCGAGCGATCGGCAAGCGCAAGGGAATCCCTGAGTTGTACGTGCTTGATCCGAAGGGAAAGGTTTTACAAAAAGACTACGGCGAGATGATTGATCTCGACGTTTTCGAGCTAGACCGATACGGTAAATAGCGATGCTAGCAGAGCTTAAGGTTTGATGTAGGCAAACTTTTGTTTTGCTTGAAGTTCGGCGACACGCGCAACCCCAGAGGGTGTGAAGTTCGCTTCAAGTACAAACTGATCGCGTTTGAGATCTCTATTTTTGAGAGTGATTTCGCACACTTCAAAAACGACACCGCGTGAGGCAAGAGCAGAGACCAGCGGACCGTATTCAGTCTTCCCGCTTTTGTCTCGCTTGCCTTCCATCAAGATATCTACACCGTTTGCGTGTGTCACAACACGAATTTTGGTTTGAGGTGCGACATCAAGGTGGTTACGAATGTTTCGCAAACCTTTTAATCCTTGTACATCGGCATCGTCAATGTGATAGACGACACTGATCACCTCTTGTGCAGTGGACGACAACGGAGTGACTACGGTCGCAATTGCGATCGCAAATGAGGAAACCCAAGCTTTCATTTGTTAAGACCCCATACCAGGATTGTTGCTGACACCCTTCATGAGCGGAATGTTTGGTGCTTTTGCTGAGACAGTTTTGACATCTCGCAAGTAAGTTGCAATCACGTCCCAAATAGGCTCACCACCCGCGTCGCGAGCGGCTTCGGAAACAGGCGCCCAACCTGCCACCTTGTACGATTTGCTTGCTTCGATCGGCTTATCGCCAATCCGCATATCGGCAATTCGTTTGCCCGCTGGAGCTGTGGGATCGATGCTGTATTGCATGCCACCCACACGCACCATATCGCCCCCCTGTTGGTAATAAGGGTCGGGATTGAATAAGTTGTCTGCAACATCTTCCAGGACCGTTTTGATCATCTCACCGCTCATTGGAGTGAGAGTGGTGTACGGGTAGGTGATGGCGGTTTGATCGAGTAGATGCTCCATCGTAATGGTCTGGCCAGGCAGCAAGGAAGTGCCCCAGCGGAAGCCTGGCGAGAACGCCAGATCAGCGCCTTTCATCTTGATTAAGCCATCGACAATCAGTTGATCGAACGTTCCGTTGAAATTGCCGCGACGATAGAGTGTTCCTTCAGCGACAGCAAGCTTTTCTGCCAGTTTTGTTTCATAAGGTGCACGTATCTTCTCGATCAGTGCATTCATCTGCGTATCTGCCGGAAGCAAGTCTGCAAAGACGGGGAGTAAGCGATATCTAAAGTCAGATACTTTGCCGTCCTTTACATCTAAATCAAGCACGCCTAAAAATTTACTGTTGGAGCCAGCGTTCGTCACTAGTGTCACGCCACCGGGATTGGATACTTTAACTGGAACAGGAACGCCATCATGTGTGTGCCCGCCCAAGATGGCGTCTATTCCGCGAACACGGCTTGCCATTTTGAGATCGACGTCCATGCCGTTATGTGACAGTACGACCACCGCTTTTGCACCATTGGCGCGTGCGTGGTCGACTGTCTTTTGCATGTTTTCTTCTTCGATGCCAAAGGACCAGTTCTCAACAAGGTAGCGCGGGTTTGCAATAGGGGTGTAGGGAAATGCTTGACCAATAATTGCAACTTTGACGCCATTCATTTCGCGCATTGTGTACGCGTCAAAAACAGGATCTTCAAAATCTGTTGTCTTTATGTTTTGCGCGATAAAGTCGACCTTGCCATCAAAGTCTTTCTCGACAATCTCTTTAACTCGAGTTTCACCAAGCGTCATTTCCCAATGGGCAGTCATGACATCAACGCCTAAAGCTAGACAGGCATCCACCATATCTTGACCCTTAGTCCATAACGCGGTACCCGAGCCTTGCCACGTATCGCCACCATCAAGTAGCAAAGCACCTGGACGGCTCGCACGAATTTGCTTCACTAACGTAGCGAGATGTGCAAATCCACCGACTTTGCCATATTGTGCAGCCGCCTTATCGAAATCTAAGTACGAGAAAGCATGTGCTTCACGTGTGCCAGGTTTAATTCCATAGTGCTTAAGCAAAGCGTCACCCACTAAGTGAGGAGCTTTACCAAGTTGTCCACCGAACCCTAGGTTGACGCTAGGTTCACGAAAATAAATTGGCTTGAGCTGTGCGTGGCAATCGGTGAAGTGCATCAAATGCACGTTACCGAACTTGGGCAAGTCATAGAGACTTGACGCTGACTGCGCGCGGGTCAAATTTGACCCAAGTGATAAACCAGCTGCGGAAGCCGCCGCCAAAACTTGTACAAACTCTCGACGGCTCATACCCATTTTTACTTCCTCACAGCGCTAAGCGCGATTTGATAGCTTATTTATTTACAGGCGATTCAGGATCAAGCAACAGCGCCATAACGTCTTTAATTTGCTGTTCGGTAAGCAAATTAAAGTGCTGCATGCGAGGCATGTTGCTGCAGGCGTTGTAGGCTTTGGAGTTATTGATCCGATTCCAGGTGTATGTCAGGATGACATCGCTGTTGCCACGTGTTTTGCCATAGCCCAGTAATGATGGGCCGATCGTGCCATATGAAATTTCTTGTTTAGAAATCTGGTGGCAGTTGTAGCAGCCTCCGCCGTTAACGGTTTTGACAGAATCAGTCCATGTGGCGCCGCGACCACTTTGAGCGATTTTCTCGCCATTAGCCCAGCTGCCCAGATACTTGCCATCTGAAGGCGGCTTAATCGCGGCAAGTGCAGCGGCTTGTAATGCTTCCGCCTTTTTTTTGCCTTCGGGGCTGTCACGGAATTTTTCATCCGAGCAGAGCGACTGGAATTCGTCTTGTTGGATCCGATCGAGCTTGGCGATGCCTTGTTCGCGGAAGCTGCGCTCCATGACGGCCTGCACGGCAGGGTCTACTTTTTGTGCTACGGCGATGTTGCTTAGGGCAAGTGCACCAAAGGCCCATGTTGTGCTTGCGACCAGTTTGATCAGTGCGTTGTTCATGTATGTCTCCCTGGAATTAGCGCTTGAGGCCGGGTGTTTGTACCGTCCCACCGTTCGCGGTGTTCGCCATAAAGACGGACAGCGCGATGGTGGCATCTGAGCCGTATATCGGGAAAGGCATACGCTGTTGGCGGTAGCAGTCGTTTAGGCGTTGCTGCATGGTCCAGAACGTACCGCTTGATACGCGATAGGCAGGCCAGTTACCCCAGCCCTCAGCCGCGCCTTTCTGTGTGGTCAGATTTGGCAAGTCTTGCATGCGAATACGTTTGCCGTCCACAGCGTGGCATGATGCACATGAGAAGTCCATTGGACCGCCTTGCAGATAAAAGATTTTTTCGCCCAGAGCGAGCATTTCCTTTTCTTTGGGGTGGTTCACTGAAACATTGATTTTCATGCCTTTCGATTGCGTGACAACGTACGCGACGATCGCTTCGATATTTTTGCGTACACCTTTACCAAACGATCCGTTGACCATCTCAGCCTCTGGGATGCCTTGCAGCGTCGTCATACATGTCATCAGACGGGATTCGAGATCTTGCACGCGATTGGTATCAGCAAAGTAGCGTGGTAATTGTGCTGAAGCACCCTTGACAACTCCTGGCCCGAGACCGAGGTCGCATTTTTCAAGCGAAGCATTTTTGGGGCCCGCCGGTTTTGCCCACAGCTCTTCACCTTCAGCTTCGTATAGTTCGGATGGATTGCCATCCGCCAACATTTTTCTGTACTCGGCAAGCTGATCTGACGCACTTTGCGCCAGAGCGATAGCAGATGAGCTGAGCAAAAGCGTTGTCAGCCCAGCGGATAAGAAACGTTTCATGGTTGTCTCCATTGTTGCGAACCGCATCGTCGCGGTTCGGCATTGTCAGCGCATCAAAATTATTTGATTTCTGCTTTGTCAGTGCGGGTTTCGTTTTTATTATCTACCCAAGTGACGACGATTGTGTCGCCCTTTTTTCCGCTGCCCTTCAATTTAAATTGCAGATAAGGATCTTTCGATACAGCAGGACCGAACTGGGCTGCATAAACGACTTTGTCGCCGATCTTTGCCTCGAGTGTTGAAATGAACCAAGCAGGGATCACTGCGCCGGCAGCGTCTTTGCGCTGGCCTGTTTCCATTTCGTGCTTCATTAGCACACGTACATCTACAACACCGTCTTTTTCAGTTGCACGAATGCGCATTGGGTTTGCCATAATTTTCTCTCTTTGCTGTGTTCTGCTATTTGTCTAATAAGTGTCCTGGCCGGCTCATTAACCGCCACAACCGCCCAGGGTTACTTTGACTTCTTTTGACGCCATCAGCCATTTGCCGTCGACTTTCGCCAGAGCAAAGACGTTAGACGTTTGACCCATTTTGACGCGTGTCGATGCAAAGGCCTCAGCCCCTGCTGGGATGATGAACATGGCTGCGAGGGCACTTGGGTTTTTCTCAACCAGGATCGCGAGCTCTGTTGCCTTGAGATTTGTTTCAACACCAACAGGTACGACGGCGCCATTTTCTGCAATGTCGGGGGCACGTAGAGTGATCGCATCAGATTTGGTTGGCGTAGCACCGCCTAATATTTTGGCGACATCATCGACTGACTTCGCTTCAAACGCGGCTTTGTTCCAGGCGGCGGCTTCGGCCTGTGTCATGAGGCCAGCGCTAGCCATCAGACCCACTATTGCTGACATTTGCAGAAGTCTGCGACGTTGTACGTTCATGAGAGTTCCTTTGCTAAAAAAATAGTTTGATTTTTTGAATTCGTTTATGCGATTTGATGCTGCGGTTTAAGATCCTGTCAGCATCCACTTCACCAAATTCGTGATGTCCGTATCTGGCACTTGAGTGTGTGGCGGCATTGGGATGGAGCCCCAGGCACCGGCGCCACCTGCTTTCACCTTTGCTGCTAGTTTAGCAATGACGTCTTGATCTTTGTATTTTTTTGCGACTTCTGCAATGGATGGGCCCACACCTTTGGCTGCTGGTGCGTGACAAGCCGTACAGTTGTGTTTCTGGAACAGCGCTTGCATGGTGGCTCCATTCGCAGGCGCCGTGGCAGCTGCCGGAGAGGCGTTTGCAGGGGCACTTGCCGCCGCGACTGGCGTCACAAATCCTGCGCCTGGCAGCTGTTTAAGAGGCGGTTTTGTGCTGTCTGCCCCTCTAAACGGACCAAAAATACGATTTTGCTCAGCGATATTTTCATGCGCATTGCGAGCGAAATCGGGGAGTGAAGAGGTAATTTTGGCGTCGGTTGTGCAGTTGCTCATGCAAGGGTCGCCCTGTACGTCAGGCTTCCCTGCGACAGTCCACATGCCATGTTGGTTGGTCGCGCCGTTGCGATTGGGCATACGCGCCTGAACTTCATCCATATTCTTGTCGCTCAAGGTAAAGTCCTCAGGCACGATCTCTCCTAACGCAAGGATGTAGGCGACTAAAGCATAGGTATCGTCTGCGGACAATGTGCGAGGGGCGTTCCATGGCATTGCCCGATAGATGTAGTCGTAGAGACTGGAGAGTGTAGACACCTTCATCAGAGTTGAGCGCTGAGGTTGATTTGGGTCCGTTAGTGACGCGACGCGACCCGTTTTGATGTCTTTAGCGGTGGTTCCACCAACGATTGGTGTGAAGACCTCATTGGACTCACCAAAAACACCATGACAACTTGCGCATTTAGCCTCCCACAGCTCTTGTCCTTGCTCTGCGGTACCCGATCCTTTGGGAATTCCTTTGAAATCAGGGCGCACATCGATGTCCCATGCGGCGACTTCTGCGGGGGTGGCTGCTCGGCCTATCCCAGGAAACTTTTTTGTATCCTGGGCGTGCACCATTACACCTACAAAAGAAAGTGCGATGCTCACAATTAGAGTTTTAGCCAACTTGTACATTGCTGACCTCCCCGTTGGTGTCGACTTTCCAGGATTGAATCGCGTTGTTATGGTAAATGGAGCGCGTGCCGCGAACTTCACGAAGCATTCGGTAGGCGGGTTGAACGTGGCCTGTTTCGTCTGTCGCGCGGGACTGCAATATGGCAGGCTTTCCGTCCCAAACCCAGTCAATATTGAAGCGCGTGATAGCCTTAGTAAGCACCGGCGTTTCAAGGCGTGCTTCTCGCCAGTTGCGTCCGCCGTCCACTGACACGTCAACGCGTTTGATTTTGCCGCGACCCGACCACGCCATGCCGCTAACGTTGTAGAAGCCGGTCTCGAGTAACTGTTGACCTCCCGAGGGTGTTGTGATCACCGATTTGCACTCTTGAATCGACGTGTATTGGCGGTGCATGCCGTCTGGCATCAAGTCGATGTAATGCACAGCTTCGTCTTTGGATGCGTAGGGCATGTCGCCGACCTCGATGCGACGCAACCACTTGACCGAGCTGACACCCTGGACTCCGGGGACAACCAAGCGCAACGGGTAGCCGTTTTCAGGACGAAGCATCTCGCCGTTCATTCCCCACACAACGAGCACATCATCAAGCGCCATTTCCATCGGAATAGTACGAGTCATACCAGATCCGTCGCCGCCTTCTGCGAGAACGTATTTTCCCTTTTTTGTATCGGCGCCGGCCATGTCCAGCAGAATAGAGAGTGGTACACCAGTGAACTCACAACAGGAAAGCATACCGTGTGTGTACTGTACGGTCGGGACAGCGACATTGCCCCATTCCATCCCGGTGTTTGCACCACACTCGATAAAGTGGATACGTGACACCGAGGGCAAGCGCATCAAGTCTTCCATCGTGAAGACCATTTCTTGCTTCACCAGTCCATTGATCATTAGCCGATGTTTTGCTGGATCGATGTCGTACCAGCCCTGGTGGTGGCGCTCAAAGTGCAGTCCATTAGGAGTGATGATGCCAAACAAACCTTGGAGCGGAGCAAACGCGACGGAGGCTGCCGAAACGCGGGTCAGTCCTGGCGACTCCCGGCGCTGCAAGTTCGCTTCATATTTTGAGGGCATCCCGTACGGTTTTGCCGCAACCGGCTGACCGAGGGTTGTTTGCCACGATTGCTTCTCAAGAATGTTGGGATCGCCTTTAGTGGCTTGGGCCAGTGCAGATGCGGTTGGAGCGCTTGCGCCTGCAGCCATTGCCACTAAAAAGCTATTGCGCAGAAAACCGCGCCTAGCCTCAGTCATGCCGCCTGTGGAGACGTCAGTTGCCAGCTCAGCCGAAACAAAATTTTCTGGCGCACGTTTGAGCCGGCCCAGTTTTAGGCGTAAATCACTTGTCTTCAAGAGGCCTCCTACGTAAACATAAAATAGTGGCTGACACGAATATATTTTTTAGTTATAAATAAAGATTAAAAAATAATATAACAGCAGCGCGTGGGATATTAAGGCATACCCTAGGGTAGACTCACTTGTAAGCTAAAAAATATTTTGGTTAGTGGAGACAACATGCGGTCAGATCAGATCAAAGACATTGAGGCCTTAGCGGGCAAACGAAGTCGCTCTCGCAGGGAGTTCTTGCGCAACACGACCGCGGCAACAGCTGGTTTAGGCTTTGCTTCGATCGCTGAACCAACATTCGCACAAGTTATTCAAACGAATTTTGACGGTATCGAGGCCGGTGAAGAGACCATCAAAGAAGGTGAAACTGAGCTTTACGCCTATGTGGCTAGACCAAAGGGCGGCACGGGCAAATTACCGATCGTGGTTATTGCGAGTGAAATTTTTGGTGTGCATGAATACATTGCCGATGTTGCCCGTCGATTTGCGAAGCAAGGCTATCTGGCGATCGCCCCAGAGTTTTTTACTCGGGCAGGAGATCCTAGTTCCCTTGGCACTATGGCAGAAATCATGACCCAGATTGTTGGGAAGACCCCTGATAAACAAGTGATGGACGACATTAGAGTCGCGCTGAAATGGGCTGGAGAAAAAGGTGGTGATTTATCGCGCGTCGGCATGACAGGATTTTGTTGGGGCGGTCGTATTACGTGGCTTGCATGCGCCAACATTCCTCAGGTGCGTGCAGGCGTTGCTTGGTACGGCAGGTTGGTTGGCGATAAAAGCGACAACTTTCCGGCGCATCCGGTAGATCTTGCGGTACAGCTTAAGGCGCCCGTCCTTGGTTTGTACGGCGGAAAGGATACGGGTATCGGCTTAGATACTGTCGATCAGATGAAGCAGGCGCTCGCGTCAGCTAAAGAAAATAAGGCCGCTGCCGCATCGCGTTTCGAAATATATCCCGACGCGCCGCATGCGTTTCATGCCGATTACCGTGCGACCTACCAAGCGGGTCCGGCAAAAGATGGTTGGGAAAAGTGTCTACAGTGGTTTAAGACCCACGGTGTTTAAATATCTCGAGGGTAAATATCAATTGCTTGAATAATGCGTTAGAACGATCATCAACAATTAAGTACAAATTTTAGGAGACCGGTCATTATGCAAAACGTGTCATCAAAAACGAGATTCCTTGGGGCAGGATTTGCTATTGCTATGCTTGCGGCGACCGCATCGGCCCAAGATATTCAAGCGCCGCGGCTATACGCACAAAGTTTGGCGGCGACATGTGCTAACTGCCATGGCACGAATGGCGTTAGCGCGCCGGGTGCCACGATGCCGGTTATCAATCAGCTTTCAAGTGCTGCGATGTATGAACAATTGCAAGCCTTCAAGACTGGCGCTCGGACAGGCACGATCATGCACCAACTTGCGAAAGGCTACACGGACGAACAGTTGAAAATCATTGCCGATGTTCTCGGCAAGAAGAACTAAGGAGACAATGATGAATCGTCGAATTTTTCTAGGACAAACAGCCGCAGTAGCGGGACTTGTAATGGGCGTGAGTGGGCAGGTCCGCGCGAATACGCTGAAATCGGCACAGATCGTTGTTGTGGGTGCAGGTTATGGCGGGGCTACGACCGCTAAGTACTTGCGCTTGCTTTCAAATAACTCGGCTCAAGTGACATTGATTGAGCCGAATGCAGACTTTATTTCGTGCCCTCTGTCCAATTTGGTTGTCGGAGGATCGCGTCAGATCTCAGATATCACCACACCATACGCCGGACTCGAAAAGAACCATGGCGTAAAGATGGTCAAAGATTCCGTTGCAAGTATTGATGCGCAGAAAAAGACGGTATTGCTTGCTTCAGGTAAAACCGTCAAATATGACAAGCTTGTGTTGTCTCCTGGTATTGGTTTGATGATGGACAGCGTTGAGGGACTTGAGGCCGCAAACAAAGCGGGCGTCACACTGCAAGCTTGGAAGGCCGGCCCGGAGACGGTCGCGTTACATAAGCAGATTGCTGCAATGAAGGATGGCGGTGTATTCGCTATTTCTATACCTGTCGCACCATATCGCTGTCCGCCGGGACCTTATGAGCGCGCATGCCAGGTGGCAAGTTATTTGAAGCAGCACAAACCTAAGTCTAAGGTGCTAGTGCTCGACGCAAACCAGGACGTGACTTCAAAGGGCAAGCTTTTTAAAGAGGCATGGGCAAAGTTATATCCTGGCATCATTGAATACAGGCCTGAACATAATGTCACAGGTGTCGATGCAAAGACCCGAACGATTAAGTTTGATGTCCAAGACGATATCAAGGCGGATGTGCTGAATATTCTGCCTCCGATGCGCGCGGGCGATCTTGTTGTTAAAGCAGGACTCGCAGATGCGAATGGACGTTGGTCGACGGTCAACTACTTAAACTTTGAGTCAACGAAAGCCAAAGATGTTCATATCATTGGTGATTCGATTCAGGTCGCTCCGCTTATGCCCAAGTCAGGACATATGGCGAATCAACATGCCAAGGTGACTGCTGCGGCTATTGTCGCGGAGTTAGCGGGCATTTCAATCAATCCCCAACCAGTGTTGACCAACACGTGTTACAGCTTTGTGAGCGCAACCGATGTGATTCACGTCGCAAGTGTGCATCAATATGTTGCCGCTGAAAAAACCTTTAAGACGGTCGCTGGGTCAGGCGGTGTCTCTACAGCTCCAACAGCGCTGGAAGGAACGTA
>JACCDX011152043.1_pt1 | contig 18640 bp, 12 predicted proteins | sample 7449681 | NCBI WGS metagenome assembly JACCDX01 (sample SAMN15323450, study PRJNA562643) | freshwater metagenome | isolation source: river surface water | place: USA:Blue River Watershed | collected 2017-08-18
AGTCACGCACCGACGACACCTCGGGGTTGGTCACCACCAGGGCCTCGTCGGCAAAGTGCATGGCCATCAGCGCGCCGGTTTCGATGCCGGCGGGCGAGTCGCACACCACGTAGTCGAAGCCCATCTCGCCGAGCTCTTTGAGCACACGCTCGACGCCGTCTTGCGTGAGGGCATCTTTGTCACGGGTTTGCGAGGCGGCCAGCACGTACAGGTTGTCGCACTGCTTGTCCTTGATGAGCGCCTGGGTGAGGTTGGCCTCGCCATGGATGACGTTGATCAGGTCGTACACCACGCGGCGCTCGCAGCCCATGATCAGGTCGAGGTTGCGCAGCCCGACGTCGAAGTCGATCACCGCCGTCTTGTGGCCGCGCAGCGCGAGACCGGACGCGAAACTGGCGCTGGTGGTCGTCTTGCCCACGCCCCCTTTACCGGAGGTCACCACGATGATCTTGGCCATGGATGGCGGTCCTTTCAGATGCTTTGTGCTTGCGTTGATGTTCAGAGCTGGATGGGGTCGAACACGAGGCGTTCGCCCTCCAGCCGGATCTGGGCCGGCTTGCCGCGCACGGTGTCGGGCAGCGGGTTGTCGGTGGTGCGGTAGGTGCCCGCGATCGACAGCAGTTCGGGCTCCATGCAGGTGGCGAAGATGCGCGCCTGGGTGTTGCCCTTGGCGCCGGCGATCGCCTTGCCGCGCAGGGGGGCGTACACGTGGATGCTGCCGTCGGCGATGACTTCGGCGCCGTGGTTCACGATGGCGGTGATGATGACGTCGCCACCCTTGGCATAGACCTGCTGGCCCGAGCGCAGGGGCTTGTCGATGATGAGGGTGGCGGCCGAGGCCGATTCCACCGGCACCTCGACACGGACCTCGACGGGCACCTGCACCTCGCGCACCACCTCGCGGATCACTTCCTTGACCTCGACGCGCGCCGGGGCGGCACCGGCATCGGGCGCTTCGACCAGGCCGGCAGCCTTGGCGGCTTCGGCCTGCTTGATGGAGGCGCCGCGCACGGCCACGGGCTTGAGCTTGTGGCGCTGCATCAGCGCGATCAGACCGGGGAAATCGATGGCCATGTCGAGGCTGGCCAGGTGGGTGAGGTCGATCACCACGGGCTCGCCGTCGAACAAGTCTGGCGTGGCGCCGAAGCGTGCGTCCATGGCCTGGGCCAGGGTCTGCAGGTTGGCCGTGCGCAGCAGGAAGGCTTCCAGCGTGAGCGAGGCGCTCTTGATGTCAAACAGGCTGGCGGCGTTCGCGGGCGTGACGGCGGACATGGTTGCAGAACGTGAGAAAGCCCCGAGTTTAAGGCACGCAGGAGTGGGGATCCGGCGGCTGGGTACACGCTGTGCAGACCTGCGGCGCGCAGCCGCCACCGGCCAGGGAAATTGATGGTCATCAAGGCCGAGGAATTGCCCACCGCCAGGGCGCCATATCCGGTTTTCCAGGGGGGTGGGCGCGCAAACAATGATGCGGTCGTACGCAACACGGTGGCGAAGGCATCACGGGCCCCGCGCCACGCGCCCAGCACATCACGGAGCGGACCGCCATGAGAACCAATCTGCCCATCACCCAGCAGGAGCACGTGCTCCGAGACGGCTCAATGATCGTCTCCAAGACCGACCTGAAGGGCCGCATCACCTACATCAACGACGATTTCATCGCGGCCAGTGGGTTCACGGCCGCTGAGTTGATCGGCCAGCCGCACAACCTGGTGCGCCACCCTGACATGCCAGCCGAGGCGTTCGAGGACCTTTGGCAAACGCTGGCCGCCGGACGCCCTTGGACGGGCATGGTCAAGAACCGCCGCAAGGACGGCGACCACTACTGGGTGGTGGCCAATGCCACGCCCATCCGCGAGGGTAACGCGGTGGTGGGCTACATGTCTGTGCGCACCTGCCCCACGCGCGAGCAGGTGCAGGCCGCTGAGCAGGTCTACCGCATGTTCAAGGAAGGGCGCGCTGCGGGCTGGACCATCCGAGATGGCCGGGCGGTGCGCACGGGCGCGATGGCGCACCTCAATGTGCTGGGCACGGTTTGGGCCAGCCTGGGCATGGCCGCGCGCATGGGCATGCTGGGCTTGCTCGCGGTGCTGGCCGTGGCGGGGGGGCTGTGGGCCGATGGACGCGGTGGCTTGGCCTGGCTGGCCTGCGTGCTGCCGCTGGCCTTGGCTGCCTGGGGTGGTGTGGCGATGGCGCAGCGCATGGGGCGCCTGCTCGCCGCCGCCGAAGAGGCGCTGGAGCGATACGCTCAGGGCCGTTTCGATGGGGTCGTGCCCTCGGAGGGCAACGACGAACTGGCGGCCATGATGCGCTCGCTGCGCCGCGTGCAAACCCGCCTGGGCTTCGAGTTTGCCGACACGCTCAAGCGTGCAGACCAGGCGGCCCGCATCCAGCAGGCGCTGGACGTGGCAGCCACCAACGTGATGGTGGCAGATGCCAACCACGACATCATCTACATCAACCGGTCGCTGGAAGCCATGCTGCGTGCGGCCGAGGCCGACATCCGCAAGGACCTGCCCAGCTTCAGCACCGCCACGGTGCACGGCAGCAACATCGACGTCTTTCACAAAAACCCCGCTCACCAGCGTGGCCTGCTGGCCCAGTTGAGCCAGACGCACAAGACGCGCTTGAGCGTGGGCGGGCGCAAGTTCGACCTCATCCTCAACCCCATCCTGGCCGAGGGCGGCAAGCGCCTGGGCGTGGTGGTTGAGTGGAAGGACATGACTGCTGAACTGGCGGCGCGTGAACGCGAGCAGACACTGGCCGCCGAGAATGCGCGGGTCAAGCAGGCGCTGGACTCCTGCTCGACCAACGTGATGATCGCCAACGCCGATGGCCACATCGTCTACACCAATGCCTCGGTGATGGCGATGCTGCGCAAGAACGAGGCCGCGCTGCGCCGGGCCTTGCCCGCCTTCGATGTCAACAAGGTGGTGGGCAGCAATTTCGACAGCTTCCACCGCAACCCGGCTCACCAGCGCAACCTGTTGGGGGCGCTGCGGGGCGAGCACAAGACGCAGATCAAGGTCGAGGGCCTGACCTTCGCGCTGACGGCCAACCCGATCTTCGATGCGGGTGGCCAGCGCCTGGGCACGGTGGTGGAGTGGAAGGACCGCACGGCCGAGGTGGCTGCCGAGGTCGAGATCACCCAACTGGTGGATGGCGCCAACCAAGGCGACTTTGCGCAGCGCATGGCGCTCGATGGCAAGGAGCCCTTCTTCCGCCTGATGGGCGAGAAGTTCAACGACCTGATCGAGACCGTGAGCCAGACCATCGTGCAGGTGCGGGCCTCGGCGGAGCAGCTCAGCTCTGCCGCCAATCAGGTGTCAGAGACTTCGCAGTCGCTGTCGCAATCGGCTTCGTCGCAAGCGGCCGGGGTGGAAGAGACCTGTGCCTCGCTGCAGGAGATGGCTGACTCGGTGCGGCAGAACGCGGACAACGCCAACGTCACCGACGGCATGGCCAGCAAGGCGGCAAAGGAAGCCATCGAGGGCGGAGATGCCGTCAAGAGCACGGTGGATGCCATGCGGGCCATCGCCACCAAGATCTCCATCGTGGATGACATTGCCTACCAGACCAACTTGCTGGCGCTCAACGCGGCCATCGAGGCGGCGCGAGCCGGTGAGCATGGCCGTGGCTTCGCGGTGGTGGCCGCCGAGGTGCGCAAGCTGGCTGAGCGCAGCCAGGTGGCCGCGCAAGAAATCGGTCAGCTGGCTGGCTCGAGTGTGGGCTTGGCGGAACGGGCGGGCGAGCTGCTGCGCGAGATCGTGCCCTCCATCCACCGCACCAGTGAGCTGGTGCAAGAGATCGCGGCCGCCTCGGGCGAGCAGTCCGACGGGGTGCAGCAGATCAATGCGGCCGTGGAGCAGCTCAACACGTCGACCCAGCAGAACGCGTCTGCGGCCGAGGAGCTGTCTGCCACATCGGAGGAGCTGTCGGCCCAAGCCATGCAATTGCGTTCGCTGATGGCCTATTTCAAGCTGCAGGGCGATGGTGGCCATGCCTCGGTGGCCTCAGCACACCGTGGCAGTGCGGTCGCAGCAAGCGGCACGCAAGGTCTGTCGGCGGCTTCGTTGAGTGCCCAGAGCATGTTGGCACAGGGCAATGGCCGCGTGGTGCACCGCGATGCACACGACGAATCGCTGCATGTGCACTGAGTTCAGGTGGCAGGTGTCTTGGGGAAGCTCAGCGTCACGGACGTGCCTCGGCCGGGGTGGCTCTCCAGCGTCACGCTGCCGCCCATCAGCTTCATGGTGCCCATGACGATGGACATGCCCAGGCCTGTGCCGGGGATGCGGCCAGAGGTGTCGGCGCGGTAGAAGCGCTCGCCCACGCGTGCGAGCTGCTCTGGCGTCATGCCGATGCCGTGATCCTGCACCACGACATCCACGAGGCGCGGATCATGCCGGTTGGGGCGCACCGACACCAGCACGTCTCCGCCGTTGGGCGAGTATTTGTAAGCATTGGCCAGCACATTGGTGAGCACCTGGGTGGTGGCCGCCTCATCCGCCCACACGGTCTGAGCAGCTGCATCCATGTAGGTGTGCGGTGGCACGCGGCCGCTGGGCACAGCATGGTCGTGCAACACACGCTGGATGAGGTCGTTCAGGTGCAAGGCTTGCGGCGCCAGGTCCTGACCCTGGCGTGCCTCCATGCGGCTGATGTCCAGCAGCTCGTTGATGATGTCGATCATGTGGCTGGACTGGCGCCAGATGCGTGACAGCAGGTCTTTTTGCTTGGCAGCGGTGAACTCGTGGGTCAGCAACAGCTCCGTGAAACCGTAGATGCTGGACATCGGCGTGCGCAACTCATGCGCGGCGATCGAGATGAAGCTGCTTTTGATGCGGTCGAGCTCGGTCACACGCGTGATGTCTCTCAGGTGCAGCATCTTGGAGACCGCGCCTTGGCCGTGGTGCCACTGGATGGCGAGCGTTTGCTTGGCTGGCGGTCTGCGGTCGATGTGCGAAGGCAGGGCTTCGAAGTTGTGCACATGTGGCTGTACGAAGGCTTGCTGCCTGAGCAGGGTCATCAGGCCCGCCTCGTCGCAATCGCGTGCCAGTGACAGCGGGATGTCCGTGAGCTGTTCGAAGGCTGGGTTGATGTAGCTGACCTGTCCCGCTTCATTGAGCGACACGAAGGCATCCGTGCTCAAGGCGAAGATGGCTTCCAGCTGGCCGAGGCTGTCGGCCAGGGCGGCCTTGACCAGGCGTTGCTCGTGCACGTCTTGGATGGTGCCCGCCATGCGGTGTACCGCGCCATCGGCATTGCGGTACACCTTGGCGCGGGCATGGAACCAGCGGTAGTCTCCGCTGGCCGTGCGCAGCCGGTACTCGATGTCGAAGGGAGCCTCTCGGGTCAGCGTTTCAAGCATGGCTGCACGGGTGCGCGTGCGGTCATCTGGGTGCATCAGCTCGATGAGGCTCTTGGGGGTGACCTCGATGGCGCCGGGCGCCAAGCCCAGCAAGCGGTAAAACTGGGGTGACCACCAGATGTGGTCTTGCCGCACGTCCACCCAGTCCCACAGGCCGTCGTTGGCGCCGTCGATCGCCAAAGCCAGTCGCTCGCTCAACTCGGCGCGCTCTGCCAGGGCCAGTTCGGCGGTGGACTTGGCCTCCAGCAGATCGTGGGTGCGCAGGGCCACCATGCGTTGGGCCCGCGCACGCCCGACGCTCATCAGCCACAGTGCGAAGCTGGCGGCCGTGGCCAGCAGCACCCCGATCAGGCCGAACCACCAATGGGCATGCGAGGCCAGTTGCTGCTCGAAGGCCCTTGTGCTGCTGACCTGCAACACCAAGGTGCGCTGCCCGATGTGGAGGGTGAACTGCTGTTGATGCCTGGCGCCATGTGCCGCTCCATCGCTGCCCTGGGCATACAGCTGCGTCTTGCTGCCGGCCGGGTCCACGTCGATGAGCGCCGCTTGCAGCCTGGCCGCATGGGGGTGCACGGCGGAGGCCAGCAACTCGTCGTAGACCACCGGGCTGTAGGCCAGCCCCACCAGGGCCTGCATGCGCTCGGCCGCCGTGCCCACAGGCAGCCCAGGCTTGAAGATGGGCAGAAAGTACAGGCAACCCGAGCGCCGCTGGCCGTCTTGTACCAGGGTGATGCGTCCACTCAAGGCATCTCGGCCGGTGGCAATGGCCAGCTCGGCCGCCGTGCGGCGGGTGGCTTCCGAGCCCACGTCAAAGCCCAACGCCGGGCCGTTGTGGGCAATGGGTTCGATGTAGCGGATGACGTAGAGGTCGTCTGCATGGCCCTGCGTGCGCACACTGAAGTCTGGGGCCGAATCGGCACGCTCCCTGGCCACGAAGGCGTCAAGCTGCTCGCGCGGCACGCGCTCGATGAAGCCCAGGCCGCGGATGCCTGAAGCGTCGACATCGAACTCGCGCTGGCTCACCCAGGTTCTGAAGGTCAACCGGTGCATGGCTTCAGGGGCGGCCACAAAGGTGCTGCGCACGCCCTTGAGCGCCGGCAGGATGGCGTCGAGCCGGGCGCGCACATCGCGCTCCAGCGTGAGGGCTTCGCGCTCGAACTGGATGTGAGCGGCAGTGTCGTGGTCTTGTGCGATCCGTCGTCCGAACGACAGGCTCAAGGCCAGGCCGATCGCCCAAATGAGCAGCGCCCGCCACAGCACCTGGCGCTCCAGCCTGGGATTGTTTGGCGCAGTGTTGGCCGAGGCGCCCAACCAGGCCTGGCTGGGCATCCAGGTGGTGGTGGGTGGGGGGGCGGCGTCCACGGTGTTCAGAAGAACTCGACGCCTTGTTCGGCGGGCGCGGTGTGCGCAGCGGGCTGCAGGCGAGGCTGGCCTGCCTGCAGTGGCGGGATGGGTGGCGGAGGGGTGTAAGCCGGCTTGGTGATGCGCGCAGCAGCCCGTGGCGGGCTATCGGCAGGAGGGGGCTCAGCGTGTTCGCCCAGCCTGAACTCAGACAGCAACACGGTGAAGGCCTGGGCCAGCTCGGTCAGTTCTTGTGCGATTTCGCTCGACTGTTGCGCCACCTCCAGGTTTTGCTGGGTGACTTCATCGAGGTCCATCACCGATTGCGTGACCACCCCAATGCCGCCGGCGTGCTCCATCGAATCTGCCGAGAGCTGGGAGAAGGCCTCGCCCACTCGGCGTACCGCCACCACCACCTCTTCGATGGTCTGGCCGGCCTCGTTGACCACCAGCCGCCCGTGCTGGATGGCCTGCAGCGAGTCTTGGATCAGCGTCTTGATCTCTTGTGCGGCTTGTGATGACTTGAGTGCGAGCGCCCGCACCTCGCCCGCCACCACGGCAAAGCCCCGGCCTTGGTCGCCTGCGCGAGCGGCTTCCACTGCCGCATTGAGCGCCAGGATGTTGGTCTGGAAGGCGATGCTGTCGATCAGGCTGGTGATGTCGGTGATGCGCTGTGCGGTTTCGTCGATCGTGCGCATGGTCTCGATCACCTTGGCCACTTGGGCGCCACCAGATTCGGCCAGGGTGGTGGCCTGGCTCGACATGGCCTTGGCCTCGGCTGAGGCTTGGGCGCTGCTTTGCACGATCAGGTTGATTTGCTCCAGGCACATGGCCGCATCGCGCAGGCCACTGGCTGTGCCATGGGTGCGCTGGCCCAGGTCTGTGCTGCCTTCGGCCAGCACCTGTGCCGCCTGGTTGACCTGGCCAGTCGTGTCGCGGATTTTGATCAGCGCCGCGCGCACGCGCTGCAGCACGTGTTTGAGGCGTTTGCCCGTGGGACTCTCGGCCCGCAAAACGTCCAGGTCCATGCGCACCGGGCCGCTTTCGCCCATGGCGCCAATGAAGAATTTCAGCTCGAACTGCTCGGCAAAGCGACGGGCCTCCATGCGGGTTTGCGGGATCAGCACGCCACCTTGTGCCAGCAGGGTGGCCAGGTAGATGGTGTCGTTCGCCGCAGGCAAGCCTCCCGGGCTGTGGTGCCAGTTCCATAAGAGGGTCGAGGTCGCCATCCCCGCCACGTGGGCGACGAGCAGCCACATGTTGTGGTACCTCGGCAGCAGGCTCAGCAGCAGGCATGAGCTGAACAGCGCCACCAAGCCGTTGGGCAGCGACCATTGAGTCAGCGCCAGCAGAGCCAGGGCGCTCAGGCTGAGCATCCAACTGGCCAGCGGTTGTTGGCGCCACACGGCCCAAGCCAGGCACGCCGGGGTGGCCGCGATGCCGACAAGCGCCATCCAGCCTGGTGTGGCCGTGGCGCTGGGCGCAAGCCAGGCCAGCAAGGCCGTCTGGATGACGACCAGCGCGAACACGAGGTGGTCGGCCTGGCGTGTGCCGGAAGTTCTGCTGCTGTGGGATGTCATGGCGGCCAGCGCTGCGGCGTGGCATGGGCCCTGCCACGGGGCGGCGTGCTGTTGGGACTACTTCACGGTGTGCACGCTTTGTCTCCAGACTTTTCGGCCGAAAACAAGGTCAGCTTGAGGCCAGGTGAAGGCCGCATTCGGAGCACAGATGATGAGCAATCCACGTTTGCTGATCGTGGAAGATCAGGAAGACATCCGCGAATTGATCCGATTGACCCTGGACCTCGAGGGGTACGACGTGGATGAGGCCGCCAATGGCGACGAAGGCCTGCGCAAGGTCAGCAGCTTCCAGCCTCAGCTGGTGCTGCTGGACGTGATGATGCCGGGCAGCCTGGACGGCTTTGCCGTGTGCCGGCAGATCAAGGGCTCGGGCGCGCACAGGCGCACCAAGGTGGTGATGCTCACCGCACGCTGCCAGGCCAGCGACCGCGAGGCAGGTCGTCAGGCCGGTGCCGACGCCTACCTCACCAAGCCCTTTTCACCCAAGCAATTGCTCGAAGTCGTGCACAAATTGCTGTGAAGCCGATGTGATTCAGCGTGGGTGTTCAGCGCTTCTTGGGGCCTTTGCCGCCGGGCTTGGTGCCTGCGCGCGGGGGCAGGCCGGTGTGCTGGGTGAGGATCTGACCGCGAGCCGGCTTGCCGGTGCGCGGCAGGTCACGCGGATCGCGCTCAGGCGATGCGCCGGCCCGCTGCCCACGCGAGGCCGCCGATGACGGTGCCGCTGAGGGCGCGCCACCTTGCTTGGCCACGCGCCCCACGGTCACCGTGGAGGTGCGGGTGCCCGCGTGCGTCGAGTTCTTGCGCCGCGCGCTTTCGTAGCCGGCCTCGGTGCTGGGCTGGTAGGTGGGGATCAGGTGGTGCTGCCCGTTGCCGATCAGGTCGGCGCGGCCCATGGCCTTGAGCGCATCACGCAGCAGCGGCCAGTTGGCCGGGTCGTGGTAGCGCAGGAAGGCCTTGTGCAGGCGGCGGCGCTTCTCGCCCTTGACGATGTCCACGCGCTCCCCCTTGCGGGCATCCCGGCTGATGCCCTTGAGCGTGTTCATCCCCGAGTGGTACATGGCCGTGGCCGTGGCCATGGGGCTGGGGTAGAAGGTCTGCACCTGGTCGGCCTTGAAGCCGTTGCGCTTGAGCCAGATGGCCAGGTGCATCATGTCTTCGTCGGTGGTGCCCGGGTGGGCCGCGATGAAGTAGGGGATCAGGTACTGCTTCTTGCCGGCCTCGGCGCTGAACTGGTCGAACAACTGCTTGAAGCGGTCGTAGGCGCCCATGCCGGGCTTCATCATCTTGGTCAGCGGGCCTTGCTCGGTGTGCTCGGGCGCGATCTTGAGGTAGCCGCCCACGTGGTGGGTCACCAGCTCTTTGATGTACTCGGGCGAGCGCACGGCCAGGTCGTAGCGCAGGCCCGAGCCGATCAGGATCTTCTTGATGCCCGGCAGCGCCCGCGCGCGGCGGTACATGCGGATCAGCAGGCTGTGGTCGGTGTTGAGGTTGGGGCAGATGTCGGGGTAGACGCACGAGGGCTTGCGGCAGGCCGACTCGATCACCTTCGATTTGCACCCGATGCGGTACATGTTGGCCGTGGGCCCGCCCAGGTCGGAGATGACGCCGGTGAAGCCCTTGACCTGGTCGCGGATGGCCTCGATCTCTTTGATCACCGAGTTCTCGGAGCGGCTCTGGATGATGCGGCCCTCGTGCTCGGTGATGGAGCAAAAGGTGCAACCGCCAAAGCAGCCGCGCATGATGTTCACGCTGAAGCGGATCATCTCCCACGCCGGGATGTGGGCGTCGCCATAGCTGGGGTGCGGCGCACGCGCATACGGCAGGTCGAAGACGTGGTCCATCTCCGGCGTGCTCAGCGGGATGGGGGGCGGGTTGATCCACACGTCGCGGTCGCCGTGGGCCTGCACCAGCGCGCGGGCATTGCCGGGGTTGGTCTCCAGGTGCAGCACGCGGTTGGCGTGGGCATACAGCACCGGGTCGTCCTTGACCTGCTCGAACGCCGGCAGGCGGATGACGGTGCGCTCGCGCGGGGGCAGGGTGATCTTGCCGCTGGCCTTGGCTGCGGGCGGGCGCTTGGCCACGGCCGGGTTGGCCACGATGCGGATGGGCTTGGCGCCACCGGCCAGATCGGCCTGACCGCTGAGGCTGCCCACACCCGCAACGGAGCCGGCACCTGCACCTGCACCCCGCAGCGGATCAAGCTGGCCGCTTTGCTCGATGGCGCAGTCCACGCCTTGCTCGGCGGCGGCCTCGCTGCTCATCAGGTAGGGGTTGATGTGCTGGTCGATGCGGCCCGGGCGGTCGACCTCGGTGCTGTCGAGCTGGAACCAGCCCTCGGCGCTGGGGTCGTCCTTGCGGCGGATGAAGGCCGTGCCGCGCACGTCGGTGATCTGGGCGATGGGCTCGCGCGCGGCCAGGCGGTGGGCCACCTCGATGACGGCGCGCTCGGCGTTGCCGTACAGCAGGATGTCGGCCTTGGCGTCCATCAGGATGGACCGGCGCACCTTGTCTTGCCAGTAGTCGTAGTGGGCGATGCGGCGCAGCGAGGCCTCGATGCCACCCATCACGATGGGCACCTCAGGGAAGGCTTCGCGGCAGCGCTGCGCGTACACCACCGAGGCGCGATCGGGCCGCTTGCCGCCCACGCCGCCCGGGGTGTAGGCGTCGTCGCTGCGGATCTTGCGGTCCGCCGTGTAGCGGTTGATCATCGAGTCCATGTTGCCCGCGGCCACGCCCCAAAAGAGCTTGGGCGCGCCCAGCGCCTTGAAGGCGTCTGCGCTGTGCCAGTCGGGCTGGGCGATGATGCCCACGCGAAAGCCCTGTGCTTCGAGCGTGCGGCCGATCACGGCCATGCCGAAGCTGGGGTGGTCGACATAGGCGTCGCCGGTGACGATGATGATGTCGCAGCAGTCCCAGCCCAGCTCGGTCATCTCCTCGCGGCTCATGGGCAGGAACTTGGCCGGGCCGAAGCGCTTGGCCCAGAAGGGCTTGTAGGCCGTCAAGGCCTTGGGCGGCGGCGGCAGCTGGGTCAGGCGCGGGTCGCGCACCTCCACCTCGTCGGCCTCATGCACATGGGGCGCGTGCAGGTCAGGGGCGGCGGTGGGCTCGGTGGGCGTGGCAGACATCTGGGGCGGGGGCTGGGGTCGGCCGGTTGGCGGACAACCCGGTATTGTCGCCGCAGCAGCCTGAAAGCGCTGGCTTTTCGGGCGGGCAAAGCCCCAGCGGGTGAGGGGGCTTGGGCGGACGCCTGGGTGTGGCAAATCTGTCCGAAAGCCCAGGCGCATGTTGCGCTTTGCAAAGTTGGGGGCACAGACGGACACAAAGGCCGCACTGTGCCCACAATGGGGCTCGTCTGCGACAAGGCCCCGGCACATCCGGGGTGAACTACCCATGAAGAAGCTGTCTTTGAACCGAGTGATGGCCGCCGCGATGGTGGCGGTGGCCGCCGTGTCCCTGGTCGGGACGCCGATGGATGCCGAGGCCAAGCGCCTGGGTTCGGGTCGCCCGGCAGGCATGCAGCGCCAGATGCCGGCCAAGCCCGCGCCCAACACGCCGCCCAGCCAGCAGGCCACGCCACAGCAGGCGCCGGCTCAACAGGCTGCGCCTACCCAAGCCGCCAACCCTGCGCAAGCGGCGCCTGGCATGGCCCAGGCCGCGCCCAAGCGCTCTTGGATGGGCCCCATCGCCGGTCTGGCTGCGGGCTTGGGCTTGGCTGCCCTCGCCAGCCACTTCGGCTTCGGTGAGGCCCTGGCCAACGGCATGATGATGGCCTTGCTGGCGGTGGTGGCCGTGGTGGCCATCGGATGGCTGGTGCGCCGCATGCGCAGTGGCGCCAACGCGGGATCCCCGATGGGCGGACCGCAGTACGCCGGCGCGGGCGCCTCGGCGGGTGGTGGCGCGTTCAACATGCCTGCATCGCAGCCGGCGCCGGCGGCCGCCAACAACATGGCCCGCGAAGCGCACAACGTGTTCGGTGGGACTCCTGCCTCGCTGCAAACGGGTGGCGCGCCCGCTGCCGTGGCGCCTCAGGCTGCCCAGTTTCCGCCTGGGTTTGATGCCGATGGTTTCACCCGCGTGGCCAAGATGATCTTCATCCGCCTCCAAGCGGCCAACGACGAGGGCAATGTGGATGACCTGCGCAAGTTCACCACGCCTGAGCTGTTTGCTTCGCTGCGCCTGGACCTGCAAGAGCGCCAGGGTAGCACCCAGCGCACTGACGTGGTCCAACTCAACGCCGAGCTGGCCGATGCGGCCCAGGCCGACGGCCAGTGGGTGGTGTCGGTGAAGTTCAGCGGTCTGATCAAGGAGGCCCCGGAGCGCGATGCCGAGGCCTTCCAAGAGCTGTGGCACCTGGTCAAGCCGGTGCAAGGCGAGGCCGATTGGGCGATCGCTGGCATCACGCCACTGGACCACGCCGCATGATCATGCCGATGTGATACCGCAGCATCGGGGGATGCTGATTTGGAGCCGACGCTGGGTGCGTCGGCTTTTTTCTTGGCGAAGCGCGTGCGCCTTTCAGCTGCTCCAGCGTTGGATGCGGCCGGTCTCGCGCCAGCCCAGGCGGCGGTAGACCGGGTCACCCATGGGCGAGGCCTGCAAGGCCACCGCCCGGGCGCCGCGCTCCAATGCCAGGTTGGTGGCCGCCACGGTGCAGGCGGCGGCCAGGCCCTGGCCTCGGGCCGACTCGCGCGTGGCCACCCAGTACAGGCCGGCCATCTCGCCCGTGTGCATCACCATGGCCACCGCGGCAGGCGGCGACTCACCCGATCGCACCAGCACCAGGCTGATTTCAGGCTGCATCACAGCGGCGGCCTGGCCAAAGAAGTGGGGCGTCATGAACGCGGGCAGCCCCAAGCTGGCATAGGCCTCGGCGCAGCAGTCCACGAAGCCGGGCAGTGCCGGGTGGGGCTCGTCGGGCCGGCTCTGGCGGCCTTCCACAAGCTCCAGCCGCCAAGGCGCGGCCAGGGGCGTGGGTGCCAGGGGCCGATCGGCCACCATCACGGCCAGATCGGCCTGTAGCTGAAAGCCCTGGGTCTGCAGCAGCGCGGCCAGATCGGCATCGCTGCGGCTGAAGGTGATCGGGGCAAATGGGCTGCTGTTGCCGCCAAAGAACTTGCGGGCTTCAGACAGGGCGTCGGCAGCGGCCAGCGTGGGATCCAGCCGGATCATCGTGTTCATGAACGGCGCTGGGATGGGCAGGGCGCCCTGGTGCAGTTGCACCCCGCCATGGTCTTGCAGGCGGGCGCCGATTTGCCAGCGGTGGGCCAGTCGGGTGGCCCAAGCCAGGTGCTGGTCGGCCAGATCCTCCAGATACATGTGCGCTCCTGATGATTTGTGGTGAGTGAGCTCGCATCGTAGCGGGTGAACCGGCCATGAAAAAAGCCCCGGTTGGGGCTTTTCTGGGGGGCAAGGGGGGGGCCGAGCCCCGGGGGGCTCAGCGCACGCGCTCAAGCCTTTTTGGCGTAACCCGAGCACCAGCCCTTGGCGTTGGCCTGCTTGCCACCCAAGAGCGGACAGGCGGCCCAGGCGTCAGTTGCCTTGCCTTGGTAGAACTGGCAGTTGGCGCACACTGCACCCGCTTTGTAGGTCGGGTACTTCTTGGCGTCCACCTTGGTGGCGTCGTGCTTGTAGCCCAGGACTGAGGCCGTGGGGTCTTTTTCGTCGACGTGGTTGTCGGCCGCGCGGGCGCAGGTGCTGGCGGTGCCCAGCACGACGGCGGCGGGCACCAGGGTCATCATGAATTGGCGGCGAGAGGTCATGGTCTATCTCCTGTGGTGGGGGGGCAGGTGTCAATGTGGCGCCAAAGCTGCCTGTTGGGGGCTTTGGGTGGGGTCAAATGCGAGGCTGACGCCGTTTTGACGTCATACGCATGGGGTCAAGCGGTGCGTGTGTGCTTCAAACTGGCGGCGTGACGAACATCGGGGCGTGAGCCCCAGGTCGAGGTGATGCATGGCTGACGCAAATCTGGTTCAAGAAGACACCCGGGCGCCCCGCTACCGCAGCAGCGCAGCCGCCCGGATGGTCAACATCCCGGTGGCCACCCTGCGCGTGTGGGAGCGGCGCTACCAAGTGGTGGGGCCGGCCCAGTCGGCATCTGGTCAACGGTTGTACTCCAGCCAAGATGTCCGGCGTTTGGTGCTCATCAAGCAATTGGTGAATCGTGGGCACGCGATCGGCATGCTGGCACGCATGGAAACGCCGCAATTGCAGGATTTGCTGGACGAAGCGCGCGATGTTGACCAGACCCTGGTGCCGCCCACGGTCACGCCTCGGGCGGCCCTGAGCGCGGCTTCCGGCATGGTTGCAGCCACCACCCATGCGGTGCGCCACACCGCGTTGCATGACGACCTGCCGCGCATCCGCATCGCCCTGGTCGGCGCTTCGGCGGGGGTGCGCTGGGCGGCCAGCGTGCAGGCCCAGCCCGATCTCGACCTCGTGGCCCAAAGTGAGGCCACACCCGGCGCCGAGCTGTCGTTGCGCCATGTGCAGGCCGACGTGCTGCTCGCCGACCTGGGCGCCGTGCACATGGAAACGGTGGATTGGTTGGTGCGCGTGCAGCACATGGTGGGCGCGCGCCAGATGGTGGTGGTGTACGGCTTTGCCGCCAGCCAGGTGCTCGATGCGCTGCGCGTGCGCGGGGCGCTGGTCAAGCGCTCACCGATCAGCCCAGACGACCTGCTCAAGGGCTTGCGCGAAACCGTGCGTGGCTGGCAAAGCGTGTCGCAAGCGCTGCGCCAACTGCCCGACCCGGCGCCAGCGCCAAAGTTCGACCAGCCCGGTATGCAAGAGCTGGTCAGCAACATGCCGCGCGTGGCCTGCGAATGCCCCCGCCACCTGGCCGACCTGGTGACCATGCTGAGCCAGTTTGAGCAGTACAGCGCCGACTGTGAGTCGCGCCAGCCGGCCGACGTGGCCCTGCACGCCTACCTCTACCGCGTGGCCGGCCACGCCCGCGCGATGATGGAAGAGGCCCTGCTGACGCTGGCGCGTGCCGAAGGGCTCATGCCCATGGACGGCAGCCGCACCGAGGGTTGAGCCCCAAAGCGTCAGTCTTCTTCCCCGAGGAAGCCGCCGCTCTGGTGCGCCCACAGGCGGGCATACAGGCCGCCTTGCGCCAGCAACGTGGCGTGGTCACCTTCTTCGACGATGCGGCCTTTGTCGAGCACGATCAGCCGGTCCATGGCCGCGATGGTGGACAGGCGGTGCGCGATCGCCACCACCGTCTTGCCCTCCATCAGCCGGTACAGGCTGGACTGGATGGCCGCTTCCACCTCCGAATCGAGTGCACTGGTGGCCTCGTCGAGCAGCAGGATGGGGGCGTCCTTGAGCATGACGCGGGCGATGGCGATGCGCTGGCGCTGACCGCCTGAAAGCTTGACGCCGCGCTCACCCACGTGGGCGTCGTAGCCACGGCGGCCCTTGGGATCCGACAGGCCGTCGATGAAGGTGTGGGCCTCGGCCTTGGTGGCGGCCTCGACCATGTCGGCATCGCTGGCGTTGGGCCGGCCATAGAGGATGTTGTCGCGCACCGAGCGGTGCAACAGCGAGGTGTCTTGCGTGACCATGCCCACTTGCGCGCGCAGGCTGTCTTGCGTGCACAGCGCAATGTCCTGCCCATCGATGCGCACGTGTCCATGCTTGACATCGTGGAAGCGCAGCAGCAGGTTGACGATGGTCGACTTGCCTGCGCCCGAGCGCCCCACCAGGCCGATCTTTTCGCCGGGGCGGATGCGCAGGTTGAGGTCGCGGATCACCGGCTCGCTGGCATCGCCATAGGCGAAGGTGACGTGGTCGAAATGCACCTCGCCCTCGCGCACCTGCAGCGGCTGGGCGTTGGGGGCATCGAGCACGTGCTGCGGCTTGCTGAGCGTGCCGATGCCATCTTGCACCGTGCCGATGTGCTCGAAGAGCATCGCCATCTCCCACATCATCCAGTGCGAGATGCCGTTGAGCCGCAGAGCCATGGCGGTTGACGCGGCCACCGCACCGATGCCCACCTGGTCGTGCACCCACAGCCACAGCGACACGCCCGTGGCCGCCAGGATCAGCACCATGCTCAGCGTGTGGTTGACGAACTCGAAGCCGCTCACCAGGCGCATCTGGCGGTACACCGTGGCCAGGAAATCGCGCATGGCCGAGCGGGCGTACTGCGCCTCACGCTGGCCGTGCGAAAACAGCTTGACCGTGGCGATGTTGGTGTAGGCATCGGTGATGCGGCCCGTCATCAGCGAGCGGGCATCGGCCTGGGCCTGGGCCGACGCACCCAGCCTGGGCACGAAGAACCACACCGACAGGCTGTAGAGCGTCAGCCAGCCCAGGAAGGGCAGCAGCATCCAGCGGTCGAAGTGGCCGACCACCGCGGTCATGGTCACGAAGTAGATCACCACGAACACCAAGATGTCCATGACGATGAAGCAGGTGTCGCGCACCGCCAGCGCGGTCTGCATCACCTTGGTCGCCACGCGGCCGGCGAACTCGTCTTGGTAGAAGCTCATGCTCTGGTTGAGCATCTGGCGGTGGAAGCGCCAGCGCAGCCGCATCGGGAAGTTGCCCGCCAGCGCCTGGTGCTTGAGCAGGGTCTGCAGCCACACGGCCAGCGGGCTGAGCAGCACGATGGCGCCCAGGCCCAGCAGCTTGCCGCTGGATTGGGCCCAGAGCTGGTCTTTGGGGGTCTGGCTCAGCCAGTCGACGATCTGGCCCAGCACCGAAAACAAGATGGCCTCGAAGGCGCCGATCGAGGCGGTCAGCACCGTCATGCCCAGCAGCAGGCCCCGCGTGCCCCGGGTGGCGGCCCACACGAAGGCAAAAAAGCCTGCCGGTGGCACCACATGGGGGGCATCGTCGGGGGTGTCAGGAAAGGGGTCGAGTCTGCGTTCGAACCAGCTCAGCACGCTTGGGGCTCCGTGGGCACAAAAAAGGCCCCGGGTGCGGGGCAGCCGCCAAGGGTACCGCAGGTGCGCTGCCCCCAGCGCAGACAAGGTGGGGGCACAGGTGGTGCGGCTCAGGCGTGCTGCTTGCTGGGCGTGCGGGCTGGCGTGGCCGACGCTGCGGGCGCGGCCTGGGGCTGCAGCGTGGGCGAGGCCTGGTCGGGCAGCACCTTGCGCTCACGCGATTCGCTCACGGCATTGAGCAACTGCCGCACCACCTCGTGCCCCATGGCTGCCTCGGCCAGCAGGTAGCCGCCCACCTCGCCGATGCCCACCACCAGGTCGGCACCCGCAGCCTCCAGAAAGGCCCGCTGACCCGGGTCGAGCAGCTCGGCGATGATGCGCGCCTGTGGGTTGAGCCGGCGCGCCAGCATCACGTTGACGGCGGTCAGCGCATCGGCATTGGTCTTCTCGGCGTAGTTGGCCAGCACCACCACGGTGGCGGCGCTGCTCAGGCAGCAGCGCTCGATGGCCTCGCCACGCACGGGGTAGGCCGAGCGGGTGAACATCAGCAGCGGGTCTTCCAGTGGCTTTTGATCGAGGTCAGCCACCACCACCACAGGCGCCGACTCGTACTGCGGCTCGTTGCGCAGCGACTTGAGGATGGCCGGGCCCTTGAGGTTCCAGCCGAGGATGACGAGGTGTTGGCTGAGCTTGTGCATCTTCAACCCCATTTCTTCCTTGACCTTGCGCTCGATGAGGACGGCGGCGGCCAGCGCGCACAGCAGGGCCGTCAGCAGTTTGGAGATGATGAGCTCGACCCCGACCACCCAGCGCCCGCCCGTGGTGGTGGGCTGCAGGGCCGAATCGCCCGAGGTGGTCATGGTGACCAGGACACCGTAGGTGGCGTCGCCGAGGTTCTGGATCTTGGGGCTGTGGCCGTACTCGAAGGCGTAGACGAGCACCGCGCCGCCCAGCCACACCAGCATGAAAATGCCTGTGAGTTCAGCGATGAATCGGTAGCGTGCCACCGCCATCAGGCGGATGAACAAGGCCATCAGGCCAGACCGCGAGCTCATCAACATGCCGGCACCTCATGAGACAGGACCGATGCGGTTCAGTCTATGCCTGTCGGGTGGGCACTGGTTGAGGGAAAGTGGCAGGTATTCGCAGCCAGATCGAGGGCAAGCGTGACAGATTGGCGCTCACCCCCCACGAGTTGAGTGTCGGGCTGATCAGTACACCTCGGGCACGTGCAGCTCGTCGGGGACGGGCTGGCGGGCGTAGTCGTCGCGGCGTTCGCGCGGCGGCAGCACCACCGGCGGGTGTGGCACCTCGGTGTAGGGAAACTGCTGCAGCAGGTGGTGGATCATGTTGAGGCGGGCGCGCTTTTTGTCGACGGCCTGCACCACCCACCACTGGGCCTCGGGGATGTGGGTGCGCGCCAGCATCACCTCTTTGGCGCGGGTGTAGTCTTCCCAACG
>JACCDX011876184.1_pt1 | contig 18640 bp, 17 predicted proteins | sample 7449681 | NCBI WGS metagenome assembly JACCDX01 (sample SAMN15323450, study PRJNA562643) | freshwater metagenome | isolation source: river surface water | place: USA:Blue River Watershed | collected 2017-08-18
GCACAAGAAATAGTACAAGAAGTAGTTGAAGAACCAGTACAAGAAGTGGTTGAAGAACCAGTACAAGAAGTGGTTGAAGAACCAGTACAAGAAGTGGTTGAAGAACCAGTACAAGAACCAGTACAAGAACCAGTACAAGAACCAGTACAAGAACCAGTACAAGAGCCAGCACAAGAAGTAGTACAAGAACCAGTACAAGAAGTGGTACAAGAACCAGTACAAGAAGTAGTACAAGAAGTGGTTGAAGAACCAGTTCAAGAAGTAGTTCAAGAAGTAGTTCAAGAAGTAGTTCAAGAAGAAAAAGAACAAAGCAAACTTAATATTTTTTGCAGAATATTAAAATTTTTATTTAAAAAATACTAATTAATTAACTGAAATTTTAAACTTAATAATTTTAATAGTATAACAAAATGAAGAAAGTATATGAAGCATTAGAAAATAAGATTAGAGAATATTATAATATAATAACAGTTGATACATTAAAACAAATAAGTGAAACGTACAATGTTCCATATTTAAAACTAATTTATATTTGGAATAAATTAAATGAAGAATATAAGATAGATAAGTCTAATCGTGTAAATAAAAATAAAGAAGATAGTATTTTGTCAGAAATAAAAATAGAATAATTAATTTTTATATTTAGAAATATTAAATATAAAAATTATGTCAGGTATTATAAATTTAATACATATATTATTAATAGTTCCATTCTTTTTCTATATTTATTACAGAGGAATAAATAAAAAAGAAAATCCAATGGAAGGTTGGTTGTGTAATTTAATAATTATATTAGCATTAACAAGTTTATCATATCATATTTATAAATTATATAATACATATTATACACCAGAAGGAGAAAAAGACAAGTGGAAAGATTGGATATATTTAACACATATATTTATAGTATTACCTTTATTGATTTATATAGGATATAATTGCAATGAAACAGCGAGAAAGTATTTTGAAATATTACTAGTTGTAAGTTTTGCAGCGCTTGGATATCATTCATATAATTTAATAAAATATGGACTTTAAGAAAAATTTTTATTATTATAATTTTGTAATAATAAAAATGTATATGTCTGAAAAATGCAAAGAGTGCAAATATCCAACTGCATGCAAGTATGGTGCTATTGGAGTTGGTATAACATTAGTTTATTCAACAATTAAAATTATACCAAAATTATATAGATATGTAAAAAATAAAATTAAAGGTACTAAGGAAACTAACCAAGATACAACTATTTCTAAAGTTTAGATATCAATACTAAATCTTCTTATTCTTGATGAGATATAAGAAGATGGATTATATTTAACTTCTTTTTGCAAATTAATAAATATATTAGTAAGTTCATCAAGAGCCTTTTGAGATATTAAGAAGTTATTGTAAAACATTGCAATTTTTAATTTTTCTTTTGTATTGTATAATTCTTCAGGGTCAATAGATGTTTGTTTTAAAAGAGTATTTGTTTTTTTGTCTAATATTAAAGGTAATGTTGTAACATCAAATGTATCAATAGTGTCTTTTTCAAGCCAGTCATTTAAACCGCAAAGTAACCATACCAAAGATTGTACAATTATATTATCATTATCTTCAATAAATTTATAATCTTTTGGTATAAATGTATTAGAACCTTCTTTTGATTTATAAAGTTCTATACTTTCAATAATAGAACTATCATCTTCAACTGATATAACATCTCCGTTAAAATATAAAATTTCATTTATCATATTGATGATAAATTTATTGATAGCATCATAAGAACTGTCTTTAAGATATTTAACTTGAGATGTTTCATCCGTATCTAATTTATAAATATCATTAAGTTTAATTTTTAAGTCTTGTGACATTTTATTTTCAAAAATAAGAGTATATAAGTTGGAATCTAAGTCATATTTTAGATTGTATTGTTTTAAATATTCTGTTAATATAGGATTAATAATAGTATTAATAACTGGTTGTTTATTGTATTCAATATTCATAATGTTAGAGACAACATAATTAATTAAAGTTCCTCCGATAGAAGGATAACCAGTTATTTTAACATTTTCAGCAGAAATTTTCCAATATCCTTCTCTGTATTTTATTATGTAATTGAGAAATAAGCAACAGTTATCAACCATTTCATCAATACAATCTAATACAAATCTTGTTAAGTTTTTATTTGTAAGTATATTTATAAAATTTTCTTTTAAGTCTTCTATTTCTTTACGAGGCTCTTCGATAACTTGTTGCTGTTCTTCAACTATTTTTTTTTCTACATTATCAATATCAGAAATAGTTGATATTTCAGGATTTAAAGTTTCTTGTATATTTATTTTTGACATAAAATCTAAAGGTTTTTCTATTATATTTGTAATATAGTTTAATATGTTCCATGAAGTATATTTTGGAAATTTTATTTTAAAATTTTGAATTATTGATGCTTCTTGTTTTGAATCCCATAATACATTGTTTTCTTCTGGTTGTTTATTTCTAATTTCTGTATTAAAATAGAACATTTTATATTCTATTTCTTTACAGTTATAATTATAACTTTTGGTTTGAGTTGAATCTGTAATTAAACGCATTTCTGTTGAAGATAAAGGAGCATAAGGTTGTAATAAAAGTAATCCTTTGTAATATGGAAAAAAACATTCATCAGTAGAACCTCTCTGAGATTTACAGTATTCATCGTCATAATAAGGAACACGAAATTTAAGCATAGCTTTTGCTGGTCTCATATATTCCATAAAAGAAGCTTGAAGATTCATATCATTAATAACAGATTGTTCAGTAACTGCCTTTAGTTCTCTTTTTAAGTTTATTTCTTTTAATTTTTCTTCAGATATATTTTTCTTTAAGAATGATTTAACTTCTGGAAGATGTAATTTTCCAAGCTTCATAGAAAGAAATTCTTTTCTTTCTTCTTTTTGTAATAAACTTAAGACATCTTGTTTAAGTTCTTCATTATATTTTATGTTAGATGCTATATTTTCAAGAGCTTTATCGAACGTAGCTACTTCAGTTGTTCTGATATCACTAATTAATAAAGCATTCTTATATTCTTCTTTCATTGCATCTTCTTCTAAGAAAAGCTTATTAAACACTTTAATTCTTTCATATGATTCAATACCTTCAAAGAAATTAGCTGCATCATATAAATAAAATTTGTGAGTTGGAAAAAGAGCAGCAAGTAAAGGAATATGATAACCATGAGCAGCACCAGGATACACAACGGTGTTAGATAGATGACCATAATTTGTTAAAAATAGAAGTTCAGTTAAGAATAATTTTCTTTGACCAAAATGTTTGACAAAAACTTTATCATGAGGTAAAGATCTCCAATAACCAGCTTGATATTGTTTTTCTTCTTGTAAATCATCAAAAAAATCAACATGATAACTTCCAACAGGATAGTTTATTGATTCTTTTACTTTTATTAGTTTAACTCCTTTGATTCCTCCAACTGGTTTTTCATACTTACTTTCTTTCTTTTCATTTTTTAAATTTAACGCATTATTTTTATCATCAATACTACCTTTTTTATTTTCTTTTAAATTAGCATCAACTAAGTCTTGTTCTATTTCTAAGTCTGAGTCTAGTTCTATTTCTCCTAAATCACTTTCACTTTCACTTTCACCTTCACTTTCAGAAGGGTCAAGTTCTAATTCATTTTCACTTTCAGAAGGGTCAAGTTCTGATTCAGAAGATTCAAAATCGATATCTGATAAATCACTACTGGATAAATTATCACTCATTTGTTATTTTATATAATTTAAGAGAAAAATTATAAAAAAAATCTTAATAAATAAAATGAAATTTTAAAGTTTATAAAAAATAAAATTATAAGTTTAAATTTTATTTTTTATTGTTATAAAGTATAAATGAGTAATATTATATATTTAACAAGTGACGATTTTCATATTCAAAATGGGAACAAAGGTAAGCTTTTATGTTTAAGTGATATTCCTGGATTATGTTTTGTTATGTATCATGTCGATGCTGGTAATTGTTCATATTGTGAAGATAGTCTTCCGCATTTTAAAGCAGCGTCAAGAATGGTTCCTTCTTGTACATTTGGTTTATGTAACTTAAGTAGAAATCCAAATATTATTAAATTATCAAATGCAACAATAACTCCATTTGAAGCAGTTCCTACTTTTATTGTTTATTTTAACGGAAGACCTCTTGCTAGATATGAAGGTGATAGAACTAATGTAGATTTTGCAGAATTTGTACAAGAAATGCTTATAAGATTACAAGAAAAGAAACAATTTATAAATAATAAAAATTTTAAAATGGCAACAGAAGATGAAGCAACTATTCCAGGTATAGGTAAAGCATATAATGTTGTATGTGATGAAGAATCAGGAAAATGTTACTTAAAAGCAGCAGAAGTTTATGGAAATAATCCTATGGGAAGACAAAAATATTAAAAATATTTCAAACTTCTTTTAAATATAAAAGTTAAAAATACATATTTTTTATATATAATATTATATAAAAAATGGCAGAACAAGACTTATTATCTGATTTTCCTCTTTATGACCACTTATATGAAAAAGTAAGTAAATTAATTGATGAAGATACTAGAAATTCTGATATTCAAATGAAAGAAGTTGATGAATTATTATCCGGTGTTAGAAAACTTAACTATGTTGCTTTACAAACTCTTTTTATGTTAGTAAGAATTCATAGTCTTAGACACTCCGAAGATAAACTTTTTGATGTTCCTTATGCAGGTAAAAAAGTAAATGTATCAAAAGAAGACGAAAATAAATGTGATATCAAATTTGATATACGTGAATTTCCCCCAATGTTAAGAAAGATATTATTGGAATTTGTAAGACTAAATAATAAAAAAGAAAGTGAAGAAGAGGAATTTAGATTTACTCCTAAAAAACTCAAATAATTTTTTAATTAAAAATAATACTTTTTAATTAAAAATAACTGAAATTTAATGAATTATTTAATATTTTATTATTATTTATTATAAAAAGAGTCATGACTATATTTAACATATCTTTGTTAGAAGAAAAAAAACAATTTGATGAAGTTTTTATGTCTAAAAAACCATCAAACGTTAAAGATATCATACCTGAGATAGAACTTAGACTTAATGTTTTTGGTTTTAATAAACAAACTAAAGAACGTTTCAAAAAAATAGGTTTATTTAAATCTACTTGGGAATCTACTTTAAACAGAGTTATGAATTCAAAAACATACTTAAATTATACATATGGAAAAAATATTATTTACACAAAATATAACTTTAGAAAAGTTGTGGAACTGGGTCCCGGCCCAGAAAAAGACAAAGAATACTATCAACATAAAATTAAAAAGTCAGATAATGATAAAGAACCTTATTCTTTTGACTTTAATATTATTTCAAAATTTAATTTTAAAAATAATATTTATATTAATCCTGAAGTTTATAATATTAAACTTGCTAAATCTTATGAAGTCTCTATAACAAAACAAACATACGACTCTATTTCTGGCAGAGAGGACCAATTTTTACGGGAAAGACACTCATTCGAATATAAAGATTTTATTATTGATTTTTCTAGAAGAGTTTTATCTGATAAAAACTCTGAAAATTACGAACTTGAAATTGAACTTAAACCCTCTTTTATTCAAGAAAATATTATCAAATCGTATAAAATATCTAGTTTTTTTGACATAATGAAACAATCATTATCTATTGTTTTTCCTACTATTCATAGTTTATTTTTTGAATCTTATTATAATTCCGTGATTAGTAGAATTAATAATGTATTAGAAAATTCACCTAGAGAAAATAAACCTGTAAATATACAAGATGTTCATCTTACAACAGGATTTCATAATTTCTCTGTTACTAATAAACTTGACGGTGTTGGATATAATTTAATATTTGTTGAGTTTAAAGATTATATAAACATATTTCTCCAAAATAAAAAAGATATATGGAAACTATATATGTTTAAATCAAAGACCAAAGATGAATCAATACTGTCTATACTAAATTCTAATACAAAATCAGAAGTTAGAATTTTACGAGGTGAAGCGACTGAACCCGAAATTGAAATAAATATATACGATTGTACATTATTTAATGAAAAAATAAACGATAAAGAACTTTCATACAGATACAATATTTGTAAAAATATTTATGAATTTTGTAAAAATTTAAATATAGTGTCTCCTTCAGGACAGAAAAATGTTATCTTTAAAGTAAAAGAATATTTTTATGATACTGATTTTAAAACTAATATTAATAGAGTTGTTAGCTATATGTATAAAAATTTTGGAAAAAATGTCATTAAAGAAAATGATGGTGTTATTTTTCAATATAACGGAGATTACAATACTTTTCCTCCATATAAATGGAAATTTCCTTCTTTAATTACAATTGATTTTACTTTAAAGAAATTAAGTTTAGTTGATAATGAATCAAATAAAATTACATATCAATTATTGAGTTTGTATGATAATTATAAACTTGACCGTTTTTCTTTAACTAAATTAGAAAATAAAGGAGAAGATAATGATGACCCTCTTTATATTATCAAATTTAATTCTAATGATTTATTGGATGGTTATAAAACAACTGAACTTGAAAATTTAGTTGTAGAATGTAGTTTTGATATATCGAACTATAAATGGATTGCACATCGAATTCGTTTTGATAAAAATCCTTCAGATTCTAATTATATCACTGTTGCTATATCCACTTTTGCTGATATAATGAATAGAAGAACACTTCCTGAACTTGTCCATAAAGTATCAAGTATTAGACTTGGAGAATCTATTCCTCTTGACTCCGCTGAGAGCCAACCACGAGGCGAAGCCGAGAGACCAGATGTCTTACCGGGACCGGAATTAACTGAACCACCTCAAAGAACAGATTGTTTAAAGAACTTTAGAAAAGTTTCAAATTTAATTAAAGGTTTATTAGTTGAAAAATATTCAAATTCTAAAAAAATAATACTTGATATTGGTGCTGGAAAAGGAGGAGACCTTCCTAAATATCAAAAATATGGAATTAAAAAACTTTATGCGGTTGAGCCTTCTCAAACTAATATTGATGAATTTAAAGAACGATTGCAAAAAACTTATAAATCATTATTAGATAAAGTACAATTAATTTATGCTAAAGGTGAAGAGAAAGATAAAATACAATCTTTTATATCAGATAAACTTGATATTATTTTTATGTTTTATTCTATGTCTTTCTTCTTTAAAGATAAAGAAACATTGCAAAATTTAATAGATTTAGTTGTTTTCAATCTTACTGACGATTCTAATGTTTTCTCAGGAACAATGATGGAAGGTTCTTTGATTGAAGATACTTTACTATTAAATAATGAAATTAAAAAAGAATGCTATGATATTAAAGCTGTGAGTGTTCAAGAAAATAAAGTTTTTGACCAACAGATTACTATTGATTATAAAGGTACAGAAACAGCTACTTTTCAACTTGAATATCTTGCATATTATCAAGAACTTGAACGTTTATTAGTACAATATGATTTTATAGGACAATTTAGACCTTCTTATACTGTTTATATAGGAAGGCTTGCATCAAGTGATTTAAAACTAGATAATGACGAAGAAGAATTAATTAAAAACTATATAGATTTTAATTTTATAAAAAATAAAAAGATTTATAAATCAATGTTTAAACCTTCCAGAGGAGATATAACTTTTCAATTATATCCTGTAAAGACAAGAGGATATGAATTTTGGTTTAGAAGACAAGCAATAAATGATGGTTCATGTTTTTTTCATTCTGTATTAATGTTACTTTTGGGTAAAGACTATAGCAAAGAAGATGTTTATAATTTAAGAAAAAAAATAGCAGATGATTTTCAACTAGATACATATATTAAATTACAAGATGGACAAAATGCAATTATAGAGTTTGAAACATTATTAGTAGATACAGTTAATATAAATTGTTTTGATGTTTGTCCATTTAAAAATAATAAGGAATTAAAAGATTTTATAAGTGAAAAGTTAAATATATTTCATAGAGAAAAAGGTCCTTATGTAATTAGTGTTAATATAGTTATAGATTTTATGGTGAAAGAAATGGTTGAGGTAGGTTTTGACAAAGAAGAATCTAAGCTTATATTAAATGCATATGTTTATCATAACTTTGAGAATTTTTTAAAATTTATTTCTAATTATAATGTTTGGGCTGAGTTCTGGATGATTATTTATTTACAACAATATTTAAAAATAAATATAATTGTAATAGATTCTAATACATATTATCCTATTAATGTAGGACTTAACTATAACAATGAATATGTATCTATAGTATTGTTAAATGTAGATAATAAACATTTTGAACCATTGGTTCGCAGAACTTTAATGTTTAAACCTAATGATGATAGAAACAATATAGATATGTATCAAAGTACATTTACATTAGAAGAATTATCAAATATATTATAAAAAAAAATATTATTTTCTATTTATTATATAATAAATAGAAATGGATTGCGCAATAGTACTTATAATAATAGCAATAGTTGCTTATTTTTTATTTCAATCAAAAGAAGGATTTCAAAATTATGATGTAACAGGTAAAGGAGGTTCAGCACATATTGAATTCTGTCAAACACAATGTCAATCAAATAGACCATGGCTTATTTGGTGGTGGCAAAACTGGGCAAAGAAAGGACAAGATACTGCTGCAAATTGTATCTTAGACTGTCAAAATATTATGGTAGAAAACCCAAATCAAATGATGTATTTTACAAAAGGTGATGTCTATAATATGTATGGTTATACTCCATCATCTCCATAAAAATAAAATATAATTCAAAATATTTTTATTTATATTATTTATATAAATAAAAATGGATACAAAGAGTCCTGTCCCTGAAACTACAACTGTTGTTTCTCCAAATCAATCAGTTGTTAGTTCAATTGAATCTAAATCTGAGAATCAAGTATCAGAAGAAGGTGTAAAGAAATCAACTCCAAGATTAACTTGGACAAATGAAACTGAAGCATTACTTCAAGGATGGGCAGATATTTCATCCTGTTTTAAATGGATGCATGAAAATAGCTTTAGAAAATATAGTAAAGTTAATAATTATTTTGCAATACCTATTATTATTTTATCAACTGTTTCAGGTACTCTAAACGTTTCTCTTCAAGGTTATGTGCCTGCTCAATATTTAAATGTAGCACAAGCAGGAATAGGTGGTTTAGGTATTTTTACAGGAATTTTAACAACTTTGCAGAATTTATTTAAGTATGCACAATTAAGTGAATCTCATAATAATGTGAGTATAGGATGGAGTAAATTAAATAGAAATATACAAATAGAATTATCAGTGGAAAGAAGTTCAAGAAAAGATGCAGATAGTTTTATAAAGATATGTAGAAGTGAGTATGATAGATTAATAGAACAATCACCAACAATTCCATTAGATATAATAGATGCTTTTAAGAAGATGTTTAGAGAACAAAATGAAAAAAAGAAACAAGAAAAATTGTTAAAATTAAAAGAAAGAGAAAACTTAAAAAAACAAATTTCTAAAGGAAAATCAAATCAAGATATTATTAAAGTTCTTGATGAGATTGATGAAGATGAACTTATGTTACCTGATATTTGTGATAGTATTAATCATACAAAAGTTTATAAACATGTCATAAATGATAAAATTTTTATTGAAACAACACAAGGAGAGAAAGTTGATTTAACAACAAAATCAAATGAAGTAGAAGATGAAATAAAAAACACATTTAGAGATAGAATTAACGAACTTGAAAAAAAAACTTCTGGAGTGGCTCAATTTAAACTTGCGATGATAGGAGAAAGACTTGCTCCTCTTCATCATCAAAATAATATTTTATCTCATCATAAAGATTTGGACAATTTTAAAGATAAACTTGATTTAAGCAATACTAAAAATGAAAATAAAAACAAATTTACAAAAATAGCTCAGTCTGATAATTTTAAAAATATAATTAATTCGGTATCTACTAGTTCTAGGTCAGGAAATATAAATAGAGATACTTCAAACTCAATAAGTAATATTAAAGAAAGAAAATCTTTTATTAGTTATACTGAAAATGAAAATCAATCTTTAATCATAAACTCATCTAAGTCAAATCCAAAAGACGAAATTGAAAAGCTTTCTTTGAAAGGATTTGTAAAAAATATATCAAATATATTTAGTAAATCAAGAAATAATTCTTTGTCAGATTCTGTAGCAGGCGACATCGCACAGGTAAAAAATGAAATAATTTCTGATACCAACACTAAAAAGGAATCATCAAGTGAAACTGAATTGACAGACATTGTTATAATACCATCTGTAACCGGAACCGGCGACCCGGTAGAAATTAATGATACATTGAATGATGGAAGTACTCCAAAAATAAGTCCTAGAAGTTTAACATCTCAAAGCTCTGATAGACTTAGTGCTACAGAAGAACTTACTTCAGACGCTGACTCTAGAATAGAACCACAATTAGAAAATATTTCATCTTTTACATCATATGAACAAAATTCAACTGATGAAAAGTATAATTAACTGATTTAAAGGATTAATCTCTTTTAAATTATAAATAAAGTTTATCAATTAAACTTAAACGATGAGTTCAGAAAATTTAAATTTAGATTTAGTTAGAAAGTCGGTGATAAGAACACCTTTAGTTAAGCAAAAAAAATCAAAAGAGCAAAAAAGTATATATTCGCATGATGGAAAACTTAAAAACTTTGAACAAATAGATGTTTCTACAAAAACAATAATTGGAATGACAAATCTTAGAATAGATTTAGATAAATTTTTTGAGTACATGCCAATAACAGATTATAAGCCTAAAGAAAGAAAAAGAGGTAGAAAAAGAAAAATAGATATTCAACAAATAAATCATACAACTGTACCTTATGGAAGTATAATTACTTTAGAAAAAAGTAATTTAAGAAGAGGAATAAAACTTAAAAAATCTAAAAATAAAAAAACATTTTTACACACTGTAAGTGTTTCTATGTTTTTAGAAAATGAAAAAGATATAAATATTAAAGTTTATAATAATGGTAAATTTCATATCACTGGTTGTAAAACAGATGACCATTTTATCAGAGCTATTATTCAAATATATAATACAATGAAAACAACTCAAGAATGGACTGGCGAAAAGATATTTTATCTTGAAAAAGATAAATTTATTGATAATGATGAACAGTTATGTTGTTTATTTTATGTAGCAATGAAGAATATGGATTTTTATATAGGTTTTGAGATTGACAGAGAAAAACTTGATAAATTTATAAATAGTAATACAGATTATAATTCTATTTTTATAGATGGAGACTTATCGACTAGTGTGAATGTTAAAGTAAAGTACGATTTAAATGTTTATCCTGACTTAGTTAAATTTACATATATATCTGGAGATCCAAATCCAGATAATGATATTCCAGAACAAGAATTAGTATGTTCTAATCAAGTAGTAGAACATTTACATTTTTATGACATTTTAGAAACAAAAGAAAAAAAGAAGGTTCTTAAAAAAGATAAATGTCATACATTTTTAATTTTTAGTTCAGGAAGTATTATTATGTCATCTGGTGCGCATGATTCTGTTATTAAACAAGTTTTTAATGACTTTATAAGTCTTCTTTTAGACAATAAACAACATGTTCAAGAACATAGTGTTAAAAAACATCTTAAAGGAACTCAGCATACTAAATCCAGAAATAATATAAAAACAATTTCTGAGAATAATAGTTCAACTCAAATTGTTTGGCATAGTGATGAAGAGTAAAAATTTAAGTTTTTTATCGCAAGCTTTGCTTGCTCTGAGTTTTTTATATTTTTAAATATAAAAAACGATTATTTTTTAAATATAAAAAACGATTATTTATGGTTCGATATTGACCATGTTTCCTTTTATTAAATCAGGACCTTTAATTTTAATAAAGTTACCATAGTTTATAGGATAATCTTTTGGAAACATTAATGCAGAAGGATATATAGCTTCTACTTCAACGTTTTTAATAACTGGCATTTCTTTAAGTTGAGACTTATAAGGATAGTATCCAGCTACATTCGCACGTATAGTTGGTATGTCAGATAAAGGATTATCTCTCCATTTATTATAAAATGGGAAATTATCAACAGTATTAAAATTAGTGAAATTATCTTTTGTTAAAGCTTCTTTAAATGTATAGTAACTTGACATTCTTTTATTATTAATAAAGAAAAAAATATCTTATTTTAATTGATTTTTAATCAATATTTTAATACTAACTTAAAAAATAATTTAGTTTTTGTATAGTAAATATGAATTATTCTAGAAAAAGAAAAGCTAAAAATGATTACAACGATACATATGACTCTAAACCACAAAGGAGAACAAAAAGGTCAAAAGCTCCTGAAAGAGATTTATTCGATGATGATGAAGATTCTTGTATATCAACGATAATACCTGTCTTTATTAATAATTCAAATAAAGATATTTCTTCATTTGATGATGATTTTATCACTGAAAAAGATGATATCATTCAAAAACTTATTAAAAAAGTAAAAAAATCAAATCTTGATTCTAACATAAAAAAAATGTGTATTGACAAACTTAATGTATGTGATACTGATAATCATAAACTTATTGAATGGATTGAGTCAATTCTTAAAATTCCTTTCAAAAAATATGCAAAACTTCCTATTACTATTAACGATTCTGAATCTACTATTAATAAATATTTTGACGAAGCTCAATCTACTTTAGATGATATTGTTTATGGTCTTGATAATGTAAAAGAGGAAATTATAAATTTTATTGCACAGTGTATATCTACCAACAATAAAAACAGTCCTAGAATTATTGGTCTTCATGGTCCTGCAGGTATAGGTAAAACTAAAATAGTTCAGTCTGGATTATCTACTATTTTAAAAAGACCAATGAGACTTATTAGTATGGGCGGTATTCATGATTCTTCTCATTTTACTGGGTTTGATTATACATATAGTGGAAGTAGATATGGAGTTATTGCTCAATCTTTAATTGAAAGCAAAGTCATGAATCCTATTCTATTTTTTGACGAACTTGATAAAATATCAAATACAAAAGAAGGCATTGATATTCAGAGTCTTTTGATACATTTGACAGACCCAGTACAAAATATGAACTTTCAAGATAAATATTTTTCAGGAATAGATATAGATTTGTCTAAAGTAATTTTTTTATTTAGTTTTAATGATATTCATAGTATAAATCCTATATTGAAAGATAGAATTCATATTATAAATGTACCTTCTCCTGATTTTAAATCAAAAGTTATTATTGCTAAAAAATATTTATTAAAAGAGCTTTTATCTAACATTGGTTTTCAAGAAAATCAAATTAAATTTGAAGATGATGCCGTAGATTATTTAATAAGAGAACATTGCAGTGAAGATAAAGGTGTCAGAAACTTAAAAAGACATATTGAAACTATTTTATTAAAAATCAATACAGCTAGATTTATTGGAAAAAGAAATAAATATAAAACATTAAAAAATATTTCATTTCCTTTCTCTATAACGAAAGATGTCATTGATAATGTAATCATTAAACATAGAGATGAAAGAGATGATATTATACGCTCTATGTTTTGTTGAGTTTTTTATCGCAATCTTTGATTGCTCTAAGTTTTTTATATTTTTCAAATATAAAAAACGATTATTTATATTGTTGAATTTTTTTATACAATTGTAACTTTTCAATTAAAGATAATTGGTCAAACCCAACATGAACACTATTTTTGTTTAGATTTTCATCTTTACATAATAAACAAATTTGCATCCATGTTTTGTCTAATGTTATTATTCCTTTTGAAAACTCAAGAACTTTACTTCTTGAAAATATACCTATATCTTTTGTATTATTTATCATATATTCTGTCATTGCTCCAAAAACTGTTCTATAACTATCTTTCATATAAAATTCTGTACTTGTCTTATAAACAAGTTCATTAAAATCTTCATTTGTTATACTTATTTTCATTATTTTTATTAATTCTGAGATAATTTGTTTTACATAATATAGTATTTCTCCTTGATTTATCTCTCCTAATTTTATTGTTTCAAGTATATTAAGTTCGCTATAATTATCTGGATTATCTCCTATATATTTTCCTTTATAAATTAATCTATTTACCATCTTTACAACTTTTTCATGCCATTCAATACATTTTATTAACGCACTTCTATCTTCACTGTTTAATATACAACAATTTCCAAAATCTATTAACGTTAAATTTCCTTCTTCATCTGCTATTATATTTCCTGGATGTAAATCAACATGAAATTCACTTTCTTGAAACAATGAAGATATAATCCATATTTTTAATAATTTTTTCATTTGAGGTATAATTAATTTACATTTTTTATTGTCACCTTTTTTTATTATTTTATTAATTGTGTCTCCTTTGGATGCTTTCATCCAAAAGTAAGGAATTCCTCCTAATGAAAATGGTTCTTTTTCTAATATAGTTGCGCATTTTATTTTTAATATATTGTTCTCGCAATACTTATATGTATTTTCACACTTCAATAAATTTTGTTTTTCTTTTTTAAAATTAAACTCCGATATAACATATATTGCAAAAAAATATAAAAAATCTTTCACTTTTTTCTTTAGACTATCATCTTCCGGGTCTCCGGTGCCGGCTTCTAGACCGGGACCCAGTTCCGGATATTGCAACCCTATAATACCGGTTTCAGATATTTGTTTTATCATCAATATTTCTGTCATTAAATAAACTATTGTTCTTGGCTTAACAAATTTTAATATAACAGACTCTTTTATTTCAGACTTTTCTTCCCAAACATCAGCCATATGTACTTGTCCTATACTTGCGACACTTATTGGTTCTGAAAAATTAAAATTTTTTATTTTATCTTTTTCATTATCATCTATTAACTGTTTTTTATTTGTTAAAAATTCTTTCATTGATTCTATATCATACTTTGTCATATTTGGTAGTTCTTCATAAGAATTTGAAATTTTAATTCTGTATTTATCTTCAACTGTTTCTAAACTTCCAAATCTTTGTAATATTTTAGTAAAAAAAGGCCCAGTTCCTTTTATTAATATTTCTATATATTCTAAATCATCTTTCGACTGTCGCTCGGAACGAGCTCCGGAGAATCCGAACGGATTCGATTCACCGGTACCTACTTCTTTTGTTTTTTCTCTAATCTTTAAATATTCTAAATATATTGATGTATATATTATCATTTTACATGGATTTTTATCAATATCACAATTTACATATTCATTAAAAAAATTTAAATACGATAATTTTATGTATTCAATTAATATTGTCATTCTATCTAACAAATATTTAAAAAACATATCATATTTGTGCTTATTTGATTTTATATAACTTAGTATCTCATCATATAGGTTGGTTTGATTATTAAAACAACATGATATTTTTTTTGTTATTTCAACATATAATTCTCCAAATATAATTATATCATCTAATAATCTTTTTTCTATATCATTTAAGCATATATTATCTATATTATTTAATATGTTTATTTCTTCACTATTTTTAAATCTATATCCTATAATTGCTTTTATTTTTGATAAGTTATCACATGAAAATTTTGTTACTGTTGATAATAACTTTTCAATAAAGTCTATTTTTAATACATAATTATTATCTTTATCTTTATAACTTAATTGAGATTCTAATAAATCTTTAAAATATGTCTCATATATTTTATCTCTTTTATTCATTTTTTAATAAAATTGTAAGTATTTAAATTTAATTTTTTATTGATTATATCCAATCTCCTTTAATAATTACTTTTGTCGAGTGTCATCTAGGCTACCGGGACTCCAGAATCGGCTACTCTAAAACCGGCATTCTTATTATTTTTATATCACATTTTTCTAAAAAATCTATACCATCCATATTTCTATAACACTCCGCAAAATATAATTTTTTTATTCCTGCTTGATATATCAATTTTGAACACTCATAACATGGCGAATGTGTTACAAACATTGAAGAACCTTCTGCGTTTCCTGAAGTTCTTGCTAACTTCATTAAACAGTTACTTTCTGCATGTAACACATATGGATATGTTGTATTTTTCTCATCTTCACATTTATTATCCCATCCATCTGGTGTTCCATTATATCCTATGCTTATTATTTTATTATCTTTTACCAATATACAACCAACTTTCAATCTTTCTGCACTACTACACTCTGCAAAAGTATATGCACATTTCATAAATGCTAGTTTCCATTTTTTTTTCATTGTTATTTAAATATATTTATAAATATATTTAAATTTAAAATTTATTGAATTTTATAATTTTTTATTACATTTTCATAAGTTAAACTAGCCGCAAGGTTTCTTCCCTCTAAAGCTATTTCTTTACATTTTTCATCATTTTCTAAAGCCCATTTATACTTTTCTTCTAAATCTGATAAATCTGCTTTTACTGGTATATAATGAATCCATTCTTTTAAACCAGGACCCAACCCGGAATCTTTATAATACCATTGTTCATAATGACTATCAACTTTAAATACTACACTATTTGAATATAACTTCCACCATAATCCACTCCATGCATTTACCTCTCCATCTATATCTATTTGATATTTATATTGTAACATTTCTGTTTTTGTTACATTATAAGATGCTTCTGCATTAATCCAACTTTTATCTTTAGAATAATCTACAAGCATCTGTCTTTGACATCTTGGTTTTTTATTTTTGCATTTTTCTTCTGTAGCCGGTAACAGTGCCCCAGTATCATATTCATAATAACCTTTACCATGAATGCCTCCCCTCCAGAATATAGTTGGAATTTTCATATTCCAATCTCTATCATTTAAATCTATTTCTTCTCTTAGTTTTTCATAGCCATTTAATTTTATAAAGTCTGTATCTGGTATTAATAATGTTGTTAAATCATTTTTATGTCTTCCAAATGCTATAACTTTATAATTAAATATTGGAAATATATCTTTATTTTCATACGGCTGAATAAATCTTCCTGGTTCATTTGCCGAACCACGTCCTTTATATGGTTGTAATAACATCTTTGACGCTGGGACAAAAAAAGGCGAATCACTAGGCTCTGAATGTTCTCTAAACGCGTCATATACTGTAAAGTAACATTTGATTGGTGTATTTATATTATTTTTTATATATTCTAACATAAATTTGTAAAATAATCCTAATCTATCAACATGCACTGTAAATTTTGGAGCTATTATTTTTGGATATCCATGATTAACTGTTTTATCATATGAAAAAAATCCAAGTTCATGTATCTCTTCTAATACTTCATTAACATCCATGTAATCTGTCATTACTAATATATAGTTACTATTATTATTCTTTTAATTTTATTTTTTCATTAAATATATTATTAAAATGATTCTCTAATATTTTTACAATATCTTCCTCAAAATGATGCTTATATGCTGCATGCATTCCTGTTGAATTTGGAGAATATAATGTTTCCATACTAAATTTCATCTTATCTTTTAAATCTGGTAGTTTTAATTTATCTGCATTTGTATAACTAAACCAGCCATCTTCATTTTCGTATTTATATGTATTTTCTTCACATACCTTAATCATCTCTTTTCTATTTCTTAAACTAAATCCTCCATTACATCCTCTATAAGGACTATGTTTCCATGGTGCTCCTATCATATCATACTTAAAATAATCTTCAATATCATCTTTAAATAATAAACAATCGGTTTGAAATATCAAAACATATTCCGGACTTCCATATATACTTTTCCAAAATCCTGAATTTGTTAATAGTATATTGTACATAACTTCATTTAAGTTACTATAAGGAAGTTGATATATACTAATCTCATCTTTTAATTCTCCTAATTCTTCCTCCAACCACTCTTTATTATCTGTTCCACAGAATATTTGAAACTTCCAACCTTTTGGAGATAAAAAATACATAAAATTATAAAGAACATATTTTAACAAAGGATGTTTTCTTGGCTCTATTATAACCGCTGTTTTTTTAAAATTATTAATATCACTCGTCATATATATTGTCTTCATATTTTTTACTTTATTATAGAATAGTTCAAGCCATTTGCACCAATAATTTGGCATTGAGTTATTTGATAATGACATTTTTATAAAAATGTCATACTTTTTAATTTATAATTTATTTTATTTTATATTTTTAAAATGAAAAGCGTTGGTAATTCTAAAAAATTTTATAAACGTCTTTCTTATTACAGAAGAAAAACTAAAAAATCTAATCCTAGAGTTCCTAGAAGAACAAAACGCAGAACTTATAAAAATCCAAGAGACCATTCCGATTTATATAATGACGAAAATCCTAAAGGAACTGTCCATGGTTTAAAATTTAAAAATAAACAAGAAGCTAAAAAAAGTATAAAAAGATTAAGGTCTTTATATAAACGTAAAAAAATATCTTTTGCTCATATGAGACAAATTGGTACAACAATGGAACAACGTGCTAAATATCATGCTCATCCCAATAAAAATATTAAAGAAGGAATGAAAGTATGGAGAAGCTTTAATCGCTCTTTTAAAAAAAAATAATTAATTTTTAATAATATATTATTAAAAATTAATTATTTTTTTTTAAAAGAGCGATTAAAGCTTCTCCATACTTTCATTCC
>JACCDX011292066.1_pt1 | contig 18628 bp, 17 predicted proteins | sample 7449681 | NCBI WGS metagenome assembly JACCDX01 (sample SAMN15323450, study PRJNA562643) | freshwater metagenome | isolation source: river surface water | place: USA:Blue River Watershed | collected 2017-08-18
CTGGAGTAAGACACTCACCTTTCGGTCTCCGACTTATTCTTTATCTCGGTAGAGACCGGACGATGTAACCATAGTCCAATGGGCACCATAATGAGTAACACGGTAATGAGCGAGAGCTTAAAAAAACTCATGCAGACAAACGTGGCGAGAATGACCGGAACGGACTTGAGCTTTTTAAAATGTGGACGACCGATGCGCAAAGTGACAGAGGCAATTAATCCCGTTGCGCCGGCCGAAACACCTGCTAATAAAACGTTTGCTAAGGGGTAGTCAGCGCCCTGGCTATACGCAACCGCTGCTGTCAATACGAAACATACACCCGGTGAAATCAATCCTATGACTGCAGCGAAGGCACCTGCAAGTCCGCGCATACGATCGCCAGACAACATCGCCAAATTCACAGAGTTCAAGCCCGGCACGGTTTGGCCCATCGCGAGAATAGCCATGAACTCATCGTTGGTCAGCCACTTGCGTTTCTCAAGCAACAGGCGACGCTCGTACGCCATGATGCCGCCACCAAAACTGACTAGACCAATCAGTAGGAATTCAAAAAAAATACTACGGATGGTGGGTGGCTGTCTCATCGGAATCAAATTGTACAACCCAAGTATGCATGCCAAACCACGATACCGGGTCTATACTTGGTACACCCTTGAACACTTTGTGCGTCCGCTCACCATGAACCTACCTGAACTTTCAGCCCTTGAACTGCGTCGCTTAATTGGCACCAAGACGATCTCGCCGGTCGAGTTAATGGATGCTTGCATCGCTCGGATTGAACAATACAACCCAGCGATCAATGCAATTACCGCGACGGATTTTGAGCGTGCGCGTGCCAGTGCGAAACAAGCAGAAGCAGCCGTCATGCGCAGGGATAAGCTTGGTTTACTGCATGGGCTACCCCTTGGTGTGAAGGACTTACAAGACACGAAGGATTTATTAACGACATACGGCAACATTGGCTTACGTGGAAATATTCCATCTCAAGATAACAGCTTAGTCGCACGATTGCGGGCAGCTGGAGCAATCGTTACAGCAAAGACAAACGTTCCTGATATGGGTGCGGGTGCAAACTCCCGTAACCCAGTATGGGGTGCAACCGGAAATCCATTTAATCCTAGCCTCAATGCAGGCGGATCGTCAGGTGGCTCTGCCGCTGCGCTCGCCACCGACCTCTTACCCATCTGCACAGGCTCAGACACAGGCGGTTCCCTACGTATACCTGCCGCAATGTGCGGAGTGGTTGGGATGCGACCATCCCCAGGTACTGTCCCCAATGATGGACGCGCGCTTGGTTGGTCGGTGATTTCCGTTTTAGGACCGATGGGTCGTACAGTTGCAGACACAGCCTTTTTGATGGGTGGCAGTATTGGACGCGATCCGATGGATCCTCTTGCCTACCCTGTCGACGGATCGAGCATTTGGCCAATGCGCCATATCGATCTCTCTAATCTGCGTATCGGATACACAGAGGACTTTGGTATCTGCATCGTTAGCGAGGAATATCGACGCGTATTCCGCAAGCGCATGCAGTCTATTGCGCCCATGGTGGCCTGCTGTGAACCGGTGGACTTAAATTTTGCAGAGGCCGATCGTGCCTTTGATATTTTGCGCGCTGAAAGCTTTGTTGCCGCATTCGCTGAGACATGGCGCAAAAATCCTGAGAATCTTGGGCCTAATATCTGCGCCAACATGGAGATCGCTAGCGCCATCACCCTAGCAGACCGCGCCTGGGCGCACCTTGAACAATCACGCATCATGCGTGCCTTTGCAGCGGCAACCGAAAAATATGATTTGATCTTGTCACCGGTTGTTCCGATGACACCGTTTCCATGGACCGAACTGTACGCAGCAAAGGTGGACGATCATAAAATGAAAAACTACTACCACTGGCTTGGCTTAACTTATGTTGTCACACTTGCAACGAATCCTACGCTCGCTCTGCCTTGCGGCAAAGACGAGCATAATATGCCCTTTGGCTTACAGGTTTCAGGAAAATTGTATGAAGATGGCAAGCTGATGGCTGCGGCGCACGCGCTAGAGCAAGCATTCGCTACAAACCCTGAGCTATGTCGCGCAAAACCTGATCTTGATGAACTCAAGCAGGCACGTCCAGAGCTCAAGTCAATCGTGACACACCCACCTATTTATGACGGAGCATCCACGAAAGCAGGCGCTCCGGGGGTCGTCTAGCGGCGTCCCATGACTTCAGGATTACGGTCTGGGTCGGGCTGCGAAACATAATGGGTCACACTCGCGCCATTTGACCCAAGATATACATACATCATCTGCGCATCGTCGCCAGCACGCATGTACCGGTAACCCCAGATCCACTCTTCGCTGCCAATGCCATCGCGCGTGATGTTGGCAGGAGGTCCAAACTGACAGTGGACCATTTCTCGTGTCCAGACTTCGCCGTTACTCATCACGTTAAAGCTCTCGACGCTGAGAACTTGCTGCGGCGCTTCAATCAAACCGTTTTTAGGCACTTGAACAGCGTACGCAGTCTCTCCTTCAGGCTGCTGCGTCCAAACCATGCGCTGACCACCATCTTTAGTCGGGCATGTCACCGCAGGCTTGCCATATTGTTTCAACACCTGAGCGATCGGCGTACCTGGCTTAGCACTGGAAACCTGTGCGCAGCCGGTGACGCTAGCAACAAAGACAACTAGAAGCGCGAGCGAGAGAACTGGTTTTTTAACGGTCATGATGATTTCTTAGGTTCAAAATTAAACATGTGGCCGCTCTTCGCGGCTTTTGTTCGCAAATACCCATCGTTATGTTCATTCGATGGAAAAATGTGTGCTACACGTTCGACCACATCGATACCTTGCTTAGCGAGTGCCGCCACTTTTAGAGGATTGTTCGTCAATAATCGCACCTGGCTTACGCCCAGCAGGCTCAACATCTGGGCCGCGGGCAAGTAGTCGCGCTCATCGGAATCGAAACCAAGTTGAAGGTTGGCATCAACTGTATCAAACCCTGCGTCTTGCAATTGATAGGCGCGTAACTTGTTCACCAAACCGATACCACGACCCTCTTGCGCTAGGTAGAGCAAAATCCCGCTACCTGCTTTTGCTATTTCACTAATCGCACCGCGCAGCTGATTACCACAATCACAGCGTAGCGAACCCATCAAATCACCCGTAAAACATTCGGAGTGCATTCTAATTAATACAGGCACGTCTGTTTTGAGTTCACCTACGACGATAGCGAGGTGCTCAATCCCACCATCACGCGGACGGAAGGCCACCACTTGCGCGTGCTCGGCATCTTCAAGCGGGACGCGTGCGCGGCTCACAATACGCAACGAATGCGCCGCAGTCTTCATATAGCTTTCGATTGCGCTGGCATCCACCGAAAACGCATCGGATGTCTCTGCACAATCGACTAGAACTGCCGCAGGCAACAGTCGTGAAAGCTTGGCTAACTTTACACAGGACATCTCAAGCGTTGTCGCTTGATTCACAATAAGCTCAGAAAGTTTAGGCTGTGGTGCTTTTGCCGCGAGCGGGTTGGCCAAGTACTCGATCGTTGCCGCGTCAAGGCTATCTGGGGCACTTACAACACAAGTCGAACGATCCGACTTATCGATGCCCAGCACATTGGCGCGCGTGCCCGTCATGACGAGCCTCGGTGTACTAATACCTTGCGTAATAAACAGGCGAAGCAACTCAACTGAAACGGCTTCCGTAGCAAGCATTAATACGCTCGTTGAGCCGGTGTACACACGCACACCCGCACCGCGTCGCAATTCAGATATCGCGCGGTCTACTTCTATAAGGGGATCTGGCCTGAACAAGATGAACCTGCAATTTGAAAGGTTTTTAAGTCACAGCTTTGTAATTATGCCAGTATGCTGTAAATTTCTAGGGGATTACACCTATTTTTTGTTAAGGCTCTGCAGCGCCCAACCTTGTACTTGAATCGCCCACTTCCGCCATTTTCTAAGCCATCAACCATGCCGGACGCTTTCGCCTTAGTCCCCCCAGGCACAAAAGATGACATGACAATCATCGGCCAGTTAGGACAAACCTTAGACGGCCGAATCGCTACCGTGACAGGGCATTCCCGCTATGTAAATGGACCCGGAACGTTGACGCATTTACACAGCCTGCGGGCATCTGTTGACGCCGTTTTAGTGGGTATTGGCACTGCCTTAGCCGATGATCCGCAACTGAACGTTCGCTTAACAAACGGTAAAAATCCGGTCAGAGTCGTCCTAGACCCTAGTGCGCGGTTACCCCAAACAGCCAAAGTCTGGCGCGATGATGGCACCCGCCGACTGTGGCTAGTTAGCAACGTTGTACCCGCCCAGGTACCGCCAGGAGTCGAACTGGTTATCTTAAAAACAGTGAACGGCCAGATCGACCCTCGAGACATTTTGCATGCGTTACACAGCCTAGGCTTGCGACGTGTATTAATCGAAGGTGGCGCTGAAACAGTATCCCGTTTCATGCAAGCACAGTGCCTGGATCGATTGCACTTGCTAGTTGCACCCATCATCATGGGATCGGGTCGTCCGGCTTTTAATTTGCCGGCAATTCAAACCATGGATGAAGCAGTAAGGCTGCGCACAAAAACTTATGCACTGGAAGACGAGATCATCTACGACATTGATCTGACGTCTCAGCGACTGCCGATTGATTTCAGCAAAATGTCTGCGAAGCGCTGAGCAGAGTCATCCCAGGTAGGTTGAATAAGTGCAACCCGCCGAGCACCGTGTGCAAAGTGCTCTCGAACATCCTTGCTTGCGATCATTCGCTTCAGCGCGATTGCCAGCGCATCGACGTCGCCAGGCTCAACTAATAATCCTGCATCGGAAGGAACTGTATCGGGAATAGCGCCACCCGTCGTTCCAATAACAGGCAGGCCGTGCGCAAGTGCCTCAGCATATGCCATCCCAAAGCCCTCGAAGTGCGAGGCCAAAACGAAGATATCTGCGCGTGCATAGAGCTCTGCGAGCGTGCTAGCTGTTACCGCACCAAGTACGGTCACTCGATCAGCCAAGCCAAAGCGTTCAATATCCAGATCTAGCTGTCGTGGCGCCTGCTCGTGACGGGTGCGATCCCCCGCGATGATTAACTTCCAGGGTAAATCACGTACTTGATACAAAGCCGGCAGCAAGACATCAAAACCCTTGCGGGGGATAATTGAACCCACACAAAGCAGCGAAACAATTTCACTTTGCGATCCGCTAGAGAATTCCGCGCGATCTGTTCCAGGCACAACAGCATCGACTCTTTCTTTCGCGACTGAAAAATGGGCCGTTAAATCGCGCGCCGTTGCGGGGCTAGTCACAATGACATGCGAAACATGTCGGAGTGCCTTTTGCTCCGAATCTTTAAGGTAAGCAGCTTGCTCGACAGCTAGCCCCGACTCAAATGCAAGCGGATGATGCACGAGTGCAATCACGGGACGATCTTTTTTTATGGCGGCAACAACATCAGGCATCACACCTAATGCAAGCCCATCAATCACGATTGGCAAGCCGTGCGGCAAAGTGCTCAATGCTGCGTGCGCTTCCTGTAACGTTTGTGCACTTGGAAAAGGGAAACCTTCTCCCAAGCCGAGTAAGTCAACTTGCCAACCTAGAGCATGCAACCCCTCAATGATGTGTCGATCATAGATATACCCACCAGTCGGTGCAGATATGTCTCCGGGAATCGCAAAAACGATATGCTTCATCGCCGGCTCGATCCAGATGCTCGTGCAAACAAGTTTTTATAAGACAGCTTCGTACCAGGCCCGCGCAACGTGGGATTCAGAAATCGTGACACGAATTGCATGTAACTCTTTGCTATCGCGCCCTAATTGACCGGCGCGTGCCGCGACCGCCAACTGATCGAAGACGTACTTTGTTAAAAACTCTGTCGTTGTATTCACGCCCTTGAACTCAGCACGCTCATCTAAATTGGAATAATTCAAGGGCTTTAATGTGGCTTTCAACACATCTAGTGCACATCCGATATCAACCACGATGCCGTTGCTGTCGAGTGTTTTAGAGATAAACGCCGCATCAACGACGAACGTCGCGCCGTGCAGAGCCTGCGCTGGCCCAAACACAGCACCACGAAAAGAATGAGCAATCATGATGTGATCGCGAACTTCAACTGTAAACATTGTGGTTCCTCAAAAATAACGAATAGGCTGACACAACACACCGCTGTGTCCATCAAAAATTGCCGGAAGCTTCTCGGGTAAATCAAAAAAATTAATTGGGTCAGCAAGCAATGCATCGAGCCGAGAGTCACTGAGCATACTTAATGCAGCGCCTAAGCGGCGTTTGTAGGACCAGCGTGGTCTGCGCGAAGCAGATACATGCCCCACCTGGCTCGATTGCAATCGCAACTGACGACTGTGGAATGCGCCTCCTAAAGGCGCTTGTATGGCCTTTGCGCCATACCAACTCAGCTCCAAAACCGTCGATTCCTCTCCAGCCAAACCAAGCGCCGTAGCAAGACCCGCCTGGGTCGCACTGCAATGGAACACCAGGTCACAATCTTGTGGAGCATCGCTAGGCAGCGCAAAACTCACGCCGAGCGCTTCAGCTGTTTCTGCACGGGTTGGGTTGACATCGACTAAAGTGACCGAGGTGCTAGGCAAATGACCACATAAAAAAGAGATCAAACAACCAACAACCCCACCCCCGACAATTGCGATTCGGTCTCCCGGTCCGACATTTGCGTCCCATACCGCATTCAATGCAGTTTCCATGTTGGCCGCAAGTACTGCCCGCAGGGGCGGCACCCCATCGGGAACGAGCGACACGGCATGCTGCGACACATTAAAGTAGTCTTGATGAGGGGTCAGACTAAAAACCCATTTGTCGAGCAGTTCTGCTGGGCCCGCCTGGATTTGACCCACGGTTGCGTAACCGTACTTGACTGGAAACGGGAACGTGCCCCCCATGAAGGGAGCACGCATCCGTTCGTATTCCGCTGGAGGCACCTCTCCACGAAAAATCAGAGACTCAGTTCCGCGGCTCAGTGAGCTAAAAGCCGAGCGCACCCGTACTTGCTCTGGGGCACACGCCGGTAAGGATTCGGACCGAAGGGCGACCACGCCCGGAGCGACGTACCAAAGGGCTGTCGTACTCTCTAAAGCGGATGATTCATTTTGCGGGGAGGCCACGGGACGTTCCTGGGGGTTTTATCGATGAGCGGCGGTTATGTGCCCTATACTTCGCGGGCATCAGTCGATAGTATAAGTGAGCGTCAAACGTTCGTTTGGAAATTCCGTGAACAACCCCACAGTATCAGCAATCAGACTACGCCGAATTATTTTCGCGACGTTAGCAATTAGCACCTTCATTCTCCTCATGTGGCTCATGCATCGGGCACTCGGTCCGAGCGTACCGCCAGCGGCGCATGCTGCGATCCTCATTTTGTTTGCCTTTACCCTCCCTTGGATGGTGATCGGATTCTGGAACGCGACTATCGGCTTCATTATTTGCAGATTTGTGAAGCACCCAATCGCATTGGTTATTCCCGACGCACTCAAAGCGGACAGCGCAACACCGATATCGATCTCCACAGCCCTGCTGCTATGTATCCGTAACGAGACACCTGACCGATTAGAGCGCAACATCGAAGTGATGCTCGCAGGCTTACGCTCAGCAGACATTGCTCCACACGTCCATCTTTATGTCCTAAGCGACACGGATAATCAACAAATAGGCGAGCAGGAGCAGTCCTGTTTTGATGCGATGCGAGCGCGTTGGCAATCGCATATTGCAATCACTTACCGCAGACGCACTGACAATAAAGGTTACAAGGCTGGCAACATTGCCGACTTTTGCGAACGCTGGGGTCAGCAGCACGACATCGCAATCACGCTCGATGCTGACAGCTTTATGACCGGTCGTGCAATCGCACGTCTGATACGGATGATGCAGGCGACACCTAATTTAGGTATTTTGCAGGGACTTGTAGTTGGCCTCCCCTCGACGAGTGGCTTTACGCGGCTATTCCAGTACGGCATGCGATTAGGCATGCGCTCCTACACAATGGGGTCAGCGTGGTGGCAATCGGATTGCGGACCCTACTGGGGTCACAACGCCGCCATACGTTTGGCGCCATTCATTGCACAATGCGAACTACCGTCTCTACCCGGGCCACACGGAACGACTCGTCATATCCTAAGCCACGACCAAATCGAGGCTGTGTTAATGCGTAAAGCAGGCTTTGATGTACGTGTGATTCCACAAGAAGATGAGAGCTGGGAAGAAAACCCACCTACGCTGGTTGAATACATTCGCCGCGACCTACGGTGGTGCGAAGGTAACTTGCAATACGTCCACTTATTGGGACTACCGGGGCTTCTCTTCATGAGTCGCTATCAGCTATGCGTCGCAATCTTTATGTTTCTCGGCTCACCAGCTTGGATTGTCTTGTTAGCACTAGGCATTGCCAGCGCTTGCTTCAGCGCAGATCCCAGTCAGATCATGGATGGCACCTACGGTGTAGTGCTCATGATCGCGACGCTAACCATGTGGTACTTGCCCAAAATCGCTGGCGCCGCCGACGTGATGACGCGCATGAGCGAGCGCAACCGCTTCGGCGGAGCCTTGCGCTTTGCAATTAGCTTCACCCTAGAGATGCTGTTTTCAATCTTGATGACACCAATCACGTGGTTGAACCACACAATGTTCATGACCGGCTTATTGTTCGGAAAGAAAGCTGGCTGGGGAGCTCAGGCACGGGATGATCACTCCATCCCGCTCGGCACTGCCATGAGGCAGTTCTGGCCGCACACACTATTGGGCCTAGCCGGCACGATTGGCCTAGCGATGACTCATCCCGATCTACTGCCTTATTCGTTTTTCGCCCTAGGCGGCCTGCTCTTATCTATTCCAATCGCCGTGTGGACATCACTACCAGGATTTGGTTCTGTACTCATTCGCCACAAGTTACTGAGCTTACCCGAAGAAATCACGCCCCCTGAAGCACTCAAGTCTCTTCGTTTACGAGCGCTGTCATGACACTCGTAGCACTCTACAAGCGGGTACTGAGGCAGTTGGGACCGGATCAGCGAACGGGCTGGGCCCTAGCTTTTACTAATGTATGTCTTGCAATTGCTTTGTTTGCAGAGCCGATTTTATTTGGACGAGTGATTGATACACTGTCCAAGAGCGCAACAGAGTCCAGCGCTCAAATTTGGGGCCGCGTTGTTCCTCTTTTACTGGCCTGGGCTGGGTTCGGCTTATTTACGATTGCGGCCGGTGCGTCGATCGCCCTACTAGCAGATCGCCTAGCTCATCGCCGCAGACACGTCGTACTCGCTGATTATTTCGAACACGTTTTACATCTGCCTCTTTCTCAACACTCCCGCACGCACTCAGGCCGCACCATGAAAATCATGCACCAGGGGACGGATACTCTATGGTGGCTCTGGTTAAGTTTTTTTCGAGATAACTTAGCAGCGCTTGTATCCTTGATTGTTCTAGTACCAGTCGCCCTGTATATCAACTGGCGTCTGGCTTGGGTATTAATCGTGCTTTGCGCCATGTTCGCACTCTTTACCCATTTCATATTGAACCGTACACAAACTCTACAACAACAAGTTGAATCACATCACTCCGATTTAGCAGAACGCGCATCAGACACGCTGGGTAATGTGGCGTTAGTACAGAGTTTTGCGCGCGTCCAGTATGAAGTCGATAGTCTCAAAGGAATTAGTCAACGGGTATTAAGTGCTCAACTTCCCGTACTCTCGTGGTGGGCCGTCATGACGGTGTTAACGCGCTCGGCGACCACACTGACAATCCTGTGTATTGTGGTCCTTGGTGCTTGGCTGTTTACGCAAGACCTGATTAGCGTCGGTGAAATTGTTACCTTCATCGCTTTTGCAGGATTAATCATCGGCAAATTGGAGCAGGTCGTATCCTTTGTGAACAAACTTGCGATGGACGCACCCAAGTTGCGCGAGTTTTTTGACGTGTTGGATACGCATCCACAAATACGCGACACGGCGGACGCAGTTGACCCAGGTCGCTTAATTGGCAAGATCGATTTTGACGATGTGTCGTTTTCTTATGACGGCAAGCGCACTGCGATCGATAAATTGAGTTTCACCATCCAACCTGGCCAAACGATCGCGTTGGTGGGCGCCTCAGGAGCAGGCAAAACAACAGCGTTAAGTCTGCTTTATCGCGCATTCGACCCACAGTCTGGTGTGATTAAAGTCGATGGTGTAGATATTCGTCATTATCAACTTACAGCGCTGCGCCGAAATATCGGTGTTGTTTTTCAAGAGCCTCTTCTGTTTAACCGCTCCATCGCCGAGAACTTACGAATCGGTCGCCCGCACGCCACCGACGCACAAATGCTCGAAGCCTGTGCGCGTGCGCAAGCGCTTGAGTTCATCGAGCGCCAGCCCAAGGGCTTAGAGACCATCATTGGCGAACGAGGTCGTGCCTTATCAGGAGGTGAACGTCAACGCTTATCGATCGCACGCGTCATACTCAAGGATCCGCCCATCCTGATACTTGATGAAGCCACGAGCGCTTTGGATGGGACGACGGAACTCAAGCTCATGAAGGCGCTCGAAGAAGTCACCCGCAATCGCACAACACTTGTCATTGCACATCGACTGAGTACTATTCGGCACGCCGATATGATTCTGGTGATGGAAGGTGGACGTGTCGTGGAGAGTGGGTCGTTTGATGCGCTGTACGCGCGTCAAGGTCGTTTTACCAACATCGTCAACGCGCAATTTAACGAAAACAAATCAAAGAGTCCTGTATGAGCGAATTCTCCTCACAATGGTTAGCGCTGCGCGAGCCAGCAGACCATCGGTCACGTAATGAAGCATTACGCCAACAGCTCAATCAAGTCTTGCAAAACACTCGCTCTAATAGCACTGAACCGCTTCGCATCATTGATCTCGGCTCTGGTACCGGCTCAAATCTGCGTGGACTTTCGCCGCACCTAGGCGGCGATCAACACTGGACGCTCATTGACTACGATCCAAAACTAATCGAAGCAGCTCGCGCCGCCCTGGGTCAATGGGCAGACAAATCAGAGACCAGCCCTGACTCTGCGATGCATCTTCAGAAAAACGGCAAACATATACAGGTCGACTTTCTGTGTACCGACCTATCAAAGAATATCGAGCTCATCCTAGAGCAGCCCGCGGACTTGCTGACGGCCGCTGCGTTCTTTGATCTTGTTGCGGAGCCTTGGCTGGAACGTTTTTGTGCGGCGCTTTGCACACCTCTCTACACAGTACTGACTTACGACGGCTCGGAACGATGGACTCCCACGCATCCAGCAGATGAAGCTGCGCTACAGGCATTTCATGCACACCAAGCGACAGATAAGGGCTTCGGTTTTGCGGCAGGACCCAAGGCGGTCGATATTTTGCAGCACAGGCTGTTGGACTATGGCTTTCAAGTCAGTATCGCGCCGAGTCCTTGGGAGCTAGACCGCACTCAAGACGCTGAATTAATTCGCGCGTTAGCCACCGGCAGTGCGCAAGCGGTAAGCGAGACGGGCTTGCTTGATAGCGCGACACTTCATGCATGGAAAGCCGCTAGACAAGAGGCCCAGACCTGCACCATTGGGCACTGGGATCTCTTGGCAACGTTTAACGGCTAAACCCTTAGACCACTTTGTTGCGCAAGGTCCCTACGCGGTCCACAATCACCTCGACAACCTCTCCAGACTGCAAAAATCTGGGGGGCTTGCGACTGAACCCTACCCCTTCGGGCGTGCCTGTCGCGATGACGTCGCCAGCGGACAAGGCGGTGAATGCAGAAATATATTCGATCAACTTGGGTACCGAAAAAATCATGGTCTCAAAAGCGGCGTGCTGCATCACCTCGCCCGCCACTTTTGTGGTGATCGTGAGCTTGTCCAATGCACCCACTTCATCTGCCGTCACGAGGCAAGGGCCGATCGAGCTCGATCGATAAAAGTTCTTACCCTGATCAAGCGTTCGCTGGAATTGATAGTCGCGGACCGAACCATCCATAAAACAGGTATAGCCGGCAATATACTGCTCCGCATCTTCGGCTTTTACATGCCGTGCGTCCTTGCTCAATACGACGGCGATTTCACCTTCGAAATCATATTCAGGCGACAACGTGGGTTTCTCAAAGTCCGCGCCATGGGCGACCAACGCCGCAGGAATCTTAACAAAGGTACGAGGATACTCAGGTGGTTTGTGGCCCGCCTCAGCAGCATGCGCTGCATAATTCAGACCAACGCAGTGGATCGTCACGGGCTCTAAATAAAGCGGAAGGTACTCGATATCGGACACTTTAAAGTCTCCGGCATTACTTGACTGCACGAGCTTACGCGCAGTCTCCCAACCATTCTTGCGCACAAGTTGAAGCAAGGTTGGATAGTCCGCGACCAAGCGCGAGCCGAGATCGACGATGGTCTGATCATCGCGTAATACACCATACGAATGCCGCCCCTGATATGAATAGCTCAGATATTTCATTTATTTTCCCTTTAGGTAGCTGAACTGCTTTTTAGAATATATTAGGGCACAAACCACTGTCGGTCACTCAGGTAAGGCGATGGCACCTAAACTCCCGCGCAACAATGCCCAGACTGCCGGGCAATTTATCCAAGCAACCCACGGCGATGCCGATGCAATGCAATATGGCGATTCGTATCACCTCGCTTTTGCAGACCATGCTTTTTTAAGTCGCCCAGAGGTACGGGGCATTCGATTTGAACTCGAACTACTTAAGCCCGATCTAGCACTACGCGAGCGGGCGATTGACCATACCATTGTCGTATTTGGGTCGGCGCGCTTCATCAGCAAAGCCGCAGCCGAGCAGCTTGTCGCCCAAGCATCCGACGACAACGCACGCCTAAGAGCCAATACCGCCCTAGAAAACAGCGCACATTATGAGTCTGCGCGGGAATTTGGTCGCTTGGCCGCCAGCTACAACAAAGCTCAATCGGAGGCACACCATCGACTACATATCTGCACCGGCGGTGGTCCGGGCGTCATGGAGGCTGCCAATCGTGGGGCCTTTGAGTCAGGCGACTTAACGATCGGCTTAAACATCAGCCTACCGCGTGAGCAAAATCCAAATCCGTACATCACGCCAGGCTTAGCGTTCCGATTCCACTATTTCGCGCTGCGCAAAATGCATTTTGTGATGCGCGCACGAGCGATTGTCGTTTACCCCGGCGGCTTTGGTTCCTTCGACGAGCTCTTCGAAGTGCTGACGCTCATCCAAACAAAAAAAATTGAGCCTTTGCCAGTCGTTCTCGTGGGTGCTCAGCACTGGCAAACCGTGGTGCGATTTGATTTATTGGTCAACCAAGAACTCATCGATATGGATGATCTTAAGATTGTTCACTTTGTCGACACCGCCACCGATGCTTGGTCGATTATTCGAAATTGGTACGAGCTTGGATAGGCACTTAATGCGTTGTATCAGTATTGATATTATTTAATTGCCAATCGCGTCTGAAGGATTCGCGATAGCTAAAGCGCTCCGCGGGGTGCACGCTGATAGCTAATTCGACAAGATCGTCACGTTCATCCAAATAGCGTCTGGCAATCCATAATCCAGCCGTGCGCGCTGACACGCCAAGTTTTTTGGCGAGCTGGGCGTTGAGCACGATGGCTCGAATCTCCTGTTGAACCGTCTTGATCGTACAGTTGAATTGTTTTTCTAGAATCCGATAAAGCGGCTCTCGCATTGCGCCGCTTACGCCATCTAAAGATCGAAATCTTGGTGCGATATAGACGTCCGTTAAACAAATTGGTTGGACTTGTCCATCTTGATAACGTAACCCCTCAATATGCAGCCACGTCTCTCCCTTGTTCGCATCTAGCAACTTGGCAAGCGCGCCATCCACATGTCGCAACTGCGAGGCATTGACCTGCAGTGTTGTTTCACTCGCATATTGCCTTAAATCCGTGATACCGGTCATTGTTTGGGTGTACTGCTTGACCGGACGTCGCGCTAAGACCCGACTTCCCACACCCGGCTGACGCGCCACCAAGCCTTGATGCACCAGTTGTTTCACAGCCTCACGGACAGTAAAGCGCGAAACTCCGAACTGGGCACACAATTCAAACTCAGTGGGCAGCAAGCTACCCACGCCATAGCGTCCGCTCTCGATTTCATCAAACAAAGTGCGGGCCACTTGCACGTAGCGCGGGACCGACAACGAAGTCTCGACCTTACTCATTGAAACAACCTACACATTGAAAACGGAGCAAGCTCATAGCACGGCGTGATCACGCAAGAACTTAATTTGATCCGCAGTAAATCCAGCCGCAGTCAACAGTGCATCCGTATCAGCGCCCATCGCAGGCGCTGCTCGCAACGGAGCGTCATCACCCGAGCAACGAATCGGTGCGGCAACACCGAACACCTCCGTTCCATCGGCTCTAGACGTCTTCACCACACCCTGCCTCGAATGCACAAACGGGTTATCTAGTGCTTGAGCAACGTCATACACAGGTGACGCAGGTACCTTACCAGCAAATTTTTTCATCCAATTGGCGGTAGTGTCAGTTAGCGTCACACTCTCTATGTCCGCATTAAACTGATCGCGATTTTCAAGCCGTCCCTTGAATGAACTGTACTCAGGACGTTGTGCCCATTCGGGTCGACCAAGCTCCTTTGCCAGGACCGGCCAAAACTTTTCCTTATTGCACATAATGAATAGCCAGCCATCTTTGGTCGGGTACAGCTGGCTCGGAACGAGTGACGGATGTCCGGAACGAGGTGCTCTCCCCGTGACGTGACCACCATTGAGATACCAGGTCGCCAGATACGCGAGGTTGTGCATCGCCACATCAAATAAACTAGTATCGATATCGCGACCAACACCTGTCGCACGAGCACCCAAGACACCAGCTACGAGCCCCAACGCAGCCGTCGTACCCGTCATCAGATCAATCATCGACAAACCGAAACGTGATGGCGGTCCGTCTGGTTCTCCAGTGAGCGATAAATAACCCGCTTCAGCCTGCATCAAATAGTCATAGCCAGGCCATGCGGCACGCTCACCTTCCCTCCCGTAGGCTGAAAGGTGCACGCAGACGATATCTTTACGAATATGCTTGAGCGCCTCGTAGGTCAGACCAAGTTTCGAAGGTAGATCGCCACGCAAATTATTAAATACAGCATCGGCATGCTCGATAAGCTTATGCAACACCTCACGACCTGCGTCCTGTTTAAGGTCAAGCCGAATACTCTTCTTGTTGCGATTAAAAGCTTGGTAAAAGTGGCTGTCGCCCGGCCCAAAGTAATGCGGACCAACTGCGCGACCAACATCTCCTCCGTCATGAGGATTCTCAATCTTGATCACCTCGGCACCTAAGTCTGCTAGGTGCTGCGTCGAGAACGGACCTGCACCATACTGCTCAATGGCCAGAATCCTCATTCCTTGTAACGGCAAACTCATATTGGATTCCTTGCGATCAACTGCTTGGCAATAATGATGCGCTGCATTTCGTTAGTGCCCTCGCCAATTGTCAGCAACGGCGCATCGCGATAGAAGCGTTCAACGAGATACTCCTTTGAATAGCCGTAGCCACCATGCACACGCATGGCTTCCATGCTGTTCTCTAAAGCAGACTCGGTTGCAAAGAGCTTAGCCATACCGGCCTCCATGTCGCAGCGCTCTCCACGGTCATAAGCCTCGGCGGCACGCATTGTCAGCAAACGAGAAGCCTCCGTGCGAGTCGCCATATCTCCAAGCTTGAGTTGAATAGCCTGATGCTCACAAATCTGTTTGCCAAAGGTTTTTCTTTGCTGTGAATATTTCACCGCTTCATTGAGCGCAGCCTGTGCTACTCCTACACCGCGTGCGGCAACGTTAATCCGACCGAGTTCAAGTCCATTCAGAATCATCTGCAAGCCCTTGCCCTCTTTGCCGCCGATTAACTGACTTGCAGGAACACGGCACTGATCAAAAACAAGCTCGGCAGAGTCAATTCCCTTGTAGCCTAGCTTTTCTAATTTCCGACTGGCACGAAACGCATCACTTTTTTCCACTAGGAACAAGCTCATTCCCTTGTGACGTGGGCTTGCATTTGGATCCGTCTTGACCAACACAGCAAAACAGTTGCCGTAGATGCCGTTGGAGATCCACATCTTGTTTCCATGGATGATGTAATCATCACCGTCGCGCACTGCGGTGGTTCGAATCGCTTGCAAATCAGTGCCGCAGTCGGGCTCGGTCAAGGCGATGCCTCCACGCAATTCGCCTGTGGCAAAACGCGGTAAAAACGCACGTTTTTGCTCCTCGGTCCCATTTCGTTGTAATGCGGCCGCCATGATGATGTGTGAATTAATGATGCCAGAAACCGACATCCACACAACCGAGATATGCTCAATGATTTTTGCATAGGTCACAGTCGATAAGCCAAGACCACCATACTCCGGTGCGATCAAGCATCCAAAGAGGCCCATCTCTTTCATTTTCTCGACAATCTCTACTGGGTATTCGTCGTCGTGCTCGAGTTGCCATGCATAAGGCTTTACCTCTTTTTCCAAGAATCGATCGACCATATCGAGAATAATGCGTTCCTGATCTGCATCTTGAGTGCTCATTGTCTTCAATCTCCGGTGCTGCGATGAATTAGTTAAGGGGTCAATAAATATTTACTAAGCAATACGTCCAAGGCAGGTCGCTAGGTCTCTGGCCGATCCGCTTTCTAGATTTAAAACTTGCTGTTCGATTTCAAGGCTGCGCGCTGATGAAACTTGTCGCGCTGCGTTATCGCGATATTTTGTGATGATGTCCTTGGCGGTCAAAGGCCGATCTACGGAACCTCTGTTCATCGCTTCTCTCTCGCGAATAATTCGTCCGTCTTTCAGTTCCACAATTACCTCGCCATCGAAGTACTTTGGGAAACGGCTATCAGAGTCCACCTTGTATTCTGTGATGGCGGCGAGCGCGAGCACCTGCGGATCTGATAGAGCAGGCTCGTCAATGTCATCAAGGGTTAACCGCCCCTTTAACAGTGCGGTTCCAACGAGATAGGGAATGCTGAATTGCGCCTCATACGAGTTCGCTGGCTTTCGCTTCGCCGCCTCCGGTTCACACACTGTCTTCACGACTTCGGCTGGCACGAGGACTTGGACGCGTTTAATCTGATCCGCACGAATACCTTGTGCGTGAATACGCGCAGCAGCATCAACCCCGGCATGAGTGAAATGGCAAGCAGGTAGCGGTTTAATTGATACGCGATCGAGCTCCCAAACCGTTCCAAGGTCTTTAGTTGCCAAATCCAAGTCGTAGTCGTCCCGACTCGCAAGATGACTTGCATATAAACCGAACCGTCCCTCGTACGCGAGGCGCGTTCCGGTATAGCCATGGCGACCAAAGGTCGCGGCTGTCACACCAGCGTACCCAGCCCACCCGGGATGCATGCGCTTATTCCAGGCACCGTCGTTTAAAAATTCAAGGCTCCCGGATGCCACTGACAAAGCAATGCCTTGCGCATCGACATATTGCGCAGAGTTCAGGCCGAGTAACCAGCCCGTCAACATCGTGCAGCCAAAGGTCCCAATTAACCCTGTGGGATGAAAGCCGATTTGATGAAAACCACCTTTTGCGACAGAGCCAAGCCTTGCAGCAACCTCAACGCCGAGCACAAACGCAGTGAGCATATCTGCGCCACTTTTGTCGTGCTTGGCGGCAACAGCGAGTGCGGTCGGTAGCGTGGAGGTTGTCGTGTGAATCACCCCTTGAGCATGAGTATCGTCATAATCTAAGCCATGAATCAATATTCCATTCATTAAGATGGAATTACGAAGATCCAAGCGCTTATTTGATCCAAGCACAACCGAATCACCGCCAGAGTCCAAATCAGAAATTGCAGCCATCGCACGTTTGGAAAAGTCATAGCCGTGCGATGCCAATGCGATCCCGAACGAGTCGAGCATCAAGAGCTTGGCGCGCTCGCGCACAGCCGGGGGGATATCTGCGTGCTTCAAGTGGGTTGCAAAGGCGGCGATTTGCTCTGAAATAGCACGCCCCGCTTCTGGATTACTGCCTATTTGTTTCGTCATGATGATGTCTCGTTAATCGACTTTGGCGCCGGAAAGCTTGACCGCTACGGCCCAACGCTTGAGCTCCGCTTCAATGAAGGTACGGAACTCAGTCGGAGAATTTCCAACAGGTACTGCGCCCAATGCAGCAAGTTTTTCAGAAAAATCTTTTTCTTTTAGCGAGCTCATGGATATCGACGAAAGCTTACTGATGACATGCTCGGGCGTCTTAGCGGGTGCGACAAGTCCAATCCATGCCACAGCTTGGAAGCCCGGGTAACCAGACTCGGCAACGGTAGGAATATCAGGCGTGACCGATGCGCGCCCAGCACTTGAAACGGCAATTGCGCGCAAGCGTCCCGACTTGATGTGTGGGATGGCGCCCGGTCCAGTTTCGAACATCGCTGAAATACGTCCGGCCATCAAGTCGGTCAACGCAGCGGGGCCCCCTTTGTAGGGAACGTGTGTCATATCTATTCCAGCCGCCTGCTTGAATAACTCCATAATCAGATGGTTGGTCACACCACTCCCACCCGATCCATAGTTAATTTTTCCAGGATTTTTTTTCGCGAGCTCAACGAGATCCTTCACAGTCTTGACGGGCAGATCTGGATTGACCACAAGATACTGAGGAACCACCGC
>JACCDX011749178.1_pt1 | contig 18628 bp, 13 predicted proteins | sample 7449681 | NCBI WGS metagenome assembly JACCDX01 (sample SAMN15323450, study PRJNA562643) | freshwater metagenome | isolation source: river surface water | place: USA:Blue River Watershed | collected 2017-08-18
CGGGGATCGGCGCGCTCGGGGCGCTCGCGACGGGCGCGCGCTCCGCGGTGCCGGCCAGGGCGCGCAACGTCGCGACCGCGGCGTTCAACGCGGCCGCCTGCTGGTTGAGTTCCTCGGCGGCCGCGGCGCTCTCCTCGGCGGAGGCGGCGTTGGACTGCACGATTTTGTCCATATCGGAAACCGCGGCGTTGATCTGATGCACGCCTTCGCTCTGCTCGCGGCTCGCCGTCGCGACTTCGGCGATGAGTTCGTCGACCTCGCGGACGCGGGTCACGATCGTGCCGAGGTGCACGCCGACCTTGTCGCTGATGGCAACGCCCTGGGCGGTGCGCGCAATGGCGCTCTCGATCTTGGCGGCGGTTTCCTTGGACGCCTGCGCGCTGCGCTGGGCGAGGCTGCGCACCTCGTCGGCCACGACCGCGAAACCGAGCCCGGCCTCGCCGGCGCGGGCCGCCTCCACCGCGGCGTTGAGCGCGAGAATGTTCGTCTGGAAGGCGATCTCGTCGATCGTCTTCACGATCTTGGCGATCTCGTCGGAGGAGGCCTTGATCTCGTGCATCGCGTGCGTCATCGCGCCGACTTCGGCGGAGCCGGCGTCGGCCGCGCTGCGGGCTTCGCCGGCGAGCGATTTGGCCTTCGTGGCGGCGTCGGCGTTGCGCTTCGTCATCGACGACATCTCCTCGAGCGACGAACTGGATTCCTCGAGGCTCGCGGCCTGCTGGCTGGCCCCCGAGGCGAGGGTCTGGCTGCTCGACGACACCTGGCCCGAGGCCGCGGCGACCTGCTCGGCACCGCCGGCGATCGTGCCGGAGATGTCGACGAGCGCCCGCCGCACGCTGCGGATGATCCAACCCGCGGCGACGGCCGCGAGCAGCACGGTGAGTCCGATCGCGACGAAACTGCCGCGAATCCCCTCGGTCACGCGGGCCTCGATCTGGGCCAGCGCCGCCTCGGCGTTTTTGCGGTTCCATTCGGACATCAGGTCGAGCTGGTGGTGCAGGGCGTCGAACGCGGGGTTGAGCTCCGCGTTGACCAGCGCGGCGGCCTCGGCCGTGCGGCCCGCAACGACGTGCGCCTGGATCGCGGCGATGACCCGTTCGTAGTCGGCGCGCAGCGCGCTCAGCTTGGCGAAAAAGGCGCGATCCTCGTCCAAAGTGATCGTGGCTTCGTAGTCGCCGGAAGCCTTGAGCACGGTGTCGGTCACCTTCTTGAGGTCGGACACCCGCGCCGCCCGGTCCCGTTCGGGCGCCAGGACCAATCGTGTGACGGCTCCGAATTGATCCATGCCGGCCGCCTCGATCTCGTAAATGGCGACCGTGCCCGGATAGGGATCCTGCGCCATGAAACGGGTGGTTTTCGCGATTGCGAAAAGTTGAACCAGGGCGAAACCGCCGAGCGCGACGGTGAGCGCGACAACGACGGCGAAGCCGGCGGCGATACGTTTGGGAACACTCGAGGAAGGAGGCATGGGAATCGGAAGTAGGCGCGATGTCGGCATGACTCGCGCGCCGGTCCTGATCGGCGCTGCCGGGATACGCTGGAGATTTCGATCGGTAGGCAGATTTACACGGGATGATCGCGGGATCCCGCAATCCGCGACCGTAGTCGCCCCGCCCGCCGCGGGAACGGCCGCAGCGTCCCGCACCGCAACGCGGACAATCACCCTCCGGGCTGCGGGACAAATACTTAAGCAATCTTCGCGCGCACTTTTCCCTCAAGTTTGCTCCCGGACGAGGCGATTCCGCACGGGCAAGTTCTCCGCCGCATCCTTCCATGAATCTCCTCCGTCCCGCGCTGCTCTCGCTCGTGCTCACCGCAGGCCTGCTGTGCCCTGCCCTCGCCGCCACTCCCGAGGAGAATTGGGAGAACCATTGCACCGGCTGTCACGGCGCCGACGGCAAAGCCCAAACCCGCATCGGCCGCAAAGCCGGCGCCAAGGACCTCACCGACAAGGCCAACCAGGCCAAACTGAAGGACGAGGATATCTTCAAGCTGATCAAGTTCGGCCGCACCACCGCCAAGGGTGAGGAGAAGATGGAGCCCTTCGGCGACCGCATCCCGGATGCGGAGATCACCGCCCTGATCCAGTTCGTCCGCTCGTTCGCGAAATAGTCCCGGCCGCCGTCACCGCCTGCCCCCGGGCCCTCCCCTCGTTTTCCCATGCGTCTCTCCCCGCTGTTTTCCCGCCTCCGGTCGCTGCGTCTGCAAATCACGGTGGTCGCGTTGACCCTCTGGTGTGGACTTCTGGTTTCGTGCGTGGTCGCGAACCGCACAATCTTCGCCCCTCCGACCATTCCCGGCGCGACCATGGTCGGCTCGCAGGCCTGCAGCAAATGCCACACCGACATCACGCGCGGGTTCCACGACGCGACCCACGCCCGCCTCGTCGCGCCGAACGCCGACGGAACGGCCAAAAACGTCTCCTGCGAATCGTGCCACGGTCCCGGCAGCCAGCACGTCAAGGCCGGCACCCGGGCCACGATCGTCAACCCGAAGCGCTCCCCGGAGACCTGTCTGCAATGCCACACCAACACCCGGATGGAGTTCAGCCTGCCGAACACCCACCCCGTCCTCGCCGGGAAAATCGCGTGCAGCGCCTGCCATAATCCCCACGAGGGCGAAGCGCATGTCGTCGACGCCGGCGCCCGCTCCCTCGTCACCGCGACGAACGCGACCTGCGCGAAGTGCCACCCGGCGCAGACCGGGCCCTTTGTTTTCCAGCACGAGGCGATGCGCGAAGGGTGCGCCTCCTGCCATGCCCCGCACGGTTCGGTGAACGACAAGATGCTGAAGGCCCGCAGCACGAGCCTCTGCTACCAGTGCCATTTCCAGAATCAGGCCAGCGGCGTCGCGATCATGCACGGCGGCGTCGACCACTCCGCCAACGTCGTCCGCGGCACTTGCTGGACCGCCGGCTGCCACGAAGCCGTCCACGGTTCGAATCTCAATTCGTCCCTCCGCTACTGATCCCGATGTCCACTCTACCTTTTGTTTCCGTTCTCCGCCGTGGCGGCCGCAGGGTCGCCGCGGGGTTGGTGATCGCAGCGGGGGCCGCCGTCGGCGCCCCGGCCCAGGTGGTCGCCGAGGGCACGCTGGCCTTCGCCGCCGGCGGCACGTTGCTCGACGGCGACCAACCCGCGTTCCAGAAAGCGTATCGGCAACGCAAAGACGGATTCGCCGGGATCGAGGAGTTCTCGCTCACCCGACTCAACGACCATCACACGTTCCGCTTCGAGGCCCGGGCCCTGCCCGGCAACGGCGACTACCGCTTCGCCCTCCAGTGGGAGCAGCCCGGGACGTTTTACCTGCTGTCCCAGTTCCTGAAGTTCCGCACCTACTACGACGGTTCCGGCGGTCGCCTGCTCCCGCGCGACCTCGCCTTCTCGTATTTCGACGAAAACCTCGCCGTCGACCGCAGCTACTTTTTCCTCGAAATGGGCAACCTCCAGCGCGACAGCCTGCGCTGGCGACTCCGTTACGACCGGAACACCCGCGACGGCGCCAAGAACTCCATCCGTTGGGGCGACAGCAACTTCGCCGGCGCGCCGTTCTCGCCCCGCGGCTTGATCCCCTCGATCCTCTTCATCGACGAGATCCGCGACATTTTCACCGCCGAGATCGGCCGCCAGACCGATGAATCCCAATGGAAAATGACCGGCCGCTACCAGCGCAGCCGCGTCCGCAACACCCACGTCGCCCGGCGTCGCGCCCTCGAACCCGCGGCCGACCGCTACCTGACCATGGTCGACGGCCAGTCGACCGACGCCCTCTCCGGCCACGGCTCCTACGAACGGATCGTCCATGAGAACCTCCGGGTCTCCGCCGGCGGGCTCATGACCTCGATCGATACGAACCTCACCGGCAGCCGGATTTACGGCGCCGCGCCCGATGCCGAGTTCACTCCGGTCCAGGCCCGCAACCAATCCGGGGACGGCGGCTATTTCGGACTCACCGGCCACACCCGCCTCAAACAGTATCTGGCCAACGCCAACGTCTACTACCGCCCGACTCCCCGGATCGCCGTCATCCCCGCGATCAAATACGAGCACCTGCGCCAGGACAGCGGCGAAGACCACACCGAGACCTCGGTTTCGGGCGCCGGCGCCGCCGCCGCCACCCGCCTCGTCGAGGCTGCTTCCCGCGACGCGTGGAACGAGGTCACCGAAGATCTCGAAGTGCGCTACCTCCGCTGGTCCAACTGGCAACTCTCCGCCCGCGGACAGTGGAATCAGGGCACCGGAAACATCGTCGAACAAAGCATCCTTCTGCCCAACCGGACCGGCATCATCGACCGCGATGCCGACTACCGTCGGGTCGGCCAGCGCTACCTCGCCGGCGCCACGTGGTATGTCCGACCCGGCCTCACCTTCGGCGCCAACTACAACTACCGCCTGAAGCTCGCCGACTACCGGGCCCGACGCGACGCGACCGCCAACACCAACGTGCCGACCCAGCGCGACCGCTACCCGCACTTCCTCGTCGACAACGATATCGCCAGCCAGGACGTGACCCTGCGGGCATCCTGGCGCCCCAAACCCGGGCTCAGCCTCGGCACCCGCTACGCCCACCAGCGCGCGACGGTCTCCAGCACCTTCGACAATCTCGGCGCGATCGATCACGGCCAGCTGCGTCGCCACGTCATTTCCCAGACCGCGTTGTGGCAGGCCACGCCCCGGCTCTATCTGAACGGCGCCGTCAACGTCGCCTTCGACCGCCTGGCCGTGCCGGCCCACCGCTACACGGTCAACGCGGACAACAACCACGTGAACACCACCGTCGGCGGCGGCTATGCCCTCGGCAAAGTGACCGACGTGCTCGTCGATCTCACCCACTACCGCGCGGACAACTACACCGACAACCCCGAGTTCACCCTCCCCCTGAATGCCGGCCAGATGCTGCAGAGCGCGTTCGTGACGTGGGTCCGCCGGCACAGCGCCCGGGTGACCTACACCGCGCGCTACGGCTTCGCTCGCAACCGGGACGGCACCTACGGCGGCCAGAACGATTTCTCCGCCCATATGTTTTACGGCAAAGCGGAGCTGAAATTCTGACGCGGCCCCTTTCCGCGCTCGCCAGGGGGGACCGACCGTCCGACCACCGACGCACCTTCCGCTCCTGAATACCAGGTGCGGGTGCGATCCGCAGTCACCGCGCATCCGGAGGACGTCGGCACCGTCGTCTGCACGTGCCCGCCAGCCGGTCGGATTCCGCCTGCGTCCCGCCTGCATCCGGCCCGTGCATCGGTTCGTAACCGCTCAGGGAAATTCCCCTAACGAACGCTCCATTCGCGGTAGACAATCCTGGTTTACCGGCCGAAAACTTTAGGCCCTCTTGGGGGTATAACGCTTCCATCACCACCGTGCGCATCAACCCGCTTTTCAAGCAGGCCGGACTGGCCCTGCTCCTCGCCGGAGCGGCGATTCAGTTCGTCCGGCCCGAATTGAACGATCGGGGCGTGGTCGATGGCCCGAAATCCCTCGAGGCGATCTACCGGCCGCCGGCGTTGGTGAAAGACGCGCTGCGCAACGCCTGCTACAATTGCCACACGGATCGCACGCATTACCGCTGGTTCGACCATGTCCAGCCGTTCGCGTGGTTGGTCGCGAGCGATATCCGGGACGGAAAGCGAGCCGTGAACTTCTCCCGCTTCGGCGACCTCAGCCCGGCGGCGAGGTTGAAGCGCATGACCTTTTCGATGGAGGCGATGCGCGAAGGCGCCATGCCTATGGGTCGGTATCTGCTGTTCCATCCCGAAGCCAACCTGCAGCCCGCCCAGATCGAAGCCGTCGAGCAGTGGGTCGCATCCCTGAAGAATCAGGAGCCGACGCCGGCCAAATAACACCGGTCCCGGCACGGACCGAGTTCGGAACGCCGGGCGCACTGCGGGCCCGCATCGGTGCACGCGCCATGCGCTCCGGGCGCACCCCGATGCCGCCACGCGACGAACCGGACTCCGCCCCCGTAGGGCCGCGTCCGCGGGCCCCAGGCGGGCTGCCTTGGTTCGCCCCGTTGCTCGGCCGCGCCGAGGCGTGCTGCGCCGCAACACGCGGCGCCCGGCACCCCACCGTTCAGTTTCGGCCCGTGACTTGCGGCACCTCGAGACCTTCGGCGCTCATCGACTCCGCAAAATCCCCGTCCCCGAACTGCGGGGAACCGTCGGTCCATGCCTCCGGATTGCCCGCGACGGCGACCGGCGGAGCCGCCCGCTTCCCGCCCTCCACCAACGCACGCAGCGCGTCGACCACCTCTCCCAGCGCCTGCGATTGCCGGCTCAACTCCTCCGCCGCCTCCGCGGTTTCCTCCGCGGATCCGGCGTTGAGCTGGGTCGTGCGCTCGATTTTGGCCATCGACGAGTTCACATAGACGACGCCGCGATGTTGCTCCTGCATGGAGGACGAGATTTCGGCCATATGGCGGTCGAATTCCCGTATGCCCGCATGCACGTCGGCGAAACTCCGCGTGGCCGCCGCCTCCATCGCCACGCCTTCGCGGCTGCGCACGACGGACTCCGAGATCCGCTCCGCCGATTCGCGCGACGCCGCCGCGCACCGTGCCGCGAGTGAGCGCACCTCGTCCGCCACCACCGCAAAGCCCAGCCCCGCCTCTCCGGCCCGCGCCGCTTCCACCGCCGCATTCAGCGCCAGTATATTGGTCTGAAACGCGATCTCGTCGATCGTCTTGAGGATCTTCGTCACCTCGAGGCTGGCCGACTCGATCGACCGCATCGACTGCGCGAGCGCCGCCATTTTGGTCGCCCCGACATCGGCGGCACTCAGGGCCTTGACCGCGGCGGCATGGGCCAGATCGGCCGACGCCGCGTTGTTCTTCGTCGTCGAGGAAATCTCCTCCATCGACGCGCTCGTCTCTTCGATCGAAGCCGCCTGCTCGGACGAGAGCTTGGCCAACTGATGGCTGGCATCCAACACCTGCGCGGCGGATTGGCCGGTGTCGTCGGCGCTCGCGGTCAACGCCGCGGCGGCCTGCTCGATCGGCCGGCTGATCGCCCGGGCCGATCGCCAGCTCATCCATCCGGCCGCAACCACGATCACCGCTCCGCCCACCGCCAGCCAGCGGGCGACGGTGACCCCCAGTTCGACGGTGCGGGAGAGCAGACTGCTGAAATCCTCGATTTGCTCCTCCACAAACGACTCGAACCCTTCCCGCAGCCGGTCGCCGATGTCGTCGACATCGGACATCAGCTTGGTGCCTTCGGCCGTGCCTTTCGCGATGTAGGCGGACGTCATGCGCTGTCCCGCCGCCACCAAGGCGTCGATGTCGGCGTCCATTTTGTCGAGTTGGGCCAGCCGCTCGGAATCCCCGCCGGCGCGGAAATGCTCCCGAAAACGCTCCACGTTGGCGCGGAAGGCATCCCTCAACTTGCCGGCGTAATTGAAGACATCTTTGACCTCGGCCTTCTCCCGCGTCGCGGACAACGCCGTCAGGATGCCCTGGATCTCCCGCACTTGGAGCTGCATTTGCCGGGCAAGGTCCGCGAGCGCCGCGGTCCGGGCGGCCCGCTGCATGGCCGCGCGGTTGTTGAAAGCCGACCATTGGCTGAACCCGATGGAGGCAATCAAGGCCGCGAGTGGCAGGGCGCTGATCAGAAACAAACGGCTGCGGAGTCTCATAGGAAAAGCGGCAATCGGTCTTGGCCGGCACGAACCGGGAACAACCGGGCGAACCGACCGCGCGACGCGCACCGGCCGGCCGAGGGGCGACTCGGGCCGACTGAGGAGGGGTTGCGGGTGGCGCGGGGCATCATGGAAATCCGGTTGGTGGACCATGGGGAGGATCGGCACCGCGTGCGCAGACTGGCGGCAGTTCCGGCTGGTAAGTTCCACGCAGTCACCGGGCGACGACTACGCAAACCGCCCCGAACTCCCCGGATCCGCGGCGCCCGACGACCGGCTCCGGCGGACCGCCGTCCGCCGCCGAAACGCGGCACGGGACGACCCGGGTCTCCCCGCCGCGCGCGCGGCATCCCGTCAGTCCGCCGCCACCGTGGGCGCGATCGGCAACACCACGGTGAACGTCGAACCCACGCCCACCGCACTCTGCACCTCGATCCGGCCGCCATGCAGCCGCACCAGCCGGTCCGCCAAGGCCAAACCCAGACCCGCGCCCTCGTAGCGCCGCACACTGCGGCCGTCGACCTGCACGAAGGGCTGGAAGAGCTTCGGCCGATCCGCTTCCGCGATCCCCACGCCGCGGTCCCAGACTTCGATCCGGACCACCCCCTCCCCGGTCCGCACCGCCAGACCGATCTCGCCGCCCGGCGCGGTGAACTTGGACGCGTTGTCGAGCAGGTTGCCGAGCAGCGCCACGAGGCGGCGCAGGTCGCCGTGCACCCGGAGATCGGCCGCCGCGACCGTGTCGATCCGCAGAATCTGCCGGCGCTTGTCCGCCGCCACCTGCGCCCGACGGGCGGCGACGGAACAGATCTCCTGCACCGCGCATAGCTCGCGTTCGAGCGCATGGTTCTCCGAACCCAGCTGCACGAAATCGAGGATGTTGTTCAGCAGGTGCAGGAGCCGGTCGCCGCTCTGCTGCACCAGCCCGAGAAAGCGGGCCTGCTTCTCGTTCAATGGTCCGCAGGCTTGGTCGAGCAACGTCTCGGTGAGACCGAGGATGCCGGTGAGCGGCGTGCGCAGTTCGTGGCGCATGCTGGCCAAGAAGGCGTCTTTCGTGCGCGCCGCGGCCTCGAGTTCTTCCGCCTGCGCGGACAGGCGCGTGGTCAGTTGCTGCAGGTCCTGGGCGACGGTTTTCTGGATCTGCACGAGCTGCAGCAACTCGAGCGTGGGATCGAACGCCGCGAAATCGTTCATCGCCAGCCCGCGCTGGCGCAATTCGTCGGGTTCGGAGATCCACGGCGATCCGACAAACAGCAGCGCGTCCCCGACCGGTTCGAATTGTCCGCGCAGCAGCACGTCGCCGTCGCGCAGCGTCAGCGTGAAAAGCCGCCCGCGGTGCTGCCGCAGCTCCGCAAACGTGAATTCCCAGCCCGGCCGCTTCGGCGCGAACACCCCGTAGAGGGAAGCCCCGGCCCGCGCGGTCGCGGACAGCTTCCGCAGCGAACGGCCGACATCCTGCAGGCGCAGCGCGGCATCGCAGACGAAGAAGAACGGGAAGACCTGCTCCACCGTCTCGCGCGACGCGGCGATGTAGTTCTCGCCCGCCCCGCTCGCCGGGTCACCACTCGACCAGGAAGACATCGTGGTCCGCTCCGGCCGACTTGGCCGCGATCAAGGTCGACCGCGCCGGGGTATCGAACATCTTGCCGAGCCCGCTGATCAGGCCCGCCACGAACGGCGTCAATCCGTCGCGGTGCGAAAGGTAGTGGAGTTGCAGGGACCGCTCGGCGCGGTCGGTCACTTCGAAACGCGGCGGCGCCAGCTTCGGATAGAGCAGCGCCACCCGGTCGTGGAACAGCGGCAGATTGCCGATGAATTCCCCGAGCGAGGCGCCGCCGGCCGTCATCAGGTGCCCGTAGCCCTTCCGCGCGGTGTTGAGCACCCAGTGCTCGCCGAACGCGTGGAGAATCCGGTCCGCCGGCAGGGCGAGCACGTCGCTCGCGGCTCCGACCAGCCGGTAGGTGATCTCATCCGGATATCCCTCGTTGCTGATGAAGATCGGATCCGCCACGCCGGCCCGGCGTTTGATCTCGAGCCAGGTCGGCTCGCCGTGGGCGGCGGTGACCATCTCTTCTATGGCTTTGTTGACCATTCCATACATGGCGGGGTGCGGGTTGGGGTTAGACGGAAGAGAGCGCTTCGCCCCGGACGGCGGCGAGGAGCAATTTGCGGTTGATGGGCTTTTCCACGAAATCGTCGAAACCGGCCTCGCGGCACCGCGACCACGCCTGCTCCCGGCCGTAGGCGGAAAACGCGATCACCCGGCACCCGCGCGCAGCCTCGCCCGCCTCGCCGGCCCGCACCCGCTGCACGACCGTGTAGCCGTCCAGGTCGGGCATCTCGAGGTCGATGAGCGCGGCGTCGAACCGCTCCCGGCGCAGCGCCGCCAGCGCGGCCTCGCCGCCGTCGACCACCTCGACGTGGGCGCAGTGGACCTCGAGGATGCTGCGGAGCACCTCCTGGTTCGCGAGGTTGTCGTCGGCCGCGAGCACCCGCAGCCCGGCGGACGCGGCCGGCGCCGGCGCGACGACCGCGGGCGCGACCGGCGGAAGCAGCACCGGCGGAACCGCCCGGGGGGCGACGAACGAAAAGAAGAACTCCGTGCCCACGCCGACCGTGCTGCGCAGCGCCAGCGCGCCGCCGAACAACTCCACCAGCCGACGGCTGATCGCCAGGCCCAGGCCGGTTCCGGGCACGGTGCTTTGGCCCGCCCCCGGCAACTGCACGTAGGGTTGGAACAACCGGGCTTGCTGGTCGGCGGGAATGCCCGGCCCGGTGTCGACCACCGCAAACCGCAGCGTCACGCCGTCCGGCGCTTCGTGCGCCACCGTCACCTGCAACCGGATACCGCCCTGGCGCGTGAACTTCAGCGCGTTGCCGACGAGATTGATCAGGACCTGCTGCAGGCGCGGCCCGTCGACCTCCACCCACATCGGCACGTTCGGGTGGCGCTCGATGCTCAGGGAAAGTCCCTGCTGGCGGGCGCGCAGCTCGAACAGGGCCTGCACCTCGCCGCACAGCGCCCCGAGCTCGACCGCCGCCGGGTGCAGATCGAGCCGGCCGGCCTCGACCTTGGAGAGATCGAGCAGATCGTTGACCACCCCGAGCAAGCGACTGCCCGAGCGGCTGATCGTCTTCAACCGCTCCGTCGCCACCGGATCGGCGGACTTTTCGGCGACCGAGTCGGCGAGACCGATGATCGCGTTGAGCGGCGTGCGGATCTCGTGCCCGGTCATCGCGAGGAAATCCGTCTTGGACTGGCTCGCCGCTTCCGCCTGCCGGCGGGCCTCCTCCGCCTCCCGCGTGCGCTCGGCCACCCGGCGGTCGAGCTCCGCGTTCTGCTGCCGCAGCAACTCGTGCGTGCCTCGGAGCTGGACCGCGAGCTGGTTGAACGCGCGGAACACCATCTGGATCTCGTAGGGCGCCTCCTGCACCGGATTCTCGATCGGCTCCACCACCCGGCGGGCCGCCTGGCTGCCGGCGCTGCGCGAGAAAAACTCGAGCGACACCGCCAGCCGCCGGTTGGTCGCCCGCGCCACCAGCGCGGCAATCGCCACGAAACCCAGGGCGAAGCAGGCGATCATCAGGTAGACCCACGAGAGATACTGCATGCTCGCCAGCGTCGGCCGCTGCGCGATCACCCGCGCGCCGCTGTGCGCGACCGCCTGGGTGGCGGAATACATCGTCTTCACCCCCGAGCGGTCGAGCTGGTCGAAGACCACGATCTGGCCGCCGGCCGGTTGGGCCATCACCTCGTGCTGCGGATAGTGCCGCAGGTCCGCCAGCGGCGGCACACAGGCGTCTTCATCCGCATAGATGACCCGCCCCGCCGCGTCGGCGATGATCAGCGCCGACTGTTGCAGCGCGGCCTTGAGCGCGACGTTGCGCCCGAAATCCTGCACCTCGATCGAACCCTCGATCACCCCGGCGAATCGGCCCGCCTGGTCGTAGACCGGGGCCGAAATCGCCATCAGGATATCGCGCCCGAAGCCGCGCCCGCGAAACACCCCGGAGACATACGGTCTCCCCGTGTCGCGCGCCATGCGGAAGTAATCGCGATCCGCCACCGGCCCGAAATTCAGCGGACTCGCCGGCTGGTTCGCCGACCAGTGCGTGATGCGCCCGTCGGCATCGGCGATCAGCATCGTGATGAACTCCGGGTGCGCCCGCCGCGTCTCGTCGAGCAGCGCCTGCGGATCCGTGTTTTGCCCGCTGAGCAGCCGGCCGGCCACGGTCACCACCGCCCGGTGATTTTCCAGAAACGACTCCATCTGCTGCGCGCTCCGCACCACCGTCGCGCGAAGAATGGCGCGGTTCTCGGCTTCCACCTGCCGGCGGAGGATCGTCGAGATTCCGACGGTGAACGCCCCCAGCGAAACCAGCGCGAGAATGAAGACCGACTGGAAGACCGTCTCGCGCATCCGCGGTCGCGCCGTCGCCCGGTGCTCGAGCCAATCCGCCAGCCTCGTCTGGCGCACCAGGAAGATCGCCATCGCGAGGGCGGCGAGATGGTTGATCGCCGTCTTGGTCACCAGGATCCACACGAGCGCCCGCGGCAAATCCGCCACCTGCCCATACATCAGCCAGGCGAAAGGTCCGCCTGCCACCGTCCAGAAGAGTGCCCCCGTGATCAGGGTCGAAAGCCGCAGGCGATCGCCCAGCCCGCGCAGCCACAACGCTTCCGCCACCGCCAGCGCGAGCACGACCGGGTAGTTGAAATACCAAGCGGTCGGCAGCATCGCGCAGAACGCCGCCGCCGTCGCCCACGGCAGCGGCAGCACCAGCACCAGCGGCAGGTAAATGAACGGCGCGAGCGTCAGCTGCGCCTGGCCCGGCAGCTCGATGCGCACCAGATGCGTCGCGGCCGCGATCGCCACGATCAGCGCCACCCGCAGGGGATGTTTCAGAAATCCGGCCATGCCGCGTCAGCCCTCGCCCTCCCCGGCCGCCGCCGCGCCCGGCGCCGGCAATTGCACGAAGAACGTCGCCCCCTGCCCCACCGCGCTCTCCGCCCAGATGCGGCCGCCGTGCGCGCGCACGAGCTTGGCCACCAGCGACAGCCCGAGCCCGAAGCCCTCGGCCTGACCCGCCGTCGAGAGCCGGCTGAACTCCCGGAACAGCCGGTCCGAGTCCCGCGCGTCGAAGCCCACGCCGTTGTCGCGCACCCACAGCACCGGGCCCGCCTCGTCGAGCGTCGCGCCGACTTCCACGGCCGGGTTCGCGCTCTCCGCCGAGTATTTCACCGCGTTGGTCAGGAGATTGTAGAAGACCCGCTCCACCAGCACCGCCGACACGCCGACCGGCGGCAGCGCGGCCACCCGGATCGCCGTCTTGGCCTCCGGAAACAGCTCGCGCATGCGCATCGCGAGCTTGCGGATCACCGGCGTCGGATCGAGGACCCCGGCCGGCTCGCCGCGCACGCCGTCGTGCACGTCCTGGGCGAGCTGCAGGATGTTCTGGATGAGCTCCTGCATCGTGATGCTCGCGTTGTAGGCATGCCCGATCAGCGGCGCCGCCTCGGCGTTCACCGGCACCACGCCCTCCTGGATCAGCGAGAGGTAGCCCTTCATCACGGTGAGCGGCGAACGCAGGTCGTGGGAAACGAAGCCCGCGTAGGACATGAGCAGCCCGTTGGCCTCCTCGAGTTGCTGCGTGCGCGCGCGCACCTGTTCTTCCAGCGACGCATTGAGGCGCGCGAGCTCTTCCCGCGCCTGCACCTCCGCCGTCACGTCGTCGAACGCCAGCAGGGCGTGCCGCACGCCCGCCTCCGGCGCCGGCGCCACCCGCACGTGGAAGATGCGCCCGCCGTCCGCGAGCCGGACCTCCGCCGGGAGGGCCGGCACTGTCTCGCCCGGCAACGAGTTCACCGTGATCGCCAGCAAGGCGCCCAGCCGCGACCGCGAAGCCGGATCGAACGGCGCCGCGAGTTCCGCGCCCGGCCGGCAAAAGCCCGCGGCGGCATTGGCCGCCACCACCCGGCCCCCGCCGTCGGCCAGCACGATCGCCGCCGGCGACAGTTCGAACAACCGTTCGAAACGCTCGCGCTGCTCCGCGATGGCGCGGAACCGGTTGAGCGAGGCCACCGTCCGCACCCGCGCCCGCAGCTCCTCCCGCCGGCACGGCTTCGTGATGAAATCGTCCGCCCCCGCCCGCAGCCCCTCGAGCCGCGAGCGCTCGTCGTCGAGCGCCGTGATCATGATGATCGGCACGCGTCCCACCACCGGATCCGCCCGCAGGCGCCGGCACACCGCGAAGCCGTCCAGCTCGGGCATCATCACATCGAGCAAGATCAGGTCCGGCTGCACGACCTCCGCCTGCGCGCAGGCTTCGAGGCCGTCGGCGGCGAAGTGCAGGTCGTAGCCGTCGCCGGCCAGGAAGGCCTCGAGCGTGGCGAGATTCAGCGGCTCGTCGTCGACGATCAGGATTTTGGGCTTCATGCGGAGAGGCCGGTGAGGGCCGTGGTTTTTTGCCAGAGGGCGGCGAGCGAGACGGGTTTGGGCAGGTGCGCGTCGGCGCCGGCCGCGATGCAACGGGCGCCTTCCTCCGGCTCGGCCAGCGCGGTGACGGCGAGGATCGGCAGGTCCTTCCAGGCGGGCTGCGCGCGGACCTGCGCGATCAGCGCGAGCCCGCTCATGCCCGGCATGTTCACGTCGGTCACCAGCAGGCCGGGCACCGCGGCCGCGAGCGCGGTGAGCGCGTCCGGCGCGCGCTCCGCGCTGCGCACGGCGAAACCGCGCCGACGGAAAAAGTCGCCGAGCAGCACCTGCTGCCGCGGATCGTCGTCGACCAGCAGCACCGAGCGCTCGCGCGGCGGCCGGCCGGGCACCGCGGCCGGCACGAGGCAGGCGGCGGGCAGCCGCACTGTGAACGTGCTCCCCGCCCCGGGCGCGCTCCGCACCGCGATCTCGCCGCCGTGCAGGTGCACGATCCGCTGCACCAGCGCCAGCCCGAGCCCCGTGCCGCCGTAGGCGCGGGCCGGCGACGAATCGATCTGCTGGAAGGGCCGGAACAAGTTCTCCTGCTGGTCCGGCGCGATGCCGATGCCCGTGTCCTGCACCGAGAATTCCACGCCGTCCGCCGCCCGCTGCATCCGCAGCGTCACGCTGCCGCCCTTCGGCGTGAACTTCACCGCGTTGCTGACCAGATTCTGCGCGACCACGCGCAGCAGCCGCTCGTCGGCCCGCACGGGCAGCGGCGCCGCCTCGCGCGCGAACTCGGCGCGCAGCGCCTTGCCGCGGATCTCGTGCTGCGCCGCATCCATCACCCCGGCCAGCAGGTGGCCGAGATCGAAGTCGGACGCGTTGACCTGGATCCGCCCCGCCTCGATGCGCGCCAGATCGAGGATGTCGTTGATCATCGCGAGCAGCTGCCGGCCGCTTTGGTGGATGATGGTGACGTAGCGCCGGGTGCGCTCCGGGTCGAACGGCGGCCCCATTTCCAGCAGCGACTCGCTCAGGCCGATCACGGCGTTGAGCGGCGTGCGCAGCTCGTGGCTCATCGTCGAAAGGAACTCGCTCTTCGCCTTGTTGGCCGATTCCGCCGCCTGCCGCGCCGCGACCAGCTCCTCCTTGGCGGACGTGATCGCCGAGATGTCGCTCAGGCTGCCGACCGCGCCGCGAAAACGCCCGTTCGGATACCATTTCCCGCGCAGCGTCGCCTGCATCCAGAGCCACCCGCCGCTCCCCGTCCGCAGCCGCACCTGGAAACGCCGCGTTTCGGCCTCGCCTCGCCGGACCTCGCTCCACTGCCGCAGCGCCTCCGCCCGGTCGTCCGGATGGAGGTCCCGCGCCGCCGCGCGGCCGATCCGCTCGAGACCCGCGCGTGCCAGCAACCGCTCCCACGCATCGCTCACGTAGGTCCAACGGCCGGCCGCATCGAGGCGGAAGACTATGTCGTCCACGCTCGCCACCAGGTCGTGGAAAACGTGATCCAGCATCGAATCCGAGGGGGCCGGGTTCATGGGTGTCCGCCCGTTCAGGCCCGCGCGATCGCCGCGGCGGGCAAACGCACCGTCGCCACCAGTCCGGCCGCGCCCGTGCCCGGCGTGAAGGTCAGCTCGCCGCCGATCGAGCGCAGCAGCACCCGCACCGTGGCCAGGCCCAGCCCGAGGCCCGGCACCTCGCCGCTGAACGATTTCTCCAGCTGCGCGTAGGGCCGGCCGAGCTGCGCCGCGATGTCGGGCGGCAGGTCCGGTCCCGGCGCGAAGAGCCGCAGCTCGAGCCCGTGGTCCCGCGGGAAACCCAACCGCACCTCGACCCCCGTGCGGGCGGCGTCGCTGAACTTCAGGTAATTCTCGAACAGCTCGGTCAGCACGATCTCCAGCAGTTCGCCTTCGGTCACCGCCGCCGGATCGCCGCGGTAGTCGGCGCCCGCCGCCAGACCGGCGGCGGCCGCCGCCGCCGCGACGACGTCGTGCACCGCCCTCGGCCCGCGCTCGCGCGGACGATGCCGCGCACCCGTCACCGCTTCATGATAGGCCAGCACGCCCGTTAGCGTCTCCTCGAGCCGCGCCGCGCTGGCCCGCGCCAGCGCGAGCAGTTCCGCGGTCTCCGGGTCCGACGCCACCGAGCCGCTCGCCTCGATGAAATCCAGAATCGGCGCGAGGCCGTTCAACGGCGTGCGGATCTTGTGCGAGATGAGGTGCTGGAACGTGTAGGCCTCGAGTTCCCGCCGCACCGTCGCGCTGCGGTCGGTGAACTTGAACAGCGTCTGCTCCCCGTCCCCCGCGAACGCATGCAGCTCCACCGTGAACCAACGCGCCGGCACCTGCGCCGTCTCGGGCTGGTGCAGCGCAAAGGTCGCACCCGAGCCGAGCCGGCCCTCGCGCCACGCCGCCCACGCCTCCGGCGGCTCCGTCTGGAACACCCGGACGACCGCCCCGGGCAGGTCCGCGCCGTTCTCCGTCCCCAACCCGAACAGTTCGCGCGCGCGCGCGTTCGCGAAGACCACGCGGCCCGCGCCGTCGGCCACCGCCAGCGGCTCGAGCGAGTGGTCGAGCAGCCAGCGGAAGCGGTCGCGCTCCGCGCCGATCGTGCGCACCCGGTTCGACCGCGCGATCGAGCGCACCTTCGCCCGCAGTTCCGGCGCCGAAAACGGCTTCCGCAAAAAGTCGTCCGCCCCCGCCTCCAGCGCCCGGATCATCGCCTCCGATTCCTCCGCCGCCGACAGCACGATCACCGGCACTTCGCGCGTCGCCGGGCTCGCCCGCAGCCGCGCGCACACCTCGAACCCCGTCATGCCCGGCATCATGATGTCGAGCAGCACCAGGTCCGGACGAAACTCCTCCGCCCGCGCCAGGCCCGAGGGACCGTCGGCACATTCGTCGACGTCGAAATCCCCGGCGAGCGCCAGCAGGTCGCACAACCGGAGCCGCACCGCCAGGTCGTCGTCGATGATGAGAATGCGACCGCGGACGGTCATCGCGCGACGGGAGCGTTGGACTGCACCGCGGGCACTTCCACCAGTCCGAGCCGCACGGCGTGCAGCGTCAGCTGGGCGATGGACCGCAGCCCGGTGCGGCGCGTGATGCTCGCGCGGTGGTTTTCCACCGTGCGCACGCTGATCCCCAGCCGCTCGCCGATCTCCTTCGAGGAAAATCCCTCCGCGATGAACCGCAGCACCTCGCGCTCGCGCACCGAGAGCTCCACGCTGGTCTCGACCTTCTCCGGGTTGCTCACGATCCGCTGCACCGTCCGCGCGACCGCCGGCCCGAGGTAGGTCCGGCCGGTCGCCACCGCCTGCAACGCCGTGGTGAATTCCCCGAAGCTCGCCGTCTTCTCGATGTAGCCGGTCGCGCCCGCCGCCAGCGCCTCCCGCACCGCCAGCTCGGTCGTGTTGGCGGAAAACACCAGCACGCGCGGCGGCGGGTCGATCCGCACGTGGCGGAGAAAATCCAGCCCGAGCCCGCCCAGCAGCATCCAGTCGAGCACCACCACGGCCGGCTTCTTCTCGTGGGCGATCCGCAGCGCGTCGTCGACGCCCCCGGCTTCGCCCACGACCGTGAATCCCGGCAACGCCGCGACGTAGGCGGCGAGCAGGTTACGGATGGCGGTCTGATCTTCCACGATCAGCACGCCCAGTTTGGTTGCGGCGGAGGATTCGGCAGCGGAGCTCATGCAGGTAGGATACGTTTCGGAAGGGGGAAAAGGTATGAGTAGAGTTCGTCAGCGGGCGCGGCCCGAACGGTTGGTCGGGGTCGCCTGCCGGGGATTATCGGCGAGAAATCGCCCCTCCCACAGCGCACCCCTTGAGGAACACTACGCATTTTCTGCAATTCCGGCCGAACTCCCCGCCGTGATCGTTCCCTAAGTAGGTCCGGTCAGGCCCACGCCCCCCTGCCCCGCCCCGCTCCCCGCGTTTCCGCCGTCGCCGCTCGGCACCGGCCGCCCACCACGGCTCCTCGCGCCGCCTCGCCGTCTCGCCGTCTGGCCGTCTCGCCGTCTCGCTCCGCGACCCTGCGCAATCTTTGCGCATCGCGCGAATTTCCGTGCGCAACCCCTGCGCAAAACCACCGTCATTGGCCCCGATTCCCCTGTTCTGAAACCGGTGCCCGTGTTGGTGCGACTATCCCCCCGCCGCTTCCACCGCTCCGCCCTCCCCTCCATGAAAAACCTCCCCGCTCCCCGCGCCCTGTTTTCCCCGCTTTCCCGGCTCGCCCTCTCCCGCCGCACCCTCTCCGCCCTCACCGTCGCCACTGTCCTCGGCGCGTCCTCGACCTTGCTCGGCCAGGCCCCCGACGACGCCAACCGCCGCCGCCGCCCCGACGATGCCGGCGGCGATCGCGGCGGCCGCGGCAACTTCGATCCCGCCCAGATGCAGGAGCGCATGCTCTCCACCCTGCGCGAGCGCCTCGAAATCAAGGACGACGAGGAGTGGAAACTCATCTCCGAGCGCATCGCCAAGCTCCAGGAAGTCCGCCGCAACTCCGCCGGCGCCGGCGGCCTCGGCGCCATGATGCTCGCCGGTCGCGGCGGCCCCGGCGGTCCCGGTGGCGGCCC
>JACCDX011781703.1_pt1 | contig 18622 bp, 22 predicted proteins | sample 7449681 | NCBI WGS metagenome assembly JACCDX01 (sample SAMN15323450, study PRJNA562643) | freshwater metagenome | isolation source: river surface water | place: USA:Blue River Watershed | collected 2017-08-18
AACACGCTTGCAATTTGGCCTCATCTCAGAGTGCCTGACAAAACGTGACTGGTTACTTGCCATGCTTGCAACGGAGACTGCAACATGGCCGGGTTTGACACCAGGTGGGTTTTGCCAGGCGCTTTGAGGGCCGCGATGATTCAGGAGGTACCATGAATAATCGACACGAAGTCGCAGTGTTGGTCGGTGCAGGACAGGCTTCAATGCAGTTTGCTCAAGAGCGCAGCGACCATATCGCCGTGCTGGACAGGGTGGTAGCCACCGCCCGCCTCGGACTGATGGTTCTCGGGCTGGCTTCCATGACGGCATTGACCGTGATGTTCTTCCGTCCTGAGCTGACAGATCAGATCAAGGTGATATCGCCCTTCTGGACTGAGCCCGCCGGCGGGCGCATCACAACGCTGGACGGACTGAACCTGCACGCCACAACAACGACCGTCGCCACGGCCACCGGGTCAGTTAACGCTCCTGTTGCGCTGCCCGCAGCATTTTCCGCAGCCTCGCTCGCTGCGCAGCAGCGCGTGACCGGCTGGTTGTCCAAACGCCATCGTGTTGCTGGCGCTGCCAGCAAAATGCTGGTCGATGCCGCTTACACCACCGCCAAAGAAACAGATATCGATCCGCTGCTGATCCTGTCCGTCATGAGTGTTCAGTCGCGTCTGAATCCGTTCGCAGAAAACACGACGGGTGCGCATGGACTGATGCAAGTGATGACCAATGTGCATCGGAATAAATTCAACGACCACGTTGACGCGAAATCGGCAATGGATCCGACGGCCAATCTGCGCGTTGGTGCTGCACTTCTGAAAGAATCTATTCGTACCACGGGCTCGATCGAAGCCGGACTCAGGCGTTATATTGGCACTGATGATCCGCGTAGTGACGGTGGTTACGCCTCCCGCGTGCTGGGCGAGTACGAACGCTTGCAAGCGGTGGCGAATGGCCGCTACGTTGCGGTGACCAAAGCGCCTGCAGCACCCGCTAACGCTCCGACGAAACGCATTGCCGAGAAATCCAAAACAGCAGGCGATCAGCCCGCCTGAGTCTCTGGCAGCCGGCATCGCCTCAGGGCCTGACGCACAGTAGGCTGATTTTTAAGCTTCACAAAACTGAAAAGCCCTCGCATCGACCATGCGAGGGCTTTTCATTTGCTAAGCACCGAAAGTAGCGTAACGCTTTGATGCTCTCACCTCTCTTTGTTACCCTGCCTCTGTGCCAGATAACGCTCCAGCCGACGCACGGCTTCTTGTAAATTCTCCATCGATGTCGCATACGAGACCCGGATGTAACGCTGCACATCCTGCACACCGAAATCAAGCCCTGGTGTCATCACAACACCGGTCTCCTGCAGAATGTCACGCGTGAGCGCATCGGCATCGTCAGAAAAACGGCTGCAATCTGCATAGACGTAAAAAGCACCATCCGGCAGCACCGGTATGCTGAAACCCAGACGCAGCAGCTCCGGCACCAGATAATCACGACGCCGCTGAAATTCGGTTTTGCGTTGTTCGAAAATAGTTGTCGCTTCCGGCGTGAAGCAAGCCAGTGCGGCTTGCTGCGCCAGCGTGGACGCACAAATGAAAAAATTCTGCGCCAGCTTCTCAACCGCCGCCATCATCGACGGTGGCACCACGAGCCAGCCCAGACGCCAGCCGGTCATGTTGAAATATTTTGAAAAACTGTTGATGACCACAATATCCTCGCCCAGCGAGAGCGCAGAAAACGGCGGGGCATCGTACGACAGGCCCTGATAGATCTCATCGACCAGTGTAAAACCACCCTGTTCCCGAACGAACGCGGCGATATCGCGCAACTCGCTGGTCGCAATGGATGTGCCGGTAGGATTAGAAGGCGACGCCAGCAAGACCCCTTTGGTCTTGGTGCGCCAGTGCTCACGCACCATCGCCGCAGACAGCTGGAAGCGCTGCGACGGTCCGCTGGGGATCAGGCGGGCTTTGCCTTCGAAAGCCGTGACGAAATGCCGGTTGCAGGGATAGCTGGGATCGGGCATCAGCACTTCATCATCGCGCCCGACAAGGGCTGCGCAAGCCAGCAGCAAGGCGCCTGACGCACCCGCCGTGATTACGATGCGCTCGGCGGCGACATCCAATCCGAAACGATCGCGGTAATGTGCAGAAATCGCCTCGCGCAGCGCGGGTAAACCGACTGCCGCGGTATAACGCATCGTGCCGCCGGCAATCGCCTTCGCGGCTGCATCGAGCACCGGCTGCGCCGCGGGAAAATCAGGCTCGCCGATGCCCATATGGATGACAGAGCGGCCAGCCTGCTCCAGGACCGCCGCCATCTTCAGCAGCTCCATCACATGGAAAGGCTCGATCTCGTCGAGCCGGGCAGCGAGCGGGAAATTCATGGGCAACGGAGCGCCGGTAGATCCGTGTTGAGGACGGTCAGCGGCTGGAAGCCACTTCAGTCGAACGCAGACTGGCGGCAAGCTTGTCGAGCACGCCATTGACGTACTTGTGCCCGTCAATACCGCCGAAGGATTTGGTCAGCTCAACGGCTTCGTTGATCACGACCTTGTAAGGGATCTCGATATGGTGTTTGAGCTCGAATACGCCGATTAACATCGCCGCATGCTCGATCGGCGACAGCTGATCGATAGGCCGATCGATCAGAGGCACGATTTCAGCGCGAAGATCATTCACGTCGCGTATGGTTCCGTGCAACAGCAGATCGAAGTGTTCGGCGTCGGCTTTATCAAAACCGTGGGCATTACGGATGTGGGCATCGATGGCGCCGGCATCTTCCTTGTTCATCAGCCACTGATACAAGCCCTGCAACGCAAATTCGCGTGCGCGGTGGCGTGGAGTACGGATTTTGTTCGGATTGGCGTGCTGCGATTTGCTACTCATGACATCCGGCCTCATTCATCGTCTGCTTCATCGACCAGCTCTTCCATCGCCGCGACCAGATTGGCCATCTCCACGGCCACGCGTGCGGCATCCGCTCCCTTGCCGGCCATGCGTTCTTCCGCCTGTTCTTCATTCTCGGTGGTCAGCACCGCATTGGCCACCGGCAAACCGAAATCGAGACCCACACGCGTAATGCCGGCACCCGATTCATTCGACACCAGCTCGAAGTGATAGGTCTCGCCGCGCACCACGGCACCCAGGGCAATCAGCGCGTCGAACTGACCGGACTCGGCCAGCTTTTGCAAAGCCAGCGGGATTTCCAGCGCGCCCGGCACGGTGACCATCAGCACGTCTTCATCCTCCACGCCCAGATGCTTGAGCTCGGCCAGACAAGCGGCAGTGAGGCCGTGGCAGATATCTTCGTTGAATCGCGCCTGAACAATGCCGATACGCAGGCCGTTGCCTTCAAAATCCGGTTGATAAGTTCCTACGCTCATGATGCCTCCTGCTTCAGTGATCGGGACTGGCCTGATAACCAACGACTTCGAGATTGAACCCGGTCATCGATGGCATCTTGCGCGGGTTGGCCAGTAATTTCATTTTTCCTACGCCAAGCTCGCGAAGTATTTGCGCGCCAATGCCGTAGGTGCGCAAATCCATGCGCGCGGCCTTCGGCGGGGTGGCGGGCGTCGGGCTGCTCAGTGCGCTGAATTGCGCAAACATCTGCTCGGCCGATTCTTCGCAATTGAGCAAAACGATCACGCCCCGCTCGGCGGCCTGGATAGCCGACATCGCTGACGCCATATTCCAGGAATGCGTGGTTGCGCGGGTTTCGAGCAAATCCAGTATCGAGACCGGCTGGTGCACACGCACCAGTGTTTCCTTGTCGGCGTCGATAGCGCCATGCACCAGCGCGAGGTGCGCGCCGCTGCTGGGCTTGTCGCGAAACGCAATCGCGTGGAAAGTGCCGTGCGCGGTATGCATTTCGCGTTCGGCGACACGCTCGACAATACTTTCGTTCTGGCTGCGGTAATGAATGAGATCGGCGATGGTACCGATCTTTAGCTGGTGCAGCTGCGCGAACTCCATCAGATCGGGCAGGCGCGCCATCGTGCCGTCGTCCTTGAGGATTTCGCAAATCACGGCTGCCGGCGTCAGTCCGGCGAGCTCGGCGAGGTCGCAGCCGGCTTCCGTATGACCGGCACGCATCAGCACGCCACCCCGTTGCGCGCGCAGCGGGAAGATATGACCAGGCTGCACGATGTCGGCGGGCTTCGCATGACGAGCTACGGCCACTTCGATCGTGCGCGAGCGGTCTGCGGCGGAAATGCCGGTCGTCACGCCCTCGGCGGCTTCGATCGATACGGTGAAGTTGGTGCCATAAGATGTGCCGTTACGCGTCGTCATCATCGGCAGATTGAGCTGATCGCAACGTTCTTCAGTCAGGGTCAGGCAAATCAGGCCCCGGCCGTGCTTGGCCATGAAATTGATGGCTTCGGGCGTGACAAATTCGGCGGCCAGGACCAGGTCGCCCTCGTTTTCACGGTCTTCCTCATCAACGAGGATGACCATGCGGCCGGCACGCAGCTCGGCAATGATCTCTTTTGTGCTTGAAAGTGACATGAATGCTTCCGGAAAGGCCGACCATTTTATAGGATTTCAGTGCCAAAAGACCGCCGGATGACAGGGAATCGCCCTGCCACCCATGGTGCCTGATTGACAAGTGCCTGGCTGCTGAGCGGCTTTTTGCCGGAGCCTGTTAGCGCATCAGGCTCAGCATGCGCTCGACATAGCGGGCGATGAGATCGATTTCCAGGTTGACCTGATGCCCGGCCTTCAGATGCCGGAGCGTGGTGACCTCAATGGTGTGCGGAATCAGATTGATCGAGATCGTGCAACCGGCTGCGCTGTCGCTGACACTGTTAACGGTCAGCGAGACACCATTGACCACGACCGAGCCTTTGTGGGCAAGATATTTCGCCAGTGACGAAGGGGCCAGAATGTCCAGCCGCCAGGATTCGCCCACCGGTTCAAACAGCACCACACTGCCCAGACCGTCCACATGACCAGACACCAGATGCCCACCCAGACGCTCGGCCAGTGTCAGCGCCTTTTCAAGATTGACTTCGCCCGGACGTTCGAGACCCACGGTGCAGTTGAGGCTCTCGCGCGAGACATCGACGACAAAGCTGTCAGCCGTTTTGTGCGTGACCGTCATGCAGGCACCGTTAATCGCAATCGAGTCGCCTATGCCGACGTCACCCAGTGGCAGACCACCGGCATGGATTTCGAGACGAACACCGGCGTCACCCTCGGTACCCAGGGGTTCAATCGAATGGATGCGGCCGACCGCCGCGACGATACCTGTAAACATGTGTGTAGAGAGTCCGTATTGAAAACTATCGTATTAAAAAATGCCGGATCAAAAATTATTCAGCCGGGTAATCACACGCAGATCATCACCAATCGCATCGGTACGATGAAAACGCATGTTGATGCGATCAGACAGCTGTTGCAATTCAGGCAGACGCGCGATGCCTTGCGCCGGCCCGAGCAGACAAGGTGCAAAATAAATCAGCATTTCATCGACACAACCCATGCGCAGCAATGAGCCGTTCAGCTTGTACCCAGCCTCGACGTGCAATTCATTGATCTCCCGCCGTCCCAGTTCCTGCATCAGCGCCCTCAGATCTACCTTAACACCGTCAGTGGGCAAGACAATCACCTCAGCCCCGGCATCACGCAAGCGACGCGCGCGTTGTTCCGAATGCGCCTCTGTCGTGATGATCCAGGTGCTACCGCCTTCGAGTACGTGCGCAGCCGGATCGATATCGAGCTGACTGTCGACCACGATGCGCTGCGGCTGACGCAGCGTTTCAAGCGCACGCACATTGAGCTGAGGATTGTCCTGCTGCACCGTGCCGATACCCGTCATGATCGCGCAGGCGCGCGCGCGCCATGCGTGACCATCATCACGCGCTGCTGATGACGTAATCCACTGGCTCTGGCCATTGGGCAGCGCTGTGCCGCCATCCAGGCTGGCTGCGATTTTCAGACGTACCCAGGGGCGGCCCTGCTGCATCCGATGGAAAAAGCCGATATTCATTTCGTGTGCTTCGTTCGCCAGCACACCGGTCTCCACCGCAATGCCGGCAGCGCGCAGTTGTGCGACGCCTTTGCCTGCGACCAGCGGGTTAGGATCTTCGATAGCGGCCACTACACGACTGACGCCGGCGGCAATCAGCGCACCGGTGCAGGGGGGCGTGCGGCCGTGATGGCTGCAGGGCTCCAGCGTGACGTAGACGGTCGCGCCACGTACATCCACACCGCGCGATGCCGCATCACGCAGCGCATCGATTTCGGCGTGTGCTTCGCCGGCGCGCTGAGTGTGACCCGCCGCGAGGATCTGGCCGTCGCGGACGATCACACAACCGACGCGCGGATTCGGGCTGGTCAGGAACAGGCTTCTGGCGGCCTGGTCGAGCGCAGCGCGCATGGCGGCGATGTCATTGAGAGGTGGGTTAGCTTGTGGCACGGAGTCTGTGAAGGCACGGATCGAACAGCATTTTAGCAAGCTGTCTTGTCCCGCACCGGATCACAGCTGCGCACACGCCCAAGAAAACTGATAATGATTTTCCGCTGCTCATCGCCAGCGACAAAAACCAGTGAACCCATCTGCGGTACATTGCTGCTGGCAGCGCTGCGCGGACGGCCGCTGACATCAAAGGCGAGATAGGCTTTGGGGTCACGCAGCCGGGCTTCAATGCGCAAACCCGGCGGCAGTGTTGGCCCCCGATGCAAGACCATCTCTGTTGCGCTCGCTTTCTGATCATTATCAGCGTCGATCAGCACTTGCCAGCCGCTCGCCCAGTTCGCGTCGCGCAGGGGTATCAGATCGACCCGTGTGTGCCGACGCAGCGCCTCGGCACGAGCGATGCTGATCGCCTCCTGAAACTGAGCCACTGTCGTCGTCACGCGCACGCGATCAAGCATCGCACCGAAACCGGGTAAGGCGATCGCGACGAGCAGCGAAACGATACTTAGGGTGAACAGCAATTCTGTCAGGCTCAGGCCCGTTGGTCGGTGAGTTCGGGTACGCATCATGGTGATTAACAACGACTCAGGTGATTCAGGTCGCCTGCAACAGCCGCCAGGCGAGTCTGCGTACTCCGGGCACGCACGCAGCACGCTTGATTTCTGCGCCCTCGCCTGTGCTGGGTACTTCGCTTCGTCCCGGGCTTTGGCCTGCCTCCTTTAACGCGCTCTCCGGTGTATTCCGTTCTGTGTCCTGCGCCAGCTCAGGTACCGTGTTCTGCAAACCATCGCTGTCGTTCTTGCAAATTTGCACTGCGAACTCGGCCTGCAGAGTCACCGTGGTCGAATCGTTATGACCTTTTCCGTATGCGGTCACACGGTAAATATTGGTGATGTCCGATGGAGAGATAAGCTCAAGAACATATTCCGGCAGCGCGCAAGGCTGCAGATAACCACCATAGGCATAGGTTTCGCCGGTCAGCTCGCCGATGCGGTGCGCGCCCTGTACCTTGGCCAGGGTCAGCGGCTCAGGCATCATCGCCAGCGTGCGGGCAGCATCATGTAATGCGGCCTCCGCTGCCTGCTGCGCGAGTCGTCGATCGACGGCATTGTGCGTCAGGCTGATGCGATCTTCGAGTGAGCGCAGCGCTGCGCTGCTCAGTAGTGCGACACCGAACATCACGAGCGAGCAGGCGAGCAGAATACTTCCCGATTCGCCAGATAATTGGATCACTGAAGTTCGCAACATCACGCGCTTCATTTCGACGACTCCCGGTAAGGTAAAAAAATGACGGCATCGATGCGACGACGCGACCGGCTGCGCAGGGATGCGCTCAGACCCGCCGGACAGAGGTCCGTACCGGGATCGGTCTTTGCATGGGTATCGGTATAAGCGCTACCGAATACATCTGTCGCCGGAAAAAACAGCGGCTTGCTGCCACCCGTGACAGAGCGCAGTACCAGCGCAATCTGAACTGCTGCCACCCGATGCCCTGGCGACAGATCGTCAGCTACCCGACTGGCATGCCACCGTTTCATTTCCGAAGCATTCAGAAATTGATTCGGCAAACCATCGCCATCCTCGTCCAGCCCAAACAACAGCTGAAAACATTCGACACCGGACACAATGGCTTGCGAATCCCATTGTTTCTGACCGTGATACCTGCAGTACAGCTCAGGCTCTCCATCCGGTCCCGGGGCGATGTAGAACATCACCCAACCGGTTTCACTTGAAGCCGGGGATTCTTCAGGCAATACAAAGCCTGCACAATCGATCACCTCACCCCACGCTGAACCTAATTGAATCATCAGCACATCACTGCCATTGATGCCCGGGCTTACGGCAGCGCCGGTACTGCCGATGCGTGAATTATCGAGACCCTGCACGGAACCCAGAGCAGGATCGAATGGCAACGATCCCGACGAATGTCCTGATGACGATATCAAATCATCCCGGTTCGCTTGCTGCGCGGTGCGAGCGATAATTTGCAGGCCATAAGTGGCACTGTCTTCGAGCGCAGTCGCCTGATGATGATGCAAAAAATCCTCTCTAGCCAGCTGGAGTAATGACACAGAAATCAGCAGCACACCGGAAGACACGCTGCTCGCGATCATCAGACCCGGCAGGTTCATCCGCTAACCCAGCGCGAGGATCAGACGAGGCGGAAATTCGTGAACCCCGGGACGGCCACCCTGAGGCCAGCCGATCTTGATGACACGCGCATTACGGTCGGGCTCATCTTGCTCGCATTCCCATGCATAGTCATCAGCGCGGGTCGCGGGTGTTCCAGCGCAGACAACGATGCGCGCGTCGCGCACCTCCAGCAGAAGCCGGCGTCGCCAGTGATACAGATAAAAAAGTGCAGCATCTTCGGCGTTACAGGAATTGCTGAAACAATTCAGCGCCGTGTCCGATACATCCACAAGATCAAACGGGTTCTCCGTGACGACGGACAACGCACGCAGACCACCCTGCCTCGTCCAGTCCGATAACTCGGCGGCCAGACGAGAAGCCGCAGAAAATTTCGCTGTGCTGCTTGCCCTGCTCCGAGTCGCCGCCATCGTCGAGATCATCGCACTCGCGCCCAGCATCACCAGCAACAAGGCGACCATCACCTCCGTCATTGAAAATCCCCGGTGATGATCTGAAGATCGACGCCCGACTTGCGGAACGATGGCGACAGTCGAGCTTGTAAATAAAGGTCCTGAATGAAATCTTGAAGTGAAACAAGTGTTCATCATCATGGCGCTGAGCTTGATCAATCGCCACATACTGAATCGGGTATGAAACTCCCGCCCGCAGAGTTATTACGCAACTAATTATTGGGATGAAATCAGGCAGGCGCGGTTAGTTGAAACACGCCGAGTCGAGACGACAAGCACCCGCGGCGCGGGGAGTTACCGAGGGCGTTACTGAGGTTGTTACTGAGGGTAGACTGTGAGACGAAACTGCCGGCACCTACGTTTAACGCTTGTCCGGATTTTTTATCAGCTTGGGATCGAGATCGACTTCGTCAATCGCATCACGAAATTCCGCGATATCTTCGAAGCTTCGGTAGACAGAGGCAAAACGAATATAGGCAATCTTGTCGAGGCGCTTGAGCTCCCGCATGACCAGCTCGCCAATTTGACCAGAGAGAATTTCCCGCTCGCCGGATGAACGCAGTTTTTCCTCAATACGCTGGAGCGCGGCATCAACGGCGTCCGCAGATACCGGACGCTTGCGCAGAGCCAGCATCAGACTGCCGCGCAGCTTGGACGATTCGAACTCGGTCCGGCTGCCATTTTTTTTCACGATGACAGGCATCGCGAGCTCGATTCGTTCGTAGGTCGTAAAACGTTTGTCGCAATGACTGCAGCGACGGCGGCGACGTGTGCTGTCGCCTTCCTCCGAGGTACGCGTATCAATGACCTGCGTATCTTCGTGATGACAGAAAGGACAATGCATCCGGCAGTTTCCTTTCTGTCGTTCAGCTGAGTGCAGTTAGGCCTGATACACAGGGAATGCGTCGGTCAGCTCTTTAACGCCTGCTCTGACACACTCGAGATTGGCAGCGTCATGCGGATTATCAAGGACGTCTGCAATCAGGTGGCCCACACGTGTGGCTTCGGCCTCGCCAAAACCCCGTGTGGTCATCGCCGGTGAACCCAGACGGATGCCGCTCGTGACCATCGGCTTTTCCGGGTCATTCGGGATGCCGTTCTTGTTGCAGGTGATGTGGGCCGAACCGAGTACCGCTTCAGCTTCCTTGCCCGTCATTTTCTTGGCGCGCAAATCAACAAGCATCACATGCGACTCGGTACGGCCACTGACAATACGCAAACCGCGCTCGATCAGTGCCTTGGCCAGCGCATCAGCGTTCTTCAGCACTTGCTGCTGATACGCTTTGAACGAAGGCTGCAGCGCTTCGTGGAAAGCGACCGCCTTGGCGGCGATCACGTGCATCAGCGGACCACCCTGCAGGCCGGGGAAAATCGCGCTGTTGATTTTCTTGGCGATCTCTTCATCATTCATCAGAATGATGCCGCCACGCGGTCCGCGCAGACTCTTGTGCGTGGTCGAGGTCACGATATGGGCATGTGGCACCGGGTTCGGATAAGCGCCACCGGCGATCAGGCCGGAGTAGTGCGCCATGTCCACCAGGAGGTAGGCGCCGATGTCTTTGGCGACTTTCGCAAAACGTGCCCAGTCGATCTTCAGTGAGTAGGCTGAAGCACCAGCAATGATCAGTTTCGGTTTGTGTTCGTGCGCGGTGCGCTCCATCGCATCGTAATCGATTTCTTCCTTATCATTCAGACCGTAGCTGACTACCTTGAACCATTTGCCGCTCATGTTCAGGTGCATGCCGTGGGTCAGGTGACCACCTTCGGCCAGCGACATACCCATGATGGTGTCGCCGGGGTTCAGCAAGGCGAGAAACACTGCCTGATTCGCTTGCGAACCCGAGTTTGCCTGCACGTTCGCGAAATTGGCGCCGTACAGTTGTTTGAGGCGATCGATTGCCAGCGACTCGGCAATGTCGACAAATTCGCAGCCACCGTAATAACGCTTGCCGGGATAGCCTTCAGCATATTTGTTCGTCAGCTGCGAACCCTGCGCTTCCATCACGGCAGGTGAGGCGTAATTCTCGGAAGCGATCAGCTCAATGTGGTCCTGCTGGCGCTTATTTTCTTTCTGTATCGCCGACCACAAATCAGGGTCGATGCGGGCAATCGTATGGTCTCTGGAAAACATGTGTCACTCCAATCAATTGGGGGGGAATGCATTGGCGCTCCTGAGCAAGCCACCGGCGCAGACAACGACGGTGATCTCAGTAGGGCTGCAAGGCTTGGACTGCTTAGGCGAACAACAGTAAGACTTCCGGCGATCTGGTCCGATCCGGTGAGCCGACCCGGGTCGGGTCGGGTTCCGCCAGGAACGCTGGTCAAAAGAGCCCCAGATTCTAGTTGACAGCCGGTGTTTCATCAAGGACGCGCCCGGAGCAGTCGCGTATTTCGGCTAAAATCCGGCCCAGCTTCACCCCTTGGGTCATTTTCTTCTTCGGAGTCTTTTCATGATCGTAATGATTACCGGTGCCAGTGCTGGTTTTGGCGCGGCTATGGCGCGTAAATTCATCCACACTGGCCATAGGGTCATTGCGGCAGCTCGCCGTACCGAGCGCCTGGACGCGCTGGCAAAGGAATTGGGCGAGGATCTCCTGCCGGTCGCCCTGGACGTGACCAGCAAGGCCTCCATCGATCAGGCGCTGGGTTCGCTGCCGCCTGACTGGCAGGATATCGATGTATTAATCAACAACGCCGGACTGGCACTGGGTCTGGAACCCGCGCACGAAGCCCACCTGAGCGACTGGGACACCATGATCGCCACCAACTGCACCGGTCTGGTCACGATTACCCGCGCGCTGCTGCCGCGCATGGTGGCACGCGGCGCCGGTCTGGTGATCAATCTGGGCTCGGTCGCGGGCGCCTACCCTTACCCGGGCGGCAATGTCTACGGCGCGACCAAGGCCTTTGTGGACCAGTTCACGCTCAATCTGCGCGCCGATCTGGTCGGCACCGGTGTGCGGGCAACCAATATTGCGCCCGGCATGTCGGGCGGCACCGAATTTTCCAATGTACGCTTCAAGGGCGACGACACGGCGGCGGCCAAGGTTTATCAGGGCGCCATGGCACTGACACCCGAAGATATCGCCGAAGCCGCCTGGTGGGTCGCGTCGCTGCCGGCGCATGTAAATATCAATGGCATCGAGATGATGCCGACCTGTCAGGGCTTTTCGCCGTTCACGATCAAACGCAACATCTGACCCATGAACAGCGCATTCCGCTGGCCCCTGCGCGTTTATTATGAAGACACAGATGCCGGCGGCATTGTCTTTTATGCCAATTACCTGAAGTTTTTCGAGCGCGCGCGCACGGAATGGCTACGTGCTGCAGGTATCGGGCAACAGCAGTTGTCAGCGGAAACCGGCTGCATCTTTGTAGTAAAAAATTCGTCCATCGATTACCATGCGCCAGCGAAACTCGACGATCGTCTGGAGATCAGCGTGCAGGTAAAAAAGCTGGGGCGCGCCTCAGTCGAATTCATCCAGGAAGCCTGGTGCATGAATCACCCTGAACCGGTGCGCCTTTGCACCGGCAGCGTTCGTGTCGGATGTGTTCACAACATCTCGCTGCGCCCGGTCCAGATGCCTGCTGACGTATTTCAGAAAATCACTGCGGCGAGTTCAGCGGCGATGCTCTCTGCGCCAGCCCACCACCGCACAGCCCACTCCTCACTCGACCATCTTCCATGACAGTTACCCAAGACCTCTCCTTTGTGACCCTCATTGCCAGCGCGTCGGCACCCGTACAGGCGGTGATGGCCCTACTGGTCATTGTGTCAGCCATGAGCTGGACCTATATCTTTCGCAAGCTCTCTGCGATACGCAACGCACAAACTCAGACGACAGAATTCGAGAAAGCTTTCCTGAACGTCGACATCAGCGCGCTGTACGCTGAGGTTACGTCGATGCGCCGGAAAGAAAGCGGCAAAAGCGGCGCGCTGGAGCGGATTTTTGAGGCCGGCATGAAAGAATTTCGCAAGCCACACACCACAGCGCCGGGAAAAGCGGCAGATCCGGGCGCGCCGCTGGACGGCGCCCGCCGTGCGATGCGCGCCGCCTACCAGCGCGAGATGGATGGGCTGGAAACTCACCTCGCCTTCCTGGCCTCGGTGGGCTCGGTATCGCCTTATGTGGGCTTGTTCGGCACGGTCTGGGGCATCATGAATTCCTTCCGGGGACTCAGCAATTTGCAGCAGACCACGCTGGCGGCGGTGGCGCCGGGCATTGCTGAAGCACTGATTGCCACCGCCATCGGCTTGTTCGCTGCGATTCCTGCGGTGGTCGCTTACAACCGCTACTCGCACGACATTGATCGCCTGGCGATACGCTTTGAAAGTTTCATCGAAGAGTTCTCCAACGTGCTCACCCGTCAGGCGCGCTGATGACCACCTCGAACCTGCGCGGCACGCGCAGCCGCAAATTCAAATCCGACATCAATGTCGTGCCCTACATTGATGTGATGCTGGTGCTGCTGATCATCTTCATGGTCGTGGCACCGCTGACCACGCCCAGCACCATCGACTTGCCCAAGGCAGGGCGCTCGACACAGCCCCCCTCCGATTACATTGAGATCGAACTCAAGGCCGACGGATCCGCCAGCATTGGTATTCATGGTCAGCCCTACGATCAGGCACGTCAGCGTGAAGACCTGATGAAGCGCCTGACCGCGATTCACAGCAAGCATCCGGAACTGCCTCTGATGATCTCGGCCGACAAAAGCATCAAGTACGACGAAGTGGTCCAGACGATTGCGCAAGCCAACAAGGCCGGCATTGCGCGTGTTGGCTTATCTGCACGGTGATGCTGCGTTGAGCCAGCAGGTCATTCCTTACACCGTTCCACCCGAGCCCGATCCGTGGCGCTCGGCGCTGTTGTCACTTCTGGTGCACCTGGCCTTGCTCGCCTTTTTGTGGATAGGCGTGTCCTGGCAAAGCCTGACCCCCACCACCGTCGAAGCGGAAATATGGGATGCCAGCCCGCGCGACGCGGCCCCGCCACGCCCCGAGCCGCTGCCTGAGCCAGAGCCGCCGAAACCCGCACCCGAACCTAAGCCACCTGCACCCGTCGTCGCCCCTGAACCGCCCAAAGCCAGAACGGCCGATCCTGATATCGCGCTTGAGCAGGAGAAAAAGCGCAAACAGGAAAAAGAAAAGCTGGCAGAGGAGAAACAAAAACGCGAGGAGCAAGAGAAAAAACAACTTGCTGAAGATCAAAAGCGTCAAAAAGAAGAACAAGCGCTGAAAGAAAAGAAAAAACTCGAGGAAGAGCAAAAGCGCAAACAGGAAGCGGCAATCGCCGAGGAGCAGAAACGCAAACAAGAGCAGGCGGCCGAGAAACCGAAAAAAATTCGCAGCAGTGAAGACATGGACAGAATTCTCGGCCACGCCGGCGACGGCGAGACGGGCACGGCGGAGAAAAAATCCGGCGCACCCGGCAGTGTTTGCGAGCTTTACATCGGGAAGACGGTAAAATCCAACACCAGTTTCCCGGATATGCCCGGCGCCCCGGTCGTTACGGTAAGGATCAGGCTAAGTGCGACCCGGATGCTGGAGGACGTGAAAGTAATATCCCCGTCAGAACATCCGGCATTTGACAGGCAAGTAGAGCGGGGCCTTCGCAAATCTGTTCAGTTTCCGGCAGAATGCCCCGAGGAGTTCACGTACTCGCATTATTTGAAACCTCGATAAGACGGATCAGATGAAAAGATATTTCCTGCAATTTATCGCACTGACCTCTCTCTTCGTTATTGGGTTGATGGCTCATGCGCAGCTCAAGATCGAAGTGACCGGTGTAGGCTCCGATCAGATACCCATCGGCGTTGCGGGCTTTGCCGATGATCTGGCAGGTGATCAGTCCGTCAGTGCGATTATTCGTGCCGATCTCTCACGCAGCGGGCTCTTCCGCGTTGTGGACAGCAATGAAATCATTTCCGAGAGCGCGCCACTGGATGCGGCTGCATGGAAAGCGCGCGGTGCCGATGCAGTTGTCACTGGCAGCGTGATCAAGGGTGCCGATGGCCGCATTGAAATTCGTTACAAACTCCGGGATGTCACGAAAGCTGGCGATATCTCGCAGCTCGATATCAGAACCCAGGCACGGCTTTCACGCAAAGCAGCCCATCAGGTCGCTGATGATGTCTTCACCGCGCTGACCGGCGTGCGCGGTGTGTTTACGACCCGCATTGCGTACGTCTCCAAATCCGGGGGTGAATTCCGGCTTGAAGTGACAGACTCCGATGGCGAAAATCAGTTCGTCCCGTTCCGATCCCCCGAGCCCATCATCTCGCCCGCGTGGTCGCCCGACGGCAAAAAACTGGCCTATGTTTCTTTTGACAGCAAGAAACCCGTTATTTATGTGCAGGAGCTGGAAACCGGCCGCCGTATTCCCGTCGCCAATTACAAAGGTAACAACTCAGCGCCCGCATGGTCGCCTGATGGCAAGAAACTCGCCATTGCCTTGTCACGTGAGGCGCTCACCCAGATTTACCTGATTAACGCCGATGGATCCGAGATCAAGCGTTTGACCAAGAGTAACGGCATTGATACCGAGCCCTGCTTCTCGCCGGATGGACAAACCATTTATTTCACCAGTGATCGCAGCGGCAGTCCGCAGATTTATCGCATGTCAGCCGACGGATCCGATGTGCGCCGGGTGACTTTCCGCAGCGACTACAGTATCAGCCCAAGCATATCGGCTGACGGTAAAATGCTGGCCTATATCTCCGGGCGGGGCAAAGGCTACCAGCTGCATCTTCATGACCTGACCACGGGGGCGGAACGTGCTTTGTCGACTGCGTCACATGATGAATCACCAAGCTTCGCGCCGAATAACCGTTACATCGTTTACTCGAGCAATGCTGGCGGCAGAGGTTCACTGACCGTGGTATCCACGGATGGCAATACGCGTTACAGCCTCAGCACAAAGACCTCGAATATCCGGGAGCCAGCGTGGGGACCGTTTACAAAATAATCGCCGTTGTTCACAATCCGGCCGGGATCTGTGGCCGGACAGGGCCATAACAACGAACGTGGCAGAGGCTCCGTCCCGACCAGTATCAATGTGCGGTGCGATGACTTCTGCGTCATCAGGACAGAGTTTCTCGGATTAACTGTTTTAAAACAAGGGAGGAAAAACCATGCGCTCAACCCGACTCACCGCAGCAATGGCTGCAATCATCATGCTGCTGTCAGCATGCTCAACCGTAAAGCTGGATGAAGCTGCACCCGTCGAGGCCCGCAAAGCGACCAGCGTCTCGCCAGACGCCAATGCAAATCAGGCGAATACCGCTACCGTACCATCCAGCGGCAGCGATACCAGTGCATCGAAGACCGATGCCGATCCGAATGCTAACGATCCTCTGAACGATCCGTCCGGCGTGCTGGCCAAACGAAGCATTTACTTTGACCTGGACAGCTACGTTGTCAAGGATGAGTACAAGTCCGTCATCGATGCGCACGGCAAGTATCTGGTGTCTCGCCCTGACCGCAAGATTTTCATTCAGGGCAATACCGACGAGCGTGGCGGCAGCGAGTACAACCTGGCACTGGGCCAGAAGCGGGCCGATGCAGTACGTCGCGCCCTCGCACTCCAGGGCGTGCCGGAGTCGCAGATGGAAGCGGTCTCCTTCGGCAAGGAAAAACCGAAGGCCCAGGGCAGCGGTGAAGAGGCCTGGAAAGAGAACCGTCGCGCTGACATCGTCTACTGATTCTTGCCATGACTTCAAAAATCAGCACACTGTGTGCCGCCGTTCTGATGGTGGCATGCAGCGCGCTGCCCCTGCAGGCCCATGCGTTTGAGGATGCAGATGCCCGGCGCAGCATCCTCAAACTGCGCGATCAGCTAAAAGAGCTCAATTCCCGAATTGATAACGAGATCGAGCAGATCGCACGACGGACCGATATGAAAGCCGATGACAAAAAGGTCAACGCGCTTTTTACGGATCTGGAAAAGCTTCGCATCCAGTTGCGCGCGGAAGTCGCCGAGCTTCGGGGTCAGGTCGAGATTTTCGCCAACGATCTGAACAAGGCCCAGCAAAAGGTCGACAAGCTTGGCAATGAGCTCGCCAATGCGCAGCAAAGAGAAAAAGATCTGTACGCGGATATCGAGAAACGTCTGAGCAAACTGGAACCGCGTCGTCAGACCATTGATGGCGTCGACCATGAAGTGACCCAGGCTGAGCAGAAGCTTTTCGATGAGGCTACTGCCTCTTTCAAGAAAAAGGATTTCGCTGCAGCGACGCAAGGTTTTCTGAGCTTCCTGCAGCGCTTTCCCGGCTCAGGCTATGCGGCACAAGCGTATTACGTTTTGGGTAGCAGCTATTTTGCCGAGGGAGACTGCAAAAACGCGATGCCTGCGCTGCAGACAGTCATCAACCGTTTCCCCCTCGCACAACGAGCACCAGACGCTATGCTCAACCTTGCAATTTGTCAGGATGATTTGAATGACAAGAGCGCCGCACGCGACACGCTGGAAGCCCTGATCAAGAAGTATCCCGCTTCATCAGCCGCCACGAACGCCAAGTCACGTCTGGGTACGCTAAAATGACCAGTCTCACGCAGGGCTTTGACGGCTCAAAATGGCCAAGTGTTTGCGTTTGACAAGACTTCCGCGATTTCAGTATAATCGCGGTCTTTCGGGTCGTTAGCTCAGCTGGTAGAGCAGCGGACTTTTAATCCGTTGGTCGCAGGTTCGAATCCCGCACGGCCTACCAAATAAAAACAGAAGCCCCACTCACGAGGTGGGGCTTTTGTTTTTTGCAGAAGCTTTTTTACGCAATTTCAGTTTTTGGTGTGCTCAGCCATACCTCGCCATTGACAACCATTACCTGAGATCAGCTCTGGTCAAGAGGGAGTACCGATGGAAATTCATGCTGACTTCAGCCAGCGCGTTGTGATTGATCAGGCCGACCTGAGCTGGGTCCCAAGTCCGGTTGCGGGTATAGAGCGGCGAATGCTCGACCGCGTAGGTGACGAAATTGCGCGGGCTACCTCCATCGTTCGTTATCTTCCCGGCAGCAAATTCACATCGCACCAGCACGAACTGGGCGAAGAAATACTCGTGCTCGAAGGTCAGTTCAGCGATGAACACGGTGATTATCCGGCCGGCACTTACCTGAAAAATCCGCCTGGAACTTCACATGCACCGTTCACTGAAACCGGTTGTCTGCTGCTGGTGAAGTTACGACATCTCGATCCCGAGGACCGACAAGCCTGCGTCATTAACACGCGTACCGCGAGCTGGTATCCGGGACTGGTACCCGGGCTATCCGTACTACCTTTATCAGAGTATGGAACAACGCATACCGCGATGGTCCGCTGGGCGCCGAAGACGTATTTCAATCCGCACCGTCATTACGGTGGCGAAGAAATTTTCGTGGTGGAGGGCGTGTTCGAAGATGAACATGGACGGTACCCGGCAGGCTCATGGATACGCAGCCCGCATCTGAGTGTTCACAAACCTTATAGTGTTGAGGGCTGCACGATTTTTGTGAAAACAGGTCACTTACTTACAGATTAAGAACCTGTCTCGTCAGGTCGATGGCAAGGGTGAAGCAGAGATTTCTTGCAGCATGCCGCACGCCTGCGCAACGGTACTGGCATATAAGCCAGTGCG
>JACCDX011701690.1_pt1 | contig 18613 bp, 15 predicted proteins | sample 7449681 | NCBI WGS metagenome assembly JACCDX01 (sample SAMN15323450, study PRJNA562643) | freshwater metagenome | isolation source: river surface water | place: USA:Blue River Watershed | collected 2017-08-18
TATATTGTAAGTATATTGATTTATCTGGTAATCTTACAAGACAATCTCAATATAATTTTGAGTGGACAAACTATATAGGTTGTCATATTATTCAACAGATAGGATTCTATATAGGTGGACAAAAAATTCAGGAGTTTGATGGTGATTATATGATAGCTAAAGCACAAGCTGATTTGGATACAGATGCTTATGGAAAATGGATAAAGTTAGTTGGGCAAATTCCTGAATTATATGATCCTGCAAATGGATTATATGCGGGTGGTTCTAATGGAATTGGATATCCATTAATTTATAATTCAAATGGACCATCTGGATCAGTTCAAGGAAATGTTAATAGGCCATCTATTAATGGACGAAGAATACAAGTTCCATTACCCTTCTGGTTTACAGAATCAACATTTGAATCACTTCCCTTAGTATCATTACAATATCAAGAATGTGAAATTCAAATTACACTTAGACCAATTAATCAATTATATACAATATTAGATCCATGTGGAAATAGAGTAGCTCCTGGATATAGATATAATCCTTCTCCACAGAGTCTACAACCATTAAATGTATATTATACTACAATTTCAGATATATCTGATATAACTATAAATAATTTTTTAACAGATATTGGTCAACCTAAACCTTTACTAAATACTTGGCAATTAAATCCTAGAATACAACTAACATATGTATATTTAACAGATGAAGAAAGAACACAATTTTCAGGAGAACCATTACAGTATTTAGTAAGACAAATAACTCGCTATAATTTCTTAGGATTAACATCACGACAGATTGTAGAATTAGATACTCATAATCCAATAAATCGTATCTTTATTATACCAAGACGTTCTGATTCTGTTCAATATAGAAATCAAGTAGCAAACTTTTCAAACTGGATTTATCCCAATAAAGCACCTTATATACCTCCTTCTTCTGCATGGGGGCTTTCTGTTATAACTAATTCTGCTACAGGAATATATGTATTAAATGGACAAAATGAAATATTAGAAACATTGCGTGTACTTGGTGATGGTAATGAATTACAAGAAATAAAGCCATATGATTATTTTTCACAAGTAGTACCTTGGAAGTATTTAACAGGTATTCCTGATGCTAATTTATTAGTATATCCATTTGGATTACATTCTCCTAATACACAGCCTGATGGTAGTATAAATAGTAGTAGAATTAAACTATTTCAAGTTGATTTAGGGGTATATCCTCTTCCTACTAACTCATTTTATCAATATAATTTTGCTATATTTGTAGAGAATATTAATTGGGTAAATATTAGTGGAGGTACAGGAGGACTACGTTATGCATTATAAACTCCTATATTTTCGGAATTGGACTCCTATATTATTTGGACTCAGACTCAGACTCAGACTTTTTGTCTGATTTTTGTTTGATAAGTCTAATTTCAGGAAATCCACTTTTCCTATTTGGATTTCTTTTAACATATTCAGGATATTTTTTAACTAACCAATCAACAGCATCTTCTTGTCGTTTAAGTCTATTAGAATCAGATTGTAATCCACCAGGTTCTTTATAATAAGCAGTTTTAGGCGCTATAAAATTAAGACGAACAACTGCTCCATCACGAATGTAAGCTTTGATAGTTCGAATATAATCATCTTTTTCTCCAGTTTCTAATTTAATTCCTTTAGGACCTTTTGTACCTTGATTAAAAACCCCACAGAATGTTCCAACAATAAATTTAAGATCAGATGAAACAGTTGGTTTCATAAAGAATCCATTTGCAATAGGATAAATACCCCATAAACTAGCTCCATTCTTTTCCGCTTCACTAAATCCTTTTTCAATTATTTTTATAAGACTTCGGAGAGGACGTTCGTGACGTTTTTCTTTTTCATCATATTCAATAAATCCACTTACATCATCATCCATTAAAATAAGTTTTTTACCAACTGGAAAATAGTCTGTAATAAAATTGCGAACAGGAGCTAATCCTGGTTTTCCTATAATAATCTTATGATAATCATTAGCTTTAAGGGTTTTTTTATAAATATATTCTTCTTCTTTATTGGCTACAAATATAAATATTTTAGAAGAAGGTATATGATACTTTTGAAGAGTAGATAATGTCTTATTTTTAAGAGTCTCCGCGCGATTATAAGATGGAATAGCTATTACCCAATCATTTTTCCCAATAGTTTTCTTACGCGTTTGATAAGTTCGCATTATTAATAAATAAAGAAAATAATTAAAATGAATAATAAATAATTAAATAGGATAGTATGTCGTCAGATACAATTGATGATATAGCACAAACATCATTCTTGAGTAATTTGAAAAACAAGATAATCTATAAAGCAAATAAAGCTGTTTATGAACCTGAAGCAAATAAATAGAATAAAGATAAAAATAAAGATATAAAAGAAGAAAAGAAGAAAGAAGAAGAAAAAGAGGATGATACTACGGATCCTGATAAATTAAATATAAAAAGAATTATTAAAAATTCAGGTAAGAAGTTTACAAAAACCATAACATCAATATTTCCTTTTTTCTTAGCACTTATGATGTCTATGTTAGTAACGAATGAACTTATTACATATTCTATTCCAATTCGTATTATTTTATTTATTATTACTTTTTGTATATGCCTATTTGTTCCTATTTATTCTATAGCTTTAATTATAATTTACGCATTAAAAGCACTGTATATATTATATATTAATACAACAAAACCAAAATTAGAACAGAAACCTATACTACCTCCAATATTTGCATTACTTCCAATAAAGTTGATAGAACCAGAAACAAAACTTGGTAATTTTTTTATGTATCCATTTACTTATCCTAAATCAGAAGTAGGTGCTAAAAAATTACCTAAGATAATGACATACTATGAAAAAGAGTTAGAAAGTTCTTTTAAGGATTTTGATAAATATAAAAGTATGCCTATTTTTTCAAAACTTATTAATAAGGTACATTTATATTTAGAAAACTTACATTATAGACCTCAAATAGCAACAACAGTAACAACAACAGCAACAGCAACACCAACAACAGTAACAACAACTACAACTTAAATAATATAAAGATAAAGAATATATAATCTTAAAAGATGACACAACCATTTGTAAGTGTACTAATGCCAACATATAATCGCAGGAAGTTTATTCCTACTATTATAGAGATTTATAAGAATCAGACATATAATAAGAATCGTATGGAATGGATTATTTTAGATGATGGTACAGATAAGGTACAAGATTTATTTGAAATAGCTTCTAAAACAATACCAAATATTAAATATATATATGAGCCAATAAAACTTAATATTGGCGCTAAGAGAAATAAACTTATTAAAGAAGCAACAGGTGACATTATTGTATGGATGGATGATGATGATTATTATCCTAATAATAGAATATCACTTGTAGTGAGTACATTAGCAAATAATAAATCTATAAATATAGTAGGATCTTCACAATTATATTTATATTATACAGATACTAAAAAGATCTATACAGTAGGTCCATTTTCAGCTTATCATGGTACTAATGGTACTATTGGAATTAGAACTGCATTTGCTAAGAAACGCACATATGATGAATCTGTAACATTTGCTGAAGAAGCGAAATATTTTGATAATTTTACTATTCCTCTTAAACAATTAGATCCAATAAAAACAATGCTTGTTATTTGTCATAATGCAAATACATATGACAAAAAAATTCTTCGAGGCGACTATCAAGATAAATATCAAAAAAATCCAACATTTAAAGAAACAAGTTTAAAACTGCGTGATTTTGTAAAAGAAGCAAAACTAAGAGAATTTTATAACTCTCTTTAGAATAAACTATTAATACGAGTAACCTAAAGATATTTAAGTTTATAATCTATAAATATTAACTCTATTATGAATGAATATTTATATGATAAATTAGTAATTCTTAATACAGTGTATAATAATAGTATTCAACCTACATCTAATGTTAGTTATATATTACCAAATAATTTAATTAAAACAAATTTATTACCACATCAAATACAATTAATAAATGCTTTACATTTATATAAGAATAAAATGACAAGAGGATTTATAGATGGTTCGCAAGCTATTAATGGAAAAATAGGAATTATAGGTGATTCATATGGTACTGGGAAAACATTATCTGTATTAGGATATATAGCATCATTATCATCTATACTTCAACAAAGAATGTCAGTTGAACTTGTTTCAAATTCATCTAAATATTTTTATTCACATAATATACAAGAAATAAATAATCAAAGAAGTACAAATTTAATAATAGTTCCTCATCAATTATTTAATCAATGGAAAGCAGAAACTATAAAACATACTAATTTGAAATTTGTTCCAATTGAAACAAGACGATTCATTAAAGGTGAAGAATTAGCAACTACTATTATTAATAGTTCATTTGTATTAACAACATCAAAATGTTATAAATATTTACAAGAGTTTGCTAATCAAAATAATATTCATTGGAATAATATATTTATTGACGAAGCAACATCAATATATATGAGTCCATCTGACCCACAATTAAAATTTCAATTCTTATGGTTTATAACAAATGATTGGTTACCATTATTATTTAGATATACAAACCTAAATAAAACAGATCTGCTCACAGTTAAAAGTAGATTACAAATAAATCCTGAATTAGAATTATGGCTAAATAATACACAAATAATTAATCAAGATAATCATATAGTATCATCTAATTATTTTAGAGAATATTTACCTTATTTACATAATGCGAGAGGATATTTAGTTATTAGAAATACAAATAATTTTATACAATCAAGTATTAAATTACCACTTATACTTAATTCTAATATAAAATGTAAACCAACTATAACTATTAACTCAATAATTTCATATTTACATAAACATTATGAGGATTCAACATTTGAGAATATACTTAATTCTAAATTAATTGATATATTTCAAGCTCTAAGTATTAATTTTATAGAGTTTAACAATTATCTTTGGAAACAGCCAATTTATAAACATGCGCTAATTAAGAGAAAATATAATGAGCAAGAATGTGTAATTTGTTTAGAATCACCTGAACATCCAACAATTTTAAAGTGTTGTTATAATATTTATTGTGGCAAATGTTTATTAAGAAATATGCTTATAAATCAAAAATGTCCAACATGTCGTTCACAGATAACATCTAATGATATACACTGTTTAGAGGAATTATCTGAGAATAGAATGATACAAGGAAAATCAAAGCAAGAATTATGCCTAGAATTAATTGAGAATGATATTAAAAATAATATTAAAGCTAAATATATTATTTATACAGCCTTTGATAATATATATTATACTATGCATTCATTATTTTTAGAAAAGAATATAATAGTAGAAAGACTTGAGAATAATCTATTTTCAAGTCTAAAAACTATAAAAAATTTTAATGAAGGCACCACAAATGTTTTATTTATATCTAATCCATTACTAATTAGAGGAATATCATTTACAAATGCTACACATTTGATCTTTTTCCACGAGGCACCTTTTTTTGAGATGGAGCAGATTTTGATTCATTCTGCCCAGAGGATTGGAAGAGAGAAGGGACTACAGATATATCATTTAAGTTCTGAGCTTGTACTTTAACACCGAGAGTATCATTAATTTTTCCAGTTTGATATGTAGCCCATTGAGTTACACATCGAAATGGTATCTTATTTTCATTTGAAACACGATTCATTTCTTTCCAAGCATTAAATAAGGCAGATTGTTTTGTTAACACTTGTGTATACTGCATTTCATTTGGTTCAGGAATATTAGTAGGTTGTTTAAAGTTCTGTAAAAATATATTAGGATATTTAAGTTTCAAATGATAAGATAATGGTAATAAGTTCCAACATTGATGGAAGAATGCCCAAAAGTCTGCTCTATCACTCCATCGTAATAAATCCAATAAGTCTTCATAAACAGACAAGGGTACTTTTTCTAAATATAATGGTAAATTTTGATGAAATAGTAATCCAGCTAAATTAGCATCTTTTGTTTCTAAACATAGTTCATCTGATTCATTCCATTTTTCAAATAATGTAAACCAAGCAGCACGTATTGCAACGTGAATATTTTTATCATTAGTAACTGATTGTTTATTGTAAATAGCCCCTTGGTCTTCATAAATTAAACTCTGAGATACTTTACGAATATCACCTAATTGATAGAGTGTATCAGGAATATCTCTTTTAAAGAATTCAATTAATTTATCCTTGTGAGGCATATTTACATAATGAACACAGCAATATTTTAGTAATTGTTGCATAATACGACCTTCCAATACATTACAAATCAAAATTAAAGGGCAATCTAAACTAAAATTCCGTTTAGACTTCAAATAATCAAGTAATTCTTGTAATCCACCTTTTTCGCCTTGAGATAGTCCGTCCATTTCATCAAGTAAAACAGCACGTCCATTAGGTGTAGTTGGATGAATCCATTTACTAACTCCAATTTCCACTAAAAGTGGAAGAATTGTTTGTCGAAAAGATGAACCTGTTCTTGTATGACTAGCATTAAACTCTTGAATCCAGTATTCAGCTTGTTTAGAAACTCTGTAAACTAAAGTTGTTTTTCCAACTCCTGGTGAACCAATAAGTAAAAAAGCAGGATGTGAGCGTGTTTTTAACCATTTTAACATAGCATCTTCCACTTCAGGATGTAAACATGCTGTTTCCTTTTCAGGTAAACTAGAACGAACCATAATTCCTCTTAATTGTAAAATATCCTAAGTTCTTTACATTCTATTGTTATATTTATTACTTAAGTATAAAATTATATTTTATAGCATTAAAATACTATAAAATATAATGCGTCTAACGGGAATCGAACCCGTGTTACCACCTATACTCTGTTATGGAAGGGTGGTATTCTACCACTAAACTATAGGCGCATCTGGAATGAATTAACTCTTCCACTATATCCGTATATCTTTTTATCTAATTCTAAACGCACTCCATTCTATATTTCTTTAAATCCTCTCTTATAATTTAAGATGAGGAAGGGCAGCCGCCAGAGCCGCCTCCAGAAGGTGAAACAGGTCTATTACCAGATGAAAAACAACTCTCGCCATTACTAATACCCTCCCAAGTTAATCCATATTGTATAGTACGTTGACATAATTCTGCTTTACGCTTATCAGGATCAGAATCCTTTGTAACTAAAGAAAAGAAGTACTCATCATTAGCATTATTAACATCTCCATTAGCAGGAAAAATCTTTAAAGAACCATTGCGTGAAACACCAAGTTTATCAACACACGTATCTTCATGAGTACCATCAGATTTAGGACGTTTATAATACATTAAATAGTCAGGACATGTATTTATCATAGGAGGCCACTGAACCGGAGTCGTAACGAGCATAGAATCCTTTCCAGATCCAAACCAACGTACTCCAAATACTGCAAAACTAGCAATAGCACCTGCCAAAAATATTAGAGCAGTAAACTTGCGATCAGTACCAAATAATTTAAAAGTACCTCCCAGAATAACAGCTAATGCAGCTACAATAAATATACCAAGATATATATTAAACATTTCCTATTACTAATTATTAATAATTATTTAATAATTAATCTAATCCTAGTGTATATTTTACACAAAATTCTTTAGGGCGTAAATGTCCTCTTTTAGACCTATCACATTTAGTAGAGTCAAATTGTAAAACAGGTTGAAGCATATAATCAGGAATAGGTTGATAACAAGCCACTAATCCTCCAACTATAGCAGCATTTGTATCAGTATCACCACCTTTCATTAATGTAAGTTGTATAGCTCTTTCATACGTAATATCAGGATTTCTTAAGAAGTACATTGCTAAATTAAATGCATGACGAACATGTCCAATAAATTTTTTAGGTTCTATCCAATCAATATTAATTGACTCTTCAAAGAACCATTTGCGAACTTTTTCAGATTGTATTTCTTCTTTAATAAATTCAGTAACAAGTGCTAATACAACATCTGAAGATACTCCTTGTAATAAGTGAGTACAACAAAATACATAAATAGCATTTACTTCTTGACATACAAGACTAGGATGTGATAATAAGGCATCTTCTTTAGCCATCTTAATAGTTTTTTTCCAATGAACTCCAACTTTATTAGCCCAAGTGGGAAGAGCACTAATACGCATTAATCCTCCATTTGCTTCAGATGCTTCATTTGCTCTTCCAACGTATTTTATAAAAGATTCAATTATTGATTCATCAATATATCCATTAAAATCATCATAGAGTTCATATCCATATTCAAAAGCATTACTACAAGTTCCTCCTATATCAAAAGGCATTGAATTATACCATTTTACATATTCTTCTAGACATTCTTTATGAGGAAACTTTTTAGTATCATTAGCATTTGAATTATGTAATCCTCTCCATAAGGAAAGTGCTAATTCACCATCATCAGTAATTTGTCCAGGGCCAACACGAATACATCCTCCACCTGGCATAGACATAGCTCGATTAGCCTTTTCTTTAGTAATTTCTTCATAATAGAATTCTAGAGTAGCACCAGCCGCATCACCCACTAAAGCTCCTAGTAAACATCGATGCACTTCATAGAAATCTTTATTAATATTTTGTTTAGATGTCATAGTTTATAGTAAGATATAATTATATTGTGATTTTAAATTCTCAATAAAAATATATCAATTTTAGTATTAATTATTTAGTAATTATAATTATTCAGTGTAATATAATTGCTATAGGGTTATTTACATTTGGCCACCTGCTACAGGGTAGAGGGGACTAGCTACAACTCCTGAGGGCATATCTGAACCACCAATTGATACAGGGACGTAATAAGTATTGTAACCTTGTACTGAAGGTGAGCTAGGGGTTCCATATACACCAAAAGTGGAGAGAGAGTTCTGAGTAGTACCAGGGGCTAGTTGTTGTACTTCACGGAAGAAGAAGGGACCAGTTGTACCACTAGCATCAGGAATACCTACAGTGGCTTTTACTGTCTTACCCATATCACGGAAGAGCTGACCATTATCAGCTACAGCTGTAGTGGTACTGCTCATATAGCCTACACCATTAGGGTAATTACCAGGGAACTGATTAGCAGCAGTGGCAATAAAGGTGTAAAGAGCAGTGCCAGAGGCACAAGTGTAGTAGGTAGTAGCGAGAGGGATCTGTCGGATGAAACTGGTGACGGAGGACATTTCTATATTCAGGACTTAGAAAAAAAACACGGATAGGGATGTAGAGATGTCTTCATCGGCCGGTGCTCCAATCCCAGATTTTCAACTCCCGTATACCAGCTATGCCCCTGGTAGTCAAAATGGTAGAGTCAATTTAAATCCCGTCTCCTATTCTGGAGGTGCTTCAATTCCGGACTCCGCAGGCTTTAGTTTTCCTCAACAAACCGAAAAGGTTTTTTCTGGAGATATGCTTCGTGGAAACTGGGATCATACCCCTTTGTCCGAAGCTTTCTTTACTCGGAAAAATGCAAACTTCCTTCAAAAGAGAATCAAAGAAGAAGTTTACCGTAGAAGTGGACCCAAGAAATATGTCATTGATGACCAAGATGTTGATGAACTAAAGATGATTATGAGGGGAATTTACCTACAATATGCAAAAAATAATCCATTTGATATTGAAGGACAAATTAAAGAGCTAAACGAAATTATCATTGAGTGGTGTGTACCACGAATTCTATCAGAAGTAGATCAATATAATTACTATCTTAATGATATTTCACATATGCCTATACCTTTAGCTCAACCTATGAATATGTCTTCAGCTGGTACTCGTTCACTTCCTTTCCAACCTTACATGTAATATAATTTATCTTAATTGTAATTAATTTAACTAAAAATATATAATAATTATTGTATTATTTTAGTTATTAGTATTAGATATATTATTTAATTTATTTTAATATTAGTTTGCAATAATAGGTCTAGTCCGTTTTTTAGCCTGAGAAGTTCCAGTAGTTCCAGTAGTTCCAGATTTTTTGGCTGATTTAATGGAATCAGATTTGGCAATAGCAGTCTGACTTTCAATCCGTTTTTCGGAATAAACTTTCCACGCTTCCTCAAACTCTTCCAAATCTGTCATCCATAAGTCTTCACAACTTTCTCCTTTATAGTATTCAATTTCTCCTTGTTTTTCAGTAATCTGTTTATCCATTTCGATAATAGCAGACTTTTTCACTTTATCAATTCGCATTCTAGTAACATAATCATATGAATCATATTCATCAGGTGCACCAGGATTAGACAGTGGAGGAATATCACATTTCTTTAAGCTCTCTACAATTTCTTCATCTGTTTTTTTCTGGATAACTAGTTTCTCATCAAGGATTGCCTGAATAAAGCGTCTTTTAGCATCTAATTCTTCAATCTGTTTTTTAAGAGTTTCTAAGATATTCAAACGTCTACTTTCATACATAGGCAAACGTTTTTGTACAAACTCTTCAAGGATATCACCAATTGTTTTGTACTTAACAATATTAAAGTTTACATCAAAGCAAGTCATATTTGTAGTTTTCCAAGAAGTTGTTAGTTTAAAAGTCTTTTCAAACTTCTCTAGATTATCTTTGACTGTATCATAGCCATCTTCATTGAAATAGAGTACAAATTTCACATTGACATCATCATATAAACTATCAAAACTCTTCAACCCAACAGGCTCTCCATCATCTTTAGTGGATTTAGTACTCTTTTTAGTACCTTTACTACCTTTACTTTCAGTATCAGCTTTTTTTGCTTCTTTCTTAGCTTCTTTTAGCTTTTTCTCATCTCTATCACATAATTCATCAAGGAATTCCTTATAATCTTGAGACCATTTTCCAACAGGTAATTCATTAATTGTTACAGTTTTTTTCAGATCATTAAACTCATAGAGACCCTTAGTAATCCAAGTATTTTCATTGGTACGTACAGTCTTCCCTTTAAAACCAAACCACCAAGGATCAAGAGGTCTATCAGCAAGAGTTTCTAAGTTTCCAATCAAACGATGTTTAATAAGAGTAACTATATCTTCAGGTTTATAGGAAGGGATATCGGTAGAGAAACCTGTACCAATACCAATAGAACCATTAATAGCGAGTAAAGGTACAACTGGTAGATAATATTCAGGTTCTACTTTGTCTCCATCATCATCTAAGTGTTTTAGAAGAGCTGCATCTTCTTTTCTGAAAATCTTGTCAACAATTGACTCCAACTTAGTAAAGATATATCTTTCAGAAGCAGAATCTTTACCACCTTGAACTCGTGAACCAAACTGGCCTTCAGGTTTCAACAAGTTTAAGTTATTGGACCCAACAAAGTTTTGAGCTAGTCCAACAATTGTAGAGTTCAAAGATGCCTCACCATGATGATAAGCAGCATGCTCTGAAACATAACCAGCCAATTGAGCTACTTTAATTTCTTCCTTTAAGTTCCTCTTAAAACAACAATAGAGGATTTTGCGTTGGGAAGGTTTAAGACCATCAATAATATGAGGCAAAGAACGAATATTATCAGCATTACTAAAGTGAATCAACTCCTTGTTAATAAATTGAGTATAATTTGTTTTACCATCTTTATCAGGAATTAGCATAGTAGTAGGGTCGTATTTGCTGAGCCATTCCTTTCTGTCATCAGCACGTTTTTTATTAAAGGCGAGATTAATATGTTCATCAGTTTCATCATCCCATTCATATTTAATTTCGTGGATATCTTTGAACCATTCCTTGGCTTCAGCAGGAGTAGATGTACCTAATCCTTTATAGTATTTCACTTTCCATCCTTTGATATCATTAACTTCTTTCCAAGCATTAAACTCAGGAATGGAATAGAATGAAAGAGTAGATTTCCCCTTTGTTGCTTTGAGGATAGGAGTAAGTAGAGAACAAAGGAATCCAGCTTTTAGGAGCGTAGGCCATTCAGCATGGAATAAGTTCATAAGTAGACCTTTAATGTGAGAACCATCGTGATCTTGATCCGTCATAATCATAACACGTCCATAACGGAGTTCAGATACATCTTTATAGACTTTTCCTTGTTCTAATCCAAGGATTTTCTTAATAGCAGTAAGTTCTTCATTTGCATTGAATTTTTGGATAGTGATATCACGTACATTGAGAAGTTTACCTCGTAGAGGGAATACACCCCACTTTTCACGTCCAACAATGCTTAAGCCAGAAATGGCAGAAGTTTTAGCTGAATCTCCCTCTGTTAGAATTAAAGTACACTCCTTAGATTTTGCGGTACCTGCCCAGAGAGCATCTTCTAGCTTTGTCATACCACGGAGAACATTACGCTTTTTACCATCAGTTTTCTTGGCATCGCGTAGAGTTTTAGCTTCAAGGATATATTTAGCTTCTTCAAGAAGTCCAAGTTTATTGAGAGTTTCACATAGTTTTCCAGACATATCTGCTCGTGATCCAAACTCAGAAGCAGGAGTTGTTAAGTATTCTTTGCTTTGAGAATCAAAACTAGGATTAACAATAGTTGAGTTAATAAATAGGACAATAGAGTTTTTGAGTTGACCTGGTTTAATATCTACTTTTTTCTTTTTAGCTAACTCGCAGAAATCAGATAGAACTCTTCTACTAATAGTATCAACGTGTTTACCTCCCTTCTTAGTATTAATACCATTAACAAATGAAATATGTTTATCTTCAGGAAGTTCTTCTTCATCAGAGTATAAATGACGTGTAAGAATAGCACCAACTTCCCATCGAGGGCCACAATTTTCATAAGCAAACCCTGTCATACCATCACGAAGAAACAATTTAATATATTTTTCAAAATTATTAGTTGAGATAACTGTTCCATTCCAAGTTACTTTGACTTCTTTTCCAACAAGTGAAGCAAGTTCAATAGCTCTAGTATGGAATACATCAATCATATCTTGAGTAATTCCAGATTTATCAAATGCTCCTTTAAAGAGATTCCTATCAGGAATAAATGTAATTTCAACAATTCCTTTAGAATTAGTAGATTTTTTAATACTTGCTTTCTCACAATTCTTCATATTATCATACCAAGTTTGTGAGTATGTTTTTCCAGAAGCAGGATGACGAACCGTAATATTAAACATTTTACTAAGAATATTAGTAAGCTTAGCCCCGTAACCGTTTTTTCCTCCTACTATCTTCTCTTCTGTTTTATCATAATTGCTTGAGGTTAGGAGATGCCCGAAAATAAGTTCAGGAATCATAACTTTTTCATCAGGATCTTCTTCAATAGGAATACCATCACCATCATTTGAGATAATAATAATAGTATCACCATCTTTAGAGTTAACGGAGATATCAATATGTTTAATTGGTGTCATATCAGCAGTGCTAATTGAACGCACATATTCATCACGAGCATTTACAATAATCTCATCGAAAATCTTATAAAGACCAGGGTTAAACTGAAGTTTATGCCAAATCATTTTATTGGACTCTGAATTATAAATCCAGCGTGTCTCCTCATTTGTTTTAGTACTACCAACATATGTATCAGGAAGTTCTAAAATATGCTGATGATGAGTATGTTTTTGATATTTCTTTTGAGATGAAGCAGCATTTGTCTTAGAGGAACTCATTCTGTTAATGTCTTGAAACGTAGTTATTTAAGTCGCGTATACGGCTTTAAATACCCATTAAGATAAAGTCAAATTTAGTTTAAAGAGAATAATTCAAACTAAATTAGCAATCATATCTTATAAAGAGCCTTAAGTAAAATAAAATTTGATATATCCTGATACAATTATGAATAACATCCCGAACACTTATTAGGAGATGAACGCAGAAGATTTATTATCTTCAAAAATACTATCCAATAAGGATATTTTGATAGATTTGTATTCTGTAGTTCGACAAGCAGCTATAGATGCAACAACAAGCCCAGAAGTAATTACGCAAAGTAATAATGTATGTCTATTACCATTAAATGAAGAAAGAGTCACCCGTATTACATATTCAAAGCATTGTATAGATAGTAGAGATGCGAATGTGACATATTTACCAGATGCTTTAACAGTAATAGGAGGAGCCGCTCTTAATTATTATGATTTTGACCTTCAAGAATTTAAAGCCCGTCGTGATATTCCAGAGTTGAAAGATTTTATTAAGAAATCTACATCTGATTTGGATATGGTATGGTGGCCCCAGTATATTATTAAGAATCCAGAATTAAATAATATGTGTGCTATATCACAATCAATAGCTATTGAAACATTGGCTAAAATATTTACTTTAAAGCTTCAAGAACGATTTGATGAACAAAAACAAAAAAATACCAAAATGATGTCTGGAATTAAAGATATTCTAGAAGATCCGCAAACATATGTATCAGCATCTGTAAGGCCAGTATTTCCAGCAGGAGTATGGACAGTTAGTTGTTCATTTATAGCAAATAGAACATCATATAAAATTATTGATATTGCTATACACGATACAGCATCAAGTCAAAAACTAAATAAATATGGTGCTTTAATGAATAAGCTAGAGCCTATGGGTAATGATCCTGTCTATACTACATTACAACCTAATACTTCTAAAACAATTACTCAATTAGATTTTGAGACTAATAAAGTAAGTGTATGTAATATTTCTGAATTTATAAATCAACAACTATTTGCTTTCTCTTTATTAGTAAAAGAAGTAGGTACGAGAGGTCTAAAATCACTTATAAATTATAAAAGAATAGTCTATATAATTGAATTGCTAAATAATATACAAAGTAATAATTCACGTAATATAACTATATTAAGAAAAGTATTTGATATTCCTTCATATGAAGATAGAACAGAATTTATAAATAAAATAATTTCAAATGTAACTAATATTATATCATTATCTAATAATTATGTAATTGATATATGTCAAAGTATAGAACAAAGAGATAATATTATCAATGAATTATATTTAATTGCATTACATAACAAATTAAAAAATCTTAATATAGCATATAATACTAAATTATTAGATATACAAAGTCCTTTACGAAAAGCTAAAAGAAGTAGAAAACAATTATCTCCAAATATGAAAAGGAATATTGATCAATCTACTGCTAAATTAGATGCTGCATATCATAAAGAGTTAGCTGATATTAATAAAGAAATATCATTAATATCACCATTAGCTTCTAAGTTATTAATAGCTAAAGTAAATACTGTATCTGATAGAAATGATTCTATAAATTCAATAGTATCAATAGCACCAAATAAAACAAAACAATTAATAAATAGTATACCTCCATATATACCAATGAAACCTACAGCACCGCCTATTAATAATAATTATTTAAGGTCAATAGGATATCAAATTCCTACTATTTCAACATCTTCTGTACTACAAAATAATACAAGAAAACAACATAGGATAAATGTTATATCTCCACAATTAACTCCTCCTACAATATATTCACCTCCTCCAAAGAGTAAAGAAAATCAAACATTATTAGAATCCTATAAACGATATTCAGCACCACACGCCCCACCTTCAGCACCAATAGAATCATCACAACCATTATCAATAGAACAACTTATAAAAAGTTCAAGATTAGTATATAATCCTATAACTAATAAGTATACTGTATTTGATGTTCTTCATAATATAGTAGTCCCTATTGAATATGATTTTAAGATAAAATTATATATGTCATATGATTCTGGTGATAGAGTATGGTTACCATTATATTATAATATAACTACTGGTAAGTATTATCCAGTATATTACTATAATCAAATAAGAACATATGGATATTATAATGATGCTATTGGTAAAATAATACCACTTAATTATTATCCAGATACATATTCATATGATATTAAAGGAAAAGGTATTCTTCTAAAGGATATACCACAATTAAGAGATTCATATAGAAGAGGTGGATTACAAACAAGAAAGAATAAAAGTAAAAAATAAATACATACTATAATATTTTTGGTTGTACTAAGTAGAAAATACAAATGAGGAAAGGAATGACTCATAAGAGAAGGACATATAGAAAAAGGAGAGGTGGTGGAGCAACAAATCTTCCAGCACCATATTTTAAGGCACCATTAGTTCAACCTATAGCGGATGCTGGTCAGGATTTATTAAAAGTAGTTGGAAATATGGTTAGGCCTCGGATTGGAGGAGGTGGTAGGAGGACAATGAAAAAAAAAGGAGGATTTGTGCCATCAATAATGGAAGGATTTAGCCAGATGGCAGGAAAGTATGTATTACCTCTAGCAATGTTTGCTGGATATAAATTAATAAATAGGAAAACTTCTAAATCTGGAAGAAAATCATCTAAGAGAACACGGCGATTCAAGCGCGTTTAAATAGTAAATATATCAGATTCCGGACAAACTAATATAATTCTTAACAGCAATAAATAATGGTCTAAAGCCCAAACCTGATTTTAAACACAATGAGTCTATCAACAACTGCTAAACCAAACGCAAATGGAAATCTGTTTGAGATTCGGACTGTACAATCAAATTATATTCGTATTTTGATTGAAGCATTAAAAGAGATTCTAACAGAAGCAAATCTTGAATTTGATCCAACTGGTATCCGTATTATTGATGTAGATGAAACTCATACTGTTCTAACGTATTTACGTCTTAATGCTGATAAGTTTGAGTATTTCTATTGTCCTGTAAAATATGTACTAGGTATCAATATGATTTATCTATTCAAGCTTATTAAGACGCTAAGTAATAATGATAGTTTAACTCTCTTTTTACCAGCATCAAATCCAAATAAATTGGGTATTCGTGCGGAAAATGCTGAGAAGGGTACAACAAATACATGGATGATGAAGTTGTTTGACACAAATGTGGAGAATATTCAGATTCCTAATGATATCAAGTTTACATCAACTATTCATATGCCATCATCAGATTTTCAAAAGATTTGTCGTGATTTTAATGCTCTAGCAGAGAAACTAGAGATTACAAGTTCTAAGTCAGATTTAATTTTTCGTTGTGTAGGAGATTTTGTGGATGGAGAAACAATCATAATGAGTAATAATCAAAGTGGAATTGAAGTAGAACGTTCAGATACATCAAATGAGATTGTACAAGGAGTATTTGAATTGAAATATTTAGTTCTCTTTACAAAGTGTACTAATCTATGTCAGACTACTGAGATTCTTTTAAAGAATGATTATCCTCTTATTTTAAAATATCTTGTGTCAAATCTGGGTGAAGTTCGTCTTGTTCTTGCACATCAAAAACAAAAAACAGATATGAATCAAAAGGTAATTAAAGCATAAATATATGTTGCTTCGTTTACATAGTTGCTTCGCTTACATAGTTGCTTCGCTTACAAAATTATTATATAAAGAATTTTAGCAATTAATTATATAATAAATAAAAATAATTAATTTTATTTATATTGGTAAACCGAGTATACACTATATGAGGATTACATTGATTTATTGGTAAATCGAGTATACATAATATCAGCTGTATTTACAGTACTACTAATAGAAGTACATATATCTTCAGGGCTTTTAAACTTTTGTGCTTGAGTATTCCAAATCTTGATAATATTAAATCCTTTCTTAGGGCTAATAGACAAACCACTAATTTTATTGTCAGGGCTATTTGCTACACAACCTAGCATACAGGCGATCATATGATTAATACAGATTTCAGGAGCATCTTTCTTTTGACAACGGAAACTATAGCAACCACCACTAATATGATAATGGCTTTCCCAAAGAGGAGGATAAGGATCTTTCATCATAAAGAACATTCCATCAGATAAGGATTCAGCCTTAAGGCCTTCAATAATAGACCAAAAGTCCCTCCAGGTTTTCATTGAACCCAGACTGACAAATGTATTTAGAGTCCACTTAACTTCCTCGGGAGAATGGAAATAAATAGTCCAAGGCCCCGTTGGAATTAGTGAATCTAAATTCAAATGTTTATCGGACATTCTATAATATGTACTTGGAAAGCGTTTAAGTATCTAAGTCACACACAACTATAAAGAGGAAAGCGAAATAACCTAGAACATCAGATAAAATATATCATCTCATATTTCAAATTTTGCCTCAGTAACAATATCATATATTTAATTACTCTTATTTAAAGATAACATCAATTCATTATCTTTATTTATAGTTAAGCAAGTATCAAATAATAATTTATTCTGAATATCTAGGTGAATATCATTACCCATTTCATCAATAATTACTAAGCGAATATTATCATTATTTAAAAACCAAACTTTATGCTTGATACAAATACAATAAATTAAGTATGGTAGTAAAATATGTGTTTCATTACTACAATAAAGTTCAAATGATTCAAAAAAGTTGTCAAGATTTATTACTTCAGTAGTTGGATTTTCATCATTTATATTCATATGCCGAATAAGTTCAACAGAAAGCCAATTAATTTTAATTTTATTTTCTGAATTAGAATGAATAAGTTTATTTATTTTTGAATCATACACCCACTTGTTAGAAGTATTAATATTTTTAATAGAATCTAATGGTATTATTTCTGGATTAGAATTATTAAGAAATATCCATTTACCACGATTTTCTTCATTATATAACTCAATAAATTCTTTTAATTTAGCATTATAATAAGTACATAATTCCGTGATATAATTAAATGCTATTAAAAAAAAATATAGTAAGTCATTTTTATAA
>JACCDX011488364.1_pt1 | contig 18612 bp, 6 predicted proteins | sample 7449681 | NCBI WGS metagenome assembly JACCDX01 (sample SAMN15323450, study PRJNA562643) | freshwater metagenome | isolation source: river surface water | place: USA:Blue River Watershed | collected 2017-08-18
ATATGTCAGCATATAGCTGAAACTTATCAGATTGACTTGGATGAAACAGAATACCAAATCAGTTTTTCTATTGATGGGAGTTCAAATGGAGATTATTCGATAAGCTATTTTTCTATTTGTGCATTTATAGATGAGGGAGATATCGAGATAGATGATTCCGTGACACAAGAATTAGCAGGCAAAGAACTACATAACTTAATGTTGAGCTTTGGTCCGCATGATACCGGTTTCGAATACGAATGTAGCATGGATGGCCAATCGCCAGAATTAACGATTCGATTAGAACCATCAAGCTTTAAACTTACTATTGCTCAATAATTTCCACTATGATCAAAAAATTCAAAGACAGAATCAGCTTTTTAAGCTATCTAACCTCCCCTGAAAATTACGGTGATTTAACCCTTGAATATAGGGGCTCCAATGGAAGCTATGGAGAAATTGTTTTAACCTTCCAAAATAAGGATAAAGTATTAGATCCCCGAGTTGAGGATAAACTTTACCAAATGCTAAAATTTGATTTTTTAGAATCAACTAAAATCGAAAATTATCCTAATATAGATAACCAAATCTACACATTTGGCATAGTAAATGGCCTATTGGATATCAAAGATGGATCCTATTATACTTCACATTCATATGAAGAAGATGAAATTGAAGAGGAATTAAAAGAAATCACCGATTCCATTTTGTTCGAAAACTATACCCTGACAATTTCAATTACGGGTACTTATGCGGAATATCGAAAAGAACCCACCTTGAAAATAGAGAATTTTTATTTAGGTATTTTCGATGATCAAGGAACAGAAACAACATTTGATGATGTGGACAATTTAAATAAAAATCAATTAGTTGCACGTCTCGAAGAATGGGCTAATGATTTCTCAGAAAGGAGTTCGAGTAGCGAATATACTTTTGAATCATACACGTTAGAAATTAACGATTCAACATATTACTTTATTGAAAACTGCGATTACCCATTACATGAAATAGAGATATTGGAGGTAGATGAAAGTGAAACATTCGAAGAAATTGAAATACAAATCCCATGATCAGAATCAAAGTTTGCACAAATAGTATTTTAAGAGATTTAGGTAACTATGGATTTACCAAAATAGAACAAGCCGGATTCTTTTTTTATCTCGGATACTGCACGGATTACTATGCGATATCTCAAGGTTTATTTTCTATACGAACACCGGTGCCGGGTATGATGAACGATTTTCCTACTTCCTTTTATTTGAGCGAGGAGGATGAAATTGAGGAAGATCAATTAGATTCAGATGGCTTACGAACTTGCTTCATTACGTTTGCCAAAGTAATTCAGGAAGAATGGTTTAAGGATAAGCGACCATTATCTAGTTTCATCAACATCGGACCTAATTATCTCTTTACAGATGAAATAAGCGAAGAAATATGGAAATTCAATGCTAGTAAACCATTCATTGGGCGAACCATCGATGAGGGCTATTTGCATTTCTTCAAAATGTTAGGAACTGAACTCTATGACAATGGTATATCTGAAGTTAATGATTGCATTTGGTATGGGAGAGATCTATATCACGCAAGTATTATGGATGACCCAAATTCCTATAAATACGTTGTGGATAAATTAATAACATTAATGCCACCCTGCTTGAAAATATTTCTGACATATCCCTATGAATATTGGAAATCTTCCAAAGAATTTCATAGACTAAATCTATTTACCAGAGTATTCAAGTCAGCTTTGAATTTAGAAGAAAATGATACAATTAAAGAGACAACGTTAGACTGGTTTCAAAAAGCCATTTTAGATGAATCAGGTCGCCTACTGGCTGACTTTGATTTTCGCGAAAATTCCCCGCAAGATTTATTGTTGCACTTCACTAAATCTGCTATTAAAATCAAAAAATCGTTATCTACAGAAGTTAATGAAGAAATATATAATGAGCCTACTGGCTTTGATTTAGATATAACTGGACAAGTGATTGAATTGCCAGGTTATATTTACTTGATAAAGGAAATCGTACGACTTAACTATGACTATGATTTTAATAAAAAAAACTGGGGCAATCGGGGTATGATGATGCAATATTTTGCTTTTTATTTCAAGACTGCCATCAGATTTTCAGTTTATCCTAAAGACGTTATATAAATATAAAAAATAATTGAATCGAAATTTTAAGTATAAACATTATAGTCAATTTGTAATTAAGGAAAAAAAAATAGATTAAATTTAAATCTTGAATTCCGATGCGATATTGGTTAATTTGACATTCTATTATTTCAGAAATTTTTTGGGGTAATTTTCGAAATTTATAGAATATTTTTATCAAAAGTTTTAAAATGAATTTAACCATTGGACAACGTATTTCCACTAGAGGGGAAGATTTCATCATTACGGATTCAAAACCAAATTATGATGGTAGTTTTATCATTCAAGCTGTAGGCGTTAGTGAATTAGTCAAAGGGAAAAGATTTTCATTTGATTCAACTTTAGATACAGATATCAAACCCCTTGATCCAAATTCAACCAAGCTTTTGCCAGATACAAATAGCGGGTATCGAAAAACAAAACTTTTTTTAGAAACGCAGATTCGAAATGCAGCTATTTTTTCAGAAAAGATAACGATTGCTCATAAAACTGCAATTGATGTAGCTGATTACCAACTCACCCCAACTCTAAAAGCTTTCCAATTGCCACGTCCAAGATTATTAATAGCGGACGGAGTTGGAATGGGTAAATCTGTAGAAGTTGGGATTTTCTTGTCCGAAATGATAAAAAGAGGGAAGGGCAAAAGAATCATGTTATTAGCACCAAAATCGATTCTATCACAATTTCAACAAGAGCTTTGGAATCGTTTTGCGATTCCATTGGTCAGACTTGATTCTGAAGGAATCGCAAAAATTAGGACACAATTGCCAGCCAATAAAAATCCATTTGAGTTTTATGACAAAACCATTGTTTCCATCGATACCTTGAAAAACAATGCAAAGTTTAGACATTACCTAGAAAAATCAAGATGGGATGTCATTGTGATCGATGAATGCCATACCATTGCAAATGATAAAAGTCAAAGAGGAGATTTGGCTCAGTTTTTATCAAAAAGATGCGAATCACTTATTTTAACTTCCGCAACTCCCCATAACGGTAAAAAGGAAAGTTTTGCAAACTTAATCTCCATGATTGAGCCGATAGCAATTCCCAAAAGTGGGGACTATGATAAAAGCCATGTTGAACCTTATTATGTGCGGAGATTCAAAAACGACATCGCTGAAGAAAATATCAGAGCCAACTTCCAAGAACGTGAAATCATTAGAATTTCTGCCGAATTAAGCCAAGCGGAACTGAATTTTCTTCAGTACCAACAAACACTAAAATTCAAGGCAATTGAGGAAATAAAAAATGGAAAATCTAAAGATGATTTTTTGTTTTCTATCGGCATATTTAAAGCTTTCTTGTCTTCTCCACTTGCGGCTATTACAAGTTTGGACAGGAGGATAGAGAAGGTAAGTCAAAAAAACGATCAGTCTGGTCTGTTTGAAGAAAATCTAGAGGTGCTCAAGGAATTGCGCAATCTTGCTAATCAGGTTTTAATCAACAAGAGCGACACAAAATATGTAAAGCTCAAAGAGACGTTATTGGCTTTAGGTTGGTCCGGCAAAAAAAAGGACGATAGATATGTTATTTTTGCTGAACGGATTGATACACTTTTATACCTCAGGGATAATTTAAAGGCTGATTTTGATCTTAACGACAGCACAATTCAATTTTTTCATGGTGGTTTGACTGATACTGAACAGCAGGGAATCATTGATGATTTTGGCAAAGAAGATAGCGTTGTAAAACTGCTTATTTGCTCCGATGCCGGATCTCAGGGTGTCAATCTGCACTTTTTCTGTAATAGAATGTTCAATTATGACATCCCATGGTCTTTGATCACACTAGAACAAAGGAATGGTAGAATTGACCGATATGGACAAAAGAAAACCCCTTACATATACTACCTAGTTGCTCAAGCTGAAATCGAAGGACTAAAAACTGATTTGCATATCATCGAGCGTTTGACTCAGAAGGAGGATACTGTTTACAAAACGCTGGGTGATGCAGGCTCAGTCATGAAACTTTATGATGCCAATAAAGAAGAAAAGCTTATCGAAAATGCGATTCTAAAGCAAAATGAAGATTTTTTTGAACACATGGACTCGGAAACAAACGGATTTGATTTCTCTACCTTGTTTGGAACTGAAAATGATAAAACTGCAAGCATCATCACAGACAATCCGTACGAAAATCACCTGTCTATCTACAAGAAAGATTCTCAATTCTACAGTGATCTATTTGACCAATTAAAATCCAGTAATCAGGTAAATCTAGGCGATGTAGAGGTTACTGAGGGGTATGTGGAGGCGAAAAATACGGCCGAACTGAATCAAGTGCTTTTTGACTTACCAACTGAATCTAAACCAGCAATAAATAGCTTGTACAAGCTTACTATGGACAAGAATTTGGTGCAAAAGTCTATTGATGATGCCAGAAAGAAAAAAGGTGAGTGGGCCGAATTTCAAGTTTTGTATGATCTTCATCCGGTAGTTAGATTTTTTATGACCAAACTGGAAGCTAGTGTTCATAAAGATTCAGCACTTTTGGCCAAGACCAAGAACTTGCCATCTCAGACAGCTTGGTTTGTCTTCAATGGACAAGTTTCCAATAACTTAGGTCAACCAGTTGTTGCAGATTTTTTGGTGGTGGGCCTAAAATGGGACGGAAGCATAGTTCGAAAAATAATGCATTTGAGTGAATTCATTGAAGAATTTCATCTCAACCAAGATCTCTACACGGAAGAAATCACAGAGTCTGATATCTCCCACATAGAAGATATTTTAAGTGATGCGGTTGATTGGGCTACCCAGCATATGATTGAAAATCAGCAGCACTTGCAAAATAAAATGGAGGAAAAAATGCATGCCTATCAAACAAAACTTGAAAAATGGACATCTGAAGCAATGCACCAAATTGATTTGGATTTCAATGAAAAAACAGAATCTAGCTTTTGGAGTAGAATGAAAGATTCTAAAACAAGGGAAATAAAAACCATTTTGGATGAGTCTAGCCAATATATCAATGACCTGACATCACTCCAAGGCGATCCTTATCTTAAAGTTTTAGCTGTTTTTTACAATAATTAAGAGCCATGATCAAGTTTATAGGAAATATCGGAGAGTACTTCTCATCTAATTATTTTGATGAGGATTTTAGTTCAAAAGTTCTATCCAAATGCGGTTATGCTACTGAAGACATCAAGGAGTTCAATAGAAAAATTACTCCCATTAAAGACCGTTTTTTCAAGTTCAAACAACTTTACATTGAAGGAAAATTAAGAACTAAAGACAAAATCAAAGAAACACACCTCTTTCATACTTCTTTGTTAAATGCGCTTGGCTACGATGGAAATTCTACCAACTATAACCAACTCTTTCACCTTTCTGAAAATGAAGCCATTCCTGTAAGGCATATCTTGTACCGGGGAGATCAACCTCATTTGATGATCATGGAGATGCAAGCCTTGATCAAAGAGGATGAGAAAGATCCAGATGGCTTGTTTGAACAACGGTACAATGTAGAAGAGGAACTTCAATCTAATCCTGCTCAAAAATATCACCGAAGTCAATGGGAAGAGGTTTTTAAAGTGCCCAATGGGATCAAGATTTCTCCAGTTATTATCAACAAGGCGATATCTGAGCTCTTCCTAATGGAGCAGCACCTACGCCCAAAATATATTCTGTTATTGGCTGGAAATGGTGTTTTTCTTCTGGAACAAGAAAAATGGTTTAGGGGAAGTTACCTCCAATTTGATCTGGAAGAACTCTTCACAGAAGCCACTGCAAATCCAAGGGCCAACTATAATGCGCTCTTCTATTTCTTAACTAGTAAAGAAGCGCTTTCTCCGGACAGCAATATGGTATTGCTTGATCAACTTGATGAGGATAGTCATAAAAGTGCCTACGAAGTAACCAAGGACCTGAAGGAAGGAATTATCCATGCAGTTGAAGAACTCGCAAATGAAGCTATTTGGTACCATTACCAAATCAAGGAAATTGAGGAAAATCTGGACGAAACAGATGATAATTTTGAACAGGAGGTCAAGGACGATTGCTTGCGAATTATTTACAGACTGCTCTTCGTGTTTTATGCAGAAAGTAGAGAAGATTTGGATGTTTTACCAAGTAATGATCCCATTTATAACCGTGGTTATTCCATGGAAATGCTCAGGGATCTGGAACAAGTACCTCTTAATTCTGAAACTAGCCTAAACGGCTATTTTTTCCATGAGTCTCTTAGCAAACTTTTTTATGTTTTAAGTTCAGGGTACCGAGAGAGAGATAACGGGTATAATAAGAGTTTCAGGGTACGTCATATCGATTCCCCTATTTTTGACAATGCCAAACTCAATCACCTAAACAAGGTTAAATTCAGAAATAAAGTTTGGCAAGACATCATTTGTAGGCTTTCGCTCTCCAAACAGCAAAAAAACCGAGCCAGAGGAAGAATTTCTTATGCTAACCTAGGCATCAACCAATTGGGAAGTGTTTACGAAAGCCTACTGGCCTACCGTGGCTTTTATGCTGAGCAAGACTACATAGAGGTCCATAAAAAAGATAAGCCCCAGGAAGGGACATATTTGGTTCCAAGAAGTAGAAGAGATGATTTCGAAGAAGGTGAAATTCTAAAGGATTCCAGTTCAGGGGAAGATGTTATCCTTAAAAAAGGAACTTTTGTTTACCGCCTAAGTGGAAGAGACCGACAAAAATCCGCCTCTTATTACACGCCAGAAGTACTTACTCAAAGCACTGTTAAATATACTTTGAAGCCCATTCTGGAACGACTAGAAAAGGGTGAGATGAAGGCGATAGAACTGCTAGATCTAAAGCTTTTGGAACCTGCCATGGGAGCAGCAGCTTTTCAAAATGAGATGATCAACCAATTAGCGGAAGCCTATTTGAGCTACCGCCAGAAGGAATTGAGAGACTCGGGGCGAGTGGAATGGAAAGTAGAGCCCGATAAATACAAAGAAGAACTGCAAAAAGTAAAAGCTTACATCGCTACCAATAATACCTATGGGGTAGATTTGAACCCAACAGCGATTGAATTGGGTAAGCTATCCTTATGGCTAAATGTGATTCACAAAGACATGGAGACCCCATTCTTTAGTAATCGTATTTGTGTGGGTAACGCTGTCGTAGGTGCCTGGCTGAAGGTTTACAAAGTAACTGATCTTGCACAGGAATTAGACAAAAATGGTAGACCTCTAAGAAAACAACCTAAAAAAGAATGGTGGGATACCGCTCCTCGCCAGTTAGAGTTTAAACCTCAAACAGGTTATACTAAAATAAGACATGGTAGAAAACCGGATGAAATCTATCATTTTCTCCTACCTGACAAAAACATGGTGCCTTCTGCGGGGATAAAATTGCTTAAGGAAGAAAGTCCTGCATTTGCAAGAGGCGTAGCTCAATGGAAAAAAGATTGGACAAACCCACTCAATCAATCTGAGCTTGAAAAGCTCCAATTATTAAGTACTAAAATAGATGATTTATTAACAGAGTACTACCAGTTTCAACTTACCATTGCTTCTCAAACACGTATAAGGCAAAATATTTTTGGTGCCACCAAAACCAATGAACAGTTCCAAATCTCGATGCGTAGCTACGATGAGAAAGAACGCTTAGCCGACCAACGTAACCGACACAGTGCACCCTACTTCAAGCTCAAAATGGTGATGGATTATTGGTGCAGCTTATGGATTTGGGATGTACGAAATGCCGATCAACTACCTAACCGCAATCAATATTGGGATGATATTGCGAGTATTTTACAACTGGACACAAGTGAAGCTGTTGAGGGAATACTAGTTAAGCGCAGACAACAAAGTGTATACGAAAGGGATAGCCAACTGAGTTTGGTCATGGATTCAGCCGGAGAAACTCCGGAACCAAGCACTACCAATGCTGCTGACGATTTTATGGATGCAGTGGTAGAATATACCAACCGCAAAGATCTATTTGACAACAACCAACGACTAGGTCTAGTAAGTAACTTGGCAAAAAAACACTTATTCTTTCACCCGCAACTGGAGTTTTTAGAAGTTTTTTGGGAGCGTGGCGGGTTTGATTTGATCGCGGGTAATCCGCCTTGGTTAAAAATTACATTTGAAGAAAAAGGAATTATTGCTGAAAAATTCCCTGAGGTGGAAATTAAAAATGTTACTGCTCCTCAGGTTAGGCTATTGCAAAGTCAGTTTTTTGCTGATATAAGGCTTAAAGAAATTTACTATGATGAAATGATTGGGACTGAATGTACTTCTTCATTCCTAAATGCTGGGCAAAACTACCCTCTTCTGGTTGGGCAGCAAACTAATTTGTACAAATGTATTCTAGAGAATGGATTTAGCTTATTAAGTAAAAATGGATTTATGGGTTTAATACATCCAGAAGGCATATATGATGACCCTAATGGTCAATTGTTTAGGAATGAAATATATCAAAGATTAGCTTTTCATTTTCAATTCAGAAATCAATTGAAGCTATTTGCAGAAATTGGGGATAGGGTCGATTACGGTATCCACATATATTCTGGAAGTGCAAGTCAAATTAATTTTACATCCATAAACAACTTGTTTCATCCGGCAACAATTGATGGTTGTTTTATTAATGATGGAAAGGGGTTATGCGGAGGCATTAAAGTGAGAGGCGATGGCGAAGATGGATTTGTTTGGAATACCAAGCCACACAAAGACCGATTAGTAATTTATAACGAAGCACGCCTGTGTTTGTTAGCTAAAACCTTCGAAGACCATACAAACGGAAAAACAGCAAAATTGGTATCCGTTCATGCGGAGTCCATCATTGCAGTATTGGAGAAATTAAGTGCATTTCCGAGCAGTATTAAAGGCTTTGAAAGTAAAATCAGTGAAGGATGGCACGAAACTAATGATGTGGATGCTGGTACTATTGTAAGGCAAACCCAATTCCCAGATATTGAGCAATACGAAATGGTGTATAGTGGACCACATTTTTTTGTATCCAATCCGCTTTATAAGACGCCAAAAGAGATTTGCACTGAAAAAGCACATTATGACATTATAGAGCACATTCATTCCGATGTTGATTTTGTTGCCCGCACGAATTATGTGCCCGATTTGCCAAAGGATGATTTTGTTAAACTTATGAAAGGTTTCCCGACAGGTGAAATAGATGAGAACGGGAATGAAATATTTGACCGATGGATAGATTATCATAAGGTGGGCTTCAGGAAAATGCTAAGTCAGGCTGGAGAAAGAACCTTGACGTCTTCAATTTTACCCCCTAATACAACTCATACAAATGGTGTAATTTCTGCCACTTTTAAAGAAACAAATAATGCAGTAGAATTAGCCGCAATAACTTCATCTATTATTCTAGACTTTTTTGTAAAAACAGTTGGCTCATCTAATCTAACAGATAGTCGTTTATCGGCTTTTCCGCTTGGTGTTGAAGAAAAGTACAAAACACAGTTGTTTAATCGGACACTTCAACTCAATTGCCTCAATAAATATTATGCACCACTATGGGAAGAAAGTTGGCGAGAGGAATACAGAGAGGATAGCTGGAGCAAGCGAGACAAGAGGCTAAAGCCATTCAGCACCCTTTCGTCCCACTGGCAATGGAGCAACCCACTACGCAATTGGTATGAGCGCAGGCAAGCTTTGGTAGAAATAGATGTGATTAGCGCGATGGCTTTGGGCTTGTCCTTAGAGGAACTAATACTCATTTACAATGTGCAGTTCCCTGTGCTTCAACAAAATGAAGATGATACTTGGTACGATACCAAAGGCAATATTGTTTTTACCTGTAGCAAAGGGCTGGTGGGTGTCGGACTAGACCGAAAAGAATGGGAGCAGATACGCAACCTACCAGCAGGTGAAACCTACGAGCATACAATTACAAAAAGTGAATTGTATCAAGGCAAAAATATAACCTACCATGCCCCATTTGATAAGTGTGATAGAGTGGAGGATTACAAGTTGGCGTGGGCGCATTTTGAGGGATTTTTTAAATAAAAATAAGATTATGTTACCATTACAGCAGGCATATGAAGTAAAGCACTCCATACTAGAGTACCTAAAGGCGACATTTAGCTTTAAGGACAAAAATGTACATGAGGCTTTCTATAATTTTATCAATCATTCCGAAGAAGGGATTTTTAAAGGGCCCTATATTTCATTAAAACTCCCATTTGTAACATCGGAAAACGAGCACGATATCCCCTTGGATATCAAGCCCAACTTCCCTCCTTATGACCATCAATACAAGTCTTTCAATCGCTTAACCACGAGTAATGGGCATAATCCAAAATCCACGCTGATCACTACGGGAACTTCATCTGGTAAAACCGAGTGTTTTTTATACCCCATTTTAGATTACTGTTTTAAAAATAAAGAGCGTCAAGGTATTAAAGTGATCATACTTTATCCCATGAATGCATTGGCCTCTGATCAAGCTAAGCGTTTGGCAGAAACTATCCATGGGAATGAGAGATTAAAAGGAATTACCGCTGGTCTGTTTATTGGTGAAGGTAAAGAGAAGAAGAAGTACCCTACTGAAATGGGTGAGGCAAATATCATTGAGAATAGGCAAAACATAGTGGATAGCCCCCCTGATATCCTTCTTACAAACTTTAAAATGTTGGATTATGCACTGATGCGAAGCAACTACCATAATCTTTGGACATTTAACCTACAGGACCCATCCTTATTGCAATTTTTGGTATTGGATGAATTGCACACCTATGATGGAGCACAGGGAACTGACGTTGCAAACCTAATCAGAAGGTTAAAATTGAAACTCGGAATCGAAAAAGGCCAACTTTGTGCTGTAGGAACATCAGCAACCATTGGGTCAGGCCAGGATTCTAGAAAATCCCTTATTAAATATGCTGAAAAAGTATACGGAGAGCAATTTGACGAAGATTCGCTGATAACAGAAAAGAGAATTACGGTTGCTGATTTCTTTGGGGATTATGATTCATTGGACAGGTATATTCCAAGGCAAATAGGTCTGGTAGATAGTAGACTTTCAGAACAAGAAACTTATCAAAAATACATAGATAGGCAGAAAAGATTATGGCAAATCCCTGAATCAACGAATGAAATTCAACTTGGGGGGGAATTAATAAAAATTAAACTGGTTAGAGACATCACCTTATTGACCAGTAAGGGCATCCTGACTTTGAAGGACTTGATAACTGGCTTATCGGATGTTAACGAAGATTTTAGTAGAGTTGCAGAGTGGGACAGTACAAATGAATTCAACCCAAGGGAGGAAATAATCAATTCTCTTCTTGCCCTGATCAGTGAAGCAAAATCAGGTGATGTGAAGAAATTTCCATTCTTATTTTTGCAGATCCAGATTTGGGTAAGAGAACTGAGCGGAGTTTTGAGGGAAATGGGTAATGATCCCAAATTTGTCTGGAAAGACAGTGTTGGAGATAAAAAAGAACCCAAAGCGATGCCTTCCTATTTTTGCAGGGAATGTGGTTCCAGCGGCTGGTTAGGTGTGAAAGACGACAATAAGAATCATTTTTCACAGGACCCTAATCAGGTATACGATTATTTTTTCTCAAATCATAAAAACACCTATTTTGTAAATACTCCTAACCACAAGCATTTAGCTGAATATGAGCCTAATAATACGATTGACAGCTATTTAAACCGCGTAGATTTAACGTTGAATGATAACGAGGGTACCGATGATTTTAAAATCCATGCAGTTCGTAAACTTAATGAAACGAAGTCAAGGCACATCTGTCCAGAATGCAATTCGGAGAATACACTGGGGATTATAGGTACAAGAATTGCAACCTTGTCATCCATTACAATAAGTCAGGTACTGGCATCCGATTTGGATCCAAGGCCTGAGAAGTATAGAAAAATTTTAGCATTTACTAACAGTGTGCAAGATGCTGCTCATCAAGCTGGTTTTGTAGAAGCAAGAAACTACAGGTTCACCTTACGTTCTTCATTACAAAAAGTAATAAATCAAATTAACAGGCCTATAACTCTCGACCAACTACAAGAAGAGTTTATTTCCTTCTGGAAACAAAATGTTGATGAACCTGGGGATAGCAAAGAAGAAGGCTACTACTATAGATTTTTACCAGCAGACTATAAAGGGAAAGTAGATCTTGCCACAGATTTTCGGGTCAAGGGTAAATTTACAGAGGAGTTTAAAAAGGAATTCGACCATAGAATCCGCTGGGAGGTGGTATCAGAATTTGGCTATAATGCTCTTATTGGTAGAACGCTTGAAAAATCGGGTGCATCAGCCGTAAGGTTTGATCCGGATAAGCTATCACAGGTATATGCCAAATTAGAGCCATGGCTAAACAGCAATAATCTTGGGATGATTTCAGGAGCGGAATTAACACCATTTTTAAACGGAATCTTACACAGAATCAGAGTAAGGGGAGGAATAGACCACACCTATTTTTCTAAATTCAGAGATGGCAAGCAGGAGTTAAGGGAGTTGAACTGGTGGCAGGACTCAAGACATTACCTAAACAGAAATTTTGGACAAAGAACAAGACTGCCAAAACTGATTACCAGCAATCCCCACGCAAAAGGAATGCTGGATACTACCTATTCTACTACCCAATCCTGGTACAGAAACTACTTTGTAAAAACATTCCAGTTGGCACCAGATTACCCTGCCATCATCAATGAGTTTTACACGCATATTCTTGACGCACTTGCTGAAATTGGAGTAATGAATAAAGTTACAACAGGCAATACTACCAATTATGCGATTGATCCAGGGGCTATACTTATTGAAAACACTGTTCAACCGCATGAATGCGAAATTTGTTCCTCTTCGCTGTATGTTGCTGGGTCAGATTTACTCACTCAGGAAACCCGTTGTCTGGATTATACTTGCTCCACTGGGATTTACAACAAACTACCTGTTTCCAGACCTAACTATTACCAGTTAGTGTACAACAGAAACAGATCCCCCAGAATCTATGCAACTGAACATACTGGACTTCTCGAAAGAAAGGACAGAGAAAGGAAAGAAATAGATTTCAAGGAGAGGCCACACTTCAATTCATTGAATGCAATGGTTGCCACATCAACCTTGGAGATGGGTATAGATATAGGTACACTTAATACGGCAATAAACAATTCTATTCCTCCACTCACCTCCAATTTTCTGCAAAGAGTTGGCCGTGCAGGAAGGAGTTCGGGTAGTGCGCTGATTACAAACTTTGCACAAAATAAACCCCATGATCTGTTTTATTTCCAAGAGCCTAATGACATGATGGAAGGTGAGATTGCAACACCTGCCTGTTTCTTGGAAGCCAAAGACATTCTATTTAGACACTTCTTTGCGTTTTGTCTTGACAAGTGGTCATCTGCTAATCCTGCCCAAAACAACATCCCTTCAAGGTTGATTTCTTTAAGACTTCTTACTACAGATTTAAATGCAAGTGATTTATTTATCAACAAGATCATCTCATTTGTAAAGGCTAGAGAAAAAGAGCTACTTGATGAGTTCTGCGATTTTTATAAAGCTGACTTAGATAGTGAAGACGTGTTAAGTCTTTTGAAGGAATATCTCCTAGAAGAGACCTTTTACCTTAGACTGAAGCAGGTTTTTATAAAACTAAAAAGTGAATATCAGTACATCTTCGATAAGAGAAAAGAGGTTGATGAGTACCTCACAGAAAAGAAATTAGGAAAGGAAGATGAGGAAAGAAAAACATTAGAAGCTGAAAAAAAGGCACTTTGGGGCATAAAGCGTTCTATAGATAAACGTTCACTACTTGAGCATTTAACTAACGTGGGTTTATTGCCAAATTATGCATTCCCAGAGACTGGGGTTACAATGAATGCTTGGGTAAAAAACAATCAGGCGAAAGGAAGTAATTCGATACCGAGTGATCATCAATACGAAATAGTACGTTCCGCATCTACAGCTATAAGGGAACTTGCTCCAGACAACTTCTTTTATTCCCAGGGCTACAAGCTTCATATAACTGGCTTGAATACGCATGACTGGAAAGATGCTGGCACATTAATCAAAAAGAGATTCTGTTCAAACTGTGATCATATTGATCTTGCTGTGAAATCAAATGAACCAACTTGCCCCAAATGTGGTGACAGTTCATGGTCTTCGATAAAAAACACACATACATTCGTAAAGTTAGTTGGCGTGAAATCAGTAAATACTAAGGACAGAGCTACACTTGATGATAGCAGTGATGACAGGGACTCTGGTCAGTATAACATTTCCCGACATGTTTCCTTTGATACTTCTAGCTTTCAGGGAGCTTGGGGAATGAAGGATATTCCTTTCGGTATTGAATATGTTAAAAATGCAAAGATTACCGAAATCAACTTAGGCCTTTCCAATAGTGTCGATGCCAATAATATAACTATCAACGCTAAGGAAAACATTCCATATCATGGCTTTGTAACCTGCAAACATTGTGGTAAAAGTACCTCCGAACCTCACAGGGTTAATTTTGACAGAAATGCCAGTTTTCACTTTGGGTATTGTAAACATAAGAATGAAATCTACCATGGTGTAAGCGATGCTATTTTTGAAGAAGTTTATCTATTTAGAGAGATCAATACAGAAGCGATTAAAGTTTTGTTACCAGTACAGGATTTTGATAGCGACTCTCAAATAAATATGTTCAAAGCAGGACTAGAACTTGGTTTGAAAAAGTACTACAAAGGGAATCCACAGCATCTACGTATTATTGATTATCGGGAATTCAATGCCCAAAATTCCAGATTCGATAGGTATCTGGTTATGCTTGATAACATTTCCGGTGGCACAGGTTATCTGGAAAAACTTTTTAATCCTGCTGAGTTTACCGATGTTATTAGAAAAGCATATCAGGCCATCAAAGAATGTAATTGTCAGCATAATGGAAAAGATGGATGTTATAGATGCATCTATACCTATTCAAACCAACGGAACCAGGGAGAGTTGAGCAGGGCTTTTGCTGAGAAATTATTTAAAAAAATAGTGGACAAATCCGATGCATGGGAAGTATATTCTTCTGGTTTGGATCGACTGAGCGGGAGCGGCAAGATCGAAGAGAGTGAACTTGAAGACAGGTTTATTAGGAGTCTGAGAAATTTCATCAACAATAAAGAAAATGAAGGCTGGAAATTTGAGGAATCAATCTTGGATGGTGTCATTAATTATAAAATCAGAGTTGTAAACGAAGGAAAATCCTACTCTTATTTTATTAGACCCCAATTTGAGCTTGGTGCTTCGGATGGAGTGTTATATCGAACCAGAACGGACTTCTATATAACACTCACTGGTGTTACTATAAATGGTGAAATAGTCAATGACTGGGATAGTATTATATCGTTCAAAGACATGGCTATTTATTTGGATGGATACACATATCATGCCACCAAAGAAAACCCGCGCTTTCTCAATGACTTGAAAAAGCGTGAATCAATCATAAAATCAGGTGATAAAATAAGCTGGACATTGACATGGAATGATATTGAAAAGTTTGATGCAGTCAATGAAGGGGAAAGAAAAGATTGGCTTGCTTATGATCCAAAATACAAAAACACGTTAAAAACTCTTCAACAAATCCCTTATTGGAATGCGTATGAGTCAGATTTATTGAGCACACAGAATTCATTTGAGAGGCTTTTGTGGGTCCTAAAAAACCCTTTATCTGAAGACAATATTTACGAAAAGACTGCTCTACAATTATTGCTGTTGCACACTGATTTTGCAAGACCATCCTGTGATCAGGAAAATCTTGATCAATTCTTAGATCTTAAAAATGATATTGAAAAAGACAGAGTGGCAACAAACGTTAGGGATGGTTTATTTTATATATTCCCAAATGTGCAGATAGGATCAAATGATTATCTAAGCTGTAAAACAGCAATTAGATTAACAGACTTGACACTAAAATCAAGGATATTTATTTCACCAGAAATTTCTTCTGTTGAAAGGGAATTATGGGAGGAATTTTGGCAAATTTTCAACTTAATTCAAACGGATACCGAAATAAAATATGATTTTGAACTGAATGTTATAGAAGATACTGACAAATATGAGTGCCTCATTTATCATGACTCTCGAGTTCATAATATTGTAAAACTACTAATTGATCATAATATTGAATTTGAAAAAGAAGGAGGATTCTTCTTCAGTATTGAAGGAGAATTTGTAGAAGCAATGCTTGGCTTTGAAAAGCAAAAGATAGCAATTTTACCATTAACCGAAAACGATAAAAAGGGATTTGAAAATGCTGGTTTTACTGTCATCGAACCAGAATCATTTAATTTAGAAATGCTTAAAATATGAAACTGTTTATTCACGATAAATGCCTAGAAAAACTCTTTGATTTACCCAAAGCTACTTCAAAGAAGGTACTTGAGTTCCAAAGGAAGTTTAGGGAAAATTCGAAGTCTGAAGCCATCCACTTGGAGCCAATTAAGATTTTTAAAGATCAAAGTTTGCGGACAGCAAGAATTGACCAACGATATAGAGCAATTATAAGGGTGCCAGCATCAGGTGATAACTATCATTTATTATGGGTAGACAATCATGATGAGGCTATGGATTGGGCAAGAAATAAAGTTTTTGAATGGAATGAAATGACCCAAGCTGCACAAATATTTACTTCACCTGAAAACCTAATTACTTTAAACATTAGCCAAGAAACCTCTAAAGGTCTTTTCGATAATTATTCAGATAAAGAATTATTGAAAATTGGTGTACCTGAAGCCTTATTGATTCTAATTAGAAATATTAAATCTTTAAATGATCTTGAAAAAAATGAACAATATCTACCACAAGATGCATTTGAAAATCTTTTTTATTTATCAGAAGGTATAAGTATTGAAAGTATCATTGATGACATTCAAAGCGGAAAAGTGGATAACGATGATTTAAATTTACAGCAATCTAGTATCAACAATAAAAGGTCATTTGTAGAAATTGATGACACTCTAATTGAGGAAATAATTAATGGCGATTTAAGCAAATGGCAAATATTTTTACACCCTTCACAAAGAAAATTGGTAGAAGGGGACTTTAAAGGCTCCGTGAAAGTAACTGGTGGAGCTGGGACAGGGAAAACAGTGGTAGCATTACATAGATTAAAATTCCTTTCAAATAAATTTAATCAATCCGATGAGAAAAAAATCGTTTTCACAACATTTACAAATGCACTTACTAGCAATTTGAATTCTCTAGCCAACAAGCTACATATTGACTCAACAAAACATAAAATAATAAATATTGATGCACTGCTTAGAGAACTTTCTTTATCCAACAATTTAATTTCTTCATCGACACGATTTTTGGATATGTTTAATTCAAAAAGTAGCAAAGATGTTTGGGAAGAAATACTTGAAAATAATTTATCGGAATTTGAAATATCATTTATAAATTCTGAATATCAAAATGTTGTATTATATCATAATATTGATTCTTTAGAAAAATATCTTATAACAAGTAGAACAGGCAGAGGTAAGCCCATTACGAGGAAACAAAAATTAGATCTTTGGAAATTATTTGAATTATATAATAATTACAAATCAGTAAATAACTTAGTTGATAGATCTGAATTATTTAATCGTCTAACAGATCATTTAAATAATCAGAAAACAAAACCATTTGAAAATTTGATAGCAGATGAAGTTCAAGATTTATCAAATGTAGAATTAAGATTTTTAAGATCTTTGGTCGAACCAAAAGATAATGACTTATTTTTAGTTGGAGATCCCTACCAAAAAATCTATTCAAGAAAAATCAATTTTTCAAATGCAGGTATTTCAATTAGAGGTAATAGAAGTAGAAAATTAAGAATTAACTACAGGACCTCAGAAGAAATCAAAAGACTTGCAATTACCACAGTAAAAAGCCTCCATTATGATGACTTTGATGGGCAGGAAGAAAATTTAAATGGATATTTATCATTATTCCATGGTCAAAAACCTTCCTATGAAATCTTTAAGACTAAAACCGAAGAAAATGAATATATAATTAATCATATCCAAAAATTAAAAGAAGAAGGTTTAAATTTAAATGAGATAGCTATTGGATTTAGAACTAGAGATTCATTAAAGGAATTCAAATCTGTACTCCATAATTTGAAAATACAATATAATGATAATTCAACCAGCACTTCGAATGATTCAGGTGGTGTTGTTCTATCAACATTTCATGGAATAAAAGGACTTGAGTTTAAGGTTGTTTTTTTAGCTGATTTAAATTCAAGAACATGTCCATTAATTTTTACAGGCTTTAATGACCTTGAGCATTCTGAAAAGATCGAATACGAAAACAGCGAAAAATCGTTAATCTATGTTGCAATGACTAGAGCAATTAATAAATTATTTATTTCTGGTATTGGAACAAAGTCAGAATTAATAAGTTTATAATCAATATTTTAAGTTGTGTATTAAACAAAAAACCCTCAGATTTCTCTGAGGGTTTTTTGTTAGTTGGCGGTCCGGACGGGACTCGAACCCGCGACCCCATGCGTGACAGGCATGTATTCTAACCAACTGAACTACCGGACCGTCTTGTAATTGGTGGCAC